>Ga0114968_10004018_pt1 | contig 10980 bp, 9 predicted proteins | sample M_130807_EF_Meta_FD_87020 | JGI IMG/M metagenome (GOLD analysis project Ga0114968, IMG submission 87020) | Freshwater microbial communities from Lake Montjoie, Canada to study carbon cycling - M_130807_EF_MetaG | ecosystem: Environmental > Aquatic > Freshwater > Lake | place: Lake Montjoie... | reverse complement strand
AGCTGTTGAACTTCTTCGGGTACACCTCTGTTAACAACAGTTGAACCAATAAACCAATCATGTATAGCATTAAATGCATCCGCAGAACACCTTGCAACATATTTTCTTCCAGTATATGCTCTAGCAAGCTTTATTGCGCCTGTAACTGCGTCAGAACCATGTTTTCCTAGTTTTACCATCTCTGCAGAAGGTATTAAACCTGCCAGCAATTCTGCCAGTTCCCCCTCTATCACAGAAGGTCTACAAAAGTTTACTCCTCTTCCAAGTTCATACCTAACAGCATCCAAAACTGGCTCATAAGCATGTCCTAAAACCGCAGTTCCGAGTGACATAGCCATATCTGTGAATTTATTCCCATCTACATCCCATAGCTTACAACCAAGGCCTCTGTCTATTATTTTGGGAGCATTCACAGGAAACTGATCATCCCCTTTGCTATAAGTATGTGCTCCACCAGGAATATACTTATCAGCTAAATTAGCCAGTTTTATACTTTCGGTAAAATTATAGTGTACTTTTTCCATTTGGTGAATTTTTTTTCTTAAATTTTTAAAAACTAGAATCTACCAATTTGCTGGATTTAATAATTCTTTCTCTCTCACATTTATTTTACTAAATATTTCAAAAAGCTCTGGCGGATTGTTAAATAAATTAGAAAATATAAGCTTTTCCTATTATTGAACTCATGAGTCTACGCCAATTATAAAATTATCGACATAAGTATTTTGCGTAACAAAATTTAGTGCAAGAGCCGCAATAGGGGTGCAAAATTCCTGTAACAGGCATGAAGGTTTATACGTTCATTTTTTAAAGGCAAAAGCTTATTAGGCAATTTCTAAATATTCATTTGAAAAAGTCTCTGTAAAATAAGCAAATCTTACTTCAATTTCAGAACCGTATTCATTTAATCTAGAGAAATAGGGTTCAAACTTCCTGGCCAGTAGATTAAAAGATCTGGAATAATTTAATAGATTAACAAATCAATTTGTTAATATTACCAAAGACAAACAGTAAAAAATGCATATCAAAAACTTTACAAGTGATACCTAGAATTCGTTAATGAGTTATAATCAAAGTTATTTAAGAATTATTTGTATTGCAAATTCCAACATCTCCTGTTGTTAGTATAGATATTGAATGAAATATAAATACAGTTGTATCAACATTTACAAATCCCAATTTTTTCCTTTAAATACTTACTATCTATACATTCTCAAGGAGTAGCATATTGGTAATATGAACATAATATGTCTACTTTCCTTTTGTTAATTTTTTCATAATAAATACGAACATATTTTCATATATAATTATCTTTAATAACTTCCAGATAAGTCTCGTAGATCTTATTCGTGAATTAACTTATTAATTTACAAGAATAAAATCAAAGAAACAGTTTATTAATTGATTCCAAATAGCATCTTGGCTTCATATAGATGAGCTATTTGAACAGGTAAGACCTTGTTCCATTCTTTATTACCCTCCAAATTTAATCTTAAGATAATACATATACGGCGCATAATTTCTGCTAAAGCGAGATCAGAGAAATTTTCAATCCATGAGTCGTCCATTTGAAGCTTGGACTTGATATCCTTAATATAATTTTGCCCTATTTTTTTGGCTGAATTTAGATCTCTACTGATACATACCGCTTGTCGACATTGTTTTAGCCCTGCAAAAGCTAAAGCATAGCCAATAGGCATCACTTTACATGCTTCAAAGTCCAGTATTGCAGAAATTCTAGACTTCTCGAAGATTAAATTATGAGGATGCAAGTCGAAGTGGGAGGCCATCGAAGGCCCTGTATTTATAATTACGTTTTTTAAACGGGCCCAATCATCCTTAATATTATTCCAGGAATTTTCAAGTATATCACGGTATTCAGTCCCAAAAAAACTTTTCCAACTATCCCGATTTTGGTCGGTCTCAATTAGCGTTTCATTATCTCCGTCAGTTAAATGCTGGGGGCCTGTCTCGGGCATAAGTTCAGCTGGCAAATTGGCTAACATGTTAGCTAATTCGGCAGTAATCAGGGCTGCATTTTTAATTTCGGGCCCTCTGCCACTAAAATAATTGCCACTGAAATACGGATAACAACTCCAGTGGTACCCGCCATTATTTAGGAGTAAGGCTCCATCATTAAATTTAATAGGTTTTGGCACTTTTACTTCGGCATTTGCCAGCCATTCCATTGTATTAAGGATACGTTCCAATTGCTTTTGTTCAGTTGCTTTTGACCACCGCTTTACTATGATGCTTTTATTATTCTCAGTTATTTTGAAATTGTTTGAATTAATCTCTAAACCTCCTGCATATTCCACCACGGCATTCTTGCCAAAATCTTCTGGTAGGTGTTTAAATAAAGATCCAAGATTTTTAATAGACCCCGCAGACCATTTAGGAATTGGGTTTGAAAAAATATCCGGTTTAAAGCAGTTGAGCATTAAAATGATTTTAGTAATCCTCCATCTACGGCTAAACTAACGCCCGTGATATATCCACCTTTCTCTGAAGTCAAAAATAATATTGTATCGGCAATTTCAGAAGGATCTGCAAATCTTTTCGCAGGTATGCTCATCTGACTTTCATTCAATAATTCAACATAATCCCTATTCTCCCTATCACCACGAGCGGCAATAAGACTTTCAAGCCTTTCCGTTAAGACCCCACCAGGGCAAATCACATTTACAGAGATATTGTAAGGTGCAAGTTCTGTGGAGATTGCTTTTGTGAACGCTCCAACACCAGCCCGTGCCGTAGAAGAAAGTATCATTACCGGTGCTGGTTCCTTTGCGGCTGTAGAGGTGATTGAAATAATCCGTCCCCAGTTGTTATCGATCATAGAAGGCGCAACAGCCTGACAAAATCGAACAACGCTCATAAGATTAGTTTGCATTGCTAACTCCCATACTTTAGCATTATGCTCCATAAATGTTCCCATAGGAGGTCCGCCTGCATTATTGATTAAAATGTCAGCTCTTCCCCAAAGATCCATAACCTTGTTTACCACGATTGCTGCTAACTCCGGATCTGCAACATCACCCGCCACATAATCTACAATTCCGCCTTCCTTTCGAAAAGCTAAAACCTGATTTTTTAATCTCGTTTCCTCTCTCGATACCATCATGACCTTAACTCCTTCATTAAGATATGCTTTAGTAATAACCAAACCCATTCCTTTACTGGAGCCCGTAACAATTGCAACTTTGCCTTTTAACCCTAAATCCATATTAATAATTTCTAATTACTCAAAAATCCTGTACTCTCACATTCATCAACTAGCTGACTTAAATATGGGAATACAGAAGGAAGATCTCTATCAGCCATCGGTATAATGTGCGTCCTGATCTCAGCAAGATATTTCTCTCGTGTGACAGCATCAGGATTAAGCCCAAGAATAAATAAATTATCGAGCTTATCGAATATTTTAACAACCCTACATGATAGGGGATTTGAATTTATCCCATCATAATAATCTTGTTTATAAGCAAGATCCCATTGAAGATTACGGTCGACAGTTAAAGCTAGTATTTGATTGCTTATGCTTTCATTAAAAACTGAGGCCAGAATTTCCGGTGCCATGTCAGAAAGCTCAAAAACATTATGAAGCAAGCCCACAATACCAAAATAAATGTTATCTCTCTCTTCGCATAGCAACGCAAAGGCTGCGGTACGCATGGGGTGCATAAAATAAATCTCACTTGACATTCCCATATGCCTGTATTCAATTTTATTCGCAAATTCAAAGGCCGAACTAAGCAATTCAAGATCTTCCTTGAGCTGAATTGAATTAAGGGCTCTCTTCCAAAGATCAATTGCATTAGGATCTGCGATTGTCCTTCCATCCAGCCTAAATTGCCTTTCCGTTTTAATGTCTTTTAAATAATCAGGTATTTTCATTTTAGAAATCTAACCAAGATAGGGGATTAATCAACTTAATATCATTGCTGCTTATATCATCAGGTATAAACGGACTATCACCTTTGGATGCAACTATTATTTCTTCCAAATGCTTTGCGTTATCGATGCCAATAACAACATTTGATATCTCGTTAAATGATAAAACGAACCTGATACATGCCTGTAAAGCGGTGAGACCACTATTTTCTAACCAGTGATCGTATTTCGACAGAACAGCATTCCAAGGTTCGAATTTCTGAAGCCTTTTTGAGGCTTCAACTAATAACAACCCCTGCAGGAATACAGATCTTGCGTGCACTTCAACGCCCGCTTCCGAGAGTTTTGATAGCCAACCCGATTCCACTAACCTTCTATCTAAAATACTCAACGGCGCCTGAACTATATCAAGTTCATATATATTGCCTATAACCTCCAATTCTGATGGTTCGTAAATCGAGATACCGATATTATCTACTTTGCCATCATCTTTTAATTTTTGTAAATCTTTTATTATTCGTTTCCCATCTTTTCCCAGGAGCTGTGATGGTCTGTGTAATAAAAGTCCGTATAATTTAGACGTTTGCAAACGTTCAAGAGATGCATTTAAAGTGGCATCTAACCAGGAAAAAGAATATTCCCCCTCCGGAAATGCAGGAAGTTTGGTTATGATCTTAAAATTACCACCTGAATGTAAACCGATCTTCTTCTCAGCGTCACCATAGGCAATAGCTGTATCTATAATGTTAATACCTGCTTCATTAGCTAAAGTGAAAATTCTTTTTATTTCATCATCACCTGGAACACCCGAGGTGTTGTTGATACCGTAGGGTGATCCTAGCTGAACAGTACCTAAAGAAAGCTTCATTGCTAATAGGTATATGTTGGACTGAATAATGCCATTCTCAAAGAATTATGATATTCTGAATCATAAACGATATTGTTTTTATATAATCCTTCAGTAGTAAACCTTAGTTTCTTATAAAGATTCACTGTACTAATATTTTCCTCAACAACTCCCAAGGTTAAATTTTCTCATATCCAAAGTGTAGAAACAATAATCTATTGCTAATTTATAAGATTCAAACGCATAGCCTTTACGCCACTCACTTTTTTTACCCATCATAATCCCATATTCTCCAAAGCCATGAATAGTATTTATCGGATCAATTTTAATATTTCAAATATGTTTTCCATTACACTCCAAACAAATTGCCCAAAACAACACATTATTTTTTACAGCTTCAAGAACATATTTTCTAAGAATATCTATTCTATAATCAAACCCTGAATCTAAATATTTATAAATTTCTGAATCATTTAACCAACTTAAGTAAGATTATGAACAAAATGATTTGTTCATAGGGATCAATACTAACCTTTTAGACTCCAATTTTCCTTTGGCTTTAATCATTAAAACAAATTCTGATGACCATTTGGCTTTTTAATACAATCCACTACAGATTGTTGCTCTTTAAGTGTCAATAATGCAAACATAGGAATACTCATAGCCTCCGAGTAATAAGATTCTGCCTGTGGATATGAATCTGGATTAAATCCAATGGCTTCATAATAAGGATGTTTGTATACAGGTATATAATGCAGGTTTACTAATATTCCAGCATTTCTAAGCTTTTCGAAAAGTTGAGAGTGTGATATTCCCCTCTTGTTTTTCTTAACTCGAATAATATAAAGATGTAAAGCAGAGTAGGAGTCTGGATGTTGCAAAGGCAACTCTAACCAATCTTCTAGTAATAACTCATTATAACGTGCAGCAATGTCGTGACGAGACGACACAAATTCATCCAGACGCTTCATTTGACTTAAACCTAGAGCCGCTTGAATATCCGTCATTCGGTAATTATATCCGAGTTCAATTTGTTGATAATACCAAGGACCGTCAGGAACATGGGTCATTTCACTCGGATGTCTAACAATACCATGACTTCTGTAACGATTTAAGGCGATTGCTAAATCCGGGTTATTGGTGAGTACCATTCCTCCCTCTCCCGTTGTGATAATTTTTACCGGATGAAAACTAAAAACACAAATGTCACTAAATCTACAATTTCCAACCGGTTCATTTAAATATCTTCCACCTATTGCGTGCGATGCATCTTCTATAATCTTAAACCCATATTTTTGCCCCAAGGCATGAATCTTGTCCATTTCACATGACTGTCCAGCCAAATGAACCGGAATAACTACTTTTGGTAAGCGCCCAGTTTTCTCAGCATGAATAAGTTTTTCCTCTAAAAAAGAGACTGACATATTATAGGAAGCTGCATCTATATCTACAAAATCAACATCGGCACCACAATACAATGCACAATTAGCTGAAGCTACAAAAGTAATGGGGCTAGTCCATACCAGATCGCCTTTACCAACACCGAGTGCTAAACATGCTATATGCAAAGCACTTGTGGCGCTATTTACTGCAAAAGCATAGTTTGCATTGCAATAGTCAGAAACTGCTTTTTCAAAGGCAGGTACTATTGGACCTTGAGTAAGAAAATCTGATTTCAATACTTCAATGACTGCTTGTATATCCGATTCAGATATATCCTGACGACCATAAGGAATCATAAAAATTGTATTTCTTTATATATATTAATTTCTAATTGTTTTTTCATTAGGATAAGTTGTGACTTAATCCCCCCTATTGATATACCAGTCATTGAACTAACTTTATGGTTAGAAAGACTCATGTTATGAGGCCTAACAACTAAATCTCTACGTTCCATTATAGAAACAGAATGTATAAGTTTATGATTTAATTCAAAAAATTCCGCAACTTCCATCCCAAAATCATATTTCGAAAGCTTTTCATCACCCACGATATTGAACAGTCCTTTTTGATTTATATTTATTAATTTTTCTATGCATTCAACTAATGTCTGGACTATAATAGGGGTGTAAAATACATCATTAAAAAGAAAAACAGGTTTGTTATTCCTTAAACTACTGATAATTAAATCTGAAAATGAACTTCTATAGCTTGTCCCCCAACCAAAAAAATTTGTCCTGATTACTAACGTATTCTCATTAACGGATAAAACCTCCTTTTCAGCTTTAGCTTTAGTTCTGCCGTAAACATTTATTGGGCTAGCTTCATCTAGTTCACTATATATAGGTTTTTGTCCATCAAATAACTGATCTGTAGAAATAAAAACAAATCTAATGCCGTTTTCTTTTGTTACCAAAGCTACATTTGCTGCTAAATTTATGTTTACATATTCAGCAAGAAAAGGATTTGCTTCACATGTTTCAACACTAGCTAATGCAACAGTATGAATGATTAAAGTTGGCTTAATTTTACTAATGGAATTTCTTAAGTTATCTAATGACTCTAAATCAATTGAAACTCCATTTATACCTGTTAATTCAATTTTTTTTTTATGAAATCCCAAAACTACATCCGTGCGCTCACTTAGAGCAGCTGCACAATTAACTGCAAATAAGCCAGATCCACCTGTAATTAATACTTTTTCCCGCTTAGATATTTCCAATACTTTCTTTATTAAATTCTATCCAGTTTTTTAAATTTTCTATACTCATCCATTCCGTATTATTATTAGAAGTGTAAGTAAAATCCTCTTTGACCCTTATCCCATCTTTAATTCTTTTTGAGTCTTTAGACCAATCATGAATTGCAGGTAATATTTTAAAATAACCATCGTATTCAAAAGTATGAGGTGCATCTTCAAAACCAATCATTTGCTCATGAATTTTTTCACCTGGTCTGATACCTATAATTTTTTGTTTCGCATCTTCAGATACTGCACTAGCTATATCCCCTATTGTCATAGATGGAATTTTCTTAACATAGATTTCACCTCCCAGCATATCTTCAAATGCTTTCCATACAAGTTTAACGCCCTCTTCAAGAGTTATCATAAACCTCGTCATTCTTAAGTCGGTAATCGGTAATTCTCCTGTTGGTGCAACTGACTTGAAAAATGGAATAACAGACCCCCTGGAGCCCATAACATTTCCATACCTTACTACTGAAAATAAGGTTCTATCCAAATCGTTATTAATACTATTCGCTGCTACAAATAATTTATCAGAAGCTAGTTTAGTTGCGCCATATAAGTTAATTGGATTACTTGCCTTATCAGTTGAAAGAGCAACTACTCTTTTAACATTACAACTTAAAGCAGCATCAATGACATGCATTGCACCATTGATATTGGTTTTAATACATTCGAAAGGATTATATTCTGCTGTAGGTACAATTTTTGTTGCAGCAGCATGAACAACAAAATCAACTCCGTCCATAGCACTTGTCAACCTTGATAAATCACGAACATCTCCAATTATAAATTTGACTCTAGGCTCTTTTAAATATTTTTGAGCCATGTCCCACTGCTTCATTTCATCTCTGGAGTAAATAATAATCTTTTTAGGATTATATTTTTCGAGCGTCATCGGGATAAACTTATTCCCAAAAGAACCTGTCCCTCCAGTAATCAAAATTATTTTATTTTCCAGCATACTAAATAATTTAAAATTTAATTTAACACCATCCCCTCATACGCCCCCTCCTCAATCACTTCCCCCTTATCCATTCTAAATATTTTATCGCAACGCTTTAACGTTGTGACCCTATGTGCCACAATTAAAATGGTCAAGTCGTCAGCTAATTGTTCGATGCCTTCCATTACGGCTAATTCAGTTTCGTTATCTAAGGCGCTGGTTGCTTCGTCAAATACGATTACTTGTGCTTTTTTATATAATGCTCGAGCAATACCTATTCTCTGACGCTGACCTCCAGATAAGCGGATTCCTCTTTCTCCGACGAAAGTATTATACTTTTGAGGCAAAGCTTCTATTGTTTCAGCAATTTGTGCTTTTTCTGCTGCTTCTTTTACCCGTTTCATGTCAATCTTATCCACCTCTATGCCAAATGCAATATTCTCAGCCAAAGAGGTGTCAGAGAGGTATATTGCTTGAGGTACATGCGCCAAGATAACCTGCCAAGAACGATAATTATGATTATCAATAACTTTATCGTCTATCTTCAGATGACCTTTTGTAGGTTTCAATAATCCCATAATTACATCCAATAAGGTACTTTTTCCGCATCCTGTCGTTCCTACAAAGCCATATCGCTTTCCCTTTTCAAGCGTTATATTTAAATCTTTTAAAACAATAGCACCATCCTGGTTATATTTGAAACTGAGATTTTCGAGTTTTATGGATTTTTCAAAAATTATTGGCTCAGGATTAACCCTGTGGGCGTGTTCGGGAAAAGGCTGTTCCAAGAATTCTAAGCCGTCAACAACTGAATGTTGTCCCGCCCTCAATGTCGTCCAGTTTAAATAAAATATTTGCATTGCAGGTAATAATCTTTGAGCGCCCAAGGCTAATGCTCCCAAAGTAGGTATGGCCGAAATAAATCCATCTCCTTTTAATACCAATTGATAAGCAATTACGCAAATAAAGAAAATGCCTAGAAATTCAACAATCAATCTGGGACTATTTCCTACAATTTGATTGTTTGCTAATGATTTATTATACTTCCCTTGTGCTTTGTTAAATATTATACCATAAGTTCCCTGGGTACCATCAATAAGAACATCCCTAATACCCCCTAATCCTTCCTGTAGGGCTTTTACCATTTGTACAGACTCCAGACTTAGTACAACTGAATTAGCTGAAAGTCGCTTTTTCACCAATAAAATGATTCCTGTATACAATAATCCAAATCCAAAAAAAGCGGACAAGGCAACAAACGGATCTATTAAAAATAATGTCAAAATTATAGCTAAAATGGTAACACTAGAAGCTACTAAATTCATCAAGGGTACAATTAAATAATTCAATATGGCACTCGCTTTACTCGTTATACCCGAAATTACCTCGCTACTATTCCTTGACACATGTACCGCATAAGGTTGATAAAGGGTTCTGATATATATACTATTGCTAAACGATGCTGATGTTCCATAACCCAACCTATTTTGTGCCCATAAAAGCAATAACCTTAAAGCGATGCCAACGAAAATTAAAATACAAAAACTAATAGTAAAAGGTAGTAATAGATCTTCCTGAGATTTAATGCGAAGGAAGTCTATAAAAAATTGGGCAGAAGGATGAGCAAATACCTTTTCAGGATTCGATAATACGCCTATAAATGGCAACACCGCCGAAATGCTGATGGCTTCCATGAAAGATGCTACCGTCATTAATCCTAATAAAAGAGCAAAATATACCTTCCTCTGTGGAGTTAAATTTCTCCATACTCTTCTTAAATTATTTTTAATCGAGGGTTTAGACATATTATTTAATGGACCTCTTGGGGTTGATTAGCTGGTGGAAACAGGTGTTTTTGTTCTGTTTTAACACGCTTTCGCCCCGATGAGTCGCAGATGTCTCTTCAAGGTAGCGCAATATTGAGTAGTAAAAATGCTTGTTTTTACATCAGTGCTCATGCAAATATAGTGCAATTTTAATATTCACCCAATTTAATTTAATCATATTCTTTAAAAATGGTCAATATTAGTGTAAGATTTTTGTTGCGCTGTGGTTTTTACGTTATTTATGTTTAAGGGTTCTATAGCTTCTCCTAATTTGCATGAACATACTTTGTTGGAATCATTTATTTATCATTTCATTAGTAATTCATAAAACTTTTCTTTGTCTAGACCAACATCCTGAATCATACTCATTAATGTATTTTGTTTAAGGTCTTTTCCAGCATGAATAGGAACAACTACTCTTAAGCCGTGAATATTTTTATAAATTGCATGGCTACCTTATTGTCTATGTAAAACGAAGCCAATTTTTTTGATTATTTTAATAAATTCCTTAGATTTTACAGTTGGAAGATTACTCAACTTGCAATCTGTACTGATTTAAAAATCAAATCTTCTTTAGGAATTGGTTGCTGGTCTTCTTTTAAACTGTCAAGATATAAGGAAATAGCTTCTGTTATGTTTTCTACTGCTTCCTCGAAATTATCCCCTTGAGAATGACATCCTTTTAATACAGGGCAAAATGCATGGTAGCCACCCTCTATTTCTTTCTCAAAAATGACGGTGTAATTATATATCTGAGCGCTTTCTGACTTCATTGTTTATT
>Ga0114968_10004014_pt1 | contig 10996 bp, 9 predicted proteins | sample M_130807_EF_Meta_FD_87020 | JGI IMG/M metagenome (GOLD analysis project Ga0114968, IMG submission 87020) | Freshwater microbial communities from Lake Montjoie, Canada to study carbon cycling - M_130807_EF_MetaG | ecosystem: Environmental > Aquatic > Freshwater > Lake | place: Lake Montjoie... | reverse complement strand
TGCAAAACGCGGCGGCGCGCCTGCGGGAGATGGTGCCGGGCCGCATGCGCGTGGCCGCGCAAGGCGCGATGCAGTACGCCGACACCCAGGCCAACTAAAGCTGCAGCAGGCGAAAGCCAGCGGCAAGCCTTTGCCGCCCGCGGCCAGGTTTACCGCTCGGTATCGGCCGCTGCACCGGGAACTTGAGAGTGCGGCGCAGAAAAAATCATATGGCACGCAATTTGCAAAGTTAACCCCAAGGCCCGCCGCGTGCGGACTGAAGTGTCGGTATACCGGCGAAAAATGGTGATGCCTCAGGAGTTTCCCGCATGAACATGATTGACAAGACCTTTGACACGCATGAGCGTGCGCTGGGCTTTCGCAGCCAGCGCATGGAAATTCTGGCCAAGAACATTGCCAACGCCGACACCCCCAACTTCAAGGCGCAGGATCTGGATTTCCGCCAGTTGCTGCAGGGCGCGCAGGACAGCAATCTGCAACTCACCAAAGCCGGTCACACCAACCAAACCCCGGAAGACAGCCGCAGCGGGCTGAAATACCGGGTGCCTTACAACACCTCGTTCGACGGCAACACCGTGGAACTTCCGGTCGAGCAGGCCAAGTACGGCCAGTACGCCGCCGATTACCAGACCACACTCAGCATCCTGGAGAACCGCATTGGCGGAATCCGCAAGGCGCTGCGCGGAGAATAAGCATGGCCTTGGACAATATTTTTGGTATCGCCGGGTCCGCGCTGAATGCGCAAACCGTGCGCATGAATGCCACCGCATCCAATCTGGCCAACGGCGGAACGGTCGCTGGTACCGAAAAAGACGCGTTTCGCGGCAAGCGCGCGGTTTTCAAGACCATTCTGGAAGGCCAGATGGGGGGCTTGGACCAGTCGGCCAAGGGCGGCGTGCGCGTCACCCAGATCGTGGACGACCCCAAGCCGATTACCCGCCAGTCCGACCCCGGTAACCCGGCCGCCGACAAAGACGGCTATGTCTATATGTCCAACGTGAACGAGATGAGTGAGATGGTGGACATGATGGCCGCCGCCCGTTCCTACCAGAACAACGTGGAAGTGGTGAATACCGCGCGCCAGTTGACCATGCGCACGCTGGACATCATCAAAGCCTGATCCGGCTTGCTAACCCGACGCTGACCCACCATGTCCAACATCAATTTGCTCCCCAGCAACACCCAGGTGAGCACCGCCTGGACGACTTCGGTACCCACGGGTATCACGACCACCGCGGCCGCGGCAGAAGCGGCGCTGACGGCGAAGAAGTCGAACATGGGGCAGAGCGACTTTTTGACCTTGTTCACCACCCAATTGAAAAACCAGGATCCGCTGGATCCGGTGAAAAATGAGGCCTTTGTCGCCCAGTTGGCGCAGTTCTCGCAGTTGGAGGCGACAACCAATATGTCGACCACGCTGAAAGATTTTGTCGACAGCCAGGCCGGACAAAACATCGTCACCGGTGCCAGCCTGATTGGCAAAACCATGTCGGTGCCCGATGCGCCGGCCATTCTGAGCGGCGGCAAACCCATCAAGGGCACCATCAACCTGCCCGGCGGTGCCGACGGCGTGAAGATCCAGGTGCTCAATGAAAAGGGCGTGCTGGTGGCCACCAATATCCTGGGCGCGCAGCGCGTGGGCGAGATGGCCTTCTACTGGAACGGCGCCGATGACCAGGGCGCGCCGCTGCCCGACGGCACCTACCGTTTTGTGGCCAGCGCAGTATCCAAAGGATTGACCAGCCAGCCGCCTGTGAGCACCGCCGCCATGATTACCGGCGTCAGCCAGGACGCGGCCAAAACCACTTTGTTGCAAATCCAGGGCGGCAAGACCGTCAAGTTGTCTGACGTCACCACCATTGGTGGTTAAGCAGCCGGCGCCCATCCATTCGAAACCTTTTTCACAGCACCTCTCGCACCATTAGGAGCCCCGAACCATGTCTTTCTATACCTCGCTGACCGGGCTGAATGCCGCCACCGCCATGTTGGGCGTGACGTCGAACAATATTGCCAACGTGGGTACCACTGGTTTCAAGCGCTCGCGCGCTGACTTCGGCGATATTTTCGCCACCTCGCCGCTGCAAAAAGCGTCTTCCACGGTCGGTCAGGGTGTGTCCCTGAAGCAGGTGAGCCAGGAGTTCAGCCAGGGCAATATCTCGTTCTCGGCCAATGCGCTGGATCTGGCGATTACCGGTGACGGCTTTTTCCCCATGCGCTCGGCAGACGGTCTGCAGGAAACCTATACCCGCAACGGATCGTTTTTGTTGAACGAACAGTACAACGTGGTGAACTCCGCAGGCCAGCGTTTGATGGCGGCAACAGTGGACTCGACCGGTAGCGCCAACGTCAATGACCGCGTGGTCCTGACCATTCCGCAAAAAACATCCGGCGAAGCCAAACAGACCTCGGCGGTGTCGCTGGGACTGAACTTCCCGGCCGACGCGCCGGTGATCAAAGACGACTTCAACCGGACCAACCCGGCCACCTACAACAAGAGTACCGCGTTCACCGTGTATGACGCCGGTGGTAACGGTTACCTGGCCACGGTGTACTACGTCAAGACCAAAAACGCCGACCAGACCAGCCCGACCAACACCTGGCAAACCCATGTGTATGTGGGTGAGGACTCGGTGAACGCGTCCTTGCAGCAGGCCAGCAACGTCAACGGCGAAAAGCTCTACGTCAACCAGTATGGCCAACTCGCCCCCTACAGCCAGGTCAAAGACGAGCTGACCACGGCCAAGACCATGTTGTTCTCGCTCAACGACCTGACCGATACCCGCCAGTCCGTGCCAGCGGCCGTGTCCGGCAAGGCGATCACCAGTTTTGACTTCAGCAACGGTGATAACTTCAAGATCCGCAACGACACGGCCAACGCGGCAGATCTGGCGCTGGCCAGCGTGGCTGCCATCGCTGCCAATGACGGATCTGTTCTGACCACCGATGACGATGTGAATGCGGTCGCCACGGCAGCCGTCATGGGCATGAAGTACCCCAAAGCGGAATTGCCTGAGCGTTACGCACAGGGACTGCGCGCAGCGGTTTTTTGCGCGCCCTCCGAGCTCAGCGACGCCGCGGTGCTGCTGGAAATTCAGACCAATGTGAACGCCGATGTGACTTCCCTGACAGGAACGGCAATCGATGGAACCGTTGCCACCGCAGCGGAAATCAAGGAAGCCCGCGACAACATCAGTTACGCCAAAATTTTGGCATCCGTACAAGATTCCACAGGTGATGCCACCCTCACGGTTTCCGACATCCTCACCACCGACTACGAAACCCAGTTGACCGACGCGATGGACACACTGGCTGCGGCGTACTGGGAAGAAACCGATCCCGCCCAGTACCTGACCGATGTAGCCACTGCCGAAGATGCGGCCGTGAGCGACCTGGGCACCGGTGCCAGCGAGGACCAGATTGCTGCGGCCAAGTTGACTGCCAAAGCCAAGCTCATCGCAGCCGACAACGCCTTGAACGCGGGTATCAAAGCCGGCGCCGAGGCGCTGGGCTACGACACCACCGATTTGAACCCGGACGAAGTCACTGCCTTGCTGTCTGACTCGGAGTTGACAGCCATCGAGACGGTGATTACCGCCAGCCTGGGCGCCATGACCAATGAGTATTACGACAGCGTCAAAGTGGGTCTGAGCCAGTTGTTCAACGTCGACGTGGACGGCTCTGGCGCGCACGCCACCTTGGATTTGGGCTACCTGGCCGATACCGATAAGAAAATCATCGGTAACGAAATGGCTGCTGCTGTGACCAACACCCTCAACCGTGAGTTCGGCGACGAAGCCTATTTCGATCTTTCGCAGGCTAGCGACCGCTATTTCCAGGTCTACAGCAGCGGCTACAACTCCGTGGACCAAACCACAGGCGCCATCACCGAGAACCCGATTCCCATCAAATTGGTTCCGGGCGAAACCCCGGGCTTGGGTGTGCTGCACAACGCCGATGGCACCATGCAATTCGACAGCTACGGCCAACCGATTTTCAACGCCAAAAAAGTGACGATTGACCAGATGGTGCATGCCATCCAGTCGCAACTCGACGCGGCCCACCCTGGTACCAATACCATCAAGGCCAGCTACGACTTCTCCACCTCGAGTTTCAAGTTCACCGACGGCGCCAACGTGGTGAAGCTCGACACCAATGGCACCGATGGTGTGCTGAAGAATGATTTGTTCAAACTCAGCCAGACCTCGGTCACGCTGTCGGGTGACGGGCATTACGACGCCAAGGTCATCCCCAATGGCCAGGCGATTCGTCTGGCCGCCGACCAGCGCTACGGCATGGCCATGGCCTATGACTCGGTTAACAAGGTCTTTACCATGAAGTCCGGCACGACGGGCGACAAGTCGAGCCTGTCGATCACCGGTGTAAAGCCCAATTCTTTGGGCACCGACATGTTGGGTCTGACCGCCAACGGATTGGCCTCAGAGGCACCGGTTAACCTGGTCACGCAATCCCCCACCGCATTGCGCGGTATCGCCTCCACACCGGCGGTTGCACACGGAACAACACCGCTGAAAAATATCTCGAACAACTTTGCGGTCGATGAGACCAACAACAAGTTCGTGGTGACGGTGGACGGTGTCAAAGGCACGGTGATGATTCCGGTGCGCTCCGACTATTCGCTCGATACCCTGAAGGCGGAATTGCAAAAAGGCATTAACGCCATGGGCGGTAACAACGCATTCGGTAACCCGGTCACGGTCAATGGCGTGCAAGTCGGCTATGACGACACCAACAAGCGCTTTACCTTCACCAGCGGCACCACGGGTGCGGCTTCGTTTATCAAGATTTCGGGCAGCGCTGACTGGGGTCTGGACCAGGTGGAGGCCGCACGCGGCACCGATTCGACCTGGATCAAACCGACCCAGCACAAGGACGTGGTCTCTGGTGTGTCGCAGCCCAAGTACATTGACGGACAGGGCAACGAGACCACCAGCGGTGACGGCTTTGACGGCACGCTGCCGGCCTGGTCACCCATTTTCCTGACCAAGGGCGAACTGACTTTCAGTACCGGCGGTAAGCTGGTTTCACCGGTCGACGGCACACAGTTGGAGCCGGTATACCTTGCAGGTGGTAAGGGTGTTTTGACCATCAATATCGATTACGGCGCTTCGACCCAGTACACCTCACCGTTCGCGGTTTTGTCGCAGTCGCAAGACGGCGCTCCCGAGGGAGACCTGGTGGGCGTGACCATTGGTAACGATGGCTTGGTGAGCGCATCCTTCTCCAACGGTACACAAAAATCGCTGGCCAAAATTCTGCTGGCCAACTTCTCCAGCCCGGTGGGCTTGCGCCAGATGGGTGACTCCACCTTCCTGGCCTCGGCGGCATCGGGCAAGGCGACACTGGGTAATGCGGGATCGGCCGGCTTCGGTACCCTGCGTGCTGGTGCAACCGAACGGGCCAACGTGGACTTGACGCAAGAATTGGTGGACTTGATCACCGCCCAGCGTAACTTCCAGGCCAATGCCAAGGCGATTGAGACCAGCTCGACGATGACGTCGGCGATCATCAACCTGCGCTCTTAATCTGTTGAAGACCTGAACGCCTGAGGAACCTGCCATGGATCGCTTAGCTTTTAACGCGGTTGCTGCGATTAATGAGCAACGGGTGTCGCGCCAGATGTCGGTCAATGAAATGGCCAACGTCTCCACGGTGGGCTTCAAGCGCAGCTATGAAGTGGCAACCCGCGCGGTGCAGGTCGATGGCGTGGGATTTAAAACGCGTTTTCAACCCCAGTCTTTTTCCGAGGACTACATTGTTCTCAAAGGCGGCCCGGTGATTGCCACCGGCAACGATCTCGACGTCTCCCTGTCGGGATCTACTGTCCTGGGCGTTACCGCTGCAGATGGAACGCTGGCCTTCACCCGCCGCGGCGATTTGCGCATCAATGCCCAAGGCACCTTGGAAAACGGCCAGGGGCATTTGGTGCAAAGTGAGGGTGGCGGGCCTTTGACTTTGCCACCGGGTTCGAAAATTGAAATCCGCTCGGACGGAACGGTCATGGGAACTGACATGGCGCAGGTGGGGGTCAAAGTACCGGTGGCTTTGGGCAAACTGATGTTGCGTGACGCCAGTGCCACGCCTTTGCTGCGCCGCCAGGATGGTCTGTTCAAGACCGAAGGCGGTGACGGTGCCGACATCACGCCCGGACCGGTTGCACCTGGCTTAACCTCGGGCGCGTTGGAGGGTAGTTCGGTAAATGCCATGAACATCATGGTCAAACTGATAGACCAGAGCCGCGCCTTTGAGCAGCAGATCAACATGATCAAAGAGGCCAAAACCACGGACGAGGCCGGTGCCTCGATGCTCAAAGCGACCTAGTTTTCCCGGTGAACTAAAGCGGCGCGGCTGCCATAGCGAGCGTTCGCGTGGGTGCGGCAGCCGCCTGGGTCTATGGCCGGAAAACCGGCAATTTCGGATGGCACGTCTTTTGCATCGCTTCAGGTATTGAATTCACCTAGGAGCGAAAGATGGACGCATCAATGTGGGTAGCCAAGACGGGCTTGGACGCGCAGCAGACACGTATGAACGTGATCTCGAACAACTTGGCCAACGTCAACACCACCGGTTTCAAACGGGACCGCGCTGTGTTTGAAGACCTGCTGTACCAGAACATCCGCCAGGCGGGCGGTCAGACCTCGGCTTCCACGCAGGCGCCCACCGGCCTGATGCTGGGTACCGGTGTGCGCGTCATGGCCACCGAGAAGCTCAACGCCCAGGGCAACATGATCAACACCCAGAATCCCCTGGATCTGGCGATCGCCGGCGAGGGCCATTTCCAGATTCTGCAAGCCGACGGCACCGTGGCCTACAGCCGCGACGGCAATTTCAAGGTGTCGGCGACCGGACAGTTGGTGACCTCTAACGGCCAGCCGCTGCAGCCGGCGATCACCATTCCGCCAACCGCCCAAAGCCTGACCATCGGCCGTGACGGCACGGTCAGCGCCGAACTGTTTGGCGGCGGTGCAGCCACGCTGGGTCAGATTCAGATCGCCCGCTTTTTGAACCCGGCCGGTTTGACGCCCGTGGGACAGAACCTGATGAAGGAAACACCGGCCAGCGGCGCGCCCGTGGCGGCCAACCCCGGCACCAGCGGCACCGGTTCGCTGATGCAAGGCACGCTGGAAGCATCCAACGTCAACGTGGTGGAGGAAATGGTCAACATGATCGAAACCCAGCGCGCCTATGAGATCAACTCCAAAGCCATCTCGGCCGTGGACGGCATGCTCAAGTACATGAACCAGAACATGTAAGGAATGACCATGGCCTTGCGTTCACTGCTTACCCTGTTGCTGGCTGCCGCCGGTCTGAGCGCTTGCTCGGTGCTTCCGCCGCAGCCGCTCGCCCATTCTACGGGTTTTGCACCGGTGTATCCCGTGGTGCGCGAAGCGCAGCCGCAGGCCACCGGCTCGCTGTACAACGCCGGTGTGGGTGAGACCTTTCTGGGGCGTGGACGCAATTTTCAAATCGGTGACGTGATCACCGTGGTCTTGAGCGAATCAACCCAGGCGGCCCGCACCCAAAGCGGCAAACTCACACGCACATCCAGCAATGACGTGCTGCCCAAAGAAATGGGCGGCGGCTTGCTCAGCGCCAGCGCGCTGCTGGGCGGCACCATCAAGTCGGACGGCAGCGGAACCGCTGACCAGACCGCCAGCCTGAGCGGCTCGGTGGTGGTGACCGTGGTCGACGTGATGGCCAACGGCAATTTGGTGGTGCGTGGCGAAAAGCAGCTGGCACTCACCGAGGGTTCTGAAATCATCCAGGTCGCCGGCGTGATCCGCCCCGACGATGTTGCACCGAATAACACGGTGCAGTCCAAGCGCTTGGCCAACGCCCAGATCACCTACCGCGGAACCGGCGATATGGCTGCGACTGCGCGCGCCGGTTGGGGCACCAGCGGCCTGCTCAAGCTCTGGCCTTTCTAAAACCACATTTTCTTGACCGGAACATCTGCCATGTCCAAGTCTTTGTCCCCGTTGCTGCGCATCTGTGCATCCGTTTTACTGGCTGCCCTGGGAGCCGGTGTGGCGCACGCCGACCGCATCAAAGATCTGACCACCATGGCTGCGATGCGCAGCAACCAGCTGATCGGCTACGGCTTGATCGTGGGCTTGCAAGGTACCGGCGATGGCTCGGATTTGTCATTCACCACGCAAAGCATGAAGACCTTGCTCAGCCGCATGGGCGTGAACCAGGAAAGCACGATTGCCGATTACGAGTCGGCTACCAGCGGCGGCAAGATTGACTTGAAGAACGTGGCGGCCGTGATGGTGACAGCTGAGCTGCCGGGCATGTCCAAGCCGGGCCAAAAAATCGACGTGAACATCTCGGCAATAGGCAAAGCCACCAGCTTGCGCGGCGGCAGCCTGTTGATGACCAGTTTGCGCGGCGTTGACGGGCAGATTTATGCCCTGGCGCAAGGCGCTTTGACGGCGACCGGCGTGGACGCCGGTGCTGCGGGCTCCAAGGTGTCCAGCGGCGTGACGACCGCAGCGCGGATCCCCTCCGGCGCCATCGTCGAGAGGCTGGTGGAAAACCCGTTTGACAAGACCGACAGCGTGCTGCTGAACCTGCGCGATGGTGACTTCACCACCGCCAGCGCCATCATCCAGGCTATCAACAGCAAATTCGGCGGCGACGTGGCCAAAGCGCTGGATGGTGTTTCGATTCTGGTGCGTGCTCCGACCGACCTGAGCCAGCGTGTGACTTTCATGAGCATGGTGGAAAACCTGGACGTGCAACCGGGCGAAGGACCGGCCCGCGTGGTCGTGAACGCCAAAACCGGCACCGTGGTGATCAGCCGCAATGTACGGGTCACCGCCGCTGCAGTAACCCACGGGACCATCACTGTGTCGGTGGCCATGACCAACGAGGTCTCGCAACCCGGCGCGCTCTCCAACGGCACGACGCAGGCGGTACAAAACGCCGACGTCAAGATCGACGAGCCGACCAAGCCTATGTTCCTGTTCCAGCCCGGCGTGGACCTGCGCCAGATCGTGGATGCGATCAACCAGGTGGGTGCGACACCTTCCGCATTGATTGCGATTCTGGAAGCGCTCAAGACCTCGGGCAGCTTGCGCGCCGAGTTGCTGGTGATTTGAATTCACACCCGGCGATACCGACTGCACCATGGACGCGCTCTCCAACAATCTCCCACCAGCGGCCAACGCCGCGCTAGGCGGCACGGGTACGGGCTCCTATCTGGACTTTGACGCCCTGGGGCGTCTGAAGGGCAAGGCGGCCAAAGACGGCAAAAGCGCTGCGCACGAAACCGCCCAGCAATTTGAAGCGCTGTTTTTGCAAATGATGATGAAGTCCATGCGGGACGCCAGCTTCAAAAGTGATTTGATCGAGTCGCAGGCCAAGGACACCTTTGAGGGCATGTTCGACAAGGAAGTCTCGCTGGCCATGGCCAAAAAGAACACCTTGGGCCTGGCCGATATGCTGATCAAAAACATGCCGGACCCTGCGGTGCAGGCTGCTAACGCACAGGCTATCAAAGACCTGCAGGAGCAGCAGGCACAGCAACCCAGTTCGACTGCCAGCGTGTTGCAAGCGCGTGCGGCCGCAGGCAAAGGTTTTGCATTGGCTGCGCCGCAGGCAGCGCCCCTGTCTTTGCAACCGGTTGCGCAAAACGCCTTGCCCCTGCCGCGCATGGGCGGACCTTTGCCACTCAGTGCTGCCCAGCGTCCGATTGTGAAAGCGGCGGACGCGCTTGAAGCCGCACCCGCCCCCCAAGCAGATGAGGGAGCCCATCCATGAGCGACGTCCTGGGCGTTGCGTCGAATGCGGTGGCCGCGTACCAGCGGGCACTGAACACGACGGCCAATAACATCGCCAACGTGTCCACCGTGGGCTATTCGCGCGAGACCGCCAACTTTGCGGCCAACCCGGTCACCCAAACCGGCAATATTTTCATGGGCACGGGCGTGGCTGTGGAGCGCATCACGCGCCAGTACAACGCTTTTGTGGAAGCAAACCTGCGCAACAGCAATAGCGACCTGACCAGCCAGGAGCCCATGGTGAATTACGCCAACCGGGTGGTGGACATCATGGGCGGCGAAACCATGAGTCTCAACAGCGCCCTGGACCAGTTTTTCTCTTCGGCGCGGGATGTGTCCACCGACCCGGCTTCCACCGTGTTGCGCAGCAGTTTTGTGCGCGATGCCCAGGGGGTGGCGGACCGCTTCGGCCAGCTTTCGGCCCAGTTGGATTCGATCCAGGAAGAGACCAGCCAGGCCATGCAAGGCCAGGTGGACCAAATCAATTCCCTGTCCAAACAAGTGGCCATGGTGAACAGCCAGCTGACCAAGCAGCGTACTGCGGATGCCCAACCGCCCGGCCTGCTGGACCAGCGGGATCAACTTTTGCGTGAATTGTCCAATCTGGCGCACGTCAACACCAAATTCGAACTCAACGGCACAGTCACCGTCAGCCTTGGGCCTTCGATCAACCAGGATGTGGTGGTGCTGGGCAACAAGTCGGTGGAGATTGGCGCGAATTTCAATTCCGCGTCCCCCGAAAAGGTGGCGCTGGTGCTGGATCCCTACGGAAAGCCGCTTGCGCTGAGCGGCCCTACCAGCGGCAGCTTGTCCGGTCTGATGACTTTCCGGGAACAGGTGTTGGGCAGCTCCCGCGCCGCGGTGGACAACTTGGCCAAGAACTTTGCCGCTGCGGTGAATGAGGTCCACCTGGGCGGTATTGACGGCTATGGCAACCCGGCGGTGGCCTTGTTTGCGTTCGATCCGACCGCTTCCAGCGCCGCGGGGGGCATGCATGTGGCATTTGATGACCCGATGCGGGTGAGCGCAGCCGCCCAGTTCCGGGTCATTGAAAAGGACACCAACACCAGCGGCAGCGATGCGACTTTGGTCTACGACCCCGCTTCGGCCCCCGTGCGCAGCACGCCCGACGGTCAGATGCTGGTACCTGCCGACGACGTCAGCAAGGTGTTTGTTAACAATGCGCATCCCAG
>Ga0114968_10004012_pt1 | contig 10998 bp, 13 predicted proteins | sample M_130807_EF_Meta_FD_87020 | JGI IMG/M metagenome (GOLD analysis project Ga0114968, IMG submission 87020) | Freshwater microbial communities from Lake Montjoie, Canada to study carbon cycling - M_130807_EF_MetaG | ecosystem: Environmental > Aquatic > Freshwater > Lake | place: Lake Montjoie... | reverse complement strand
GGCCAAAAATTTTGCACAGATTCGCAGCACGCTAAAACAGACACAGGACATACTGGATCGTTACAAAGAATACTATGAAGGACAAAATAAAACAAATAATTAACACCATTGTTTCTCTATTGAAGAACATATGGCCCTGTGTCAAACTCTATTCCGGCCGGAGTTACGGATTCTGTAAAATCGTTGCTTGTGTCCTACATCGTTATTCTAAAACAATTTTAAAAGGCATCTGGACTGCTGTGGCATGGATCTATCATCATGTGATAGACATGTTCAAAAAAATTCCTTCAGAACTGACCTATTGGCATGATGGTATATTGACCACTGTGCATGTGGATGATTTTGTGGAGTTGGCACCCAATCTGTTACAGTACAGAGACAGCGAAACGGGCAAGAGAGTCAAAGTAAAAGCCGAATACCCCATCAAATATATCCTCAAAGAGAAATAAATACATATAATGAGCGAAACAAAAAAAGAAGACTGGATGCAAAATAAATGGCGACCTGCAATGGGTTGGCTGTACATGTGCATCTGTGCTTTTGATTTTGTAATATTCCCCATATTGTGGAACATAGCACAGGCCACTTATCTAAAAAATATTTTATTCACACAATGGCAACCATTGACCCTGCAAGGTGCTGGGTTCTTCCACATCGCCATGGGCGCAGTGCTGGGATTATCTGCATATGGCAGATCACAGGAAAAGATCGCATCCACAAATCATGTTGCAGCTTCTTCCATCAGCAAACCTGCCAAAGTTGAAGATTCAGCTCTCTAATTACCAACACATTGACAGATACTAGATCTATAGTAAACTTATACTGATGAAGAATTTTTACAACACCCTAGGTGTGGCCGAAACTGCTTCTGAGAAAGAGATAAAGAACGCATTCAAAGCACTGGCCAAAAAGTACCATCCTGACCAGGGCGGAGATGAGAACAAATTTAAGGAGATCAATGAGGCCTATGATACTCTAAAAAATTCAGAGAAGCGTCAGGAATATGATGCCATGAGGAAATATGGCACACGTGGCTCGGGTAGTAGTCGTCAGGGCAATGATTTCTTTGGGGAAGATATATTCCAAGAATTTTTTTCGGGATTTGGTTTTGGACCAGGTAGGGGTCAAACAAGAGTATATAGAACCAGACCAAAGACCAATCAATCAGTGAACATAAGGATAACCTTATCTATAAAGGAAGTTTATCATGCCACAGAAAAAACCATCAGCATAAGGTTGCCATCGGGCAGAGACGAGATAGTGCATTTAAAAATACCCGCGGGAGTGCAGAACGGTGCTGTGTTCAAATACAAAGGACTGGGTGACGACACAGATGCTAATTTAGAACGCGGAGATTTATTATGCACTGTGTCAGTGTTGGATTCTGATGGCTATACTCGCAAGGGCAACGATCTTTTTACTGATAAAACCATAAGTTGTTTTGATGCCATCCGAGGCACTGAATTTAAAATACGCACACTGGATGAACGAACTTTAAGTATTAAAGTATCTGCAGGCACACAGCCAGGCAACACGATAGTGTTGAAAGGCCAGGGCATGCCCATACATGACACGTTAAATATCAAAGGGAACATGTATATTAAAATTAATGTGTTGATACCTGAGTTGGGTGCAAAAGATTTAGAAAAGATAAAGGACCTGTGATGAATTGTCTTTCTTTCCTATTGGCTGTGTCCATGCATGTTGGTTTGGAGAATAATTACAACATGATACATCCTCATATAAGATGCCAACAAAATGAAACGATCGGCGGAGTGTATTATAACAGCAGGGAACGTGCCAGCTTGTACGTTGGCAGGGAATATATACTACAACATTTCAATGTTGAACTTGGATTGGTTACAGGCTATGAAAAATATCCTGTGGTGCCTCTCTTCAGATTGAAGAAAGATATTTTTTTTATTGCGCCGGCATATGAGCTTGATGGGAGATTTGGAGCAGTGTTGGGTATTGAATATAAATTTAAGTAATCATGAACATCAGCATCTTTATTCATCCATACCATACTTTACACACTGTGAGTGCAGAATTCCAACTCAACGAAATACCATTTGGATATAAAAGTCTAGAACTGTTCGAGCATGATCTAATACATCTCATGATCCACAGCCGCGGCATGGGTCTTGCCGCCAATCAGATAGGCATTACCAAAAGATTCTTTGCAATAGGCCATGAGTCATTTGACGAATTTAAAAAACCTGCTATAATTTATAATCCAGTGCTAGTTTCTGCAGATGAAGAGCAAGAACTAGGACAGGAAGGATGTCTAAGTTTTCCAGGAGTGCTGCTGCAAGTAAATAGGCCTCGAACAGTGATGGTTAGATATCAAAATAATAAAGGAGAATTTTTGTTGTCACGATTAGAAGGATTAGAAGCGAGATGTTTCCAACATGAGCTGGATCATCTAGATGGCATAACGTTCAACCAAAAAGCGATTAGATAATGTTGGAAGCAAACGAATCACTAGAAAATATTTTTGAGCACGCGGTCAAGGAAGCTGAAAAGCGTCGACACGAATACGTTACCATAGAACATTTATTATTGGCTCTGATCAAAGACCAAGAAGTGGGCACAGTATTACAAGAACTAAAAACCAATGTCAGCGCCATGATATTGGACATAGAGAATTATCTAGACACCAAGTGTGCTGACATTGTGAGCAAAAGTGCCAATCCGGTGTCTCCGAGGAAAACAGCATCACTGGAGCGACTGATGAATCGAGCATTCACACAGGCTCTGTTCCAGGGCAGACAGAGTGTGACGTCTGTGGATGTATTATTAAGTATATTTGCTGAGAAGAAGAGCTATGGTGCTTTCTTTTTAAAAACGCATAAAGTTAACAAAGATGATCTAAATGACATGATATCCGCGGACAGCATACTGGAAGAAGCTGCCATGGGCGGTGGACCAGGCATCAATCCAGAACAAAAATTAAGGCCCAATCAAGCAGATAAAGTATTAAAAAATTATTGCGAGAACTTAAATCAAAAGTATTTTGATAAGAAGATAGATCCTGTCATCGGCAGAGATGATGACCTAGAAGTATTGAAACAGATATTGGCTCGCAGAAACAAAAACAATGCATTGATAGTGGGAGATCCAGGAGTGGGCAAGACTGCCATCGTGGAAGGACTGGCACGAAGAATTGCCAAAAACAAAGATGACATACCAGAATATTTAAAAGGCCACATAGTTTATAGCCTAGATGTTGCCAGCATGATCGCAGGATCCAAGTTCCGAGGAGATTTTGAAGAGAGACTAAAATTGGTGTTGAACGCACTGGATCAAAAAGGCAAGGCCATATTGTTCATTGATGAAGCACACATGATGGTGGGCGCAGGATCTACAGGACAAGGTGGCATGGATTTGGCCAACATGATGAAACCTGTTTTGACCAAAGGCAACATTAAAGTGATTGCTTCAACCACCTGGGAAGAATATAGGAAATTCTTTGAGAAAGATCGTGCTCTCATGAGAAGATTCCAAAGAATCCAAATTGGAGAGCCCACGCATGATGTTTGCGTTAAAATATTAAAAGGCATCAAACAATATTATGAAACATTCCATGGTTGCACAATCACCGATGAAGCCTGTGAAGATGCAGTGGAATACTCATCTAAATTTATAGCAGATAAGAAACTGCCAGACAAGGCCATAGATGTACTAGACTCTGCTTGTGCCCGTTTAAGATTAAAAGGCATCAAGGATGGCAAGATTGACCACGAGGAAATAATACACGAGATCAGCAAGATGACGGGGATCAGCATAGAACAGTTGTCACAAAAACAAGCAGCCAATCTAGAAACACTGGAAACCAAGATGAAACTGCAGGTGTTTGGACAGGATGAAGCTCTAAACAAAATTATTGACAAGATACTGATCAGTCGAGCAGGCCTAAAGAGCTTGAACAAACCAGTGGGATCATTCCTATTCATAGGCCCAACTGGTTGCGGTAAAACTGAAACAGCAAGAACATTGGCCACAACACTGGGCACACAATTGATAAGATTTGACATGAGTGAGTATCAAGAAAAACATTCTATCGCTAAATTGATTGGATCTCCTCCGGGATACGTGGGCTACGAAGATTCACAAATGGGCGGTGGATTGTTTATTAATGAAGTCGAAAAACAACCTCACGCAGTGGTGCTGTTTGATGAAGTGGAAAAAGCACACCAAGATGTCACCAACATGCTGTTGCAGGTGATGGATTATGGCACCGTCACAGGCAGCAATGGCAAGAAAGCCGACTGCAGAAATATCATTCTAATTCTCACATCCAATCTAGGTGCAGAAGAGATGGAACGAGCCAATCTAGGATTTGGAGAGCAACAGAGAAGCGATGACGATGACGCAGTAAAAAGATTCTTTGCTCCAGAATTCCGCAACAGGTTAGATGCTGTGATCAAATTTAGGAAACTGGAAAAAGACGTCATGAAGAAAATTGTAAGTAAATTCCTATTAGAGTTGAACACAATGACCATAGAAAAACGTGTGGAAGTCAATGCTTCCGAGGAGGCCATAGAATATCTAGTTAGGAAAGGGTTTGATGACAAAATGGGTGCTCGTCCTCTGGCAAGAATCATCGATGATGAGATCAAGAAACCTCTATCAAAAATGATCCTATTTGGAGATCTATTGGATGGCGGTCGAGTTGAGGTCACAATCAAGGATGAAAAAATAACATTGGAATATAAAAAACCGCAGTCAGAAACCAACACCCAAACACAATCAGCTGATGCGAAAACATCATAATAGATTATATTTTGGCCGGTATGCCAACAAAGTGGTATTTCGCATGCCATGGGCCTGTTATCTATATCCCACCACAGATCAGCATTTGAATTCCGTGTTGATGCATGATGAAGAAGATTTTAAATCAGAACGAGCCATGCGAGATTCTAAATGGGTGTTCTTTAACAAGCATTCTAAAAAATTAAAAAAATTGGCCGCTTTCATATTAAAAAATAGAAAGAACATGAAATTCAGGATACAAAATTTAGACAGTGTTTTTTATTGTGATGAAAACATGGCCAAAGATCTAGTGTGTGGTTTTTGGGATGAATGGTCCAATGCTGACGCTGTGCCTGAAGATAGATCCTATCTACTAGGCAAGAACTCTGTGTTGTGCAAGAGATTGCCACTGGGCAAATATCAATATCAAGTGCATCTAAAAAAGAACGTGCATAAAATATTGAAACAGCACCAAAGAGAAGATTTATATAGATATCTGATGCATAATCCAGAAAATTGCATGATAACAGGAAGATACGTAAAAGAATATCTATCAGGATCCAGCCCGTATGGTTGGCAGGGTTATTTCTATGTCAGAGATGAGAAACTATTAACTCCCATATACATGATAGCACAACAAGCCATAGAAAAAGTTATAAAATTCGTAAAGGTCTCAAAATGATTGATGTCATATTAAAATTAAAAGAGAAGAACATATTCAAAGTGGGCACCATGGTGGAAACCATAATTGACAAGCATCACATGGGCACGCCCATACAGGTGCGTGCAGCCATGCGTATCAAAGAGCTGCATGACACGTATTGTATTGCAGATGAGGAGTTTGATTACACGGCAGAAGTGCCCTACAGGAAAATCATGTACTATGACATCATAACCATCGATGGCATGAGGCCACAGGATCTAGCCGCTGTGTACAACCTGGGACCAAAAACATCCAGATTCAAGAAAGAAAAACGCCATAAATAACAGCCATGGCACAGACAAGCACAACAATACAAAGCGCGGCATCACACAAGACCACATTGAGTGGCACAGTGATCAGTTTCACTAAAACAGGCACAGAGTATAAGATTTCTTCAAGCAACACCTCTACAGTGAGCCTGGCCGGTTATGCACAGTATGATTTGATCACAGTATCAGGGTCTGCCAGCAACAGCAGCACATTCACAGTGAAAAGTGTGGCCACGGATGGCTCCTACATCATTGTGGAAGAGACAGTGACCACAGAATCAGCAGATGGATCTACTTCTGTGTCTTTGGCACACGTGGGATTAGTCACGGCGAAATATCAAGGTGATGGATACTACTCACAGATAGATGGTGTTCACACAGTGGCATATCATGTGTCAGCAGGATCTGCAACAGCGGCCAACAATTTCAATGGCAGTATCAAAATGCAAGGCAGCTTGGCAACCACCCCCACAGAAGATGATTGGTTTGACATTGCCAATACCACTTTCACAGCGGATACCAGCACAGCAGTGGCCGCATATAACTTCACTGGCAATTTTGTCTGGGTGCGAGCCAAATGCTACAGTTGGACCACTGCCAGTTCGTCTATCACAAAAATACTTTACAATCATTAATATTTTTCCACAAGATCACAAATAAGTCATTGAATCTGAACACTTTTATCTAAGATCAACTCGTTGACCTTTACCATATCTGCTGTATACTTGTAGTATGAATGACAAAGATATAGATCAAATAGAATATGTGGATGTGAAAGTGTCTCCCGAGAGCATGGAGATTCATTTGCATGTGTTAAAACAAAACGGTTACTCGGTACAAAAAAGGGCCTACGTGTTCACAACCTGTCTCATGTGTTTTCTAGCAGGATTTTATCTAATGGGATTATTGACTCAATGAGCGACAGCAGTATGAACAAGGCATGGCAATTTCATTGTGTGCTGGAGAGTGGCAAGGAATTAAAGTCTTGGTTCTATTCAGACACAGAACAAGATGCCTCAAACAGAGTTAAAAACTTCTTGGGTGCCAAACTAATCTCCATCAAAGAAATAGATGATCCCTTAGAAATTCGTAAGAAGCAGGCGGAAAGCGATAAAATCAGAGAGGCTCTAGCAAAGAAAAGGAATGAGGAATTTCAGGCTCGACAAAAATTAAACAATCCACCATATGAATAAAATTTTATCTATTATTATTGTCTCTCTATTTTTAAGTGCCTGTTCTACCACAGTGGCAGTGATAGATGTCACAGGATCGGCGGTGGTGTATGCAGGCAAGACCATAGTGAACACTGTGGACATGCTGACACCGGATATCGTAAACAAGAAATAACATGAATCTAAATATTAGAAACTTATTACTGACATCGGCAATGTCGTTGTTGTTGACCAACTGCGGAGGCGGTGGAGGTGGAGGTGGTGGACAAAATTTTGTCGACAACGTCGTAAGCGAATTAGATGGATCCAGCTCATTGGTTAGCAATTATTACAGCAACATCAATGCACTTAATACTGTGTTATCCAATATTGGCAACGTTGGCTCCATACAATCAGTTTTTACCAATCCAAATTCCAAAGACATAGACAATGCCAAGGCTTTGAAACAAATAGTTTCTAATGCAGAAAATCTTTGGAAAGATACCCAAGCATTACTGCAAAAACAAAGCGCCAGCAAACAATATCAAATCTACAACAGCAATGATTACAAAGAGGCCTATGCATCATATCTGTATCTGATAAATTATGTTAAACCCGTGGTGGAAAAGGTGGCCAATGGACAAAACATTACTCTAACTGAATTCAATAAGGTCGCTGATCAAACGGCAATTACAAATATAATCACATCTGAAAAAAACAGCACAGTCAATACTTTGGTCACTACACAAACCAATATTTTGAAAAATACTGTAGATTCCACAAGCTCATTGTCTCCCACTGTAACCAGCACAAACAGTGATGGCGCAGAATATACCGAAGCCAGTATCAGCAGTGTTGATGGGGCAGCCACAAATGCAGTTACCACAGGAGCTCCTGTGGTGACTACTTCTATTCAAGATACAATATCTGATGTGGATAACGGCAATGGTACTGTGACTAGAACCACTCGAAGAATCACCACAACCACAACCAACACTCCTAAAACCACAGTTACCACAGTTCAACGGACTACAACTGATAAAATTTATAAAAATGTTACCACAACAACCACTACTACTCCCAGAACAAAAACTGTATATGGAGATAGCAGAGAAATTATAACTATAGGTACACCAGTAGTTACTATAGGTGCTCCCACAAAAACTTTCGTTAGAGATGTTGGCAGAACAGAAACTGTAGAAACAAATAGATCAACAGAAAATATTGTCACTACAGCAAACAATGCTCCAGGAGAAATTGTCAGCACGGTTACCACAAATAAAACAATATCTAATACACAGACCTTGGCTCCCACTGTGTCCACATCCACCGCAGAAGGTGCAGAATATGTTGTAACAACTTATACTGATAGCAGTGAAAATACTGCTGTGACTAATGGTACTCCTGTGGTTACAAACAGTGATACTAATAATGTCGTAGATACCACAAATGGGGATGGCAGTATTACAAGAAAAACTTATGTTGTCACTGCTACCATAACAGTGGTTCCAAGAACTACCACAATATCAAAAATTAGAACCTACACAGATACGACTAAAAAAGATATAATCACAACCACAACCACAACAGCCAACACAAGAACCAATTACAGTGACGGCTCTTATATCGACCGAGCAGGCACTCCTGTGGCAACCACAGCAACAGAGAATAGGATCGTCGGCACAGTCACAAGGACCGACACAATCACTGTGAGTTCCGCAACAGAAAACGTAACCACGACTACAACAAATGCTCCTGGCGTATTGGCCAGCACCGAAACAATACCATCGCAGTCACTGGCCTACACCAACAATGACCCAAATCTTGGCACTCGTACTCCTGGTTATAACAGTGACAAAACATTCTATGAAGACAATGAATACAAAGGTTTGTTAAATGGCTCCACTCAAAACTACAGCAGAGAATTGATCAATGCATCATCCGCTTACTCGCGGGGATGGACCGGTAAGGGAGTGATCGTGGCCGTGGCAGACACAGGATACAATCTAAATCATCCAGATCTACAAGGGCAAGTCATCGCCACTCGAGATTACACTGGCACGGGAATGAACGACGTGGTGGGACATGGTACCCATGTGCTGGGAACCATCGTTGCCAAAAAAGATGGCACGGGCATGTATGGTGTGGCCTACGATGCCAAAGCAATCGTGATCAAGGCAGGTAATTCCAGTTATGTCAATTTAAATGATGCGGCGGCAGGACTGAGTTGGGCCGCTGATCAGGGAGCCATCGTGGGCAGCGTCTCTGTGAACACAAATTACGATCCCACCTTTAAAAATAATCTCGTTCGATTGGCCGACGGCACATACAAGAGCACAGATTCAAGATACAATTACGGCAACAAAGTTTATTATAATATGCAGGATCCGGCTGTGTGGAAATCGGCCACTGACAAGGGCATGGTGGTGGTGAACTCTGCAGGCAATCAAGGACTGGCGGTTTCTGCCAATCCAGGATATTTCGCCACTGCCACGGATGCCGATGGTAATCTAATATTGGGTGGCAAGATGTTGATCGTGGGTGCTGTGAACAGAGATAGATCTCTGGCATATTACACTAATCTGGCAGGCCACATCTGTCAAAATATAGATGCCATTTCTAACAGTTGCCGAGACACATATAAAGTTAGCGATTTCTATATATTGGCACCCGGCTACACCTGGTCCACGGACATTAATGGTGGTTACAACGGCATGAGTGGCACATCGATGGCAGCACCCCAAGTGGCAGGTGGCGTTGCGATAATAAGTCAGATGTGGCCATACATGAAAGGAGAAAATCTAGTCAAATTGATAACTGTTACTGCAGATAAAAATCTACCAGGGTACGATGTGAATACCCATGGTGCAGGATTAATGGATTTAGACAAGGCCACTCAACCATATGGTGCTGTGGGCATACCCACTGCAGGTAGAACCACTGGATCTGTCAGCACAGTGTCTATTGCCAACTCTGTTGGTACCGGTTCAGCTCTGTCATCTATAAAATCCACTGGTGTACTTTCTAAAGTGATGATAGTGGATGAGTTTGCCCGAGATTTTTATCTTAACATGGAAAAAGGTATCACGGTCAAAGATAAAAGAAAAACCAGCGATGTAAAAACACAACAAAATAATTCTACCTATCTGCCATTCCAGCAAGCATTTGGTACTTTTGAACAGGGAGGAGAAGGATACGTTCTGCCAGGATTAAAATTAGGAATTGCGTCAGGCAAAGACAACAGCAAAGATTACGGCTCATACATAGCCACTGAATGGAATTTTAGTCATCAGGATGGCCGAGGAAACAAACAGATTAATAATCAAGGATTTAATTTAAGGACCACACTGGGCACAGTGGGAGAAAAAAACAATTGGTTAGGCAATGAAAGCAGTGGGGCTCTATCAGTGGGCAATAATAATAATACATATTTCTCACAAATAGGTATGGATTATATTAATAAACAAGATAAATGGAGCATAGATTTGGGACAAGGGTTCACAACAGTCAAGACAGCAGATAATAGTTTGATCAAGAAAATCAGCACTATACAATCGCAGAGTGTTAAATTAGGTTATGAGAATTCCTTAACTGACAGTCAAAAATGGGGTATGACCGCGAGTTTGCCTAATTATATCAGCAAAGGATCAGCCACAATATCTGTACCTTATGCCACCACATTTGATGGAGAAATTATCTACGACGATGTAAAAGCCAATCTAAGATCTCAAACTCCTGAAAAGAATTTAGGATTATATTACACAGATTCAGGACAATCTGAGACTGATTGGAAAATGAAATATAACGCAGAATATAGAAACAATGTGGCCGGACAATCAGGCAAGAATGGTCTAGAGTTTGCTATACAAGTAGAAAGAAAGTTTTAACATGGAACAGATAGAGATCATCTGTATAGACAATGGTAAAGCCAAACGAGCCGACGTACTGAGCCGCACGGACCGTTATATGAAAGTGGCAGTGGAAGGAACCACAATGACCATAGAGCTACACCGCACAGATTTAAATAAACCATACGTGGGAACCAAAGCAGGATTAGAGTTCAAATATGACAACTGAAAAATTGAAGTTTAAATTGGAATTATGGGCGGAATACTGGGAT
>Ga0114968_10004011_pt1 | contig 11001 bp, 10 predicted proteins | sample M_130807_EF_Meta_FD_87020 | JGI IMG/M metagenome (GOLD analysis project Ga0114968, IMG submission 87020) | Freshwater microbial communities from Lake Montjoie, Canada to study carbon cycling - M_130807_EF_MetaG | ecosystem: Environmental > Aquatic > Freshwater > Lake | place: Lake Montjoie... | reverse complement strand
CAGTGAATCTGACACTCAAGCAGGTCGCTATTCGAAAATGTTTCAGCCAATTTCGAAGGGTTTCAGTCGGCTGCACCTACGATACGTTTCACACGCTGGAGCTGGTTTAGTGCAACTGATAGCACTAATTTGGTGCAACTCAGGAGCTGTTTTGGTGCAACTTAAGAACTGGTTTGGGGCAACTCAGATGCTATTTTGGTGCAAATTTTTGGCAAAAAATGCAAATCTTTAAAGAAACATTATTTTTTCGGCAAACATTCGCATGTTGACCTGTGATCTTAGCGGGTTTTACAACTATTAAATTAAAGTTCATGTTACGTTGCGAAAGGCGCGGCGCAAAGAGGCCTACCTATTGACTGCACGTGCGTGTTTGGAGCAGTCAATGATTTTTTGATCTTGACGAGTTATCTCGAATGCCATACAAAAAAACAATTGCGACAGCATGCTTAACCCTGACTTTTGCCAACGCCTGTTTTGCCGCCGAGATTGCTGCGCGCACACAAGTCGCTGACGCAGCCAAACCGGCAGCCTCTGCCCCCTTGGATAAAGAGGAGATGGCTAAGCAGTTAGCGAATCCCATCGCAAATATGATTTCGATGCCCATTCAGTGGTCGTATGGCGGCAAGATGGGCGCAGATCAAAAAGGTAGCAATCAAACTGTTTTGCTACAACCCGTGGCGCCTATTAACTTAGGTGGCGGAGACCTTTTCATTGTTCGGCCGATTCTCGCGTCCGTTGCAATGAACAATATCAATGGTTTTTCTGGCAACGGCGTCGCCAACATCACCCTCGAATCTTTCTATGCCCCTAAAACAGGATCCTCCTGGATTTGGGGTGTAGGGCCCTATGCCACCGCTCCGCTCAATCAGACCGGTAATTTTGGCTCACTACAAACCGGCGTGGGCGTAACCGGAGTCGTCTTAAATCGGGACGGCCCATGGACGTACGGCATCTTGGGTTACCGGTCATGGAGTGCAGGCGGCAACGCAACGTACGGTACACAAAATAATCTGTACGGGCAGCCATTTCTTGCGTACACCACCAAAAGTGCTTGGACGTACTCAACGAACATGCAAGCGCTATACAACTACGACACCGGTCGGACCACAAATCCTCTTTATGCCGGCGTGTCTAAGCTAGAGGTCTTTGGCAAACAACCCGTGCAGTTCAGCCTGGGAGCAACCTACTATCTAAGCTCAACACCCGAAGGGCCACAGGGTTGGGGCGCTCGGGCAACAGTCACCTTCGTTTTCCCTGAGTAAGGCGCTTATCGCCGCTGTGTAAAGCAGTTGATTTTTTGGGTGTAGGCATTGATCGTCATCACGGCATTTTCGTTTCACTCTTGCCCAGAGCGACCCCTTTCCTTTCTTTACCAAAAATATGTAACTCGCTCAACAAAGATCTCATCTGCGCCTGAATGTCTATGAAAAAATTCACTGCTATTGTCTCGTTGCTCTTGCTTCACTGCGCGAGCGCACGGGCCCAAGACAACCTCACTGTCTACGGGATCATTGACATTGGCTTGCAATACGCGACCGTCAATCAGACCAAAGACACTATCCGTCAAACTAATCAATTTTTGGGGATTTCAAGCGGCGTGCAAAGTGGGTCACGTTGGGGGCTGCGCGGCACGCATGAAATGGGTGGAGGGTTTGAAACGGTTTTTACTTTAGAAAATGGTTTTGATGCCGGTGACGGGGCTGCACAGCAGGGTGGCAGACTCTTTGGACGACAATCTACCGTTGGTATTAAAAACAACAATATTGGGCAACTGGATTTTGGCCGCCAGATCAACCTAGCCTCAAATTATTTTTTACCGATCGATCCCTTTATTGAAGGCTTCGGACAAGCAAATATTGGTGCCTCGTTTGGTTCAGCGAATACGGTCCGCTACAGCAATATGCTGCTGCTTCAGGCTAAAGCGACCGATGCCTTAACCCTTGGCGCGGGCTACTCCTTTGCAACAGAGCTGACTGGTATCTATGCGGGTAACGGCTCATGTCTTGAATCTTCGTGCGTCGCAAGTAATCAAGCCTCTCAATTTCAAACGAACAACAACCTGCGCGCGCTCACGCTCGGGGCCAAATACTCGAGTGGCCCGCTTCTTCTGGCCATCGCCTACGATCAGCTAATGGGGCCAGACAACATCCCGAATGGCCCACCCAAGCCAAACCCCACAGCCTGGCTGGCGGGCGGGGCCTACGACTTCAGCGTCATCAAAATATCCTTCGCCTACGGCCAAACGCGAAACGGCACTTGGAATGGTCAGCCCGCAGGCGCAGGTTCAACGCCGAATAGTCCGCTCTCGGATGGCTCGTTGGGGTCAGGAGCACTCTTTTTGCCTGGCGCCGCTGCCAACTCGATGATGTTAGGCATGACCGTCCCGATTGGCGAAGCCAGTATTGTGGCGTCGGTACAGCGCTTGCAACAGCAGGGCGATGCAGTGCCTAACACGCTCACAGCGCCTCAAATGGTCTACAGCGCTGCGTACCTTTTTAACTTTTCACGACGCACCAACCTCTACACCTATGCGTCATACGGAAACAATTACGCCGCCATTCAAACGGCACAAAGTACCGTCGTCGGGGTCGGAATCCGGCATCAGTTTTAGACCACCCCTGTCGGACTCGTGCGATAAATTTATTAGAAATTACTAGTAGTCCGCTTTACCTCCAAGCCTTGCTCACTCGACTAGTACCCGAGATCTCTGTTCCTATGTATGAGTCTTTGCTTGATTAGTATGCGTTTAGTGATTCGAAGTCGTAGCAAAGTGTTAAAAAACCTTTCAGCAATCTATTCCTCTCCGGAAAAAAACATGACAAACGAAGCGATACCAAAAATACTTGATTTGCCCATCGGCCTGACAGCAACTGGCCTGCGCGAAGAGTTCGACAGCATTGGAAAAGTTCAAGTACCCGCCGATCACTACTGGGGTGCGCAGACGCAACGCAGCTTGATTCATTTCAATATCGGTCACGACAAGATGCCTAAAGAGGTGTATCACGCCTATGGCTACGTCAAAAAAGCTGCTGCAGTGGTCAATACCAAGGCCGGTCGTCTTCCTGCGTGGAAAGGAAACTTAATTCAGCAAGTTGCCGACGAAGTCATTAGTGGCAAGCTCGACAGCGAGTTTCCGTTGTATGTCTGGCAAACGGGTTCTGGCACGCAATCAAATATGAATTTGAACGAGGTCATCTCAAACCGCTGCATTCAACTCGTCGGTGGTACCTTAGGGGCACAAGAGCCGATTCACCCAAATGATCACGTCAACATGGGTCAGTCAAGTAACGACACGTTTCCGACAGCCATGCACATTGCTGCCTACAAAATGGCAACCGAGAAAACAATCCCCGCATTGCAACGGTTACGCGACGCCTTGAATGTCAAGTCACAACAATGGTCAACTATTGTCAAGATCGGTCGTACACATCTTGAAGATGCAACACCTCTCACCGTTGGCCAAGAATGGTCGGGATACGTCGGTGCGCTGGACGATGCGATCGCCGATGTGACATATGCAACGCAGGGGCTTCTGCAAGTTGCAATGGGCGGCACCGCGGTTGGTACCGGGCTCAATTCGCCCGTTGGCTTTGGCGATGAAGTTGCGGCAGAGCTGACGAAGATGACTGGTTTTGCCATCAAGACCGCCACAAATAAATTTACGGCTCAAGGCACGCTTGATCGTATGGTGCGTGCTCATGCCGCACTTAAGTGCGCCGCTGTATCACTGTTCAAAATCGCGAACGATATGCGTTGGCTCGGTTCGGGCCCACGCACCGGCTTAATGGAAATGACCTTCCCCTCCAATGAACCCGGCTCGTCGATCATGCCAGGCAAAGTCAACCCCACGCAAGCCGAAGCCATGCTCATGGTTTGCATTCAGATTATGGGTTCAGACGTTGCAGTGCAAATGGGCGGTTCAGAAGGCAATTTTGAGCTCAACGCCTTTCGACCCGTTCTCATCAGTAACTATTTACACTCAGCCTTGATTATGGCGGATATGTGTGATCACTTCCGCGAGTTCATGATCGAAGGTGCTGTTGTCAATGAAGCGCAACTCAAGTCGAATATTGACCGCTCGGTCATGATGGTGACGGCTCTCTCGCCAGTCATTGGTTACGACAAAGCTTCAGAGATTGCACACTATGCGATCGATAACAACACGACACTTAAGCAAGCGGCTCTTGCCAAAGGTGTTGACGAAGCTGTGTTCGACCGTGTCGTGGTGCCTATCAACATGACTCGGCCAGGCTCTGCAGACGTACCTGCTGCCAAAGCATAACCAGGAGACGATTGATGAGCGCCAACCTTCACTCTACCCCTTCGGGGCAACAGGCCTTACGCCAACAGGTTGGCGATCGCTTCAACGCCGACTGGAAAAGCAATGATCACCGCGCTCGGCGACTCGTCGCCGAGTTCATTGGTACCTCAGGTCTGACATTTGTCTTGTCAGGCGGTGCGGCAATCTTAGCGGGGTATGGGGGCGCCACCCTTGCGCCCTATCAATTCGCCTTCATTCTCTCGGCTTGTGCGGCACTCTGGTTGGTCGCCGCAGTTTTCTTTCTGGGTGATATCTCTTCGCATTTCAATCCGGCCATGACGCTCGCCTTCGCATTGCGTGGTGACATGGGCTTTCCGATGGCCGCTTGTTACATCGTTGTGCAAATGATTGCTGCCGCATCAGGTTCATGCGTCGCCGCACTGCTCTTTGGCACCGGAGGCAATCTGGCAGCCACAGTTCCTGCAGCTGGCATGATTTATCAGTCGGTCGCCTTCGAGGCGATTCTGACCTGTGGCATGGTCTTGTTGGTACTTAGCATCACTAACGGCCCAAAACTGGACAGCAGTTCTGCTCCGTTCGCGGTTGGGGCTTATGTGATGGCCATGGGAACAATGGGCGGCCCCTTTGACGGTGCTGCGTTTAATCCCGCCAGGGCGTTCGGGCCAGATTTTGCCCGTGGGGATTTTTCAACGTACTGGGTCTATGCCGTTGGATCGTTGATTGGTGTACTTGTCGCAGTTGCCATTGCACGCTTTTTACGCGGGCCCGCGAAAGCCTCTGAAGCCAATGCGGCCATGGGGAACCCACTAGATTCTTGAACGGCACTTGTTTGTATCGAGTCGATCTGGCTGCCCAGATCGACTTTACACAGCTAAAGACCGACTGCTCGTAACGCTATTTCGCTAAAAACATAAACATCGAAATATTGATACCAATGACGCTCAGGCACATGGTTGCTACGCCCGCGCCAATCCAGCGAAGGTATTTATGCGAAGTTTTTAGTTCTGACACATCAGCTCGAAAATGTGAGAACTCATTTTTGCACTCATCGATGGTTGTTTTTAGCCCTGATAGCTCTGCAGAGAGCTTCTGCTCAACCTGATCTATTTTTTTCTCAATCTGAGTCATTTTTACTTCAATCTGATTCGTCTTAGCCTCAATCTGATTTGTCTTAGCCTCGATCTGGATAGTCTTAATTTCGATCTGATTGGTCTTGACCTCGATCTGAAGCATCTTGGCTTCGATACGATCAGTCTTGATTTCAAGTTGATCTGTTTTAGTTTCGATGCGATCAGTTTTTATTTCGAGTTGGTGAATCTGCAACTTAACTGCGCTACCCAAGGCAACAAAGTCGGCCTTGGTAGCGTATTGCTTGTGCTCTTCGTCATAGACATTTTGAAGAGCGTTAGCGTGCACTTCGGCCTGCTCACGGGGCAAGCCAGTAGCCACTAATTGCGTGGCGTAAGACAAAGAATTGAAAGTACTCATGACGCTTCCTGCTTAAAACAATTTCAGGCACCAGCACCCGAAGCATCTAGTTTGAGCTGCAAGCCAACCGAATTCAATAGCTTGGGCCAAACTGTTGCACTCTTTTACAAGTCTGGCGATGGCTGAAGCCGCTCTAAGACCTATCGATATACTATGTAACTGTCATGTGGCACTGCGCCCCAAAACATTGAATCCTTGTTAAAAAATCCACGTGTTTGAGCCTGCCAAAGACGATCAAGTTCACTTTTAGAGCCATTAGGGGAGCTAGATAAAATGACCAAAATAGATAACGATCCGCAAGCCAAGATTCCTATTGTTGATGCTCACCACCACTTGTGGGATCTTCAAGGACACATCAAATATGATTGGTTGATTCACGCCGAGCCCAATTGGTTGGGTAACTATTCTGCCATTCAAAGAACCTACCTCGCGCCAGAATATCTGCGAGATACCGCTCTGCACAATGTCATCGGAACAGTCGCGATTGAAGCCGAATGTGATCGCTCACAACAAGTGGCAGAAACAAAATGGTTTAGCGAAGTCAGTGAGCGTTACGGCTTACCTTCTGTGATCGTCGCACATGCGTGGGTTGATACACCTAACGCAGAAGAGATACTGGCCCAGCAGGTTCAATACAAACGCGTCAGAGGGATCCGAACCAAACCAATTATCGCTGCGACCCCAACAGATAGTGTGAAAGGGCAACCTCGCAGCTTGCAGGATCCGAAATGGATTGAAGGTTTGGCCTTGCTTGAAAAGTACAACTTGTCTTGGGATCTGCGACTACCCTGGTGGCACCTGAAGGAAGGCGCAGAGGTAGCCGCCTGCTATCCAAACATGAACATTATTTTGAATCACACTGGCTATCCTTGGCATAGAGATGTTGCCTCGATGCAGGCTTGGCGCGAAGGCATGCAAGCACTGGCTGATCTACCAAATGTCTCTTGCAAGATTTCAGGGCTATGCGTAGCAGACAGGCCTTGGACCATAGAAGAAAATGGTCCAATTATTCGCGAAACCATAGCTATGTTTGGTGTAGACCGCTGTATGTTTGCGTCTAACTTTCCGGTAGATAGCCTAAAAGGAAGTTGGGACTACATTTATACGCAGTTTAAACGCTCAGTGGCTGATCTACCGATGGCCGATCAGCTTAAGCTGTTTGCACAAAATGCAATACGAGTCTATCGGATTGAGCTGTGACCTTAAACTGTCTGTCGGGCGCCTCGATCGAACGTAGCCACAAACTCTAACTTCAAAAGGGTTTGCTGCGTTGTGTCGTTCTAGCTGCAAAGATTGCCGACGCCTTTAAAACCAAACGCTCACCCACTTTAAGCTCGCAGTTACCAAAACGAACGCGACCACTTGTTTTGCTGAGCGTCGCGGTCGCCTCAACCCAATCCCCTAAAACTGCTGGGCTAATGAAGTCGACTGAGAGATGCATCGTTAAGACATCGTTTGCTTGACTATTGGCGTGCGCAACGTTGATCCCGATCGCTTGATCTGCGACGGTAGACAACATCCCTCCGTGCACGACACGCTCAATATTCAGGTGCGACTCGTCAACCAAAAAACCTAGCTTGAACTGATTTGCACCATCAGGCTTTGAGTAAATAGGGCCAATGCGTTGTGTGAATGGCTCGACCATAAAAATGGGCTCAAAACCTGCTGGTACACCATGCGGAAGTGTCATTGTCGTTTTAATGTTTTGTTTCTCAACTTCACTGTATCTTACCCAGTGGCTGAACAGAAGCCAAGATCAGTCGGCTTCTTTTTCAATCATTACTCCTCCCTAACGCTTTGCCAGCAAATCTAAGACCACCCGAGGCACCATACTGAGCGTCGCCAGACCTTTAAACTCTGGCAACCCCTCGGCAGCAAACTTTGTACGTAGTTCTAAAAATGCCTCGCCGGCGCTGGTTTCAAACCAAAACCAATCTTGTATAGACTTTGCACTGTGTTGGCCGGGCTGGGCAAGCTTAGCCTCGAAATAAAATGACTTCAGCTCATCGGTTGCAAACTTTACGTTCACAGCCGCAGCCTGCTCAGGATCAGACAGAATCTGCTCAGGCTCTGAACCCAGCCACGAGGTCACAAAATCTGCGAGTCGTGCAGGCGATGCGCCGGTGACACCCAACGTGGTTCGACCGCGCGCCTGAAGACTCACCTCATGCCAGGCCTGCAATTGTGCAACTTCGTTGATCACACGCTCTCGCAACGTGCCTACCTTGCTTTGACTCGGAAAGCTAACTGGGCAGACCAACTGTTGATCGTCATAGCCTAGCTGGTCAGGCGGTGCATCGTCTTGAAAATCTTGAATGACAGGTTCGCGATCGTACTCAAGAAGACTAATCGCTTCTTTTAACACTCGCTTCTGAAAGGCCGTGTCGGTTGGCGCGCCAAACGGACGCCCCAACATAAACGGTACCCAAAGCGCTCTTGGGGCCTTAAAAGCGACAGTGTGCTCTCTGATTAAACTGATCTGCACAGTTGGAATCCCGAACTCTTCCAGATAACGGCCGACGGCGCTCACGGCGCACGTACAAAGCGGTCAAACTGGCGACAGCACAACCGCGTCTACATTATCCAACTTGAGTAATTCGGCTAACTCTTTTGCTTTAGCTTCGTACTTTGTTGTTGGCCAAATCGCACCCATAAAAGAGTAATGAAACTTTGCGACAGATCCTACAAATTTTTCTGCAACGAGTTCTTTGAGTCGCTGTAACGGAAAGACAACGTTGCAATCCGCTTGAAAGCCAGAGCGATCGAAATTGACCGATACGTGACTCATCACCAGATCGGCGGCGTCAGTGCCCTCAGGAATCACCCGGTAATCGGTTCCGTTACCCGTCGAGTTAAAGGGCGTGTCGGTTCTGGCATGCAGGCCAGCGGTCGTGATTAACGCCACTCGACGTTGACTGAGCGCTGGCCCAGAGACCAAATGCGGCGGTGACATATTAGGTATTTGCTTGACACGATCGAGGTGATGCCCTCGCTCAATCTCAGGCAAGTCTGCTAAGCGGACCATACAGTTCTCCAATTATCTAAATCACCAATCGATGTTAGCTGAAAACTTCGACGGAACATTCAGGTACGCGCTAAAAACACTCTGACATTACTTAAGAAAATATTTGTAGTGCGTTCGATTAATGAGTCATATGCAACCACGTCCCTACCACTGCTGTCGTTTGCCACCCACCCAGGTCTCTAAGACCTTGATCTCAGAGATTTGAGCGGGCGTTGTTGTACGTGGATTCTTTTCTAAGACAACAAAATCTGCCAACTTGCCCACCTCAAGACTTCCAACTTCGTGATCTGACATCATCTGATAGGCAGCGTCAATCGTGACGGCTCGAATTGCATCATCTACGGATACTCTTTCGTCAGGGCCTAAAACTCGTTCAAAAGGACTTTGCCAAACGCGTGTCACGCCTTGGGTGATGTATTTCAGCGGCCCATAAGGTGAAACAGGCGTGTCACTGTGATACGCAAAACGAACACCCTCTTTTTTCATTGAGGCGGACGGATCAATACGATTGGCGCGCGCTGCGCCTACGATTTGATTATGAAAAGGCTCGCCCCAATAATGCACATGACCAATGGTGAAGCCTGGAACAACGCCTAATTTTTTAGTCAACACGATTTGCTCTGGCTTCGTGATCGTAAAGTGTTCAATACGCAGCCTGCGCGTTTGGGGATTATCGACTTTGTCGAGCAATTTGCTGTAGTTTTCGAGCGCTTGATCGATGGCGCTATCGCCATTGGCATGGATCGCAATCTGCCAGCCTTGATCAAAATAAGGCTTCATCAAGTTAAAGAATGCATCGGTTTTGTAATTGAGGCTCCCTTTGTATTTTGTTTCTGCAGGATACGAATATGGTTCATTCAAGGCGGCGGTTAATCCCTGCGTAGAACCATCCGCTACAAATTTGATACCAACAAATCGCAAATGCGCATCGCCATCATTGGGCTTGATCGCATTAAAGCCTTGAGGGACAGCGTTGCCATACAGATACGCACGGACTCTTACTGGCAAACCGCCATCACTCATGAGGTATTTGTATAAGCCCAGTTCATTTTCAAGACCGAAGTTAACACCCAACGTGATTTCAGCTGAGGTTGTGATGCCTTTCATCGCTAGCCTCTTGGTGGTCTTGCGAACTGCTGCCGCCATTTCAGCCTGCGTCGGAACAGGCATCTTGGCTTGAAAAGGTAGATAGCTTGGTCCCTCAATCAACTTACCGGTGAGCTTTCCGTTTGCATCTTTGACGTAAATACCACCATTTGGGGCATTAGGGGTTTGATTCGTCACTCCCGCGACTTCAAAGGCCTTGCTATTCACATAGGCAATATGACCGGATTGATTAAAGACAAAGATCGGCACATCTTTAGACACCTGATCTAACACCTCAGCATTGAGCTCAGCCATAAAAGGCGTAGTGCGCGAAGGGTCAACACCAAAACCTGCTAACCAGCCGCCAGGCGGAACTTGTTTAAGCGCAGTGCGTAACTTCGCGCTCAGAGTCTCGATCGTATCGTAGGGCAAAGTAAAGTTAGACAAGTCTAACCAAAAGCCCTCGACCATCGAGGTCAACACAATGTGAACGTGAGGCTCGACAAAGCCGGGCATCAGCGTGCGCCCATTCAAGTCAATCAGCTGTGTCTTTGGATCTGACCATTTACTTTTGATCTCGGCCTGAACGCCAACCGCAACGATTTTTCCATCTTTCACCGCGATGGCTTCGACCTCTTCGTTTTTGGCGTTCACCGTGACGATCGGCCCGCCTAAAAAAATGGTATCGGCTGCAGCATGAATCACACCACTTTGTGCAAAGAGAAAAGCCGCACAAAATGTTTGTATCGCACCTACGGCGAGTGTACGCATCATGAATACCTTAAGGTTGAGTAGAAACAGTTGATTGATAGATCTGTTGCAGGATATTTTCGGGTAAAGGCTGACTTTCTTCTGCTGCAATCATGATCTCGATATACGAGGCACCATCGTGTTGTTGTGCCCGTTCAAGCGCTGCGTCGAACTCAGCAACCGTTCGCACGCGAGCGCTAAACCATGACTCACAGCCCATCGCCGCGGGTAATTGCGCGTAATTCCATTTGGCGAGATCGTCATAAGACAGCCCCTTCTCGCTCAGCACAATCTCTACACCATAGGCACCATTGTTCAGCACAAAGATGATCGGTTTAATCCCGTAACGGCCCATCACGCCAATTTCATT
>Ga0114968_10004010_pt1 | contig 11002 bp, 7 predicted proteins | sample M_130807_EF_Meta_FD_87020 | JGI IMG/M metagenome (GOLD analysis project Ga0114968, IMG submission 87020) | Freshwater microbial communities from Lake Montjoie, Canada to study carbon cycling - M_130807_EF_MetaG | ecosystem: Environmental > Aquatic > Freshwater > Lake | place: Lake Montjoie... | reverse complement strand
TTGGCCGGTGTTGCCGGTTTGGCTGGCGTCACAGGTGTTTCGCGCACCGGTGCAACGCTGTCATGACAGCCCGTCAGCCAGATATCGTAAATCGGATGCTCGATCCCGTGAAGCCCGGGGCTTGCGGAAAACATCCAGCCGGAAAAAATCCGATCGATCTGTTTGTTGAGCTTGACCTCGTCGACCTCGACAAAGGCATCTGTCTGCGGTGCCTCGGTGATCGGGCGGGTATAGCAGGCCCGCGCTTTCAGTCGCAAAGTACCGAATTGAACCATTTCATCAATCGACACCGAAAAAGTAATAATTCTACCGGTGATTTTGTCGAGACCGGCAAAATCGGCAAAAGCATTGACGATCCGCTCGGCCCGCACGGGCGTGCTTGTCAGACCCAACAGGGCACACAGCAGCGCAGTCCGCATTATCGGACGCATGGCGCGTGGCTCGGAGGGGCTTGATGGGGTCCGTATCACGTTCGTTCCAGCAATTGATCTATAAGCTCTCGCCGTTAAAGGCGGCAAAATCAAGGAGAGCCGGACTTGCAAATGAAAACGCCATATATGCACACATGAAAAAGGCCAGATCGTATCCGGCCTTTGTCGTCACAGGCTCAGGCTGGCGTCCATGGCTGGTAATCTTTGCCCTTTGCGGGAGCCTGACGGCCCTTCAGAATCGAGCCTTGCGGACGATAGGCCAAAGCCGAACCGGTATGGTTGGGCTGATGGGGCTGTTCCCATTCGCGCTCGACATAACCTTCCTGCGAGGGCAACACGTCGAGCTTGTGATGCATCCAGCCATACCAGCCGGGCGGGATCGTTGAAGCGTCTGCTTCGCCGTTATAAATGACCCAGCGGCGCACAATGCCCAAAGCCGGATCAACCTTGCCGCCACGGGTCTGGTAATAGACATTGCCGAACTGGTCTTCACCCACGCGCTCGCCTTTGCGCCATGTATGGAACAAGGTGCCGACGGTGGCGCCATTCCACCAGGTGAAAATACGAAGCAGGACCTGTTTCATCACTATCCCTTTGGCCATTCAGAACTGTTTGCCCGTTCCAAAACTTATCCGAAGAAAAAAATATTGAATCGGGAGACCGATTTGGCCGGACTATGGCGAGACCGACGCGCTCTGTCCAGTCCAACATTGGTTTTCTTGCGTTGATTCGTTGTGGAGAAGCCGATTTTCGGACTGTTTGCGGTCACAGCAACATGGCAGATTATGATTCGATTTGTCCCGCATGCGTGCCATGCGGACAGCGTGTAACACGTAAGACCTCATCCTGTGCCGTTGCACGGGGTGATTTTTTCCGTGTGCCATCCTAATTTTGTTCGATTTTCTAAACACTTGGCTCCTGCTTCGCTCTTACACCCACTATTCACAGCCCTACCCCCTATATGTAGTGAATTTAAATAATCGACACACTAGACCTTGACGATGCAGGGTCCCGTCGTTAGCGTCCGAATCCTGATCAACAGTCCAAACACCGACGCGGCACCAGTCAAAACCGCAGCGGATATGGGCCAGTGCAGACCTGACATAAACCGTAGACGCATCAGCTGGTCCAAGGCCTTGTCGCCAAGGAATGGCCTTGTGGAGTCAATTCGGGCCTGACACGCGCTCAAGCGCGTTTTTGCTTCGGATTGTCAAGCAAGAGCTGGGATTGGCGCGCAAGAAACGGGGTCGGGTTGGGGGGCTGTGGTTTTGGCCATGGTCATGACTCGGGTGTCGTCGTCACACTGGTGATGACAATGGCACTTCAACTTTCATGGGCCGGTTATCCGGTCCGGGCGGATTGCCGTCCAACCTTAGGGGACACATATGCGTATCGACCGTCGCTACACTGCCAGCGGACATTCACCTTACGACGCGATCACTTTCCGCGCGGCGACGAGCGAGATCAAGAATCCCGACGGTTCCATCGTGTTCCGTCTTGAAAACATCGAGGTTCCCGAACAGTGGAGCCAGGTAGCTGCCGACGTGCTGGCCCAGAAATACTTCCGCAAGGCCGGTGTCCCCGCCCGCCTGAAGAAGGTCGAAGAGAACAGCGTGCCGTCATGGCTGTGGCGTTCGGAGCCCGACGACAAGGCTTTGGCCAAGCTGCCCGAAGGCGAGCGTTTCGGCTCGGAAATGAGCGCCAAGCAGGTGTTTGACCGCCTTGCGGGCTGCTGGACCTATTGGGGCTGGAAGGGTGGCTATTTCACCTCCGAGGAAGACGCACAGGCGTTTTACGACGAGCACCGTTTCATGCTGGCGATGCAGATGTGCGCGCCCAACTCCCCGCAATGGTTCAACACCGGCCTGCATTGGGCCTATGGCATCGACGGTCCGTCGCAGGGCCATTATTACGTCGATTTCCAGACCGGCAAGCTGGTCAAGTCGAAATCCTCTTACGAGCATCCCCAGCCGCATGCCTGCTTCATTCAGGGCGTGGCCGACGATCTGGTCAACGAAGGCGGCATTATGGACCTGTGGGTACGTGAAGCCCGCTTGTTCAAATATGGTTCGGGCACCGGCTCGAACTTCTCGATGCTGCGCGGCGAAGGCGAAAAGCTGGCCGGTGGCGGCCGCTCGTCGGGTCTGATGAGCTTTTTGAAGATCGGCGACCGTGCAGCGGGCGCCATCAAGTCCGGCGGCACAACCCGCCGCGCCGCCAAAATGGTGGTGGTGGATGCCGACCATCCCGATATCGAAACCTATATCGACTGGAAAGTGCGCGAGGAGCAGAAGGTTGCCGCCCTCGTGACCGGTTCCAAACTGTGCCAGAAGCATTTGAAGGCCATCATGAAGGCCTGCATCAATTGCGAAGGGCCGGACGATGCCTGCTTCGATCCCGAAAAGAACCCCGCTCTGAAGCGCGAAATCAAGCAAGCCCGCCGCGTGATGGTGCCCGACAGCTATATCAAGCGCGTCATGCAGTTTGCCAAGCAGGGCTATACCGAAATCCAGTTTGACACCTATGACACAGACTGGGATTCGGAAGCCTATCTGACCGTTTCGGGCCAGAATTCCAACAATTCCGTGTCGATCAAGGACGATTTCCTGCGCGCAGTGGAATCGGACGGCGACTGGAACCTGATCCGCCGCACCGACGGCAAGGTCCACAAGACCCTGAAAGCCCGCGATTTGTGGGAACAGATCGGCCATGCAGCCTGGGCTTCGGCCGATCCGGGCCTGCATTTCAATTCGACCATGAATGACTGGCACACATGCCCCGAAGGCGGTCCGATCCGCGCCTCCAATCCCTGCTCGGAATATATGTTCCTTGACGATACGGCGTGCAATCTGGCGTCCCTCAACCTGTTGCAGTTCCGCGAGGCCGATGGCCGGTTCAACGTCGAATCCTATGAGCATGCCGTACGTTTGTGGACGGTGGTGCTCGAAGTCTCGGTGATGATGGCGCAATTCCCCTCGAAGGAAATTGCCGAATTGTCCTATCGCTACCGCACCCTCGGTCTCGGCTATGCCAATATCGGCGGCTTGTTGATGACCGACGGCATCTCCTATGATTCCGATGCGGGCCGCGCCTTTTGCGGTGCGCTGACCGCGATCATGACCGGCACGGCCTATGCCACCTCCGCCGAAATGGCGGGCGAGCTGGGTCCGTTCCCCGAATACAAGAAAAACGCCAAACACATGCTGCGGGTCATCCGCAACCATCGTGCGGCGGCCCATGGCAAGACCTCGGGCTACGAAAACCTCTCGGTCAACCCGCTGCCGCTCGACCACGCCTCCTGCCCCGACCAGACACTGGTCGCCCATGCCCGCGCGGCCTGGGACAAGGCGCTGACCTTGGGCGAGCGCAACGGCTATCGCAACGCACAGGCCACCGTGATTGCGCCGACCGGCACCATCGGTCTGGTGATGGATTGCGACACAACCGGCATCGAGCCCGATTTCGCGCTGGTGAAGTTCAAAAAGCTGGCCGGCGGCGGTTATTGGAAGATCATCAACCGCGCCGTGCCCGAAGCCCTGCGCACGCTCGGTTACACCGAGGCCGAAATTGCGGAAATCGAGGCCTATGCCGTCGGTCACGGCTCGATTGCCCAGGCTCCTGTGGTCAATCACGGTTCGCTGCGCGCCAAGGGCTTTACGGACGAGAAGATCGAAACCCTCGAAAAGGGCATGGCTTCGGCTTTCGATATCAAATTCGTGTTCAACAAATGGACGCTGGGCGAAGATTTCCTCGTCAATGTCCTGAAAGTGCCCGCCGACAAGCTGTCGGATCCGACCTTCGAATTGTTGCCTTTCCTCGGCTTCAACAAGGCCGATCTGGAACTGGCGAATATCCATGTCTGCGGCGCGATGACGCTGGAAGGTGCTCCGCATCTGAAGGTCGAGCATTATTCGGTGTTCGATTGCGCCAATCCGTGCGGCCGCATCGGCAAGCGCTATCTGTCGGTCGAAAGCCATATCCACATGATGGCCGCGGCACAGCCGTTCATCTCGGGCGCGATTTCCAAAACCATCAACATGCCCAATGATGCCACCGTCGATGATTGCAAAAACGCCTATATGCTCTCATGGAAACTGGCTTTGAAGGCCAATGCGCTCTATCGCGACGGCTCGAAACTGTCGCAGCCGCTCAACAGCCAGCTGATCTCGGATGACGAGGAAGAGGCCGAAGAAGGTCTGGAAGCCCTGCTCAACCAGCCAGCCGCGGCGCGTGCCACCGCCATGGCCGAAAAGATCGTCGAACGGGTTGTCGAGCGCATCGAACGGGTGCGCGACCGCGACCGCCTGCCCGACCGCCGCAAGGGCTACACCCAGAAAGCGGTTGTCGGCGGCCACAAGGTCTATCTGCGCACCGGCGAATACGAGGATGGCCGCATCGGCGAAATCTTCATCGACATGCACAAGGAAGGCGCGGCCTTCCGCTCGCTGATGAACAATTTCGCCATCGCGATCTCGCTCGGCCTGCAATATGGCGTGCCTTTGGAAGAGTTCGTCGAAGCCTTCACCTTCACCCGCTTCGAGCCGGCCGGCTTTGTGCAGGGCAATGACGCGATCAAGAACGCCACGTCGGTGCTTGATTACGTGTTCCGTGAACTGGCGATCTCCTATCTCGGCCGCAACGATCTGGCCCATGTCTCCCCCGATGCCATCGGCTTTGACACCATCGGCAAGGGCGAGGACGAGGGCAAGGCGCCGGCGTCCTACAATGCCAACCGTGTCGTCTCCAAGGGTCTGGTGCGCGGCAAGCCCACCAATCTGATGTCGATCGAAGGCGGCGTGTCATTCGAGGCGCGTGCCGCAGACGGCTCTTCCTCCTCGGCTTCGGGCTATGTCAGCATCGGCGCCACCGCGTTGAAGGGTGATCCCGACGCCCAGAGTGAAACGCTGGTCGGCGAGGCCGAATTGTCGGCTTTGGGCTTTGCAGCCCCGTCATCCAAGGCGGCAGCAGCCAAAGCCTCTGGCGGCGGTATGGACAAGCGCACGGAAGCCCGCATGAAGGGCTATGTCGGCGAAAGCTGCCCCGAATGCGCCAATTTCACGCTGGTCCGCAACGGCACCTGCCTGAAATGCGACACCTGCGGCTCCACCACCGGCTGCTCCTGAGCCGTCTTTGCCGGAGGCCGGAAAGCCTCCGGTCAAAGCCACACACAATCAAACCCGCCATGCCCTGCATTGGCGGGTTTTTCTTGCTCATCATCCGATACCGACACACAGCAAGCAAACCACGCCGCAGCCTGCGCCGGATCATCCACACAAGGGATCGGAACGGACAGGATCGCGGTACAGGATCGCGGGACAGAATCGCAGGAGATGGCGCAGGCGGGACTTGTGCACAGATGGGACTTGCCGATTCACCCCCGGCAAGCTAGCCAAGAGAGATGGCCTCGTTTGGCCGGATGCTGTTGTGCCGGTGTAACCCAACGGTAGAGGTAGACGACTTAAAATCGTTACAGTGCGGGTTCGATTCCCGCCACCGGCACCAGTTTTGCGTCAAAAACCTGATTGATCCTTGACTGATCAACTCAACATCGAGCGCATCGAGCGGACGAGTTCGAGGGTGGCGACGGTGTCGATTTTGCCGGAGCCGAGGATCGGGATCGATTGCGTCACCAATATGGCGCGCGGCACCCATAATTCGGGGTAGCCCTGTTGCTGGGCATGGGCCAGCAGGGCCATGCGGTCCGCACTTGCCATGTCCGAGACCAGAATGATCTGCTCGCCCTTTTTGGGATCCGGCAGGGTCACCGCCACATGGGTGGCATCGGGCCAGAGGCTGGCGGCGAGGCTTTCGACCGCGCCGAGCGAGATCATCTCGCCGCCGATCTTGGCAAAGCGCTTGGCGCGGCCCTTGATGGTGATGAAACCGTCCTGATCCACCGTCACAATATCGCCGGTATCATGCCAGCCGCCTTCGGGCGGCACCAGCACACCCGGCTCTGTCGAATAGATATAGCCAGCCATCACATTGGGGCCGCGGATGAACAGGCGGCCGCCCTCTGTAATGCCTTCGACCGGATCAAGCCGGTATTCCTGCTCCGGCACCATGCGGCCCACGGTTCCGGGGCGGTTGTCCTCGATGGTGTTGAGCGAGACAACCGGCGCGCATTCGGTCACGCCATAGCCTTCCAGCAGGATCGTACCTGCGGCCGACCACATGCGGCGGGTTTCGTCTTTCACCCGTTCCGCGCCCGCCACGACATATTTCACCGTGTCGAAATCACCCTCATCCCCTGCCCGCCACCAGCCTTGGAGGAAGGTGTCGGTGCCGAGCAAAATCGTTGCTTTGGTTTCGCGCACCAGCTTGGCGACTTGCCGGTACTGGATCGGGCTCGGAAACATCACAATCCGCATGCCGGTATAAAGCCCCAGCAACAAGCCGCCCAACAGCCCATAGGAATGGAAAATCGGCAAGGGATTCAGCAGGATTTGCCCTTCCGCCAGCGTTGGCCCCATATGCTTGCGCACCTGATCGACATTGGCGATCAGATTGGCATTGGTCAGCACCACGCCCTTGGGCTCGCCTTCCGAGCCCGACGTATACAGCACCACCGCCGCCTCATCCGCACCCAGCGCGTGCCGGTCATGATACAAGCGCGCCAGTTGCGCCTTGAGCACACCTGTAATTTTATCGAGGGAGGTCAACCCTTTGCGCACATCCTCGAGATAAAGGAAACGGATTTTTCCGCTCTCGGACAGGCCGGCCACAACCTCGTCCAGCTTGGCGAGTTCGATGAATTTATAGGAGGTGATGATGGTGGTGATTTCGGCCGAATTGACCGCCGAGCGCAGGTTTTTGAGGCCCGCCGTGAAATTCAAGGGAGACGCCACCCGCCCATAGGCCGACAGGCCGAAAATAGACACTGCGGCGGCATTGACGCTGGGCAGCAACAGGCCGACGGTTTCCCCCCGCTCCGTCTCGCGCGCAAACGCCTTGCCGAGCACCAGAGCGCCGAGGATCAGGCGGTCATAACTCAAAGGCGAGCGTTCGGCGTCTTCGATCGCCAGAGTCTTGCCGCCGAATTGATCCCGCGCCCCCAGCAAAGCGCCGAATAATGTCTGTTCCACCCTCAAATCAGGCATTTTTTTTGAGCCCTTATACTATTGTATGAGATCAAAGTTAGTCATTTCCCGAAGCACTGCAAAGGGAAAATGCAAAAAATCAAAAATAAACGGCTGAGATCAATTCGAAGGCACGTTGGCAATCGGCTCCTGATAGGACAGGCCCATGTCCCACGGGAAGTAGATCCAGGTATCCTGCGACACTTCGGTGACAAATGTATCAACCAGCGGACGCCCCGCAGGCTTGGCATAGACCGTTGCAATATGAGCCTTGGGCAGCATATCGCGGACGATTTTGGCAGTTTTGCCGGTATCGACCAGATCATCGATCACCAGAATACCGCTGCCATCGGGCGACATCGACAGGATTTGCTCGGTGATCGGCTTGAGCACCTGCAATTCGCCTTGGGATTTGTAATCGTGATAGCTGGCAATGCAGATGGTTTCGATCATCCGCAATTCCAGTTCGCGCGCCACGATCGCTGCAGGCACCAACCCGCCGCGGGTGATGCAGACCAAAGCCGAAAACGGACCCGCCCCCGCCAGCCGCCACGCCAGAGCCCGCGCATCGCGATGGAACTGGTCCCACGAGACCGGAAACGCTTTGGGATTAGCAAGATTGGCCATGGCGGGGTCCTCTGAAACGAGCAGGTTTGAAATCACAAATTTCTTATAATGATCAGGCTTGCGGCGGCAAGCCGTCGAGCATCTCCTGCACCGCAGCGGCTGCGGCCTTCAGGAGCGCCTCGTCGCGGGCACGCACGACAATCTGGTTCTGGAAGCGTTTGCCGTCGAAACTCGGATAGGAGCCGATGATGACGCCCTCGAACGCCTTTTGCACGGCAGCGAGGCCGCTGGCATAGGCACCTTCGGGGCGTCCGCCGGAATCAAGCGACAAGGCCTGCAGTTTCGTGCCGGTTTTCAAACGCGGCAACACATTCTCGAACATCGCCTGCATGATCGACGGCACGCCCGCCATCACGATGATATTGCCCAGCATAAAGCCGGGCGCGCGCGAGATCGGGTTGTCGATCAGCTCGGCCCCGAGCGGAATACGGGCCATGCGCAAGCGGGCCTCGTTGAGATCGGCGGGATTGGGGAAACGCTCGCGCAGCATGGCGACCGCCCGCGGATCGTGGTCGATCCCGACACCGGCGGCCTTGGCGATGCAATCGGCGGTGATGTCGTCATGGGTCGGCCCGATGCCGCCGGTGGTGAACAGATAGGTATAGCGCCCTGACAAAACCCTTACGGCGGTAACGATTTCCTCCTCGTCATCCGGCACAATCCGCACCTCGCGCAGATCGATCCCCACGGCGGTGAGATATTCGGCGATATAGCCGATATTCTTGTCTTTGGTGCGACCGGAGAGAATTTCGTCGCCGATCACCAGAATGGCCGCGGTTACAAGGGATGTGTCTGACATGATTTGCCTCGCTTTCGGGGCTGGAATAGATCAGCTTGAACGCTTATTCTCAAGCCCGATGGCCGGTAAGATACCCTGTCATCAACCAAAATCGTCACATGAAACGACACAACAGGCTTGCCTTTGGCCGCCGTTTGAACCAATGACAATTATGACCTTTATTGAAGCCCACTCATCCCAGCGTCGCCAGCCGGGCAAAATCAAGATCCACGGCCCGCAAGCCTTCGAAGGCATGCGCAAGGCCGGCCGTCTGGCCGCCGAGGCGCTCGATCTGGTCTATGATGCGGTACGCCCCGGTGTGACGACCGACGATCTCGACAGCCTGTGCTTCCAGTTCGCGATGGATCACGGGGCCTATCCCGCGCCCCTGATGTATCGCGGCTATCGCCGTGCCATCTGCACCTCGGTCAATCATGTGGTCTGCCACGGCATCCCCAATGACAAGGCCTTGCGCGAAGGCGACATCATCAATGTCGATGTCACGCTGATTGTCGATGGCTGGCATGGCGATTCCAGCCGGATGTATGCGGTGGGAGCCCTGCCGCGCCGCGCCGAACGGCTGGTGGAAGTCACCTATGAATCACTGGTGCGCGGCATTGCGGCGGTCAAACCGGGCGCGAAAACCGGCGATATCGGCTATGCGATCCAGAGCTATGCCGAAGGCGAGCGTTGCTCGGTGGTCCGCGATTTCTGCGGGCATGGTCTGGGGCAATTGTTCCATGACGAGCCCAATATCCTGCATTACGGCAGCCCGGGCGAAGGCGTGGCGCTGAAACCCGGCATGTTCTTCACCATCGAACCGATGATCAATCTCGGCCGGCCACAAGTCAAAGTGCTCAATGACGGCTGGACTGCCGTCACCCGCGACCGCTCGCTTTCGGCCCAATTCGAACACACGCTGGGCGTCACCGAGACCGGTTGCGAAGTCTTCACCTTTTCCCCGCGCGGCCTCGAAGGCTTCCAACCCGGCCTTCCCGAACGCTGAAAGACTTTGCCATGACCGATGTTACTCCCCGCCCCCAAGACCAGAGCGAGGAGGACCACCGCCACGGCCACCGCCAGAGGTTGAGAGAACGCTTTGCACGCGTGGGTGCCGACGGGTTGCAAGATTACGAATTGCTCGAATTGGTTTTATTCCGCTCGATTCCGCAGCGCGATGTCAAACCGCTCGCCAAATTGCTGATCAGCCAATTCGGTTCGGTTGCCGAGGTGATCGGTGCACCGATGCCTCGCTTGTTGTCTGTCAAAGGTCTGGGCGAACAGACCGCGCTCGACATCAAAATCATCGAAGCAGCAGGCCTGACGCTGGCCAAAGGGGCGGTCACCAAGCGCGAAGTGCTGTCCTCGTGGTCATCGGTGATCGAATATTGCCGTGCGGCGATGGCCTTTGCCGAGGTCGAACAGTTCCGCATCCTGTTTCTCGACAAGCGCAACGGTTTGCTGGCCGACGAGTTGCAACAAACCGGCACGGTCGACCACACCCCCGTCTATCCGCGCGAGGTGGTGCGGCGGGCGCTGGAATTGAACGCCTCTGCCCTGATCCTTGTCCACAATCATCCCTCGGGGGACCCGACCCCCTCGCAAGCCGATATTGCGATGACCCGCGAGATTGCCGACATCTCAAAACCCTTGGGCATTTTGCTACACGATCACATCATTGTCGGCCGCAACGGCCATGCCAGCCTGAAAAGCATGGGATTGATTTAAGGCTGCCTGTCGCTTCCGACAGGGTCAGCGCGGCCACCCCCACTCACAATCAGGTTTCGCCCGACCGGGCAACCGATTTGGATGATCAAGGATGCATTTTGGGCTGAAGCCTGTCACTTTGCCGGTTATGGGGTTGGCTACGGCACTGTTATGTCCCAGCATTGTTGAGGCATGCGAAATGGTCGGCGGCTTTGCGCTGTGCGCGCCACAAACCAATGCCGTGTTGAGCGCGCGCGGGGTCAAGGATGATGCCCTGATGATGTTCAACCAGCTGGAAACCTCCCCGGCCCAACGGCTTTTGACCAGCAGCCTCAAACTGTCCATGCGCGGGGACGAGGAGTATGGCGGCGGCTTTGTCT
>Ga0114968_10004009_pt1 | contig 11003 bp, 14 predicted proteins | sample M_130807_EF_Meta_FD_87020 | JGI IMG/M metagenome (GOLD analysis project Ga0114968, IMG submission 87020) | Freshwater microbial communities from Lake Montjoie, Canada to study carbon cycling - M_130807_EF_MetaG | ecosystem: Environmental > Aquatic > Freshwater > Lake | place: Lake Montjoie... | reverse complement strand
CAATAAAAGTCTTGAACCATTTGCCAACAAAAGCCTGCTTTCTAATTGTTTCAAAGGATACCAGACTACCTTTAACAGCGCAAGTCCATAAGCGCTCCAAAATTACATCCTTCTTTTTAAGATGACGTAAACACCACTGCTCAATATCTGCGAACTCAGTATCTAGGCAGAAGCGGCTAAAGTTCTTACAGTAGGAGCGTTTGAGCTTGAATGGTTTATCCTGGAGCCACTGAATGTGTTGACCAATATTCTGGGGTCGCAAATCACAAAGCCGAACATCAGAACCACTGCCATTGCGTTTGCAATACATATGCCACAGCAAGGAATCAAAGGTCATTGCACTCAAATTCTTAATTTTCTGCGTCTTGATTTTGCCCAGAATTTCGGTAACCAGACTCTTGTTGAATGCAAGGTACAATATACGTAAGCCGCTATGAATTTGTGAAAGCCGAAGCAGCATGGTGGTTTTACCACTACCGGCAACTGATGACACCGCAATAACGTCGCCATTTACATACTTGTGTTTGTAAATATAGTCTCTGTGAATTCCGTCAAGCAGTTCCATAGTAGGAACGGAGCGCGCCGCAACAACTTTAATGGATGGGGTTATTGGATTCGTTGACAACAAGCGTTGACCATCCGTAGTCAAGTATGGCGTTAATGCGCAGTCAGCAGCAGAGCAGCGCTCCGCAATCCAGCAAACATGAATCGCTCCGCCAAATTCAACCGTTTGCGCGGACCTGTCAACTAACCATGCCCAGCCACATTTTGTCCACAGAAAGCAGTTATCCTTTATTGCCGCAACAGGCTCCACTAAACCGACATCAAGTTCCACTACAATAAGGTCACCGACTAACACATGCCACGCAGTAAGATGACTACAGTCAACAACCCAGTCAAGCGATGCAGCCGCATCTTTTGCTACCACTGTTTTAACGTCAACTAAAGTGTCAATAATGTCAACACCAACGCCACCATCAATGTCAAAAGCTGCAACAGGCAGACATGAGTCTAATTCATAATCGCTGAATTTTTCAGCAATTAGGGATTTAAGTTTCATACGTTATTGTTTAGTAATTAAATCGTAAGAAAAAAACACTAATCAAATTTAGCCCAAAAGTGCTTAGTGGCGGGGGCTGGCGCCAGTGACAGAGCGAACGATAGACGCAACTGTGCGCTCAGCGGCAGCCGCCTGCTTGAGCGCCTTCTTGGCGGCGCGTGTGGCAGCGGCGGCAACCTTCTTGGCCTTAGCAACCGCGCGTGTGACGGGCTTGTGGGCGGCAGCCTTGCGCTTCATTGTCATTGCTTTGCGGGATGTTACCTTGCGTGTGGCGGCTTTGCTGGAGGGCATTTGTTTATAATTAATCATGAGAAAAATATTAAGACCCAGTCTAGTTCTTAAGAACAAACGAATCATGTGCCGCGCGAACATAACGACTCCAAAATTGCGAATCCCGCCTGCAGCCATCATGGTCCCGCCCATTTAACGCAATATTTGCCAACGTCGGGGAATAAAGTTGTCCAGAAACTGGATTCTGGAAGCAGATGTTTGTGACCCAGGTGTCCCTCATGTAGTTAGCCATGTATAGTAGCGCAACACCATAGTCGCTATAGTAGGTACCGATGCAGTGCATATTATATATGTTGTTTTAAACAATATATAGGATATTAAAGATATCAATTTTTACCAGACAATTTAACGGCGCTGGTTTTGTCTGTTGTTTTGGCGTCTGCTCTGTCTGTTGTTCTGACGTCTGCTTTGGCGCTGTTGTCTTTGCTGCCTCTGTTGGCGTCTGCTCTGACGTCTGTTTTGGCGACCACCTTCAGCTGGGTCCCCGCTGCAAAAAATCTCATCGGGGTTGTACTCTCTGTGCCAAACTGGTGGCTTTGCGCCAGGCGCTAATTTCGGCATACCAGGTAATTTAGAGCCGGCTTTGCAAGACATTTTATAATATAACATGAGATTATTTATCCAAGCATATACACCTTAACCCTTGAATCTTTTGTCTTATCAAACAAATGCAGCGGCTCCATCCCGTGCAGACCAAGCTTCAAAGCAACAGTAACCGGGACAACAAACGCGCTCAGGCACGCCTTGGGAGCACCACGCTTAGCATGCAGCTCAATCCTAATGTCGTTGCTATAACCAATAAGACCCAATGAGCCGTAACCAGATACATATTCCGTTGTGTGATGAATCAAATACGCATGACCGAAATCCCGCGCCTTCACTGCGTCATCAAAGTAACACAGCAGGTCCGGAGCCGATTGACGCTGAATCCACAAGGTGAACCCTGGACCGCTAAGGGTGGGAAAGCAGCCGTCGTGACCCTGCTCTCCGCCATCCGCCTTAGCCGCCCTGTACTCTGCAATCAGGTCTGCCTCACGACCCTCCGCAAACTCCGCCTCCCATTTGGCATCCTCTAGAATTTGCTTAATATCAATGCAGCTCATGTTTTATCCTAAAATAGTGGTAAAAAAGCTTATCAATTTTTTAAGATACGCATAAAACAGGCATGCCCATAATCAGCTCAGAAAACCCCTTGGCAAAGCCAACATGTATAATCTGTCTTCAAACAGAACCAAAACCAGCGACCTATTCTGGTAGCTGCCAGTGTAAACCGCGCATTCACCAGGAATGTTTGGACTCCTGGCTTGTAACAAATAAGGACAAGTGTCCGATTTGTCTGAAGGTCACAACAGCCCTTAGAAAAGAAGAGGATGCATGTGTTGCTTGCTGTATGATATGTTTCATTTGTTGTATTCCGCTGCTTAACGTCTTGCAGTAATGCGCTTACTGCCTTTACCTCTCCGTCTTTTTCTTTTACTAAAACCACCCGCACTGCAAGCTGTTATAAGACACCCGTCTGGACACGTAGATACGGTGCCACTTAAACCACGACTCAGTGGCCAAACCTCAGGATGCAAAACCCCGCTACGTTCTGTATCAATAATAACATGGAGCGCATCATTATTAGACAATTTCATAGGCATATTAAATGCGCTCATTAGAAAATGCGAATGTGTAAAAATAACCGCTCTGTAGTGACCGTCGCTGCCCAGACCGAACCACTCAGGATGTTCAGGAGCCCACGCAAGAAACTTTGCAAAATTCGATTTATCAAACAGGTTCTGAGGTTCACGCCCATCGCGACCCTTCAACAATAAATCAACAATGCCAGGGTAGCGCGCCTTCATAATTTTAATCTGTTCGCCAGTTGCCAGTGAAAAATTATCGCGTGTTATTCCGGCTTCGCCTACATGCGGAAAAATATTAATCGGATAACCAAAGGTCGAACAAATCATATGATAGGCGGTTTCCTGTGCCCGTATCATACGCGATGCGCCTACACTATATGGCTCTGAAGACCAGCGCGCCTCTAAATTTTTAATAAGAGCAGCACTAAGTGCCTTGCTCATGTGGACACCGGCTTTAGTCAGTTCGGGGTCCATATAGAAGATATGAGAACCGTAGCGCTTATTTTGTAAGGCGTTGGCACATGACAAACCATGCCTTACAAAAACCAGGTCTAATATCATCACTAAGTTTAGCACAGAAAAAAAATGAAATACTGTAGCAAAGCCCTGATAAGAGCAACACACATGGACAGTGAACGACCGCTCCTGCGGATTAAGATACCGACACCGAAACCAGATGAAGATTGGTTAAAGACGCCAAAAGCTGAAGCAGCAAAAAAAACGATTGTTTACAATCTTCTTATGCGCATATTTGATTGTTTTCTTGGGCTTAATCACACTGCTTCAGAATGAAGAGGCATCTTCTTCTTCTTCTTATGGGGGTTAACTACAACAACAGGAGCAACTGCTCTTGCTCTTGCTTCTGCAAGAGCAACAGAATCACACCTTTCCGCAAGGTAAGCCAGAAACCAAAAGAACAAAACAACTCCAATAATAAAGCACATCAATATGCCGCTAACATAGACATTTTCACAATCTCTTGGATTGGCAATCCAAGTTCCAGATTTAGTGCACACGGCACCAGATATCAACAAACCAAAAGACACACCTACAAACGCAATAGAAAGTAGTATTCCTATTGTATTTGTACTACAAGAGCAGTTTATATCAAAACAAAAGTCGGTCATTTTAAGGGTACGACAAAAAAAAGAAATAAGTCAATTTTTTAATAATCAGTCCTTCGGTGAGCAAGAGACTGACACATTCTGTAGTTCGGACATAGATGATGCGCGAATAAGAAACGCCTTACCTACAGCCTCTGATATAAAAGGCTTCACGTCATTACAACTTTCCCTAACGTTCTTCAGCTTTGCGTTGTCCTCAATAATGTAAGAGTCGATGTTGATAGACTGCTTAGCAATATCAACCTTGACGCTACTGATATAGCCGTCATAAGATGGTGTCCGTTGTCCGAACACATCAGCAAGGCTAGTTAGCCAGGGAATCGAAGTGTCGCCGTGGACATTAAGAACCTGAGAAACCGAATCAGGCTTGTCGGTCTCATAAGTGAGGGACACAGTAAAGTGGTGAATATTGTGCATTTTTGTTTTCACTGATTGAAAAATATACCATGGGTTATTTCATTTTTTTATGGCAGAACAACTGTTATTGCGTTAGTCACTGCGTTTGTCACTGTGTTTGTCACGGTGTTAGCACAAGCAGCCTTCTCATCATCATCGTCATGGTCGTGACCGCCACCCCCACCAGACGCGCGCTCTGGATGATAGAGCTCAGGGCACTTTGCTGCCGTATGACCGCCCTCTTGACAAATTGAACAGGGATGATTTGACTGCATTTTTAATACAAACAACAAACGATGTGCGCAGGTCAATTTTTAACGATTCAAAGAAAAATTACGCGCAAAATATAGAGTAAGCATGTCAACGGCTCTAACAATAAGAGCCAACTCACCACAACCTATAAATCACGTGCCAAACCTTCCACTGCATAAACAGTTGCTAGTTGCGCCGCCCGCGGTTCAGATAAACCAGCTGCGAAGGAAGCGCAAGCCATTATCTCCGGTCCCACGTATTGCTTATACAGTTATGGGGCACGGTAATGAAATGGCGCACTTGCCCCGAATCGTCCCCAAGGGATGTATTTTGATTGTACCTACAAAATCAGGTGATAAATCTATAACATCAACAGCTATAACTCATAATATGAGAGTACTGAATAAAAATTATCGCCAGATTATATTGGACCCACTAAACAACAGTAATGAATTAATAGATTTATTTGGACCGGTTTCTATTTTTACAGAGGGGCAGCAGTATCCTAATTTTAGCTATTCATTATTTGGCATGTATAAAGCAAATAAAAAGATAAGCGAAAAGACAGGACGCCCTATTAGTGATAAGGCTAAATTTAGAAATTCTGGAGTAAGGCGTGTAACTGAAGAAACTAACCATAGTGAAGAGTTATTATATCAAACATTATTAAGAGATTATTATGTATTTACTAATCAAGTAGGACTAGCAGAGTCTCCGCGGGCTCCTGCTAATATTAGGTATTTAACATTAGATAAGTTAAGCGTGCCATTATTGTTAGTTGATGGTAAATTGCCTGATATGAAAAAAATTAAATCTATGAGTTTCGACGAATGCAAAGAAAAATTCAAAGACAGCATGACTCAACTAAATCCAGAGGCAGAAAATATTATAAGAAAGCTTAATTTACCAGGTCTATACACTTATAGTAATGCATTTGATGACAGATTTACTACTGAGTGGCTCAACGAAATAATCGAAAAAGATTTAAAAAACTTTAAAGTCGTCAGACCTAGACCTGCTTGGGTAAGCACAGATGTGGAAACATATATTACTGATGATATAAGATATGAAAATATGCGTATTACACAAGAGGAGCTCTTTGAAAAAGGGGGACCAGGAGTATATTATAATTTTATTTGTCGTAGTCTAGTAGACCAGGATGGCTTACCACTAGATGATGATGTTCTTCCAGGTAAATTATCAGAAAAAAATATGCGTCGCATAGGAGAAGCAGAGGCAAGCAAATTTCTAATTCGGCAAAAGTTTTCTGGAGCCAGACGAAAATATAATAGAAGACGATCAACGTTAAAGCGTTTTAATGTCCCAATCCGCTAACTGCAATAGTCGGCTAATGTAAAGGTCGCATGCGTGGTTAGCAACCGGATTGCAATAATAAATTTCAAATGGTAAATAAACCAGGCGTAAATACCAAGGCACATCCTTAGTTAACCGTTTTACAGCACATTTATCGTTTATTTCAAGCCCGCCGCTAATATGAGTATAAAAACCGTTGACAGGTAAAAGCGGCACAGGGTCCTTAAAATTAAGAATGCGACACGATTCGTCAACCTTATCCTGCCACCAGTCAACAAAATCCTGGTTTCCAATACGTGGTGAACCGATAGTGTGACATAGCACACGACATCCAGGATAAGAATGAATAACGGCACTAAAAACACCGGCTGCCATTGTTGCTAATGCGGCACCAAGACTGTGACCACTAAAGTGAACGGCTTCTATTTCAGAAGAATGAGCTGATATCTCATTAAGCAGGTCCGCCTTAATTGACTGAAACTGTTTTAAGAAGCCGGAATGGACAAGAATTTTGGACCCTAGAAAAAGCGGGGACCGAACTTGATTAAGGTCTATTTTAACATCATCGCGCCCCTCCGTCCCCCTAAACGCAATGTGTAAGGTCTTATGCTGCAACCATGAGTAGGCATTCACTGATGACACGCTATCATAGTAGTATTTTGGTTCCTCAGTCACATCCATAAATACAAAGGAGGCAATATTACTAGGGTCGGATGACGCCATGCGCCATAACGATTTAACGTCATCGTAAGACATGTAGGCTATTTTTGAGCGGGCTGCTGATAAGGCACAGGCTCTGTAGTCGATTGATGGATTAAAAGTAGAAACAACGGGTATCATTCTATTTCAAGGAATGTTTTTTAAGCCGCCGACTTAAAAATAGTAACGTATAATAAAGATAGTATGATGCGACCAAGACATCCAATAAAAACATTCTTACCGTCGGTAGAGGATATTCAAATGACAATGTCACCAAATGAATATTATAAATCAAAATATCCTTCAGTGTTACATTCTCAGCCACTATCCTTGCGTGTTCAAAGGTCATTTGGTATACCGGTTCCTTTGCCCGAGCAAGAAACACAAACATCAGTAGCGCAGGAACCAATGACAGAAACTGTTCAACTAACCAAAACAGATAATGTTATCACTATCACATGTGATTCAGGTACTATATTGTTTGATAAGCGCGACTTACTAGGTTATCAGGTTGCACTGAAAGAAAAGAAAATTTACATTATGTTAAAACACACGACCCTGCCCGTGCCCGTCCTTTGCATAGATAGCTGGACCCAAACTTTGGCTAATCTAAGCGCACTGTTAACTAAGAAGAGGTTCACCTTTAGTGCCCTAATTCCTAGCTGCTTGAAGAAAAATAATCCACACACAAAATAGAAGCAATGGCAAGTTTTGCGGATAAGGAAAGCAAACTGCTTTCAAAACTAAGCAATGTCCAGACTGCTGCGTACAAAAAAATTGCGGAAGAAGTCGCTAATGACATTCTGTTGGGAGATTTTAAATCTCTAACAGCAACGCGTAAAAAGCTGGAGAAAGCAAGAGTAACAGCAAAACAGAAGAACACCCCGCTAAATCAACAAAAAGCATCAAACATTGACCTTATTTTAAGGGTTATGGATGACAGGGCATCTAGCAGTCGCAATGAAGACCCCCAGAAAAGACAGTCATCCAGACACTCTTCTGTTAAGGCATCACCGCCAAAACCTTCACCCAAAAAGCGCACAGCTAGAAAGAAGGCATCGCCTAAGGCTAAAGCCGAACCTAAGGCTAAAGCCGAACCAAAGGCTAAAGCCCCTCCTAAACCATCCGTAAGAGCGGTCAATGTTAGAGGCGACGGTAACTGTTTTTACAGAGCCCTGTTTGGTGCCGCAAAGAATCACCCGACAGGCGACTTGTCCGGTCGCGTCTATAAACTTTTCCATAAAGGTGCAAACAACTCACCGGTCGATGAAGAGACATTCATTTCCGGTGTTCGCACAGGAACAGCTAATATGATTGAACACGGAATTTACGATGACATCAATGATGCCGCAAAGGCAAGCATAAGAGCAAATACATCGTACGCGACTAGCGCAGGACGGCGCCATGCCTTATCAACCCAGCTTACGTTTTTTGAAGACATGCGCCAATCCGCGTTTGCGCCTGCAGACTCACGTATAGTTTTTGAAAACTGGATGGAGGAGTCATCGGATGAAATTCAGGAAGCTTTTGCCTTGAAAACATTCAAGCAAAAGTACAAGAAGCCCAGCCATGATAAAAAGTTCTACAAGGACCTGGCTGCAGTAATCAGAGACCCTGGTGTTTACGCCAGCCAAAGTGATGTGGACGTTGTAAAGTTCGTTTTAGCAAGAGCGGACATGATTGTTCATCCGGATACTGAGAAGCCCAGGGAATTCTATCCAACAAAGGCAGGACAAACCCATTTATGGCTCAAGAAAGTCGGCGACCACTACCAGTACTGGCGCCTATACAACTATTAAAAATATCAGCATAAAATATAATGAGCAGCAGAGCACAGAAAACAAGAAAAGCATCATTAAGCAAAGAAGCCAAAGTGGCAAGAACAATAGACGTCTGGTGTAATAAAGCACGGTCCTTGGAAAAACAGCTTTCCCAAGCCGCCAGAGAATTCAAGCATCTGTCTGACTCATATCCTGATATGCGTGATATGACTTCCGACCTAAAAAAGGCTAAGGGAGACAAAGCCAAAGAGCGCATTGACGACTCATATGGCAATGTAACCGAAACAAAGCGTTATTTATGTGAAATGCGGGCTGGTGGCAACAGACGTATGACCAGACGTCGTTAACCCAAGCTCTAAACATTATTTAGTAATAGAATTATTAAATAAAGTAAATCGATACCTGAAGGATTCGAACCTTCGCTCCAAAAGGAAGTGGGTTAGTAATCCACCGCATTAACCGCTCTGCCAAGGTATCGCCACCAAACTTATTACCAACAAATAGCTTTAAGTCTAAAGCAAAGATTGCGCCCAAATATTAAACCGCGTCACACAAGACTTGTCGGAGCCCGTGATAAATGTATTTGCGTACTGGCACTGAAACCCCTTCCACATATTATTAGGAGCATTGAAGTCAGCAGCACCGCCGACAAGAATCCTGACGTCATCAAATGTTACAGGCTTCTTCAGAATGCGCAAGTTAGAAATGCATATCTCATATTTATTGCAAGCCGCAAACTCTTTTGAATATACATCCTCATCCAGCGGGTGATGTTCGCGACATGGGCTGTCTGTACCAGACCAGTTTTCCAAGGTACAAACGCCCCAGACAATCTTTTCATCGTAGGAAGAAAGAACAATAATAGTTCCTGCACCCAGCTTGAGCCTATCCTTTTTACCTAGCGACGTGCGCAAACTTCCTAGAAAGTCCTCCCTGCTCTTTTTTGTAAAATAGCTAACAGCCACGTTCATTTAAAAATAATTCTAAATCAAACCCCCCTCTATCAATTTTTCATCTTATCCAAGAAATACTGCTTCTGCATATCATAGGACGCCAACGGCTTAATAGCATTGAGCTCAACCAGTGCCGTTAACCAAAGTTTCATATCCGCATCATCGTGTCCCAGTTCAACTGCAGCACCGTATTCAACCATGAGCATAAGCACCTTCATCACGTCGCTAGTATAAGGCAGTCTGTTTGTCTTAACAAACGTTAGTTCCGTAGGAATGCGCTGAATAGCAACACAGTCATCAACAGTATCACCGACGCAAAAGCCCCAGTCCATAAGGCGAAACTTAGTTTTAACAACGGTAGGTACAGTTTCAATGACATTATTGTAAGTGTAAGGTGTAAAAGGCAGCTGCTCCCAGAAAACTGTGTAGCCCATTTTGATATAGTGATTATATGAATAGTATATTTCAATTTTCGTAACATCTTATAACAAAAAAGATTTAAACATCAAGCGGCAAATATATAGCAGATGAACGCATTTTACACTAATACAGCCAAGTCGTGGTATCCAGATGAAGATTGTCGCCTAATGCGCGCATACAAATACCGCGAAGCAACACTAATGCAATTATCTCAAGCACACAAACGGTCGCCAGCCGCTATTATGAAGCGCCTGAAACGAATAGGTATTATCAAATATATTCAGCAGGTCAAGGGGTATGACGAATATATTAATAGCGATATGTATTTCATAATGAAGGAACAGCAAGAGCCAAAGGAAAATCAAGAAAGCCTAATCCAAGAAAGCCTAATCCAAGAAACTCAGGTCCTGCAAACCATAGAAGAAGGTGACGAAGAAGCCGAACTAGTAGTAGACTATAGCAACACTAATCAGCCCTGGCTCAAGGAAGAGGAGGAGCAGCTCATAGGTGAATATCGCATGCAGGAGCTTCCACTAATGACTATTGCCGCAAATCATAACAGACACCCAGCAGATATCATAGCGGAATTAAAAGCCCTAAAGATAGTAAAAACGCTAAATACCATCACGGGTTACAATGCATACAAAATGAGTCATCTTTATAGTGACCATCAGAAGGAGCTGCGTGAACAACATAAGGCGCAAAAGGCAAAAGCAGAGGAAGAGCAGAATCCGTTGACACCGCTAAAGAAAGAACTGATAGAAATAAAGAGCGAAATTGTAGAGCTGCGGTCAGAAATCGTTGACTTAAAAAGTCTCTTTAGTGAAATGTTTCGGTTTGTTCGCTCTGTGTTCAGTTGTGGACCCCAAATGCGACACATGGTTAAGAATCGAACTTAATTGCGCTTTCAAACAGGAATCTGTTCAGAAGCATCTATTACAAACTTCCAATATTTTTTGAAGCATGTAATTCGATAGTGATGGTTTAGTAGTTTCCGCCATTTCCAGGGGTCACATTCGTTGGGTTTTGTAGCACCGCGGGGTAATAAATCACGAATGCCTATATGATAGACAACACCTTTATCT
>Ga0114968_10004006_pt1 | contig 11008 bp, 1 predicted proteins | sample M_130807_EF_Meta_FD_87020 | JGI IMG/M metagenome (GOLD analysis project Ga0114968, IMG submission 87020) | Freshwater microbial communities from Lake Montjoie, Canada to study carbon cycling - M_130807_EF_MetaG | ecosystem: Environmental > Aquatic > Freshwater > Lake | place: Lake Montjoie... | reverse complement strand
TATGGTCCATATCTAAAAGCTGGCACAGATTCACGCACCCTGCCAAGTGAAGACCATCTATTCACAATGACATTAGAAGAAGCACTTGATATTTATTCACGCCCAAAGGAGCGACGCCGCGGAGTTGCAAAGCCTCCTATTAAAGAACTTGGTATTGATCCAACAACACAAAAGGCGCTCATTATTAAAGATGGTCGCTTTGGTATGTATGTCACTGACGGTGAAACAAATGCAACACTGCGTCGTGGTGATACAGCAGAAGGAATGACATTAGATCGCGGACTTGAGTTACTTGCAGGACGCCGTGCATGGGAAGCAGAGAACGGACCATCACCAAAGAAGGCACGTAAGAAAGCTGCTGCAAAGCCTAAGAAGGGCGAGACAGCACCGACTCTTACAAAGAACGTTGTTAAAAAAGCAGGAGCTAAAATGGCTGCAAAGAAAGCAGCGTCAGGCAAAGCGAAGAAGAAGGCTGAATAAGGTTTTAACTCTTAAACCACGACCCCTAGTTCCTAGAACTAGGGGTTTTTACTCGCACAAAGTCCCAATTTCACTCACAGGGGTTAGTTTTTGACCATAAATGGATGAGAATTTAAGGTTACCCCCCTTTAGACTAAAGGGAAGAACTGTTGCCATTAGTCTTCAATATCGGAGAGATTCCATGAGAGCCGACCTAAACAAGCGTTGGTTGAAACTTGTGCTCAAAACCTCCTCCATCACTATTGGCGCTTTGCTTATTTCCATTCTTTCCCCAATGCCTTTTTCACAGGCAATACCTGCACCTGCATCTGGAGTCACAAATGTAACAAGTGCTCAGACAGATGCTGGGTTCCTAACAACGACTGAAACAGCAACCGTCACAATCACCTTTAGTGTACCTGTAACAGTTGCTGGTGGTTCACCAACATTGACTTTAGAAACTGGGGCAACCGATGCGGTTGCGACATATACCGGTGGTTCAGGAACAGACACACTGTCCTTTTTGTATACAGTCCAAAGTGGAGAGTATGCGGCAGATTTAGATTACGTCTCAACTACAGCTTTGCAACTAAATGGTTCAACAATTAAAGATGCGAATGATGTTTCTTTGAATTTAACTTTACCAGCTCCCGGCACAGCAGGATCGCTCGCAGCCAATAAGAATTTCGTAGTCGATTCTGTAAATCCGACGATAAGTAGTTCACTTCCGGCAGATAACAGCGCAGGCTTTGCCCCGACTGCAAATATTGTTTTAAATTTTAGTGAGACAGTCACAGCTACTTCAGGAAACTTCTCAATTTATCTCTCTTCGAATAATTCACTAGTTGAAACCGCAACAGTAACGTCAGGAAAAGTCTCAATAACCGGTTCACAAGTAACCATTAATCCAGTTGCAACACTTACGACCGGCGCGAGCTATTACATTTTGGCTGATTCAGGGCTTTTGGTTGACGCAGCAGGTAATCAATTTTCTGGTATCACAAATGCAACAACACTTAATTTCTCTGTCGGCGATGGCGTAGCACCAACAGTCACAAACATTACGTCGAGCACAGCAAATGGCACCTATAAGACTGGCGATGCAATCGTTATTCAAGTAACTTTTAGTGAAACAGTGACAGTAACTAGCACACCACAGATAACTCTTGAAACTGGAGCCACGGACAGGGTCGTTAATTACACAGGTGGATCTACAACTAATACGCTCGAATTTACATATACGGTTCAAGCCGGCGATGTTTCAAGCGACCTAACCTATTTATCTACCTCAGCGCTGGCTCTGAATGGCGGAGGAATAGCCGACTCCTCTGGAACTCCAGCAGTGCTTACTCTGCCAGCAGTCTCTGGTGCTGGGTCATTAGCTGGAAATAAAGCAATTGTTATTGATACCGCTGGACCAACAGTAGTGAGTTCATCCCCGGCGGTTTCAGAAACGGGAACTGCTTTAAGTAAAGTAATAACAATAACTTTTAGTGAAAATGTATCTTTAGGTGCTGGCGTCATAAAACTTCGCTTAACATCTGATACTGCGACGGTTACCAGCACAATCGGAGTTACAGGAAATACTCTCACAATTACACCAACATCAAACTTGACGGCCTCGACTCAATATTGCGTAACTATTGAATCAAATGCCATACGTGATGCAGTCGGAAATTATTTTGCAGGCTGGGCTACGACTGGCGATCTATTCTTTACAACGGGTGCTGCAAATGCCGGCTCTGTAACAAATGTAACTTCTACCAAAACAAACGGCACGTATGGGCCAACCGAGGTGATTGGAATTCAAGTTGCATTTAGCGATTCTGCCACCGTAACTTCTGGCACACCTACAATTACATTGGCAACTGGAGCAACCTCAAGAACCGCGGCATATGTAAGTGGTTCAGGAACTACGACTCTTCTATTTGAATACACGGTTCAATCGGGAGATGTATCTGCAGATTTGGATTACGCAACAACGTCATCACTGCAATTAAATGGGGCTTTCATCCGAAATGGTGCTGGAGATTCCCTTTCAACTATTCTTCCCGCACCAGGTGCGACCGGTTCTATTGGGGCAAACAAGGCCATCGTTATTGATGGTGTTGCGCCTAACTTAAGTTCATCTACACCTTCTGGTGGGGCTGTTGGCGTATCCCTAACTGCCAACATTGTTTTAACATTTAACGAGACTGTAAATTCGACCTCAGGAAACCTTGTTATAAAGAAGGTTTCCGATCAGACGACCTTTGAATCAATCCCATTAACTGACGCACGAGTAACGGGATTAACTACAAATATTTTGACTATCAACCCATCCGGTACTTTTGTTGGTGCAACTGCCTATGCAGTCACAATTGAGGCCAACTCGATCAAAGACACATACGGTAATTCATATGTTGGGATTGCAGATTTAACAACATTATCTTTCACTACAGTCTCAGATATCTCCATAACCGCACCTTCAAATGTTTCTTCCTACATCGGGCTAACCGTAACGTTGACTCCAACTGTGACAGGTGGAATTGGAACAAAAACATTTGCCATCGCTTCTGGAACGCTTCCTGCAGGGCTTGCTTTAAACACTTCAACAGGAGTTATAACAGGCCAACTCACAACTGCCGTTTCACCAGCTGCATCAATTATTCTACGAGTTACTGATAGTTCAGGAAGTTCGGCTACTACATCAGCCTTCACGATTTTGGTTGCCACCCCTACATTTCGCCAATTCAACAACGGATTAATTCGAGTAGGTGCTGAAGGCGGCCAATCTTCACTTACGGCTATTGGAACGCTAGTGCAGCCACACTATTGGAATGGATCTGCGTGGAAAAAACTTACTTACTCAACTCGCGATCTTGAATATGCAGTGGGTACCGGAACGACTGGTGGTAACTGGAATGGCAATACAGTCGTGACCCCGTCCATCGTGGCAAATACCACCGTAATTGATTACTCTGGTTTCGTTGGCACCGGTACTGTTGCAACGACTGGCGTAATTGGATACGGCAAGATTATTTTCCAAGCTGACGTTTTAATTAATTCAGTAACTTTCCGAGTGAAAACTGAATACTACATCTCACAGAATTCAAGAATCCTCTCCGTTTCAACATCATTAACTAATAAATCAGCTTCGACAGTTTCTCGAGTCTCATTGTGGGTAGGTACCGGTGATGACTGGGTTGGAGACAGTGACGTACCAACAAAAGACAAGGGAAATTTGAGCCTAGATGCAAACGGTGCGGGCATTTTTACAAGAATTTCACTGAAAACAGATCCATCATTAGCGATTCAAATTACAAGTGCCAATGATGCTGTTTACATTTATACACCTAATACTTCTGCCAATACTGTTCACGACCGTTGTTGTTCTTTCTCTAATGTTTATGTAAAAAATCCAGCAGGCACAAGTAGCGAAATTACAGCTACAAACGACGGCTCCTACGCTTTGTACTTACCTATTGGTGATATGACAGCATCTCAAACGACAACATTCAATTGGTATTACGCAGCCGGCCGTGTGTCGGACCTTGCGACTGTTAAAACTGAGCTTGCAACACTTGGAAATGATCGGACGGCACCGACTGTTTCCAGTATCGCCGTGAGCTCTACGGCCGGAAGTGACAACACTTATAAAGTTGGAGACGTTGTTACGGTGACAGTTTCACTTTCAGAGAGTGTCAGCGTTTCAGGCTCACCTCGTATCGCCATTAATGGTTTATCTGGAAAATATTTTACATACGCAACAGGTTCTGGGTCTTCTACTCTTACATTTAATTACACCATTACTTCTGGCGATACTGCGCTTTCGGGAACAGGTATCTCCAGTAATTCCTTAGAACTGAATTCAGGAACCATTAAAGATGGTGCGGGCAACTCCGCGACTTTGACACATAGCGCCGTAGCGGTCTCTATTTCACACAAAGTTGATGGTGTATTTCCAACGCTTTCTTCATCAACTCCTGCTAATAGTGCAACTGCAGTTTCAGTAACAGCAAATATAGTTTTGGAATTCAGTGAAGCAATTTTTGCGGGCTCAGGAAATATAACGATAAAAGCTGGTGTAAACACTCTTGAAACAATTTCTGTGACCGATGCAAAGGTCGGCATCTCGGGATCTACAGTCACAATAAACCCTTCAAATAATTTAGGTTCATTAACTGCCTATCACGTGCTGATTGATTCAACAGCATTCGTAGATGCTGCTGGAAATGCATATGCAGGAATCGCGAGTTCCTCCACTTTGGTCTTCACTTCAGCCAATGCGTCGGCGGCTACGGTTCTTAATGTTTTAGGTGTAGATGGTAGATATAAAACTGGAAGCACAATTGCTATATCAGTTCAATTTAACAAGGTTTTAACGGTTACAGGAACACCACAATTGACCTTAGAAACTGGTGCAACAGATGCAGTAGTGAATTATTCATCTGGAAGCGGCACAGACACTTTAGTGTTTACATATACCGCTGCCTCCGGGAATACTTCCAGTGATTTAGATTATGTTTCAACCTCAGCATTGGTGCTTAATGGTGGAACAATTCTCGATGCTAATTCTGTGAACGCTTCATTGTTATTGGCTGTTCCTGGTCAAAGTGGATCACTTAGTGCAAATAGTGCAATTATCGTAGACACAACTGCTCCAACTGTTTCAAATGTAACTTCAACGACGACAAATGGCACTTATAAAGCTGGATCGTCAATTGCAATTACAGTCACATTTAGCGAAGCGGTAACAGTGACAGGGACCCCACAGCTCACTCTTGAGACTGGGGCAACAGATGCGGTTGTCAACTATTCATCTGGAAGTGGAACCACAACACTTACATTTAATTACACGGTCGCCACGGGTGACACGTCAAGCGACCTTGATTATGTAGCGACTAGTTCCCTTGCGCTGAACAGCGGTTCCATAACAGATGCCGCCTTAAACGCGGCAGTACTTACCTTGCCAACACCGCGTGCAACTAATTCCTTGCGTGACAATAAGAACTTAGTAATTGATACAACAGCCCCAACCTTTAGTAACTCCACTCATGCAAATGGGTTAACTCGAGTTGGGGCGGATACGGATATCGAGGTTAACTTCTCCGAAAACATCTCAGCCGGTACCGGAAATATTGTCATTTACAATTCAGCCGGAACGGCTGTAGAGACCATTGCCGTTACTAATGGCGCAAAGGTGACAATTACCAACGGCCAAGTAGTAATAAACCCAGCTACCACCCTGACAATTGACAGTAACTACTACTTAACGATTGCAGCTACGGCCATTCTAGATCGCGCAGGAAATGCTTTTGCGGGTATTTCTAGCAGCTCTACTATTTCTTGGGTTGTGCAGGCTGCGCTGAGTGGACCTGACCCAAGCATCAAGTACTGTGCACCAAGTAAAACGTTTAATTGGTCTTATGGAAGCTTTGATGAATTAATGCTTCCAAATGGTTACAGAATAAAGTTTAGTTACCTCACCTTTAGTGGGGATTACACGGAAAGCATTCAGGTAAGTTTGTATAACGCCGATGGTTCAGTACTTGCTAACCAGCTGTCTACAAACAATTTTGAAACTATTATTGGCGGAACTCCAGGACTTTATTACTACAACCTCGGAAGAGCTGCAAACTCCGCCTGGCTAGGTGAAACTTCAAACACTGTTGCAAATGGTGTGGAGACTGCATTCCGATTTGGAAATCTTGCATACAAGAAGACAGATGGCACTTTGTATTCGCAGGTTTCTAGCGGACAATATGTAGGATTTAGATTCGACACAGGTTCTGGATATCAATACGGATGGTTCAAACCTACGTTATCTGTATCTGATGGCAGCCTACGTGTTGTAATTGATTCATATGCCTTCAAAGTTGCAGCTGGTGTAATTTTTGCTGGCGACACTGGTTCAAACACAAGTGACTGCACAGGCTTAGGAAACCTTTCTGATGCACCAACTGGTGTCACAGCGACTTTAAGCACAGGCGTTGTAAGTGTTTCTTGGACAGCACCAAGTAATACAGGAGCAGCACCGATCACTGACTACACAATTCAGTATTCAAGTGACAATGGCGCAAACTGGACTACCTACTCAGATGGAGTTTCCGCTTCAACAACAGCATCGGTGCGCGGAATTGCAACGGGATCTACCTACCTCTTTAGAGTTATTGCTACAACAAGAGCGGGAAATAGTGCAGCATCTACCGCTTCAAGTGGCTTGATACTTTCAAACAACGTTCCTGGAACGCCAATTATTGGCACCTCTGCTGCTTCTGGTACGACGACGGCAACGGTTCCTTACACAGCACCTTCAAGCAATGGTGGAAGTACGATTCTTAGTTACACGGCAACTTCAACACCCGGAAACGTTTCTACTACCGTTAATACAGCCTTATCGAGCACCATCACTGTTACTGGGTTGACTCCAGCCACTGCATATACATTTACAGTCGTAGCAACAAATGCTCAAGGAACCTCAGTTGCATCCTCGGCATCAAATCAAATTACTACCTCATGTATTAGTTCTACCCAACAAGTCTTAACTTTCTCAGCTCTAGAAGCTGCAGTCTTGGCAGCATGCTCTGGTCAAACAGTTGAACTACTGCGCGACATTGTTGCCACCTCGACTTTAACGATTGCAAAGCCACTTGTTTTGGATGGTAAAGGATTCTCACTCAGCGTTAGTCGCCCTGGCTTAAACACAGATGGCTCTGTTGCAACATCGCCGTCTACCTATCGCGCAATTGACTTAACAGCTACCGGCGCAGTAACAATTCAATATTTGAAGATTCAAGGTGGAGATGCCCAAGGCGCTGGAGTAAGAGTCGGTGCCAATGCGATCGCGACGCTTAGATACGTCTACATATCAGAATCAAGAAACTCTTCAGGTGGTGGAGCCGCTCTCTACAACCAGAACATCACATATTTGAAAAACTCATTTATTTATCGAAACTCAGGCTCTAGCTCACCAGCATTCTTGAACCCATCTGGCAAAAAGCTATTTGTTGAAAATACAACATTTTCTAACAATAGAACTGAGGCTTCAGGTGCCAACGGTGGCGCTGGTGCAAACATTGGTTTTCTTTATGTGAATAACTCAACCTTCTCTGATAATCAAAGCACAGGTATTGGTGGCGCGCTTTACAACTCAGGAACTGCTTACATCGTTAATACATCAATGTCAGGAAACGTTGCTTACGGAGGCACTCACGGCGGTGGCGCCATTGGTAATCAAGGTGGAACTGTTTACATTGTTAACTCCCTACTTGCCTTCAACTATCGTTTAAATTCTGGCACTAGCGACAGCCCAACAAGTTTTGTTCTGGACGACATTGGTTGGACAGATGGAACCGTGACTAACGGATCTGGATTTAATTTAATTTACACAACCCTGCATACTCAAATTGCTTCTAGCAATGCGATTGACACAGTGGGTAATACATCTCTCGGAACAGTTTCTGCTGATCTTCCTGCACAAATCCTTGCAGATGGTTCTAATGACTCCATATTCACAGGTGGTGTCTACACAAGAATCGCAAATTCAAATGGCTCCCTAATCGGCACGGGAAATCTCTGGCGACCATTTAGTATTTCAAGAAACTTAGCAACTGCTCCAGCTCTCAAGACGAACCTTTCTTTCCCGTTTGGCAAGGGCACACCAACTCGTTACTTTGCCGATGCGTCAGCATTGCGAATTGCTTATAAAGCTGCAGGAAGTTGGGTCAACTTAACTGGAAGTGCAACTTCTTCAGATGATGTTCTACTTGATCAGTATGGAACAACTAGAAGCACTTCAGCGCCAGCTACGGGATCGATTGAAAAATTCGAAGCAACACAACGAATAGTCCAACTTGTTCCTACAACCGGAGGAACTGTTTCTGGAGCAAGCGTTTATGGTGACGTGGTTGCAAACGGCTCAACAATTACCTTGGTTGCTCAACCATTGACTGGATATCGATTCGGCTACTGGAATGTGACTCAGTCACCTACTCGTCAAGAGCTAGCAAATCCACTTGTCTTAACAATTCCAGCAAATACGACTGTTCAGCCAGTGTTTATTGTGGTTGAGAACCCTAGTGAGTTCTCACTTACTTACTCACCAAACAATGCAACATCAGGTACGCCACCTACTTCTGAGGTTACAACCACTAGTTTCACTGTTACTGGCAATACTGGAAACCTACAAAGAACAAATTACCGGTTTGCTGGTTGGAATACTTCTGCAAATGGCTCAGGTACCCCATATACAGCCGGTACGCCAATTACTCCGACAACAAACATTATTTTGTATGCAACCTGGATCGGAGTCACCGCCGCTACTGCACCTGGCGCTCCAACTATTGGTTCTGCTACAGCGACAAGTTCGACAACTGCCACTGTTGCCTTTTCGCAACCATCGGATGATGGTGGAGCAACAATTACGACGTATACAGTGACTTCAACTCCATCGGGTGGGTCGGGTTCTATCTCACAAGCAGGTTCGGGAACAATTAACGTAACTGGACTAACTGCCGGAACTTCGTACCGCTTTGCGGTTGTTGCAACTAACTCAGTTGGAAATTCTTCTGCTTCCTCTTCTTCAAACTCGATCACAACCACAGCAGCTGCAACGGCCCCAGGAGCACCAACTATTGGTGCAGCGACAGCTACAGGTCAATCAACGGCCACAGTTGCCTTCACGGCGCCAGTTTCAAATGGTGGTTCTGCCATTACTGGTTACACAGTGACTTCATCACCCGGTGGAGTTACAGCCTCTGGAACGTCATCACCGATAACGGTCACAGGCTTGAGCGCTGGTACGAGTTACATATTCACTATTGCTGCTACCAATGCCGTTGGTACATCTTCCTCATCTAGTGCATCAAATGGAGTTACGACCACATCTGCACCTTCCACTTCTGCCCCAGGAGCACCAACTATTGGTGCGGCTACGGCAACTGGTCAAACGACTGCAACTGTTGCATTCACCGCACCCGTTTCCAATGGTGGATCATCGATTACTGGATACAGAGTGACATCTTCACCTGGCGGAATTACAGCAACTGGAACTACGTCACCAATTACTGTGACTGGACTGAGCGCAGCTACTTCATACACTTTTACAGTAACTGCAACCAATTCAATTGGAACTTCCAGCGCATCAGGTTCATCGAATTCAATAATCACTGCTGCTGCATCAGTTGTCGTAACCCCAACGCCAACCCCAACGCCAACCCCAGAACCCGCAGCACCTGTTGATCCAGCAGTCATTGCGGCACAACAGAAGTACGCAGCAGAAGCCGCTGCAGCCAAAAAAGCAGCTGATGAAGCCGCTGCCGCTGCAGCAATTGCCAAAGCAGCAGCAGACCTTGATGACTTACTCAACCCACCTGGAACAAACTCACCTGTTTACGATGTCAACGGGAAGATACCTACCACCGGCCGCAATGGCGCTGCAGCAATTATTCTGGATAAGAAGGCTCGTAGCGCTCCAATTATCTCTCGCAGTCCATATGCAGTGACAATTACATTTGGAACAACGAGAATTGAATTGTCATCTCAGAATGTAGATGGTACCCAGCAAGCGATAGCCGAAAGCAAACCACTCTCGTTTAAACTCGGCAGCTCTATTTCAATAAAGAGCCAAGGATTCTTTACAGCCTCGTCTATTACAACATGGCTGTTCTCAACACCATTAAAATTAGATTCAAGCAAGATTGATCCCCAAGGAAATTCAGTTGTTAAGTTCCGTGTTCTTGCACCAACTGAAATAGGGGAACACAATCTCCAAGTAAACGGACGACGAGTTAACAAACAAGCATTCTCTGTGACACTTCCAATTGTGATTCTTGCTGAAGCACCAAATGCTCCGGGTCCTGTAGATCCTGAAATCTCTGACGAGCTTGGCAAAGATGTAGGCCCTGGTTTCACTTCTCCTGCGTACGGGAAAACAATTTATAAGGGAGTTTTGTTTGTAAAAAACAACATGGCCTTGGATACATATGAGAAGAAGGCTATTAAGAGTTATCTACCAGTGATAACTAAAACCTCTCAGGTAACATGCATTGGGTTCACTTATTCAAAGAAGCCAGGCAATGCCGAGATTGCACTTGCCAAGAAGCAGGCAACTGCTGCATGTAAGTATCTACTACCTGCGAAGAACGCCAAATACAAGATTGCGATCAAGGACATTAAGCTGGCCAAAAAGACTGGACGTCGAACATCTGTGACCAAGAACTACCCAGTGAATATCCAGATCACCACGCCAAGAAAGCCCTAAAGCAGGCACTTAAAGCCCCTTTAAGCCTCATCAGCCCCTCCCGATAGACTCTCACCATGCCAAAGACGCTCCCAACCCCTGCCGCACCTGCGCAGGATGTAACACGTGGTGTCTTGGCAATTAAGCCCTTTCGCAAGCTCTGGAACTCCATGCTCTTTTCATCCTTGGGTGATTGGCTGGGACTACTTGCAACAACTGCCTTAGCCCAGCAACTCTCAGATGGCAACTACACCACAGCTAACTTTGCTATCGCAGGTGTTTTCATCGCACGCTTACTACCTGCAGTCTTTCTTGGTCCACTAGCTG
>Ga0114968_10004004_pt1 | contig 11011 bp, 12 predicted proteins | sample M_130807_EF_Meta_FD_87020 | JGI IMG/M metagenome (GOLD analysis project Ga0114968, IMG submission 87020) | Freshwater microbial communities from Lake Montjoie, Canada to study carbon cycling - M_130807_EF_MetaG | ecosystem: Environmental > Aquatic > Freshwater > Lake | place: Lake Montjoie... | reverse complement strand
GTAGACATCGTCTCTGGCTGGACCCATGGTGACGACGCCACGGCCGGCTTTATGACCTCTGGTGGCACCGAGAGCCTGGTCCTCGCTGTGCGGTCCGCACGTAAGCGCGCAGAGCGTGAGGGACGCAATCTCAAGCGCATGAACATGGTTCTCCCCTCGTCTGCACATGCAGCGTTCGAGAAAGGTGCCGACTATTTCGATGTAGAGAGCCGGCGTGTATCAGTTGGTTCTGATTGGAAAGCAAATGTCGAGGCAATGCGCGACGCATGCGATGACGAGACGATTCTTATTGTTGGTTCAGCACCGCAATACCCGCAAGGCGTAATAGACCCGATTGCCGAGATCGCAGAAATAGCTGCCAAACGAAACATTAATTGTCATGTTGATGCATGCATGGGCGGCGTGACGCTTACCTACTTGGAACGAATCGGAGAAACGATTGCCCCGTGGGATTTTCGATGCGACGGGGTGACATCAATCTCTGTCGACCTTCATAAATATGGTTACACATCAAAAGGTTCAGGCGTTCTCCTCCATCGCAACAAGACCCTGCGTGGTGATCAAACATTCATCACTGACAACTGGCTCGGAGGCATGTACGGATCCTCAGGAATTCTTGGTACGAAATCAGGTGGGCCAATCGCATCGTCGTGGGCAGTGCTGCATTATCTCGGCGACGATGGCTACGAGCGAGTAACGAAGAGTGCTCGCGAATCAGCACTACGCATAAGCAATCACATCGCTGCCCATCCTGATCTTGAATTGCGCGCCATCCCCGATTCAACTCTTCTCTCTTTTGGCACTAAAGACACAAATCGTCATGACGTATTTGCCATTGCAGACCGTCTGATTGCAAAAGGTTGGTATCTCGACAAACAGACACCGCCAGCCAGTATTCATCTGACAGTTATGGCAGTTCACGCTCCCTTTATTGACGAATTCCTATCGGATCTCGATGCGGCGATACAACAGGTCGGTTCCGAAAAAGGAACTAGCGGCTCCTACGCCACCACGGAATGACTCGCCCCCCTTCCCCGCCGACTACGGTATAGAAAACGTCTACTTGGGAGAGTGTGAGCCGGAAACGGTTCACCGCCGAAGGAGCAACCACCCCGGAATCTCTCAGGCACAGGGACCAGGTAGACATCGAACGCTGGAAAGAGAGGGCTTGCCCTCCACCGACGGGGAAAGCCATTTCGATGGCGAAGCTCTCAGGTACAACAGACAGCGGGGGTCACAGAGTCAATCGGATTACTAATGACCTCTACCCCACGCTCACTTACCACGCCTGATTTCCACGCTGATCACTTCGCTTATCGTCATCTCGGTCTTAATGATGCAGACCGAGCAACAATGTTGGCCGCTGTAGGTTTCAAAAGTTCTGAAGAACTTCTTGATGCAACTATTCCGTCTTCGATTCGTCTGCGCACTTCGATGGCGCTTTCGTCTCCGTTATCTGAGTCCGAAGTTTTGCCCGTTCTCAAATCAAAATTCGCCAACGACGTACATCGAATTTCTTTCATCGGCCAGGGTTATTACAACACCATTACTCCCGGCGTCATCAAGAGAAACGTTCTTGAGAATCCGGCGTGGTACACCGCGTACACCCCGTACCAGCCAGAGATCAGCCAAGGACGCCTTGAGGCAATCCTTAACTTCCAGACCATGGTGTCAGAACTAACAGGGTTACCCCTCGCTAACGGTTCGCTTCTTGACGAGGCAACTGCCGTAGCTGAAGCAGTCACTATGGCTCACAGAGTAAGCAAATCAAAATCTGATTCTGTTTTTGTAGACCGCAATACACACCCACAATCACTTGCAGTTCTTTCTACACGCCTTGAACCAATTGGTATCAGTATTCAATTGGGCGATGTTGCGTCATGCGATACATCGCTGCATTTCGCTGTGGTTGTGTCGATGCCAGGAAGTGATGGCCACATTCCTTCATCAACGTCGCTTATCGCACTCACAGAACGAGCGAGAGACAGCAAAACAATCTCCATCGCTATTACTGATCTACTAGCGTGTGCGCTATTCACGCCCCCGGGACAACTTGGGTTTGACATCGCAATAGGTTCCTCACAACGCTTTGGAGTACCAATGGGCTTTGGAGGTCCACATGCAGCGTTCATGGCAACACGTGATGAACATGCACGCGCACTACCTGGACGCCTAGTAGGAGTCAGTACAGATACAGAAGGCCGACCAGCCCTGCGATTGGCACTGCAAACTCGCGAGCAACACATTCGTCGTGAGAAAGCAACGAGCAATATCTGTACCGCTCAAGTTCTACTAGCGAACATGGCCGGGATGTACGGAATTTGGCATGGTCCAGACGGACTCAAGAGAATTGCGTACAGAATTCACTCTCTCGCGCAAACAATCGCCGCGTCATTCACAAACGCCGGTATGAAAGTTCGGAACGACACTTTCTTTGACACGGTCGCGTGTGATGCAGAAGACGCACAAGCAGTCGTCATGCGCGCACGAGACGCTGGCTTCAACATGCGCCTCATCTCAGCTACAACATTCTCCTTGAGTGTTGACGAGACCACCACAAGAGAAGCGATCGTCAAGTTATTGAATTCAATAGATGTTGAACCGACTGAGTCCCAAGACGCCACGCCTTCAAATGATCTCTTTCGCACAGACACATACATGAAGCAATCTGTGTTTCACCGCTATCACACAGAACATGAAATGCTTCGTTATCTTCGCGGCCTAGCGGACAAAGACCTCGCTCTTGATCGCACGATGATCCCGCTCGGATCATGCACCATGAAATTGAACGCAACCACCGAGATGGAACCCGTGACATGGCCAGAGTTCTCATCACTTCATCCATACGTGCCTGCAGACGAGTCTGTAGGCATTCGCACCGTGCTTGCTGAACTAGAAGCAATGCTTGTTGAAATTACGGGCTATGACGGCGTAAGCCTTCAACCAAACGCGGGTAGTCAGGGTGAGTTCGCTGGTCTTATGGCCATCCGTGCCTATCACCGTTCTCGTGGAGACACGCAACGCACAATATGCCTTATCCCCTCTAGCGCCCATGGCACGAACGCAGCCAGTGCGGTCATGGCCGGCATGTCTGTAGTTGTCGTTAATTGCGATAACAACGGCAATGTGGATGTTGCTGACTTGAAGAACAAAGCGGAGCTCGCAGGCGACAAACTCGCAGCAATCATGGTGACGTATCCATCAACGCATGGCGTGTTCGAGGAAGCGATTTCCGACATTTGCGACATCATCCATCAACATGGCGGACAGGTATACGTAGATGGAGCAAACCTCAATGCCCTAGTGGGAACAGCGCAGCCCGGAAAATTTGGCGCAGATGTAAGTCATCTCAATCTTCACAAAACATTTTGCATTCCCCACGGTGGGGGCGGACCAGGAGTCGGACCAGTTGCTGTTCGTAGCCACCTAATCCCCTTCTTGCCTAGCGACCCATTGCAACCGTCAACTGGCATTGGTCCAGTTTCAGCAGCAAATTTTGGTTCCGCAAGTATCTGTGCGATTCCATGGGTGTACATCTCAATGATGAGTGCAGACGGATTGTTACAAGCAACATCGGATGCGATCTTGTCAGCGAACTATATTGCTCGTCGTCTCAATTCGTCATACCCCGTCCTTTACACAGGTGCAAACAACACAATTGCGCACGAGTGCATCCTTAACGTTGGTGAAGTGATTAAGGGCTCTGGACTTTCGATCGACGATATTGCCAAGCGCTTAATGGATTACGGCCTTCATGCGCCAACAATGAGTTTCCCCGTAGCAAACACGCTGATGGTTGAACCAACAGAGAGTGAATCACTTGCCGAGGTTGATCGCTTCTGCGAGGCGATGACTAGCATTCGACGAGAGATAGACATGGTTCTTTCCGGGGCTGTTACTGCTGAAGAATCCGTACTGCATTACGCACCTCATACAGTCGAAGACATTGCCGGAGAATGGAATCGGAAATACTCAAGGGCTACCGCGTTGTACCCAGTCGCCCATCTGAGGTCACGTAGTTACTATCCGTCTGTCTCTCGAATAGATGCTGCCTATGGAGACCGCAATCTTGTCTGCACATGTGCACCAATAGAGCAGTACGCAATCGAACTAGAGCAGGCTACGGTGAGCGCATGAACGAATCCGAGAAAAGTGCATCGAGTAACCCTCTCGAACAATTGTTGTCAATTCTTGGAACAATCGACCCAATAGATTTTGCAGGAAAGGCTGTCGATGTCACCCGCAAGACAACAGAATCATTATTGACAGTTCTTGAGAACTTGGCCTCCACGGTGGACAACCTCAACAAAACATCTACTCGCATCAACACCATGCTCGATGAAATTGAGGAACCATTGCGGCGTATCATGCCGCAAGTCGGCACTGCAATGAATGCAATGGCATCGATGGGTGAAGTAGCTGCGCAACTTGGTGACCTCACCAAACGTTTAGGACCACTCACTACTCTTGCTGAAAATGCAGGAGGCCTATTTGGGTTCAAGCCCAGCAAGCCAACGCAACCGCCTACTTCTTCTTCGCAACAAACGGAGTAGCTACTACTGATCCTGCGATGAGTGTTCCTCGCACATCCATTGACACCGAATCGCCAACTTTTGTGGACGGTTCTACAAAGGCCATCGCAATACAATGACCAAGAGTCGGCGAAAAGTTCCCACTGCTGACGAATCCGATTTCAGAACCTGATGCATCGAGCACTCGTGTTCCGTCACGAGCTGGACGACGACCTGGAATGGATATTCCAACCAAACGACGAGCTATTCCATGTTCTTTTTCGGACGCCAAAGCGCCTTTTCCGCGAAAATCTGCCTTATTCCAAGCGACTACCCATTCGAGACCGGCTTGCAAGGATGTAATCCCCTCGCCTAGTTCGTGACCATGAAGAGGCAGACCTGCCTCCAGACGAAGAGTGTCCCGAGCGCCAAGTCCGGCGGGAATTGCTCCTGCCTCTCGCAATGCATTCCACACAGTGGCCGCCCCATCGTTAGGAACTGCAATCTCAATTCCATCTTCGCCCGTATAGCCAGTGCCTGCAACAACGCAGGAGAATCCGCATACTTGAACTTCTTCAACGGTAAACCGCTTAACAGCAGCAGCCTCTGCACAAAATGATGCGACAATTGCACGCGCCTGCGGTCCCTGCACGGCGATCACCGCACGTGTTGGAGTTGTATCAATGCCGCCGATTGCCGCTACAACGCGATCAGTATTGGACGCGTTCGGCATCACATCAAAGACTTCATCACTCACCCACCACACGATGATGTCGTCAAGCACGCTTGCATCCGACTCATCAAGCAAATGCGTGTACTGAGCTCTTCCTGGAGAAATACGTGACAGATCGTTAGTTAAACAAGATTGAAGTTGATCGAAGGCCTTCGGGCCCTCTACGCGAACTGTGCCCAAGTGGGACACATCGAACATGACAGCGCCGGTTCGACAGGCAGAATGTTCAGCGAGAGTGCCAGATGGATACGCCAATGGCATGTCCCACCCGCCGAATGGAACCATCTTTGCATCGAGTAACCGATGCTGTGCGTCAAGTGGCGAAAACCGCACCTCTACACAGCCCGAGAAATGTCGACATCGGGCGAGTCGTCAACTGGATGCAACATCACGATTTGCTTGTCAACTTGTTCACGGACTGAATCCATAGGCAAAATATTCAAAACACCTTGTCCGTGACGCAAGACGTCAATCAGTTCATCTCCGTTACACAACACCACCGAGGAACCATCAATCACCAAGTGAGCAGCAGAAATATCAGTCTCAATGTGATCACGAAGATATGCGAATACGTCTCGAATTGATTCCAAACGGATACCAGCGTCAAGAAGTTGTTTAATAATTCGAAGCTCAAGCAGATCGCGATACGTATAGCGACGACGACTACCGCTCCCGGCTGCGTCTACACCAGAGGGACGAACAAGATCTGTGCGAGCCCAATAATCGAGGCGACGATAGGTAATTCCGACCACGTCTGCAGCCTGAGTTCCGCTGAATGTTTGAGTCATTGAGATGTCGATTCGTCGTCCGCTAGTTTCGCTCCGAATTGGAAACTACGCGGGTGTAAGACGCTACGGCCAGAAAGGCACTCTCGTCAAGAGGTCAGGTATCGAAATCTTCCGGGGAAATATTCTCGATGAAATCGCGAAATTCGTCGATAATTCCTGTGTCAGTGCGAGTTTCGTCCTCTTCAATGACTTCACCCACCAGATCAATGAGATCATCCAATACGAATATTGGACAGGACGCCCGCAAAGCAATAGCAACGGCATCGGAAGGTCGAGACGAGACTGTAACTTCTGGACCACCATCAGGGGTAAGCACCAGATCCGCGTAGTAGGTGCCGTTTGAAACATGCGTGAGCACTACTCGACTTACTGAGACTGAAACACGCTCGAGGGCGAGCACGAATAAATCATGAGTCAGCGGACGAGGAGTTTGCTCATCATCTAGTGCAGTCTTGATCGCAGCAGCCTCTGGCGCTCCGATGAAAATTTCAAACTGGCGACGTGGTGCGTCTTCCTCGCGCAAAGTAACAACAGGAGTGTTTGAAATTCGATCTATGCGTACTCCACGTACAGAGAGAGATTTCATAACTACTTCTGTTCCGTCAGGCGTGCGATATCGCGCATCAACAACGAGTTACGCAATTCGCCGCCAAGTTCCATGAACTCGGCCAACATCTCAAGAGCTTCGTCCCGCGAAGCAGGGTTCCTTTGACGAAGCAAAGGAAGAATTCTTTGTTCAAAAAGACTCAATTCCCGATCCGCCGATGACTTCCAAGCGCGTAAGTGCCGAATATCAATGCCCATTTCTTGGAAACGTCCTGCCGTACGAGCAATAGCCGCTGAATGAGTGTCGAAGAAAGTGGTGTCTCCAACGTTATGTCCACTAACCAAACCTGCAGATTCCAAATCTTTCAGGAATGCCGAATCAATATGCACCTGCTCAAGCAATTGATCACGCGGAATCGACTCAGTTTTGTCAGCGTGCTGCAACGCCACTTTTCTTTGTTGACGCTTTACGGAAGCAGGAACAATCGGGTCCTGATCAAGCACAGCAGATTGTTCCACTACAGCAGGTCGCGGCATAGCCGCTCGAGCTGCCGGATGACCTGAGGTAGACACCAATTCACTGATGTTCTCAAGGTCGCGACTGATGTCCTGACTCTCGTCTTCAAGCTTGCCCTTGATTACACGCAAAGGGAGATAATTATTCTTCTGCTCTTGCAAGATGAAGCGAAGACGTTCAACTTCTGCGGACGTGAATTTGCGATAGCCGGAAGGGGTCCTCTCAGGCACAATGAGGCCTTGGCTTTCAAGAAACCGAATCTTAGAAATTGTGACGTCTGGAAACTCTTCCAAGAGTTGAGCCAACACTTCACCAATAGAAAGGTAATCGCGCTCACTCATGATTTTTCATCCGGCCTCTCCAAGAACACCAAATGGAATTTTCCAATCTGCAGTTCATCACCTTGCAGAAGCTCAGCTGCGTCTACGCGCTTCTGATTAACGTACGTTCCATTCAACGAACCGACGTCGCGAACCACAAAGCGCCCAGCATCAATTGATATCTCACAATGCCTGCGCGAAACAGTGATGTCATCAAGAGAAATATCAGAATCAGCATGGCGCCCAATGTTGGTACAGGGCGACGACAGAACAAAATGCTCTCCCTCCCCTTCACCACTGCGCAGAACTAAAATTGCAGTCCCACGGGAAATGTTTGACAAGGAGACTTGGATATCATCCTGCGGCCCAGGTGCATCTTGAAGCGCATCGGTCTTGGCCAAAGTAATCGTGTGGTCGGAGACGAGATCCAGAACCGTTCCACACGCCGAGCAAAACGCTGATACTGGTGGATTTCGATGACCACACTGATTGCAAAATACGTACGACATGTTGGCCTAAAAACTAAGCACCAATAAGTGCTGAGTACTGCTCCGAGCTCATCAATTCAGATTCATTAACTTCAGACACTTCAATGTCGCAAATCCATCCGGCCCCGTATGGGTCAGTGTTCAGCAGTTCTGGAGTTGCGTTCAGAGCTTCGTTAACAGCGACAACAGTTCCAGCAACTGGCGCGTACACGTCGTTCACGCTCTTCGTACTTTCAATCTCACCAAGACCGTCGTGCAGAGTAATGGATGACCCAACTTCAGGGAGCTGAATGAAGACAATGTCACCGAGCGCATCTTGTGCGTAGTCAGTGATGCCAACCCTGGCACGAGAGCCGTCAATTAACACCCATTCGTGGTCTTTGGAATATCGGAGTTGGGAAGGAACTGTCACTTTACTAACGGTACTCTCTACGACCTTCTTCCCGACGCCAAGTGACTCCTCACCGTCGGCAAATACTCAAAGAACGACTTATACGAAACAAAGACGCCGGGAATTCCTACAGCCCATCCCATGTAAGTAAAGACAGTCCAAGCGCCGCCTGCCGACCCGAGGGTGACCCATGGAACGGCAGCCATCAGGGCAAACGTCGCCCACTTACCAAGGCGCGTCACGGGGAAACGCTCCATACCCATGGCTGTAGCCACGAGCATCAGAATGGCGATAGACACTTCACGAATAAGAATGACGATCCCAAACCACATCGGCAAATAGTCGTAATACAACGCAGCGCCAATGCCAACGAAGAAAACGGTGCGATCAGCGATGGGGTCGAGAATCTTGCCAAGTTCGCTGACCTGATTGAAGCGACGCGCGATGTATCCGTCGATCCAATCCGTCGAGGCAAGCAGACCAAAGAACCAACTACCCGCAACCACTCGACCGTCTGCGAACAGACCCACAAAGGTCGGGAGCATCGCGAGCCGTAAAACCGACAACACGTTGGGAATAGTCAGGTTCTCACGAATACGCACACACCGATGGTAGTCCCAGTGACCATTGCGCAACGGCCACCGACATAGTCTGCAGATATGAAACCAGCCCTTGAAAACCATGTTGCCTTCATCACAGGAGGAGGGTCCGGTCTCGGAGCCGCTGCCGCTCGGCGCTTAGCAGCCGACGGAGTAATGGTTGCCATTAACGATCTAGACATCAACGCTGCGGAACGGGTCGCAAACGAAGTAGGGGGCATCGCGTACGCATTTGATGTCACGGATTCAATTGCCTTCACCTCAGCCGTCGATGATGCGGTGAAAAAATTGGGTCGTCTTGACATCATGATTAACAATGCTGGCATTGCTCCCCAAGACTCGGCATCAAAGATGGACCTCGTAATCGACAACACCACAAAGAGAATGAGCGGTCAGATTGATGAGATGAGTCCCATGAATTATCTCCGTGATCTCACAGATGAGAACTGGGATCGCATGATCAAAGTTCATTTGTATGGCGCGTTCTACGGCTGTCGTGCAGCACTAACCCACATGCAACCACAGCGTTCTGGCCGCATCATCAACATCTCTTCGGTACTCGGTCTTTATCCTGCTGCCGGCGCGCCTCACTACTCTGTTGCCAAAGCTGGGATTATCACATTGACTAAATCTGTGGCAGCAGAAGTTGCAGCGCTAGGCATAAATGTAAACGCAATTTGCCCCGGGTACATTCGCACTCCCCTGCTCACTCCGTTTAGCGAAACAATGATGGCTGGAATCACGATGAGAATCGGAAAAGGTCGTCTGGGAGAACCAGAGGAACTAGCCGAAATGATTCGATTCCTCTCTGGACCAGAATCGGAATACTGCACAGGAGACGTATTCAACGTGTCAGGTGGATACACCGGATGACAACTATCTTCACTCGCATTATTGAAGGGCAGATTCCCGGAACATTTGTGTATCGCGATTCACTGTGCGTTGCGTTCCTCAGCATTAACCCACTAGCCGCAGGCCATGTCTTGGTTGTCCCAATTCAAGAAGTAGATCATTGGATTGACATGAGTCCCGAATTGTCAACACACATGTTCGCAGTGTCTCACAAAATCTCACGCGCGATATCCGATGCATTTCCGTGCACGCGTGTTGGACTAATCATCGCTGGATACGAAATCAATCACTGCCACATTCATCTAATTCCAACTCACACAATGGAAGAGCTCAATTTTGCGAACGCAGCAAAGAGCATTGATCGGGAAGCTCTGGAATCTCACGCCGAGCTGCTGATTCAGGCCCTTGCGCGCATCTAGAACAAAGTATCCGGTCCGGTCTCTTCTAGGACTTCCTCATACTCGTCAAGCAACGATGAAACATTGTTTCTCACGCTGTTCACCAACGTAGAGACTTTACGTGCAGCAAATCGCGGCTGTATTTCGGGCTGGAACAACTCAAGCGGTGGAACCGGATTACACATCCATTCAAGAGCGTCATCAGCTTCAAGTTCAACCGGACTACGGCTATGAATGTGCGATAGGTCGTCAACGCTCTCACGAGTAATAAGAGAAAAGGTGTGGCGGCCTTCAAGTGCCGGCGAAGGAGTCCAGATACCAGCGACAAACATGAGACGACCGTCTGCACGAGTCACAAAATACGGCACCTTGCGCTTAGGATCTGTACGGTCCCATTCATAGAATCCACTCATCGGAATGATGCAACGGCGTCCTGGCACAGATTGCCGGAATGATGGCTTCTCTGTAATTGTCTCGGATCGCGCATTAATCATTTTTGAACCAACGTTTGGGTCTTTAGACCACGACGGAACAAGACCCCACTGCATCGGGTCCACTACCACTACAGACTCTTCATGCCGAAGAATCGGCACTATGTGCGTCGGAGCCGTGTTGTAGTTGGCGGCAAACAATTTGTCGTTTACTTCGGTAGAGAATGTCATGTTTGCAGAATCGAGCGCATCCACCATTTCCTCCATCAGAAGTTCAGCACTGAATGCACCAACAAAACGGCCACACATATTTGACCGACCCTACGGACGAGGAGCAGCAACCTTCGGGTAGAACGTCTCGATATGTTTCGGAAGACTGTTCTTTACGAACTCGGAGGTGTCGTCTGCGAGCACTTCGGGTAATCCAGCTTCCACTC
>Ga0114968_10003999_pt1 | contig 11020 bp, 9 predicted proteins | sample M_130807_EF_Meta_FD_87020 | JGI IMG/M metagenome (GOLD analysis project Ga0114968, IMG submission 87020) | Freshwater microbial communities from Lake Montjoie, Canada to study carbon cycling - M_130807_EF_MetaG | ecosystem: Environmental > Aquatic > Freshwater > Lake | place: Lake Montjoie... | reverse complement strand
CTGGATCGTGCGTGTCACCAACCCCTCCAGTCAGGGTCCCTACTACGTCGTCGATCTCTGGGTGCATCAGGGCAGCGGCGGCGCGGCAAAAATGGCCGCCTTTGATCGCAACAGTAAAATCGTGAAGCGCTACCAGGTGACGAAAGTGCAAAAAGTGGACGGTGCCACCACCCTGAAGGAGATGCGCATTGAATCGCTCAATCCCTTCAACGGCGAAGTCAAAGGCCGCACCTACATGACCCTGGATGATCCGGTGAAGAAATAACGCGACGCATGCAACCGCCGCGCAAATTCAATCCCCATCCCTTCGCGTATCATCAGGAGCTGGACGTCCGCATCGAAAGCCTCACCAACGAAGGCGCGGGAGTCGCCCGGGTCGATGGCTGGGTCGTCTTTGTTCCCTTCACGCTCGCCGGAGAGCTGGTAAAGTGCCGCGTCTTCCGCAATCACAAGAACTACAGCGAGGCCGACTTCGTCTCAGTCATCGAGCCCTCACCGAACCGCGTCACCCCGCAGTGTCCCTTGTTCGGCCAGTGCGGCGGCTGCCAGTACCAGCACCTCGCTTATGAAGAACAGTTGCTCTGGAAGCAGCGCCAGGTTGCCGACCTGCTCAAGCACATGGCCAAGATTGAGCATCCCGTATGCCCGGTGATCCCATCCCCCGTGCAATACGGCTACCGCTCCAAGATCACCCCACACTTTCAGCGCCCGAAGGAGGGCGGTATCGGTGCCATCGGTTTCCTGCGCGCTCGCACTCGCAATGCCATGGTCGATGTCGAGCAGTGCCCCATCGCCATGCCTGAGCTCAACGCGCAGCTCGCCGCCGTGCGCGAGCGTGCCCGTGCAAATTCCGCCGAATTCAAGAACGGCGCCACCCTCCTCATGCGCGCCGCCAGCAACGGCGTCCTCACCCGGCCCGATGAAATCGCCGTCGAAGACGTGGACGGCGTCCGCTTTGAGTTTCAAGCCGGCGACTTCTTTCAGAATAATCCCTTCATCCTGCCCAAGTTCGTCCGCCATGCCATCGACGAAGCCAAAGCCACCGGCGCGAAGCATCTCGTCGATGCCTACTGCGGCAGCGGCCTCTTCGCCATCAGCGCCGCGCGCGACTTCGAGAATGTCATCGGCGTCGAGATCTCCGAAACCGCCGTCAAAAAAGCCGCGCACAACGCCGAGATCAATTCCCTCACCAACTGCCGCTTCATCGCCGCCGATGCCCAGCACGTTTTCAAAGACGTGCCGCATGCCGGAGCCGACACCGTGGTGATCATTGACCCACCGCGCGCCGGCAGCAGCCCCGAGTTCCTGCAGCAGCTCTTCGCCTTCAATCCGAAAGGCGTCGTTTACATCTCCTGCAATCCCGCCACGCAGATGCGCGATCTCGTGCTCTTCACCGAGGCCGGTTTCAAACTGGGCACCGTGCAGCCCTTCGATCTCTTCCCGCAGACCAAGCACCTCGAATGCGTCATGACGCTCAGCCGATGAACCGTTTCGAATTCGCCACCGCTCAGCGCATCATCTTCGGTTGCGGCGTGGTTCGCGAGCTGCCCGACCTGTGCCGCAGCTTTGGCCAGCGCACCCTCCTCATCACCGGCAGCCGCCTGCAGCAGTATGCAGAGCTCCTGCCTCATGTGGGAGTTCACTCCATTCCAGGCGAACCCACCGTTGAAGACATCCAAAATGGCGTCGCACTCGCCAAACAACACAACGCGGATGTGATCGTCGCCATCGGCGGCGGCAGTGTGATCGATGCCGGCAAAGCCATCGCTGCCATGAGCACCCAGCCCGGTGACTTGACGCGCTACATCGAAGTCATCGGCGAGGGCAAGCCGTTGGACGCCTCACCCCTGCCTTACATCGCTGTGCCTACCACCGCAGGTACCGGAGCCGAGGCCACGCGCAACGCCGTCATCGCCAGCACCGAGCACCGCGTCAAAGCCAGCCTGCGCCATGTCTCCATGCTGCCGCGCATTGCCTTGATCGACCCCGAACTCGCAGTCGATGTCCCGCCATCCGTCACCGCCGCCAGTGGCATGGATGCACTCACCCAATGCCTCGAAGCTTTCGTCTGCTCTCGTGCGCAGCCGATGACGGACGCACTTTGTCTCGATGGCATCCAGCGCGCCATTCGTTCCCTCGAACGCGCGTTTCAAAACGGCCACGACCTCAATGCCCGTGAAGACATGGCCCTCTGCGCACTCAACAGTGGCATCGCCCTCGCCAACGCTGGTCTCGGTGCCGTCCACGGCTTCGCCGCACCCATCGGCGGCATGTTTCACGCACCCCACGGCGCTGTGTGCGCCGCCCTCCTCGCACCCGTCTGGGAGGCAAACTCCAAGCGTGTTCAAGACCGCACGAAGTTCGACCAAATCGATACCATCCTCGGCACCGATACCGTCTCATATCTCCACGCTCTTACCGAACGCCTGCACATTCCCAAGCTCAGCCAATGGGGCATTGCAGACACCGATCTCAATGAAATCGCCCGCAAATCCGCAGCCGCCAGCAGCATGAAGGCAAACCCGGTTTCACTCACCCATGAGGCACTGGTGGCGATCCTGCGCGAGGCGCTGTGATCACTTGAAATTCGTTTTGAACTTTTCGCCCGGTTTCATGCCAAGAAATTTAACCCGCAAATCTGGATGGGCCTGGAGATACCGCGACAGCTCAGGACAGTTGGTCTCAAAATGGAGGAACTGATTGTCATCGGCGAACACGGCCATGATGTAGTATTTGTACTCCTGCCCGCCGACGTTGCTGCTGTCACGATCGGAGTCATAGCGTGACGATAAGGGGTCGAATTCAATGCTGCGACGTGAACCTTTGGCTACGGCGGGGATTCCCTTGGTCTCTGAAGTGGCGATGACGAGTTCTTCTTCGCCACGCCGGTATTTGGCCGACGTGTCCATGGTCACCAGCAGAAAGGTGGCGGAAGCCGACGCCATCGGCTGGGTATGCGCGCTCTCGATGACAATCTCCGGGGTCATGGTCATCGTCATCATGTAAGTCGAACCTAGGACCGGGCTGTTCCGCTTGCCGACTTTGGCCTGGATATGCAACGACGGATATTTTTTGCTCAGTTCCGCCTTGGCGGCTTTATCCGGCTGCTGCCCGGGTGCATTCAGGGCAAAGCTAATCAAGCCGATGACACCAACTAATATAATTCTCTGGTTCATGGCTAGGATAAACCACGCTCTCAATCCGCCCGTCAAGTCCCTAAATGGTTTTAACTCATGTGTTCGTGGCTTCAAACAAAGCAGACTAGCTGCGTCACCCAGGGCCTGCTCCAGCAGGGCACCTCAGGCATCTTCTACGGCCGCAATGTCCGTAGCGCAACCGTCTCCGTTGCTCTGAACTCACCCTCTGCAAGTGGAACGGTCGCACTACCAAAAAGAAAGCCGGGGCCGCTTTCGCGCACCCCGGCCCCGCTCGTTGTTGGTTGCGGTAGTTATTTGATGTCGCCAGCGAAGCCAGCGTCATTGAGGGCGGATGCCAGTTCGGATTTGGTGAACTCGCCTTCGACAGTGAATGAGGTAGCCTTGGCGACGATGTCGCTCTTGGTGATGCCCGGAACAGTCTTCACCGCATCAGCAGCGGCGACTTCGCACTTCTTGCAGCAGAGATGCACTCCGGAAACGGTGGCCTTGGTCATCTTGGCTTCGGGCTTCGATGCAATCGCAGGCTTGCTAGCGGATTTGGCCGGTTCACCGCCTTCGATTTTGCCGAAGTATCCCGCAGCGATGATCGCCTCGGCAGCCTTCATGGCATCGCCCTTCTTCTTCGAGGTGATGGTCACCGTCGTGCTTTTTTCAGGCACATCGATAGTGACACCTTCGCCGATACTGCCAGCCTTCGTGATGCCCTTAGCGCAACTGCCGCAGCAGTTGTGCACACCAGTCATGGTGAGTGTGGTCTCAGCGCTGGCGGATGCGGTGAGCGCGAGGACGGAAAGCAGAGTGAATAATTTCATAAGCGAACTCTGAGACGATACGACAAGTCAGTTTCTTTGCACAATTTAATTTTTAACGCCGAATCGCCGTCATGAATCCGCGCGCAATGATCGTGTCATGATACTCACCGGCGGAGAATCCCGCTTCATCCAGCAGCTCTGCATACTCGCCCGTGCTGTAGCATTTCCCCTGCGTGGAATGCATCAGCAGGCAGGAATACTCCGCCACATGCAGCGGTCCGGTTTTGTCAGCGTTGATGAAAGCATCATGAATGATCAGCAGTCCCCCGGCAGGCAGCGCCGCATGTGAAACCGCCAGCAGCTTCTTCACCTCCGCCACACCCCAGTCATGCAGCACGTTGGAAAAAAGATGCACATCACAACCCGCAGGCATTCCATCAAACATGTTGCCCGTCGCCACGCTCACGCGCTCCGCACACCCGCGTTCCTCGATCAATTTGCCCGCGATGCGGTCCACCGGCGCCTGGTCATAAACGATGGCCTTCAGGTGCTTGTGCTGTGCGGTGATCGCACACGCATAGATGCCCGAACCCGCACCAATATCGAGCAGGCACGCGCGTCCGGTCAGATCCAGCTTCTTCGCCAGTGCCTGCGAAAGCAGCACCCCGCGGCAGTCCATCGCCGCTGTGAACTTCCGCGCAAAATCCTCCTGCTCCATCGCCTTGTGCCAGTCAAAGGCCGCCTTGTCGCCACTCCATCCCGCAGGCTTGTCAGTCCTCAGTACCTCCAAAAAATCGCGCGCGATTGGCCGGTCATGCAGCGAGGCAAAGTAAGGCCTCACTTCCCACACTGGCCCCGCGCATAAAAATTCACGGGTCACCTCCGTCGCCCGAAACACACCGCCCACATTCTGCACCCAGCCATTCGCCGCAAACAGCGTCATCATCGTATCCGTCGGACGCTCCGTGAAACCAAAATGCTCACAGATGCCCGCCAGCGTCGATGGATTCGATGACAGCCACGTAAAGAAATCCACACTGAGCGCAGCCGTGACCATATCAGCCCCGTAGAGGCAGTCGCGATAGCGGTAGATGCTGAGCGGATCAGTGGTGGGGGCGGAGGTAAGGTCGTGGGGCATGGTGCGGCAAAGATTCCCGGCAGATGGCCGAAAGAAACGAAAGAAATGAAAAAAGACTTCACCCACGCCGCCCGTTGACTTGCCTCCCATCTCCTGACAGCATCGCCCCGCCATGTCCACTCCCGCACCCAAATTCACCACCACCCACTGGCTCATCATCCTCATCGCCAGCATTGGTTTCTTATTCGACACCTATGAGCTGCTGATGACGCCACTCGTGGCGGCACCGGCCATTGCCGAACTTCTGAAAGTGCTCCCCAGCGATCCTTCCGTCACCGAGTGGGTCGGCAAGCTGCTCTGGATCGCGGCGCTGTGCGGTGGTGTGTTTGGCCTGCTCGGTGGCTGGCTCGTCGATAAATTTGGTCGCAAAACCATCATGGCCGTGAGCATCTTCGTGTACTCGTTCTCGCCGTTCTGCGCCGCCTTCGCCACTTCGCTGCCCATGTTCATTTTCTTCCGCTGCACCACGTTCATCGGCGTGTGCGTGGAGTTCGTCGCCGCCATCACCTGGCTGGCAGAAGTTTTTACCGACAAGCATCAAAAAGAAAAGTGGCTGGGCATCACTCAGGCCTGCGCCTCGCTTGGCGGCGTGCTCGTGACGGTGGTCAGCGTGTGGATCAGCAAGAACCTGGACACGCTGCCCCATTGGGGCCTGCCCGCTGGCAGCACGGGCATCGCCGCATGGCGCTACACCTTGATGTCCGGCATCCTGCCTGCCATCCCCATTGCCCTGATGCTGCCCTTCGTTCCGGAGTCCAAAGTGTGGAAGGACAAAAAACTGGCTGGCACTCTCAAGCGTCCCAGCTTTGCCGCCTTGTTCTCCTCTGAGCTGCGCCGCGTGACCATCGTGACCACGATTCTCTCCGCCTGTGCCTATGGCATCGCCTTTGGTGCCCTGCAGGTCACCGTGGCACGTGTGACACCGGGCCTGCCAGAATTGGCCACCGAAGGCAAGGCACTCGCCGCCCTGAAGAAAACCGACATGGAGATCAGCGCCAAACTGAAAGCGCCCGGACTCGATGACGCCGCCAAAGCCGCGCTCAAAGCAGAGATGAAAGCCAACTTCGACAAACAGAAGCCGGTAAACGTCAAAATCAAAGCGATGAGCGACAAGCTCCAGTTCCACCAGGAGATGGGCGGCCTCGCAGGTCGGGTGCTGCTGGCCATTCTGCTCATCGTGGGTATCAGCCGCGTGAAGCTGCTGAAGGTCTTCCAGATTCCAGCCCTCGTCATTCTGCCGGTCACCTATTTCGTCCTCTTTAAGGACGGGGGAGATGCCTTCATGTGGGGCTACGCAGTCTGCGGCCTCGTCACCGTGGCTCAGTTCAGCTACTTCGGTGAGTACCTCCCCAAAGTGTTCCCGATGCATCTGCGCGGCACCGGCGGCAGCTTCGCCACCAACGTCGGCGGCCGCATGGTCGGCACCTGCATGGCCACCCTGAATACCAGCTGGCTCGCGCCGATGCTCGCCGGTGGTGTTCTCGCCGTCAGACCGATGCACGTCGCCATGGCCGCCGGTTACATCGCCACCGCCATGGCCGTGATTGCCTTTCTCGTCGGCTTCCTGCTGCCGGAACCGAAGGCGGAAGAAGGTTGAGCCGAGAGAGTTTATATCATGGCGGCGTACTCCTGCCGCCGTGATTCGCTCCCTCCTCACCTTAGCCATCTGCCTCGCCGCCTTCACACTCCGCGCGGAGGATCAAGACGACGGCAAGCTGCGCATCATCGTCTTTGGTGCCCATCCCGACGATGCCGAATACAAGACCGCAGGCACAGCCGTGAAATGGGCACGCCTGGGCCATCATGTGAAACTGGTCTCCGTCACCAATGGCGACATCGGCCACTGGAAAGAAGCCGGCGGCCCACTCGCACAGCGCCGCGCCGCCGAAGCGGCGGCCTGCGCCAAAAAACTCGGCGTGACCTCCCAGGTCCTCGACATCCATGATGGCGAACTCCTCCCCTCCCTCGAAAACCGTAAGCTCATCACCCGCGTCATTCGCGAGTGGAAGGCGGACATTGTCATCGCTCACCGCCCCTGGGACTACCATCCCGACCACCGCTATGTCGGCGTGCTGATCCAGGACGCCGCCTTCATGGTCACCGTCCCCTTCATCGTTCCAGACGTGCCGTATTTGAAAAAGAACCCCGTCTTCCTCTATTCCAGCGACGGCTTTCAAAAGCCCTACCCCTTCACGCCTGACATCGCCGTCAGCGTGGACGATTCATTCGAGCAGAAACTCGACGGCCTCCACGAACTCACCTCCCAGGCCTACGAAGGCGGCGCCAGCGGCTCCGCCGAATACGTTGCAAAAGAAGTTCCACCTGCGAGCAACGAAGCCGCACGCCGTGCCTGGCTCAAACGCCGCTGGGGCGCCCGCCAAAGCAGCGAGGCTGAGAAGTACCGCGACCTGCTCGTCAAACTCTACGGTGAGGAAAAAGGCAAGGCCGTGAAATACGCCGAGACCTTCGAAGTCTGCGAATACGGCCGACGCCCCAGCGCCGCCGAGATCAAGCAGCTCTTCCCGTTTTACGATCAGAAGTAATGCCCGCTCACCGAATGTTGAAGTTTCTTTCGCATCGCATTTCCACTGAGTCCCTCTTTAACAGAACCGTTTCGAACTCATCTCAGCCCTGAAAGGGCTGGGGACTCAGCCCAGGGTCAGCCGAGCCTCGGCGAGGCGACCCTGGGTAGTGTCATCAAAAGCCAGGAAGCAAACCCAGCACTCCGCCGCACTCAGCTTCCACCAGCAGCGTCCACAACAAGCCCCGAAGCATGCCTGCTTCACGGGAGTTTCCTTCACTCCCAAATCTACGACGGCGAGCCTGAACGCACGCCATTCATTGTCCCTTCCTCTCACTTCAGTGCCTTGAAGCGGACTTCCAGTTTTTTGAGTGCTTCCTTGTTGTCGGCGCTTTTGCGTTCCAGTTCACGCAAAAGCGTCGCCGCACGCATTTGGTCTCCTCCGTTCATCAAGTCTTCGGCGTGGTTGGCCAGATCATTGAGCTGAGGGGAAAGGCCGGTTGTCGCGGCAGTCTGGGATGCCTTGCCAGGATTCGCACGGGCATGGCCACCGAAAATATTGTCGATCTTCAGCCATGTCGCTTCAGAGCCATCCTCAGAAACGGCCAGCCAGAACAAGACATTGTTTTCGCCGCCAGCTTCCAAGACACGCCGATTGGCCACAACGGCATCCACCTTCTGCACGATCCACGCATCCTGCTTCGCACCCACCTCAAGTTCCTTCCCGTTCCAGCGCAGCTTGAGTTCGGCTTTCTGATTCCTGCCCACCCAAACGATGTTCTGAATGTCCTGCGGGAAATTTTTCACCGGCTTGATTACTGTGCCGGCTTCAGCCTTGAACTCCACCATTTCACTGATGTTGATCGGGGTGACGAACTTCAAATCGTCGCTCACAAAATACCATGCGGCCCGGGTATCGCTGAAAACGAGCTGGAACACACCCACATCCACGAAGGCATGCTCCTTGTATGGATTCTGATTCATGCCATTCCCCGTCACCGGAAAGATGCTTTCACCATCGTAACGCAGATGCCTGAGCGAATTGGTACCACGCAGATCCCAAAGCACATTGGTGATCGAGGTGGCAAATTTCTCCACCTCAGGCCATTCCTTTTGTTGGCCCTGAGCAAAACTGGCGAAAGCGAAGAGAGAAAGAAAAACGGCATGGAGCGGTCTCATGGGGACCGATTTTGGCATCCCAGACGGCGTCTGGCAATCTCCAAGCCGCGGCGGCATTTGCAGTGGCATTGCGCCCGGAAACGGCTATGAACACGACCCACTCATCCGTACGACCATGCAACCGACGCCCGCAGCCCCAGAACATTCCGAGTCCGAACTCCTCCAATTCCGCCGCGAAAAGCTCGACGGATTGGTGAAGGCCGGACTGGACCCCTTCGGCGGCCGCTTTGACACCACGCATCAGCCCGGCGCTCTGAAAGAACAGATGAAGTCCAATTTCGAAGAGCTTCAGGTAAGCGTCGCTGGCCGCGTGCTCTCTCGCCGCGAGATGGGCAAAGCCACCTTCTTTGACATCGGCGACATCACCGGCCGCATGCAGTGCTACCTCAGCAAGGGCGACGTCGGCGACGAAGCCTACGTGCAGTTCAATCAGCTCATCGACATCGGCGACTTCGTCGGCGTGGAAGGTTTCACCTTCGTCACCAAGCGCGGCGAAAACTCCATCCACGTCAAAAAACTGACCCCGCTGTCCAAGGCCCTGCGTCCCCTGCCCGACAAGTGGCACGGCGTCACGGACAAGGAGATCAAGTACCGTCAGCGCTACCTCGACCTCATTGCCAATGACCGCAGCCGCGAGATCTTCGTGACCCGCAGCAAGATGGTCGCCGCCATCCGCAGCTACATGCAGGAGCGCGGCTTCCTCGAAGTCGAAACGCCCATGATGCAGGACGTCCCCGGCGGTGCCGCAGCCAAGCCCTTCGAGACCTTCTTCCACGCGCTGAATCAGCAGATGTTCCTGCGCATCGCGCCGGAGCTCTATTTGAAGCGCCTGCTCGTCGCCGGCTTCACGCAGATCTTTGAACTCAACCGCAACTTCCGCAACGAAGGCCTCAGCCGTCGTCATAACCCCGAGTTCACCATGCTCGAAGCCTACTGGGCTTACGCCGACTTCGAAAAGATGGCCGACCTCGTCGAAGGCATGATCTGCCACCTCGCCGAAAACTTCTGCGGCGGTCTCAAGATCGAGCACAAGGACGAAGAAGGCACCGTCACCAAATCCATCGACCTTTCCCGTCCATGGCGCCGTGCCCGCTACACCGACCTCCTCAAAGGCGTCGATCCAAAATGGTATGAGTACACTCCCGAAGAGCGCAAAGCCCGCGCCAAGGAACTCGGTGTCGAGATCGGAGCCAACTTCGAAGACTACGAAGTCACCCAGCACGTCTTCGAGCGCCTCATCGAAGCCAAGCAGTTCGATCCCCTCTACGTCACCCATTGCCCGAAAGAACTCGTCCCCCTCGCCAAGCAGAACGCCACAGACGACTCCATCGTCGATGTCTATGAACTCATCATCAACGGCCAGGAAATCAGCCCCGGTTACTCCGAACTGAACAACCCCATCGTCCAGCGCGAGCGCCTCGAGCATCAGGCCGGAGAAGAGACGCAGAAGATCGACGAAGAGTTCATCCTCGCCCTCGAACACGGCATGCCCCCCGCCGGCGGCATCGGCATCGGCATCGACCGCCTCATCATGATGCTCACCGGCGCCGAAAGCATCCGCGACGTCATCCTCTTCCCGCAGCTGAAGCGAAAGGACTGAGCGGGCCAGCCTTGGTTATTCAAAGACAAACATCAATTCGCTCAGCAGCGCTTGAGCCGTTTCATAGAATTTTCCCAAGCTGCGTTCTTATGGCAGGGATCAGTTTTTCCACAATCGGCCTGGCCCTTGTCGTGGCCTCGCGCCATGCCAGCGTCAGCTTGCGCTCATACCGCAATCCCTTTTCAGTCTGGCGCTGGAGAATGGAGGAACCTGGGGCAAAGGCCGCGTCCATGGCGAACTCTGGCAAAAAACCTGCATAGCGCCCGGTCTGGATCGCCATTGCCACTTGCGTGTAAGAGGAGCACTCCAGCGCGGCATTAAGCTTGATGCCTTGCGCACGCGCCTTGCTCTCCAAGAACTGCCGAAAGTGTCCTTGCCCCTCCAGTACCGCCCAGGGCAGCCTCGCCAATTCTTCTATCTTTAATTCGGTGGTGATGCGTGACAGCGCCTTCGGCACGAAGGCGACATGCGAATATAGCCAGTCACCCGCATGCATCAGGCTCGGCGGCACTTCTTCCTTACGGATCAGCGCAAAATCTACCTCTCCTTTTTGCAGACCATCCACCAGCCTTGCACTCTCCAGATTTTTGAAGGCGAAGACGATTCCAGTGGTTTGCTTCTGCATCGCTTCACAGGCCGGAAACAGCAGCCACTGGATCAGCGTTTCACCCG
>Ga0114968_10003997_pt1 | contig 11020 bp, 10 predicted proteins | sample M_130807_EF_Meta_FD_87020 | JGI IMG/M metagenome (GOLD analysis project Ga0114968, IMG submission 87020) | Freshwater microbial communities from Lake Montjoie, Canada to study carbon cycling - M_130807_EF_MetaG | ecosystem: Environmental > Aquatic > Freshwater > Lake | place: Lake Montjoie... | reverse complement strand
ATCAAAATCCGGTATTTTCTGAAAGTGTTTTTGCAAATTTTTTGGCATGTACTTGGAATATATTGAAATTGCATATCCACCAAAAAATACAGCGCCTTGATTTATAAATGTGTCTTTTACAACATCATATATTTCATTAACATCAAATTTCCCCTCAAACTCTCTTTGAAAACTTATTTGGGCGCATTGCTTTCCAATTAAAGGGTAGTGTTTATTTAAAAGTGTCAAACGTTTCAGTATTTTTTCCCACCTGTCAGTATCTCCGGCGGGTCTAGATAGTTCTAAAAACATTGACATTCTTAAATAATTTGGCGGGGTATATAATATTCCCGCTACACGAATAGCTTCCATTTTTATAGAATCAAATAACTCTTTTGGTAAGTATGTTATATCGGCAATTGCAATAAAATTTACAAATACTTTAAATGTCCCTGCGTGTTGTCCGCTTTTTGCTTCTACTTCTGTATATCCGCGTTCGTAAAAAATATTTGCCAGTTCTTTAGCATCATCTAACGAATTTGGGCTAAAAAAGTCATAGTCTGGAATTTCAACATCCCTGTCATAAAATTGTTCTTCTTTGGGTAAAATATTATTAATTGCTGTTCCGCCATAACAAATCAAATTTTTTTTTCGTATAAAATTTTCAACTATTGTGATCATCTCTTGAATTTCAGGTGTATTTATTGTACGCTTTCCTATTTTTTCTTGTGCTAAATCAACCGCACTTCGTAAAACGGCAAGTTCACATTCATTAAAATTCATTGACTTATCACATTGTTTTGGAATTTTTATTCGCATACTACTATATTATACGAATAAAAATATCTTTCCTTTTTAAGAAATGAAAATGACTTCCTCTCTGTCTAAACATAATCAATGCCCTAAATATTGAAACTATAATAATCTTTATTGATTGTTCGTGTTGCGTAACTCAGTTCAGGTTTTTGCGGTGTTGGGGCAGAAATTGTCACTTCAGTATATCTGAGTCTTTCGGGTTTCAAAACAAAAGCATATCCCGCTTTATCAAAAAACGCATTATTTTCCTCTAAAAACTGATCAACTTTTTGATAACGCACTGCTGACATTTGCGTTCCTGTTTCTCTAGTTAATATAGTACTCATGTTTGGCGGATTTATACCAATGTCTGGCATTCCAATTGTCATATTTTTTTTATTAAACTTTATTAACTCATTAACATCAGGCGTCTCTTTAATATCTACGTAATGTAGTGCTCTCATAAATATAGAGTTGCTAGTCATATTAACATACTCTTGAAAATTTTTATTTTCCATAAATGATGTATTAGACCGGTCCACAATTATTATTATTTTTCCAGTTAAACTCAATAGCGGCACATCACCCAAATTTAACTTATGATTCTCATAACTATAATTTTTTCCTAATAATATTGAATTATATGATTTCAAAATATTTGCTAAGTTATTGTACATGGCTTGATTTGCGCTTTTTATTCGCAAATGAATTATTATTGGATCTTGTGGATTTGGACACGTACTATTTGCAAAAGCATAATTTTGAATCGTATACATAACGTCCGAAAAATTAACAGAATTATATGTTTCCTTAATGAAATAACTATTGCCTGTCGATGTTGCTACTATTGGAATATTATTAAGGGAGTATAATTCAAAGTCTAAACCACGAACCCCTTGCTTAATTACATTTTTTAAGTTGCATATGTCGACAAAGTCATTTTTATATGAGCCTCCACTACATGCATTATAAGCAGTTTTAATGTAATAGTCTTTTAATGTATAACCACATTGTCGGTCGCTTGAGTTAATAGAACGTAAGTTTCCATTTACTTTACTATAAAGCGAATCCATTAGGGAACACTCACTTGCTTCTAATTTTCTCATATATAAGAAATAACATAACATTGTTATAATTAAAATAAAAATAATAAAAAATACCATTCTAGAAACAAAATCTTCTTTTAAAGAACTAATATAATTTATAGTATTGTCAATTGGGGATGGCATAGTATATATTATACTTTTATAAAAAGTATAATTTTAAAAGTATATTTAAAATAATTTTTGTTACACTTTTTAAAAAAGTGTATTTAAAAGTGTATTTAAAATAATTTTTGTTACACTTTTTAAAAAAGTGTATTTAAAAGTGTATTTAAAAGTGTATAAATATAGTATAATAATATAGATAAATGACGGGAGGACTCTTAAATTTAGTATCGCAAGGGCAACAGAATATTATTTTAAATGGCAATCCATCAAAAACTTTTTACAAAGCTAAATATGCAAAATACACTAACTTTGGCCTGCAAAAATTTCGTGTAGATTTTGAAGGAGCAAAAACATTGCGTTTAACAGAAGAATCTAGCTTTACATTTAAAATACCTCGATATGCAGATCTTTTAATGGATTGCTATGTATCCGTTGATATTCCCACTATTTGGTCACCTATCTTACCTCCGCAAAATGACACAACAAATAATCAATGGGCCCCGTATGAATTTAAATGGATTGAAAATTTAGGCGCTCAAATGATAAGTAATGTATCCATTACATGCGGAAACCAAACAATACAGGAATTTTCTGGAGCTTATTTGCTTGCGCAAGTGCAAAGAGATTTTATTGGAACTAAAAGATTATTATTTGATCAAATGTCTGGAAATGTTGTTGATTTAAATGATCCGGCAAACTCCGGCGCGCGAAGCAATGCCTATCCAAATGCGTTTTATACAAATAATCCGGTTGGACCAGAGCCGTCTATTCGTGGTAGAACATTATATATTCCACTTAATGCATGGTTCAATTTGCGAAGCCAAATGGCTTTCCCTCTAGTAGCTCTTCAATATAACGAATTGCATATAACTATTACTTTTCGACCAATAAATGAGCTTTTTCAAATACGCGACGTATTTGACCAAATGAATGGATACCCTTATGTAGCGCCAAATTTTAATTTATATTATATGCAAATGTATAGATTTTTACAGCCGCCTCCAGACGTTACGCTAGGTCCAGCTTCATATACAGATGTGCGAACTATTTGGAATGCAGACATACATTTGAATTGCACTTATTGTTTTTTATCAAACGACGAATCAAAACTTTTTGCACTGAATGAACAAAAATATTTATTTAAGCAAGTTTACGAACGGCCGTATTACAACATCTCTGGAGCAGCAAAAATAGAACTTGATTCTATTGGTATGGTAGCAAGTCACATGTTTTTTTTGCGGAGAAGCGATGCAAATCTTAGAAATGAATGGAGCAATTATACAAATTGGCCGTATAATTATCTACCAAGTGACCTAGTTCAAGCGCCAACAAAAGGTTCTTATCAAGTAATACAGCCTCTCGCAAATTCAGGTAGTCAGGTAGTAACGCTAGACGGACCAGGAGTTAACCCAAATAAACAAATGACTGGTTGGTTTATTACTGGCGACTACAACCCTCAAAATCAAAAAGGTATCTTAATAAGTCTTGCAATATTATTTGACGGCCAATACAGAGAAAATACGCAACCCGCTGGTGTTTTTAGTTTTATTGAAAAATATCTTAGAACAGATGGAACTGCTCCCCCTGGCCTCTATGTTTACAATTATTGTTTAAACACGTCACCTTTTGAGCTACAACCATCCGGAGCTATTAATATGAGCCGCTTCAATAAAATAGAATTTGAGTTAGTAACCATCAACCCTCCATTAGATCCTCTTGCGCAAACAATGACGATTTGCGACCCAGTTACAGGTAATGTAATTGGTATTAATAAACCGACATGGCGCATCTACGATTATAATTTTGACCTTTACCTCTTTGAAGAACGTATTAATGTGCTTACGTTCGTTGGAGGCAATTGTGGTCTCATGTATGCAACATAAATCACACCGCATCACAAAACATATTTCTTTATTCTATAGAAATATATATTTTTTCCAAAACAACTTAAAGAAAAAATCCTGGTTTTCCCCAAGACTTTTTTGAAAGGTCGTTTTTTGGACATTTATAAATGTCCAATTTTGACTTTCCCAAAATACTTTTAACTTTTTTTATCAAAAAATGATGTTAGACCATAATGCAGTAAAACGCATTTTTTCTTTAGTAAAGGTGTGATTGTAAAAAAATTTATACAAAAAGAAAAAGGATTTAGGCATTTTTTCTGTTATCCATTATTAAGGCATTAATGGATAACTTGGATAACGAAAAAATGCCGAAAAATGCCGATAAATTTGTTTGCGAAAGTTGTAACTTTAAATGCTTTAAAAGAAGCAACTACGACATTCATCTTTTGACAGCAAAACATAAACGGATAACAAATGATAACGAAAAAAATGCCGAGGATAACAAAAAAAATGCCGCATCAGAAAAAGCATTTGCCTGCAAGTGTGGTAAAAAATATAAGTATCTTTCCGGATTATCTAAACATAGAAAAATTTGCGAACAATGTGAAATTTGTGATGATGTCTCTAGTGAAAAAAATAGTGAAAAAACAACCGAACATTTTGAAGATTCCTACATAAAAGAACAACCCAATAAAGATGAATTACTTACTTTTTTATTAAAAGAGAATCAAGAGTTCAAAAAAATGATTTTTGATTTGGCAAGTAAACCAAGCACAACAATCAATGGGAACAATACGAATAACAATTCTTTTAATTTGAACATATTTTTGAATGAAAAATGCAAAGATGCTCTCAATATTCAAGACTTTGTGGACACAATTAAATTACAACTATCTGATCTTGAAGAAACGGGCAGACTTGGATATGTGGAAGGGCTTACAAATATAGTTGTGCGGGGGCTAAAAGAATTGGATGTATATAAGCGTCCAATTCATTGTAGTGATTTAAAGAGAGAAGTTTTATATGTGAAAGATAAAAATGAATGGACAAAGGAGAATAATGATAAAGAGCGGATTACAAAGGCGATTAAACAAATATCTGTCCGTAATGCAAAACAAATAAATGAATGGACAAAACAAAATGCTGGGTATAATATTTCGTCTAATAAAAAAAGCGATAAATATTTGAAACTTATATCGGAAGCCAATAGTGGCGAACCAGAAGAAATAAATAAAATAATCAAACACGTAGCCAAGCAAATAACTATAGATAAACACGATGATTTCAAAATTTAGATTAGGGGTTAGATTAGGGTAAATGCGCACGACTAAGAATCATTTCCTTTAATTTATCTGGAATACGTCGCCGTTCTAAAACACATTTGAACATAGTATACCAGGGGGAACCTTCGTATGTATCTAAGCCGACAATTTTACCCTTTCTCACCTTCTTTAGTAGTCTATCCATAATAATCTTATTTTCTTCTGTATACAAGTCCCAATCCATATACATAGCAATAAGGAGGACAAACCCAGCGGATAGACACTTTACCCCATTATGAATGTCATCTTCTTTATTCATTAAAGATACTAAGGAGGGAATAGAACAGATGTGTGCATTTGTAAGCGATACAATGCCAATAATGCCTCCCATATTGGTTCGCCTACCTAGAAACGTAAGCTCAGAAGTGCATATAGAATAGCGCTTCCATTTATCTGATCCAAAAACCTTTTCAATAATTAAAGTCTCTTTGATATGTTTTCGCCAAGAGCATAGCATTCGCAAAAGCTCATTGTTGTTTGGGTTCTTACAAAGAGAAGAGATGCCATCGCTAATGTATTTTTCCGGTTTTGTAGTTGATAGTTCCATCAAATAAAATAGACATTCATTATCGCTACACTGAACGCATGGTTCTGTTCTAGACCAAGGTTTCCCATTCTCTCGGCATTTAAATTGGGACCCATTAATTTGTTCTATAATTTTAAATGGAGTGTTAATAGGTCCCTCAAATTCGGCTCGTCGCCTGCGCTCCTGCACAAGAAACTGCAAAAGAATGTCTTCATTTTCAAACATAGTATTAAAGTCAATCGCTTGCATCATTTTCTTTGTTGTTGATATATTTTTTATTTAAAACATATCAATTTTTAATTTATACAATAAAAAATTAGGATTAGTAATAATAGCATACCAAAATAAAATTTCAGTTTTCATTAATTATGCGTTTGTCTATTGTAAATACAATGTCATCAAAACGATTTTTATTCGCTCTTAAATCATACACCTTAACAAATTGTTTCATATTGTCTGGAACTTGATTTTTTAATATTTCTGTCCATTCCATGGACGGAACATCTTCAATCATTAAAATTCCATCATCTGTCATTAATTGTGAATACAGGGTTATAAATTGTTTCATACTTTCTAAATTATGCGGACCATCGTCTAACATAAAATCAAATTTTATGTTTTTGTTTAAAATATTATTTGTAAAAAAATCATTATTGTATGCGTCTACTGATGTATACAAAACTACTCTATCATCATTTAATAATTCATCCATTACGCGTTCTACAGGAAGTACATCTAAACCATAAATAGTAGCATTTTTAAAATAATCTCTCCATAATTTTATACTTCCGCCATTTTTATCAAAAAAATCTCCTATACCTACTTCTAATACGTTTAAAGCTGTATCTTTTTTGTCTATTAGTAAATTTTGATAGAGTTCCAAATAAGAATGCGTTGTATTTTTATCTGTCTTTGAATTATCAACTAACTCTGCTAAAGACATTTTACTTTATGATAAAATTAAAAATTTTAAATTATAACGCAAATCCCTACTCCTTTTATTCTCATAAATAAGAATTTGATTCAAGCGGTCCATCTTCCTTAAACTCGCCCGATAATGTATATCTTGTAGGGTAATTTGGGATATAATCTATATCTTTAGGAGTTTTATATCTCATGTTAAAAAATTTATAACCATTATGGAATGCATTTTCCCAAACGTTAACTCCTTGGTTGTATTCTGGAGGTTGACTAGAATTGCTTATATGAATTTGCGCGGCATTTGTTCCAATATCTGTCGTTAGAGGAGAGTAAGTAGGCGTAACGCCCATAGTCAATTTTCCTGCATCATTATCACCTTTAAAATTTATTTCAATGCCTAAATTTTTTTGAGGATATTTTGGAACACAACCAAAACAATCGACGTCAGATGTGCATTGTTCACCTGTAATAGAACAACGAGCTAAAGGTCCGCACATATTTTTACAACTAAATTTTGTATTAATGGGTTGATCGACATTATGGCTTGTTTCCGGGGATCCAACATCTCTCGCAATGAAGGAAGAGAAACATTCTATAATATAGTCTTCATTGATTAAATATACACCATAAGACATAACTATGAATATTAATAATATGATAAAAATCCATTGTATTAGTGATTTTTCAAATGCTTTCATAATATAAAATAATATTATTTTTAGTTTAGATAAATTTATAGTAAGATAAAATTTTTTATATCTTTTTATTATAGTAAATATGGCTTCAACATCTGAAACTAGTGTAATTGATAAAAAAAAGAAAACAGATCAAAAAAAAAACAATATAGCAGAGGATGTGAAAAACGTTGCGACTTCTTTCCCAGTTAAATGTTTTAATTTTATCACTAGTCTGTCAATGATAATTTTTTATATTTTAATGACGTTAGTATCTGGTTCTTTTATTTTGTATATGTGTAAAGTGGCAACTGCAAATGTTTTGCCAACAGAAATAGAATGTTCGCCTTATAGTTCAGTTCCTCCGATAATTACTCCAATTGATGTTGATGTTGACATTAATAAAATTAACGGACAATTTTATTCAACAAAAATAAACTTCCCATTCAATAAATCGGATGATCCAGATGTTGAAAAAATTGCAATGTACAATAGGTCTAATTTTATACTAGACTGGATTAAAAAACAAAAAGACGTGTATAATTCTTGGGGTATCAAAATGTATTTTCTTTCGGTGATTGAAGGGCTTTTTCAAAAAAATTACTCAATAATAAACTGGCTTTTCCATTTTATGAATCAACATTTTTATGAATTTCTAATAGTATTGTGCGGTCCTTCGCTCTTTTTATTCGCAATTCCTATTATAACTATTTATACTTTTTTTTATTCAATTTATTTATGGGGCGCAAAGTTCTTTTGGCTATTCAAAGAAAATACAAATACTCAGGCGGGTCATCTTCCAAAATGGCAGGATGTAACGTTCATGAATCCAATTAACTTTTGCATATCTTGCGTGGTTGCATTTTGGTTACTTGCAATTTTAATAGTTACGTACATTTTTGGATTTCCTATTATATCGGCATTTAAAAGTCTTATATTTATAATATGCATAGCGTCTGCATTCTTAATGAAATCAATGATAAGTGATGGAGAAAACATAAAACAACTTTACGGAGTAGGAAAAACATTTACAGATTTGTTGTTTTCTAAAATGCACTATATTATGATACTCATTAGCATTCAAATGGTTATGTTAACTTTTGCCTATTTTGGAGTTGCGCCTGGTGTATTTTCCATGATTGCGTGTGTTATTTTATTTATAGGATTAGTTGGAAACAAAATTTATAGTAGACAGATTCCTAAAGACTCAACACCTGGGTTAACTAGTGAAGAATTTGAACAAGCATTTAAAAGTTGCCCAAAAATATTGACAAATAATAAAATGACCTGGGTTGGCAGAGTCTTTGGTCAATCTGGTGGTGAAAAAAATTTAATAAATGAAATTAAACGTCTATGCAAAGAAATAAAAAAATAACCTCTCTAATAAGTATTTATGTATTTACAGATATAAATACATAAGTTGCATGTTATAAAAATGCAAAAAGATAAAAAAACAAATGTATTACAAAAAACCTATCCATTTGTAAGTATATGCACACCAACATTTAATAGAAGACCATTTATTCCATATATGATAAAATGTTTTGAAGCCCAGACTTATCCCAGTGATAGAATGGAGTGGATTATAGTAGATGATGGAACAGATAAAATAGAAAACTTAGTCTCACATATTCCAAATGTTAAATACTACAAATATAATGATAAAATGACGTTGGGCAAAAAGCGCAATTTAATGCACGAAAAATGTAGTGGTGAAATTATTGTTTATATGGATGACGATGATTATTATCCGCCAGAAAGAGTGGAGCATGCAGTTGAAATGTTACAAAAAAATCCTAAAATAATGATTGCAGGTTCTAGCGAAATGCATATTTATTTTAAACATATTAATAAAATGTATCAGTTTGGCCCATATGGACCAAATCATTCAACTGCAGCAACCTTTGCATTTAGAAAAGAATATTTAGCGCAATCGGGTTACGAAAATGATACATCTTGCGCAGAAGAGAAAAAATTTTTAAAAGATTATTCTGTTCCTATGGTTCAGTTGGACACACTAAAGACAATTTTAGTAGTTTCTCATTTACATAATTCGTTAGATAAAAAAGTTCTTTTGGAAGAACCAAGTCCATTTGTAAAAGAATCAAAATATAAGGTTTGTGATTTTATAAAAGACCAGAACCTAAGAAAATTTTACATTGAAGACATAGAGTCATTATTAATAAAATATGAACCAGGAAAACCAGAAAATAAGCCTGATGTAATGAAACAAGTAATTGAAATAAAAAAACGGAGAGAGGTTATGATAGCAGAACAAAAAAGACGACAACAGGAATCATTTAATGAGTTAATAAAAAATTATGAAAAAAATATAAACGACCAAAACAATATAATTCAAAATATAATGCAAGAAAATCGCGATTTAAAAGCAAAAAATGAGTATTTGGATAAAAAAATAAAACAACTGATAAATGAAAAAATTGCCGATTTAAAAAAAGCTCAACCTAGCCCTAGTTAATTAACTGGAAAATAATAGTATATTATTAAACAATATAAAGACAATTACAATTGTAATTGTATAGTAGCTAGGAAGCAACAAGGAATGTACAATGATGATGGTGCAAAAGAGTATCTTTGGAATTTTTTAAACGAGGAAGACGAAGATAACAAAAAGACGAATAGAAAGATTTTTGAAGATTTAAAAAAAGAAGATAAAAATTATTATACGTGGAAAAGGCGCGTCGATGGTTCTGTAAAACCGATAACCATTGAAGCTTATGGCTCCGGAGATACTGGCTCACAAATAAGAGACCCAATTACAGGTGAACGCTATAGCAGTTATTTAGTTGGTTCAAAGTTTGAAGATTTATTTTTCAAAGTAAGAATGTGTACAGGAGAATTTAATGGAAGAGAAAATCCTACATTTTTTTATTCAACGCCAGAACAATATGAAAAGCATACTAAGACAATTGTTTCGACTGAAGCTAAGGAAAAGTGGAGTAGAAAGCAAATGAATGCCAAGCGTTTGGTTCAAAAAGAAGAAGGAAACATAGTTGTCCATTGAAATAAAAAATAACACGATAAATAAAGATCACGATAAATAAAGATCACGATAAATAAAGTTATTAAACAAGTTAAAATTAATGTGTTTAATAAATATATGCTTGTAAATTTAGTTTTGTTTATAATTTTATTGAATAAAAAACTAATAACACATAATGCGTGTAAATTTGAAAAAAATGTAATTGGAGGTTACGATGGAAGATACAACTCTGACGTGTGTTTAGAAACCAATGATGCTTTGATAAATAAAATCAAGCTTTTTTATTTTAAGTTCGGACTATTAAAATCTTTAGAAAGTAATGAGACATCTTTAATTACTAAACTGAATCTCATAACAGAAAATGATTTAGAAATAAATAAATATTTGCCAAATATAACAGCGGGAGGATTATTTAAAGATTGGAATTTTTACTTTTAACCAATTTTTACAAGTGTAAATTAATAGCTATAAATATAACGTTATTTTTTTATTCTTCTTGAAATATCTCTTCTTCATATTCTTCAATCTCTGTGTCGCTAATACTTTCTGCATCTTCTTTAGTATACTTATCTAAATAACGATAAATTCTATTAATGTCTAATTTGGTAATATCATAATTTTCAAATAAAAGAAGAAGTTCTGAATCACTATATTTGTTTTTTATTTCTAAAAAAAATGTTACAATGTCCTTCTTATCCATAGCGAGTTGTTGACATAAATTTTGTACGAAAGTTGTATTATTAT
>Ga0114968_10003996_pt1 | contig 11020 bp, 15 predicted proteins | sample M_130807_EF_Meta_FD_87020 | JGI IMG/M metagenome (GOLD analysis project Ga0114968, IMG submission 87020) | Freshwater microbial communities from Lake Montjoie, Canada to study carbon cycling - M_130807_EF_MetaG | ecosystem: Environmental > Aquatic > Freshwater > Lake | place: Lake Montjoie... | reverse complement strand
TTCTATGACGATTCCATCTGTTGGTTTTGGGTTTGCGGGCGGCTTTGTTTCTATAGGAGATACTCTGACATTCTATATGTACGGAGGCAATGGAACATCAGACACTACCGACTGTAGCATGTATCTATGGGGATCGCAAGTTAATGCAGGTTCAACGGCTCTAGACTATTATTCAAATGATACATCCGCTCCTGTCTACGGTCCAAGATTTGATTATGATCCTGTCACATTAAATCCATTAGGTCTTTTGATTGAAGAGCCCGTCACAAATCTCATTCGAAATTCCATAGCTAATGGAGCCTCATCTTCCACAGGAACAACAAGCATTAATTCAGGAACAGGTACTATACCATCTTTTTATACCTTTACGACGCCAGTAACTGGACTGACAGGAAATGTCGCTGCCGTAGGAACAGAATCTGGATTATCGTATTGTGATTTTAGAATCTTTGGTACTCCAGGTTCAACAGGAAATGTACTTTTGACTTTCGATTCATCGATGACTGTGGCGCCGTCGAATAGAGTTGTTAGATCATCTTATCTAAAAATATCTGGAGGGTCTTCTTCTGGAATACAATTGCGATCAGAAATGGATTGGAGTAACGCCGCAGGATTTGTTGGTAAAACCAGTGATGTTATCACTCTAGATTCAGCGGCACTCTTGACGAGAAGATATCAGGCAAACGTAGCAATTCCAGCAACGCCTACTGATATTAATTCAGTAAATTTTTATCTTTCTCTTGGTGTCACATCAGGAACACCAGTCGATCTTACATTTAGAGTTGCGGCGCCTCAGGTTGAACTTACACAAGGAAATTTGCAAAGAAATGCAACGTCTTTCGTTCCATCTGCAACCGCAGCAACCTCAAGATCGGGTGATGTTGCAAATTCATATTCAACGAATTTCAGCTCATGGTTCAATTTAACCGAAGGAACTTTCTATTCAAAAACCGATACCGTTGATGTATCAAATTATGCAATGGTAATTGGTGTTGCTCCGACTGGTGTAGTTAATGGTGCAGATTCAATCGAGATCTATCATTTAGGAGGAGCAAATCAAGCTAGATTCAATTTTGATACGGGAGGTTCTACTACACTTGCGTTGTATCCTTCACCTGCACAACCCGTAGGCACCAGAAACCTTGCTCTTGGTTGCAGCTATTCTTCTTCTCTTAGAGCGATTGCCGCAAATTCAACCGCAGGGTTTTTGTTTGCCGCGAATACGACAACCACTTCATATAGTCCCTCGACAGCTTATGCCTACATAGGAAGTCGAAACAATGATCTTTATCTCAACGGACACATTAAGTCATTGAGATATTATCGAAAAGGCCTCTCAAATACCAAAATTCAAACTCTAGCAAATACTGCCTACTAAAAAAGGAGTTCAAATCAAAATGACAGACCTCGAATCAATTTATGTCAATGAAGGCCCTTCTGCAATTTCTTGTGGATTCACTGACTATTGTCTAAAATTCGACTCCGAAGCGCAGGCTAAATCACTTCTCTTTCCCAATGCATCAGAAGAGAATGGATTAGGATTTAGCCCGTTCGGTTCAGTGGATTTAATCGGCACTCTCTATGACTATATTAATAATGAAGATTCTAATCCTTATGACGATGACATTAATCAAACCTCTATTCCTGTTGCTGGATATCATGTGAATGTTCGCGCAATGAGCCAATTTCCTGAGCTTGATGCTTATCGAGTTTATCCCGTCACTCCAAGGCGAGTTTGGCTCTAATGCAAACTCAAAAGACGCTGAAACAGTTCAAAAAAGAACAAAAAGCAAAAACGAATCCGATCAAATCGACAACCACCGAGAAAGAACCCATGATTGATCCTTCAATTCTTGCAACTGGTGTTGTCTCTGCATACTAAAGGAAAGAAAATGAAAACATTCAAACAGTTTCAACTAGAATCCGCAGCATGGACCAGAAAAGAAGGGCAGAACCCAGAAGGTGGGCTCAATCGAAAAGGCATTGAATCCTATCGAAAAGAGAATCCAGGTTCAAAATTGTCAATGGCTGTGACGACAAAACCATCCAAACTTGATCCTGATTCTAAAGCAGCAAAGAGAAGAAAGTCCTTTTGCTCAAGAATGCAAGGAATGAAATCCAAGCTGACTTCATCAGCAACCGCAAATGATCCAGATTCACGCATCAATAAATCACTCAGGAAATGGAATTGTTAATCTATGAAAACCTTCAAAGAATTAATGAACGAAAATAACTTTAAATTGAACACCAAAGTAAAAATCGTTGGCGGACCAAAACATCTTAGAGATATAGAAGGGCATATAGGTGAAATTCGTCATGGTGCATATAAAGGCGCTCCAAAAACTTATACAGTTTATCATGGAGAACATGGCGCAATTCAACTTCCTGCTGAACATATTCGACGAGTTAATGAAGAATGAAGACATTCAAATATTACATCTCAGAAGCCTCATTCACTGACGCGCCAGAATCATTGAATAAAGAAATGGATGAATATATCCAAGCTGGAGAAATAATCAATCCAAAATACAATGATCTGAAATCGCGAGTAAATCGCGCATATGAAAAAGAAGCTCAGAGTGTTCAAGATATCTATTTGAAAACTCATCATTCGCTTCCAAGCCAAGAAGAAAAGAAAAAATTCAGCGAAGAATATGATGAACTCTACTATGGCATAACTTCGATAGGCTCAATCAAAAAGATATCAAAAATAGCCGCAAGCAAAAAAGAAAATACGCCTCTTGTCGTTGCAGCAAGAAATCTAGCGACTCATTGGATTCCAATTGCAGAAAAGCTCAAGCAACTGAAACCTCTTGTTGTTCTTGTCACAAAGAAAAGAGAAGAAATCAAGCAAATAAAACAAGCTGAAAGAATTAAAATTTTCTCTGATTCATCTTCTCTTATCAAAGCACTCGAACCCGCGCACAAAGCCTTTCTTGAGAAGTATGCAGAAATGGCTTCTCAGGATTATGATCATGCACAAGAGCAATTGAAAAAAGGTTTAGATATCATTGCACCTGCGCCTTCGAGTTCTAGAGATTCAAGAGAAGACTACAAATCAAAAGAAAGGCGCCGAGAATACTACCTAAAAATGAGCAGAACGCCTAAGGCTCATTATGTAGAAGAACAAAAAAAAGAAGCAAATGCTGATTTTCAATCATGGGTAGAAAAACTCACAGACAAGATTGGTGCACCAGTGATTGAAGCATCCATGACAGGAAATCCATGGGCAGGTTCTACGCTTCATGTGAAAACCTCTACAGGAGAATCACAAAGCTGGAGCACACAATTGATCATCAATCGATCTAAATACGATAAACTTTTCAATCAATTTCCAACGAGGAAAATCAAATGAAAACATTCAAAGAACTGAGAACTGAACTCGATGAAAATCTTTCACTTTGGAAACACAATTCACGCTCAGGAATGTGGGATCATCAAAGAAAAGTCACACCAGAAACAAAAGATGAATGGCTAAGAGTACACAAAGAAGACGAACCAAAAGCACACTTTCAAGTCTCTAAGAATCGACCAATTGCACCACCAAAAGTCGGCGGGCATTATCTAAGCAATGTTTAATGGAAGAATAAGTATGATAAACGAAAGAATCGAAACACTTAGAAATCTAGAAAGAATCTGTTGGGAAATGGCAGGAGTATTTTTAGAAAACAAAGATGCACATGGAATCCATGATATGGGTGTAGAAATACAAGCACTCCAGCGAGCAATAGCAGAGTTGAATAAGGTGGAAAAGGTCGAAAAATGAAAACCTTCAAATCTTTTATTGATTCACAAGAAAACAAACATTTTGTTCCACATGAACCGGTTCATTTTAAGCATGGAAATTCAAATGAAAGCCCAGACGAACCTTTTGTTCCAAATGAACCGGTTCATTACAAAAATGATTCTCATATTGAAGAAGAGACTCTCACGGAAGCAAAGAAAGTCAATTGGCTTGATAAGAATGACAACGAGGAACATTATGATAATATAGAGACTCCTAAAAAACTATCAACTTATCTCGTAGACAACGGAAAAAAACATACACCAAAAGAATCAGAATCGATTAGAGATTACACCGTTGATAGCAAACCTTTGAATCGTCATCTAGTTGCTCGACATAAAGATCCCACTTTAAAACCAGTTAAAGGTTTAGATGCTCTATATGGTGATCATGCTTCGATGATAAAGCATCTAGATAGCGCAACAAGTCACAAACTTAATCATCCTCTTCATGTTTATTCCGGAATTCGCTGGGATCCTAGAGAACAGATGAAAAAAACAGATAAGGTTCATCTTCCAGCTTATACATCAACCACTCATGATAAAAAAATGGCTAAGGGATATGCACACGAACATATTCTTCATATTCATCTTAAAAAAGGTGATAAAGCAGCACATGTATCACATTTATCATACTATAAAAAAGAACATGAAACCATTCTTCCTCGAAACACGACTCTCAAGGTAAATAAAACTCCAACAAAGGTTGTGCATGGAAAAAAAACATATCATGTCTGGCACGCGACAGTACATTCACAGAAGTAAAAAATGAAAAATGAATACGATATCATCTATGCCGATCCTCCTTGGAGCTATCAAGTCAAGAGCATGAATCGTGGTGGTGCAGAAAGACACTATTCAACGATGAATCTAAAAGATATTTGTCAACTCAACATTCCAGCAAAAGAAAATTCTGTTCTTTTCATGTGGGCAACCTATCCTCTTCTTCCTGAAGCTCTCAATGTCATTGAAGCATGGGGTTTTCAGTATAAGACATGTGCATTTACATGGGTAAAAACAAATAAGATATCCCATGATTCGCTCTATATGGGAATGGGGCACTATACACGTTCCAATGCAGAAATATGTTTATTAGCGACAAGAGGTAAGACTCTACTTCGATATAGTAAATCAATAAGAAATACACATTTATTTCCAGTGAGAAGACATTCCGCTAAACCTCCTGAATTCAGAGATATGATTGTTCAGTTATATGGAGATCAGACTTCTAAGCTAGAAATGTTTGCGAGAGAGAAAGCAGAGGGATGGGATTCATGGGGAAATGAAATTGTATAGGGGGTAGACCTCGTACTGTCGAGAATCCATGGGAAAATATAGGGAAAAAGTGTGCCCGAGGTGCGGAAATTCGCATCGAAAACGCAGGAAATTTTGTTCGCGGTCGTGTGGGAATCAAAGGAACCACACAGAGGAACACAAGGAAGCTCTATCGAGTTCGCTGAAAAATTTTTATGATAATACTGAGGAAGGTGCTGCGATTGCCTCTAGAAATTCCTTTAACACCACGCACTACAATAATTATCGCTATGGATATACTTCCGAAAAAGAAGTCGCATTAAAAGAGAATGATTTTAAGCTAGAAATCCCAGATATAAGAAACCCCCTAAAAGAAAATCAATTCCTTGAAGGGGGAGATATATGGGAGACTGTTTAAGAATCTTTTTCATCCCGTAGCAGATAGACCAAATCGATCAGCTTCTCGACCTCCTTGGCTAGCTGACCAAAGTCAGTGAATTCTTGCTTATATTCTAATGCTATCTTTTCAGCTTGTTTTATCACTAATTCCTGTGAGAGTTTAATCCTTCCCTCACGGATCCCCTTTTTAATGCCAACTTCAAAGTCATTAAAGTCATTATACATTCTCTATTCTCCTTTTGTTTAAGCAGCCAGTTCCATAAACTTGGAAGCAAGGATTCGGTTAGCCTTGCGGTCACTATTGTTTTTCATGAAGGCGCTCTTAATCTTGGTCAAGGAAGCATCCTTAGCCACAGTCACCTCATGGCTATCACTATTCTTAATCAAAAAGAATCGAGTGTAGCCCTTAGCGTAGGATTCGAAAAGTTTCTTTTCCTTCAGTTCCGCTCGCACGGTATCGATACTGACCGAGAAGCCATCCTTATCCTTCGCCAGAGAATTGATATTCATCATATCGGAAGAGGTCAGACGAGCCGGAAGCAAAAAGAATCCAAAGGTATTCACATTGAATTCAGTCTGAATGAGCGTCAAAAGAGTCTGAAGGCTATTGTGCGGCTTGTAGTCAATATACCGATTCTTATACTTCAGCTTGGCGCCAACCTTGATATGCTCATGGTTGCGATTAAACTGGCGTCGGACCAAGTAACCATCCTCACTCATGGCGTAGAAGGTGTCGAGGGTGACAGTACAGCCACCATCAGTCACGACCACAAGGTTCATGATATCGACTCGATTCTTTTTCTGAAACTCAGGAATCAGTTTCTGCATCACCATGAGCGCAGGCTTCAGAGGAGTGGAAGACAATTGCAGCTTAGCCGGAACCTGCTGCCGAACCACATAGTTTCCGCTGGTGCTGTAGGAATTATAACCAAAGTGAAGTGAAGCACCCAGGGAGACGCACACCTCAAAGGCTTGATTGTATTCCTTAGCTTTCATATCAGAGGACAGAAGGTCGAGGAGATAGACATTTTCGACACTCAACTCGCCAAGGTTCGTGGAGAATGCAGCTTGTTTTTGGTCATTTTTGGAGCATTCATACTGGTCGCGGCTAGTGAAAGCCAACACGCGAAAGGGTATCCCAACACGTTTGCAGACGGTCGCGAGCACCAGAACCTGTTCCATAGACTGGGCAAAGGTATCACCCATGGAGGACGACCAGTCGAGGAGCAGAATCATGCCGTGGTTTTTGCCATTCGGTACGATAGTGCGCGACTTGAACACCTGGTCGGTCATGGTGTAATAGGCCAGCTTGCCAGGATTAATGTCGCCAGTATCAGACTGGCGAGCCTTCTTCCAAGAAGCAGCGGACTTTCGCATCTGGAATTCCTTGACGTACAGGTCAATGGCATTCTTATTCTTGGAGAGGAAAGCCGTCACCGATTCTTTCATTTTCCGATTGGTATATGAACCAGACACCAAATAAGCATCATGGTTCACCAGCTCCATCATATCCCGAATTTTTGCGTTAGGAATCACGATTTTATCGAGGGAACCCACTTGCGGAAGCTGGATGGTATTGAAGCCGTGCGAGGAAGCTAACGATTCCTCATTACGACGGAAAGCCGAATCAGTCACGGACTCGGGTGAGCCTTCAGCTTCCACTTCAGCGTCGGAAGCCGCGTCGGATTCAGCGGGAGATTCTTCCTCGCTGGATTCATCGGAAGACTGCCCATCATCGGTAGGCTTGAAGTCGGAAGATTCCTCGCCGTTGTCATCCTCAGCGGTATTCCACTCATCCTCGCCTTCGGCTCCAAATTCATCATCTTCCTCGAGTTCATCATCCTCGCCCTCGAGGTCGTCTTCGGAATTCTCCTGTTCTTCCTGCTTTTGCTGTTCTTTTTGCTTCTTTTTCTCTTCCTGCTCATCCTTGCAGTAGGCGAAGAGTTTTTCAGCAACGGCGACAACCTGTTCCCAGGTCTCGGTGCCCTCGACTTCAGCCAAAAGGAGTTTTTCCTCAGCGGTGAAGGGGACATTCAGTAGCGAACCCAGCTTGCACTTGAGGTTCACACGGTCAATCAGAAGGAGTTCAGACAGGATAGCGCCTCGGACGCCGAAGAAATCCTGTTCAAAAAGCTCCTTGTAGCCGCGCAGGAACGAACCGCGAAGCCCAGGATACTTACGCTTTTGCTTCTTTTCGATACGGGCATCCTCGCATACATTGAGGAAGCCCTTGAATCGAGCGCCGCGCTTGTCGATAGCGCCGTGCCAGCCCTCTTCGGAGGTGAAAAGAGCGTGCCCAGTCTCATGCCCGACCAGAAGGTCGGTCACGTCCGAGGAGACGCCTTCCCAGTTCGGAAGATACATGGTGCGAGTCTTGAGGTCGAACGCAGCCGTTTTCATGGTTGCATCGATAGTAATGTTGATATTTTCAGTAGCCAGGAGCTTGGCCAGCTGGGACTTTGTTGGGGAGAGGTTTTCGCTTTTCATGCTTCGCAGTGTACTCCAATGGGTGAGCATTACAACGACTAGGAATTCATTCAAAACAATGAGTTGCAGTAATCGATTGATTTACTTATGCATTCTCTACGAAATTCCTACGAAATTCTTTCGCGGGATAAAATTTTCGAGCATTCATTCCCCAGGGGGAAGTCAAAAACTTCAATAAAATCAATGACTTAGATGACGACTTTGTTCTGTAACATAACTCACAATTACCAATAAAATCAATGACTTACGAAAAATCCTTTGAAAGTAATTCCGTTAGCAAGGTCTAGAGTCGTGAAACTCAAGAAAATGAGGCTCTTTGATTTAACGGAATAGTTAAAGAAATCAAGCGATTGGAACAAGTGACTGATTTGATTGAATTCCTTTTGATGTACATTCTTTACGGGTTCCTTTAATCTAGCAGCATGAAAAAGCGACTCACAAAAGACCAAAAGGCCGCGCTCGCCGCGTATGAATATGCACTCCGTCAGGAAGACCGCTACCTCGGTTCGGTTTTCGTTACCCCTATGGGGCAGCGGGAAATTGAAGCCAAGACCGCGCTAGCCTATCAACGGTGCAAGGCGCTTGGCATGACTTATGAACATGGATTGTAGTCTAATCAATAAGATGCGCCAAGTGACTGTTTCCATTCAATTCTTTTCCGTTGATATCTGATACCGATACCGTTACACTTTCCCCATGAATTCGAAAGCGAGTAAAAAACCTATGGCTAAGTCTTCCAACCGCGCTCCCATGATTGCTGCCCTCCAAGCGTGGGCTGCTAAAGAAACCGCTCGCCTTGGCGCGGAGCGCAACACTATCACCCGTTCCGAACTCCTCGAACTCTGCCAAGAGCAGGGGCTCCAGCAACCGCAATGGTTGTGCAATGGGCTTGAGTATCGCGCTGGTCGCGGGATTTACATCATCCCCTCCCTTGAGGGCATTAGCGAGGCTGCGGCTAAAGCGGCTCGCGCTACTGCTTATCGCGAAGGCCCGTCCCGTCAGGCTGTCTCCAAGATTCCGGCTGCTCCCGCTCCCGCGATGGCTGCTCAGGTGATTCCGATGCCGCCTGCTCCCGTGAAACAGATGGCGACGCTCGCCAGCGACCTGTCCGCTGAATGCTCCATCCCTGAAGTGTACTTCAATTATGTTCCGTTCGGTAACTTTGATAAAATCAAAGCCGTGGTGGCTTCCAAGCGATTCTTCCCGACGTTCATCACCGGTCCTTCCGGCAACGGCAAGACCATGGCAGTAGAACAGGCTTGCGCCCAAGCTAAGCGTGAATTCGTTCCCGTGTCCATGACTGATGAAACCGACGAGGGCGACCTTATCGGCAATTACGTCCTGCTGGATGGCTCCATGGTGTGGCGTGATGGCCCCGTGACTGTCGCGGCTCGCAAGGGCGCGGTGCTGCTTATTGATGAAATTGACTACGGCTCCAAGAACCTGGCCTGTCTCCAGCGTGTCCTCGAGGGCAAACCGTTTCTTCTGAAAAAGAAGAACGAGGTCGTGACCCCCGCTGAAGGCTTCAATGTGATTGCCACGGCTAACACCAAGGGGCAGGGTTCTGATTCTGGTAAGTACATGTACACCAACATTCTTAACGAAGCCTTCCTCGAACGCTTTCCGATTACGCTGGAACAGCCCTGGGCTCCGAAGGCTACGGAAATCAAAATCCTCAAGGGCGAACTGAAAGCCCTCGGGTTGAATGAGGATGCCTTCGCCAAGGAACTGGTCGAGTGGGCAGACACCATTCGCAAAACCTACGAGGATGGTGGTATTGAGGAAGTGGTCTCCACTCGCCGTCTGGTGCATATCGTCAAGGCGTACGGAATCTTTAATGACAAGGCTTTCGCCGTCGAGAAGTGCCTCAGCCGTTATGATGCTGAAACCAAGACTTCCTTCCTCGACCTCTTCGCGAAGGTGACCTCGGATGCCTCGTTTGGTGAAACCGCGGCCGCTGAGGAGTCTGCTCCTGGTTCGGTAGAGGGTTCTATCTAAAACGGAAAACATGGGTGCTGGGTATTGTAATTCAGCACCACTTTCACTATACTGATTCACATATTCAAAAGGTAACGAAAATGCCACGCTCCAAAAGTTCATCTCCTGCTCAGTTCGAAAAGGTGCTCCAGATTCTCATGGCGAACTCTGCTTCCGAAGGGATCGCAGGGCGAGTGGTTTCCTCCGCGGAAATCCAAGAGGTGCTTCAAAATGAAATCCAGCTTTCCCGCATGAGTGTTTACATGTATGAAATCAAAAAGGCTGGGATTGCGCTCAAGTCTATTCGCGATGGCAAGAAGGTTATCGCCTATCAGATTCCCAATGTAATGCAAGCGAAAAACTACATGGGAACCCGTGGGCTGCTTCTGGGAAATGAGGTTTTTCAGAAGGAAGAGCCTGCTGCTCCTATCCCCGAAAAGAAAAAGAGTAAAAAGGTAGCGAAAAAAGTGGAAATTGTGGAGGAGGAAGACTATACGCCTCCGCAGTGGGTTGATAATGAAACTGGTGAGGTGATTGTCGATGAATGTTAAGAATCTAGCGATAGCCATTTGCACGCTATTCGTCCTATGGTCCAATATGTTTTTTATTGCCATGATGGTGAAGCACGCAAATTTTTTCTAAAGTCCTTCTGATGAGCCTTCACTAGGCGAAACTTGGAATTCCTTTGTGAGGCATTCTGGATGCTTCAGGAATTCAAGTCAAGGACACGCAACGAGACCTTGTGGTGTATCGGTGACGCGGGGAATTCCCCAGGGAGAATGTATGAATGAGAGGCTTGTCGGAGTTGATCGCCCGCCCTCTCAATGGAAAGACATTCTGAAACCACACTCATTCATCAATAAAGGAACTACATTATGAAACTCTTCATCATCACCAACGTCCTTGGGCGTGGGGGCAACTCCAACGGAATGGTGGCAATCAAGGCCGAGTCCCTGGAACAGTGCCGTGAATTTTTCATCGACCGATTTGGCGGCGAATACTCTGGCAATATAGTTGAAGAGTATGATAATGCCATTCTGGATAACGACTACAAGGTGTTGGACCTGGCGAGCACCGACACTTCCGCAGTTGGTATTATTGAGCGAGTGTGGGGTGACCG
>Ga0114968_10003995_pt1 | contig 11023 bp, 7 predicted proteins | sample M_130807_EF_Meta_FD_87020 | JGI IMG/M metagenome (GOLD analysis project Ga0114968, IMG submission 87020) | Freshwater microbial communities from Lake Montjoie, Canada to study carbon cycling - M_130807_EF_MetaG | ecosystem: Environmental > Aquatic > Freshwater > Lake | place: Lake Montjoie... | reverse complement strand
TGTTGCATTGTAATTAAAAGGAAGATTTTGTAATGCCGTCCGTTCATAAAAATACACCTAATATTTTTATCAGTCATTGCCGACTTGTTATACATGCAATCATCTAAAATTAAGAATGCTCGCGGGTCAATACAAGAGTTCCCATGCTTCGCCATATCTCTTTTTCTCTCGTTTGTAATACTAATTTGTCTATTTAAAAACTTGCTAATTAATTTTTCTTCTAATTCGTCATATATCAACATCTTTGGAATAAACTTTTCAAAATATCCATTTGCACGTTCTGTTTGCGAAACAACAACACCAACTGGTATATCTTTGTTATAACTTAAAATATCTTTCATACAATAACTTTTCCCAGTATTACGTTTGCCAATAAAAGTAACAACAGAGTCATTCTTAATTCTTGCAGGGTCAAACTTTTTAAGTTCTAGTTTCATTTAATTAATAATAACAAAAATAATATATTATATGTATCACATCAAAATAATATTATTTTATTAATATTTAAGATTATCAAACATTATTTAAGATTATCAAACATTATTTAAGAATATTTATATATAATATATATATTCAATAATTATGAAACATTATTGGATTAATATAGATCGTTCAATAGAAAGAAAAACCTTTATGGAAGAACAATTTAAAAATAATAATTTAGATAATCAAAGAATATCCGCAATAACTCCAGATGATTTAGAAGAAGTTTTAGAAGACAAACGTCCATTAACATGCAAACATCCCGGTTGTGTAAGATGCGAATACGAATATGCGTGCATATCAAGCCATATTAAAGCAATAATGGAGGGACTTAAAGATGATAAAAATGAATGGTTTGTTGTTATGGAAGATGATATTGTAATTCCGTTTAACATCAATTATAATAAGTTAATAAGTGAATTACCGCAAGATGCTGAATTAGTTCAATTGCTTATTTTGTATGGTGAAACAGTAAAAATGTTGTATAATACTTTAAATACACAGAATATCAACTTTATTAAATGGCAGTATTTATTACCTTCTACAGGTATGTATATCATATCTCGAAAAGGTGCTGAAAAATTAGTAAGCAAATATTTTAAAAATAATAAATATGATTTCACTTCGTGCGAATACCAGATAGTAGCGGATGTCGCTTTATATTTATCTATAAACTCTTATGCAACTACAATTCCATATGCATACCCAAATGTAAAATTAGTTTCAGAAATTCATCCAGGACACTACGAAGCTCATAATAGTGCCACAACAGATATTAAAGATGTTATAAATCATGCAATCGTTAATAATAATATTCCATATAAATTAGACTAAATAATATATTAATATATTAATTATATTCCATATACTAATACATAGAATGCTCTTTAGATTTTTTACTATTATCTACGATATTATATTTTTCATTAAAGAAATAGATTACTATTAGTTGTTTGCGATGGTCTCTTAATTTATCTGTGCAATATAATATGTATGTTTCATCCTTTCCATTTAAGTTATTGTTTTTAATCCATATTTTGAAAAGTTCATTATATAATATGACTGACTCATTTATTAGTGGGTATTTGTTTATTTTATTAGTGGCCAACATTTGCGCTTCCTCTGCAAGCCCAATAATATGCAAAAAATGCTTCGTGATACAATCGCGGCATCTTTTATTTTTGTTTGTAAGATGCTCCTCTAATAATATAGATTGCTTAATAATTTGTTGCATATTATATCGCGGGTCGCTTACAGGGTCAATAGAGTCGCAACTCGAAGAACAAGAACCTTCGCTTTTTTGCTTGTTATAATTTATATTGAGTAGTGGTGCACTTGAAGCGTGACTATGGTCATTCGTATAATGAATATACCATATTATTATTATTGTTGATAATACAATAGTAAAAACAATAATAAATGTTTCCAATATATTCATTATAAATATTAATATTAATTCTACTATATTAGTAGATATATATATTATAGTTTCAACATATAATTATTATATAATCATATATATTAAATGATAATAGAGGAATTAGAAGAATTACAAGGATTAAAAGCATTGAAGACTATTATAATTGAACAGTTTAGAGGCGGAAAAGGCAAAGGCAATTCTTTGTCGAGAAGAAAAAATGATCAGCCACCAAACTTCTTCATTTTTATATTTTTCGTGTTATTATATTCAATGACATTTTTATATTTTAGTAATGGAAAGCCATCGCTTAATAGAAAATAAATAATTTTAATATTTTTATATAATAGAATATATATATTATGCAAAATAATAATATCTTTTTTGAATCTTTTAAAGGTGGAAGTAGCGGCAAAGCATCCGGAACAAACACCGACACATCATCAGGAACCGCCTCTGGTGCTGTAGCTGGCGCTGCGACAGGTGCATTAATTTCTGGAGGAAGCGCCGCATTAATGAGTAATTCAGGGTCTAACAATGTTGAGAAATGCCCCATATCTGATGATAGTTTATATTGCCAAGTAAGCAGAACTGCAGGTATTACAGGAATGGTAATTTATATATTACTTATGATAATTTTTGTTCTTGCATTTTTATACTTTATATATTATCTATTTTTTAGAAGTGGCGGTGCTAATTTAAGTAAATCTTTCAGCAAAGGTCGTAAGTAAATCTTATTTTTATTCTTTTTTATTCTTATATATTCTTTTATATTCTTATATATTCTTTTATATTCTTATATTTAATTTATTTCTTGGTGTGACAACGCGAAGTCCTGTGTATATTTTGTAATAATATCAAACTCAACATTTTTTGCAATAGGTATGGATAATGCATAAAAACAAAAAAATAATTAGGTAATCAATTAAGGTAATACTAAATATATAAATGTCGATAGTGTGTATAATGTAGTTCCCCATATTGTATCGGTAATCGCAACAGACACATCTAAATCACTATAAATTGCAAGAGATGTGAAATTATATATACTGAATATTGAAAATCCTACTGCGCCTCCGCATAGGAATGATTGCAATAATTTATTTACTATACTATTATCTCGCACACTATTACGACCACATTCTATATTATGAATTGTAAATGGTATTGCAACATATAAAACCGAAAATAATATAAATATATATGCAATTATTGCATGCTCATATCTTAAATTTACTGGCTTCTTTTGCACTTTGAGGATTTCGTTAGAATATTTAGAGAAATTTAAAGAAATCCAAATAATATCAAAAAATATAATTGATATAGATACTATAAAATATTTTAAATATATATTCATAATATCCTTCTCTTCTAATACTAATTATTTTATTTATAATATTCTTTTTTCTTTTATAAATTTGTTAAGTTTTTTTATTCTATTTATAAATTTTATATAGTCGTCATTAGATATTGCGTAGCCTTTATTATCATATGTTGTAAATGATAAATCCTTTTCTGTATTTTTAATATATGATGTCTTTAATGTCTTTAATGTCTTTAATGCTTTGTGTATATTAGTATTAGTTCTCATTTCTCCTCCTCCTGTCTTTTTATGTTCATATATATATGGTTCAACCTCTTTGTAAATACTACCATTCTCCATATTATTTATATAATAATCTGCATTTAGCTTCATAATTGCTACAAGTTCTTCAAACATAGTAACTAATTCGTTGTATTCCTCTGTCGTTTTATCAATATTCATATTTACATCTATGAAATTAATATAGTTGCCTTTCAGCATATCTATAAAATCATCTCTAAACAATTTAAAATCACCTATATTTTTATTAATAAGTAATTCAAGATACTGTTTCGTAATATCATTTATATATAGGTTGTTTTGAATTCTTGAAATGTTCCCCAATACTATATTCATATATAGTTTAGAATGTTCATGTATGTTGTAATTTATTTTCTTAAACCCTTCATAGTCAAATAAACCGGCACCTCTTAACGAATATAATTTATATTCAAATCTACGTTTTTTATTCTTCATATAATTTCGCGGATACAAAGCTTCCTCGTTATGTAACAAGCTGTCTATAAATAAGTTTTCGAAATTATAGCTAAAGTTTTCATATTCACGACTTTGCTCATTTATAATTTCGTAATTATCATCATTTTTAAACACCGTATAAAATTTATCAGTTTCATAATATATTGCATAATCTACTACATTAATTTTGAAAAATTTATAACACTCATTTATAAAATGCTGATGAAGTGTATATTTAACATTAAAAAATGTATTAAATGATACATCTTCATTTATTTGTGTCCCTAAACAAATAAAATTATATTCTGTATTGTGTGATTGAATATCATCTTGTATTCTGATAGTTTGCGGATAATTATCCTTGTCATTATATATTTTGTAGTTTTTTATATTATATAATTTTAAGCACCCTTTTCCACCTTCAAATATATTATTATATAATATATCTATATATTCCTTCTCTTCGTGATTGCAAACTTTGCAAAAATTATATTTTACATTTCCAACAACTAATACATTCGATACTATTATTTTCAACCCAGGTGGCAAAATAATTTGGTGAAATTCATCATTAAAATTTATATACTTAATTTCATCCTTAATCTCAATAATATATACAACACCATTATTTTTACGATTTTCATATGCATATCTCAACGCGACGTTTATATTAAAAGTGCATGATAAAAACGATGTCAGAACTATATCGCTATTATAATCACTATGAAAATCTCTATGCGAACCATGAAAAACATAAATAGTTTTCTTGTTCCTTTCAATATTATAGGTTGTATCGCTGCAAAACTTTAGTAAGTATCTTACTCTTTTATATGCTTCTTTTTCCATAACTAACCCATTTGCAATATAATTTTGCAAAGAAACATTCACTATTTTACTATACGGTTCGCGTGTTCCAATGTAATTTTGTTTAATATTTGAAAGTTGTAATTTTGACATATTTAAAGGCTGCAATGTATGTATACCAAATACGTAAGTTTCTGTATCAAGAATTGTTGTCGCAGGTAATGGGGAATTATATTCAAACCAATAGTAATAATCTTTTTTAATAATATTATTATTATTATTGATAGTATATATTATTGTTTTTATCGTGTTTTCATCATCGCAATATCCTATAATATTATTGAATTGATTTTGGAAATTTTTATTATCATACATAATACTATAATCTTCTTGAAAATCGCGATGTAATACATTAATCTTTTGTAAAATCCCTCTTATATTATTATCAAAAAATGGTATAATATTAATGTCATCTTCTGCAAAATTAACAATATTCAAAGTTATATGAGAAGGTAATATAGACATATATTTTGCATATTCGAGATTATCTATCGTCTCATCCATGTATTTTCTCTCCAGTTCGCCATTAAATAATAATTTGTTTCCTTTAAATGACAACCTAATACATCTATGTATTATTGTTGAATATAATATTTTTTCATTATATTCATTGTATACACCTCCCTTCTGCTTATCGCTCTTGCTATAACTTTGTGAATGCGTTTTACTATCCGAAAACCTTAATATGAACATACTATCTGGTGCATTATTATAATTATATGCAATTGGAATCAAGTTTTGTGGGTCAACTCTTGTAACAATGCCTATTTTATATATAGGAACCGAAAAATATACAAAATTACCATCTATTTTATCTGCATTATTATACCTTTGCATTATTTGATGGTCAAACATATTAAATTGAGGCATATTTTTTTTAAAAGTTATGCGATATATTTGGTGGATAAAATGCAATAATATGATTAGTTTTTTCATATGTCGTTTGTATAATTCGAAAGGTATTAATCTATATTTTGATATTATACTGCAAGACCTCGCATATTTTTTAAATAACATATCATATTCTTCAAGTAATCGCAACCTATTCTTATTAATATATTTTTTACTATTACCACTATTCATAAAAATCTATATAATGACAATAAAAAAATAAGTTATTTCAATAATGATATAATTTATAGGGTTTAAAATAATATATATTAATAATAGTAGGTATTTTTTAATCATAAATGCATTTTATCGATTTGGATTCTATTTCTCAAAAAGTTGTTCAAAAAATAGCAGTAACCATAACAAATATAGAGGAAAGGCTGGAACCATCGAAAAAGACATTAAATGAAGATGAACCAGCCAAGTTTGAATTTAAATTTGGTGCAGATACGTTTACTAATGAAGAAAAATTAATAGCACAATTTTGTATTCTTATTGGCGATAGAATGACTAATACAGAAGACTATATACGGTGCTTTCAACCAGTATATAGTCCCGAAAGTCCTATTGACATATTTAGAGATAAGTTCCCTGGCGGGTTCAAATATATTCCAAGAATAACAGAAATAATTAACCATATAATGAGGGATATGCTTAAAGATTTTGCTTTAAAACGAGGTAATGGTTTATCACTCCCGTCAAATTTTTTTGCACCAACAATATTAAAAGATGATATAGGGGGCCCCGTCGCATTCGCAAAATATACTACGTTTAATGATTTTCAAGATATACAACAAAGTATAATTCCACCCCCATCCACTGTTAAGGAAAAGAAAAAGAAAAAAAAAAACCCAAGTTCAAAAGATGAATTGAAGGAAAAAAAAAAAAAAGTATTAGATCACTACAAACTGATTTGGATAAACAAGAAAAAGTAAATTATTTTATTGATGTAGTTCCTTCTGGTATGTCTGATTGGCTACAAAAACAGATAATAATTAATGCAAGTTCTGTATTTGAATTATTTGATTCTGCTGCAACACTAAATATTGATACTTCTACCTATGAAAATAATGATAATATACAAAAAAAACGAGAAGTTGATAAATCAGTTAAATTAGTTGAATCACAACAATTGCTATTAGATAATTACCATATTATATGGATGAATAGAGGAATTGCTATTTTATCTCTATTATTTGATTTAGAAGGTATAAAAATAGAAATAATAAATTTTCAAAGAAAAAATAAGCTTTTTGATATAAATATTACATTAAAAGATGAACCCCCAATACAATTAAAGGGTATGCCTTTTGGAAATTCAGGGTTATTTACTGATAATCACTGTAAAAAAATGCTAATGTATTTTCTAAATAATTTTAAGAATATTGATGCGGTTCCTACTTCAAACCCATCATATGGAGAATTCTACAAAGTAGTAAAAAATATACATAGTATATTTGACGAACTGCAAAAAACATGTTTATTTATTATATTTTTTAAAACTGCAGGTGATTTTCTAAAATTATATTATTCATTAATATGTCGTTATTTTTTAAAAGATCATAAAGCAAGCTTTTCATTCATAGATATGGAAAAAAGGATTGCAGAAAAACTTATAATAGTAGAAAGCGATGTGTTCTTATTTCTTATGTCATTATATTTTAACCAATATACTTTGGTTGTAAGTAGTGGAAGTGCAAATTCATTAGATGGAGGATTAATCTGCGCATATTACTCTAATGAAAATTATACTAACTATAATTTCATGGCAATATTAGCATGTGAAAATAATAGCGACAGAGTTCTAACACACATTAGTGGTATTGACATTAGTGGTATTGAGTTTGACATACTACCTAGCATTGATACTATTCCAGCTGCTGCAGATGCTGCTAAAACATTTACTGGGATGAAAGAATATTTAGAAAAAGGAAATCCTTCAATTGATCTCAATAATATATCACAATTAACATTTGAATATAAAAGTGAAACTGACAAGAAGAATGTCACCCTAACATTAAAAAAAAAAGAAACAGAAACAGAAACAGAAACAGTATTAGAATGTGAATATTATGACAAAAAATATATTTTAGATAGAGATAATAAATGTTTTAATGAGAAATGTATAAAAGGACAGCAATATTTATATGTTAAATTAATGAGAGAAACAAATGCAAAAATTAAATATATAAAGGACATACATAATGGGAAAGTCATAGACCTTATCACAGAAACTGTAAACTCTTTTAAACCCTGTAAATTATTTGAAAAATTTGATGGAGAACAGGAAGATAAAGTGAAATTATATAATATAAATGTAGATGATGTAGATATGGACACCGCAGGCGCAGCACCACCTGCAATACCCTTTGACCACATGCCTCTGCAAGCGGCTCTGGTAAACCATCAAGACCTTTCTAATTCATCGACTTTCAGCACACCAACCCCTTATATTAAATATCCATATCCCAGTCCCCGTGAAGTGCATGGATCAGTAGGGATGGAACTGGTGCAAGAGGAGGTGGGGATGGGGATGGGGGTGGGGGAACCAAAGGAGGGGATGGGGGAACCAAAGGAGGGGATGGGGGTGGGGGTGGGGGGGGCCAACGGTGATGAAATGTCGATGCAAGAGGGGGAGGATAATGGCGTTGACGGGTTTTCTTTATTATCCGAAAAAATAATTGAACATTGTAATGGACAATGTAATAGTATAAATTTTGATGAAGGACACATTCATAATTTTGAACAATTAAGTAGTTATGTAAAAAGTTTCGAAGACGACAACCCTACGAATTTACGTTTTTCTAATATTTTAGAATTACTTAACGGTTTTATAGTAAATGTTGAAGGTAAATTAAAACAATTAGAAAAAGAACTTGGTGGAGTGACAGTTTCAACTGAAAAGAAAAAATTAAATAAATCTAAAAAATCGGATCCGGAAGCTTCAGCTAAACCTGTGGATGTGGGAAAATCCGCTGCTAATATAAAAATTAGTGATAAAATATCAAATGAATTTTTTAAATTATTTGCACAAAAATACAAAAGATATTTTTCAAAAAGCATACTGGTTGACATGAACAATTGGGATCCGAAAAAAAGAAAAAGAGCGACTAGATATGAACCCCCGTTGCAGAAATCGCAAACAGTTGCAAAATCATTAGTAATACCCGAAACTAATGGCGCACCATTAACCCCACCAAATTTTCGAATTCACATTGACATAAATGGAAAAAGGATTGAAATAATACGCACTGGCCAAGAAGAAAATCCATTTGATATTCAACATTCTGATGATAATATTAAATTATTACTAAAAAAATATTCGGGATTATATACATATGAATTAAATGTTAAAACTGTTCCTGATGTTTTTACGGATGGAACGGATGGAACGGATGGAACCTATAAAAAAGCGAACGTCAGTAATTCGCATGACCCTTTTTCTGTATTTACTGATGCCTTTAAACAAAGTGACCTATATATATATTTACTACTAGAAACTTTGAAAAATAAAGATGTGAAAACGGGTTTAAAAGCAACCAATGCAAAGGAAGATATAATTGCATTATTCAATGCTGAAAAAACCAATCTTATAAAAGTAGAATTAGCAGAAACTTATTTGAAGAAAACCTCCAGCGTAGAATATAATGGCCCACTTGCTGTTGAACAAGAATTGAAAAGAACGAAAGCATATATAGATTCTACTAAATTTTGTTTTACTTGTGAAAAATATTATCTTTTCTATAATGCTGCATCAATATTAACATTTTTACAACTTACCTTGTGTATATCTGAAAAATTTTTAGAATTTTTAAAAGCTATAAAATTTAAAAAATATAAAGAAGCGGAGCCACCAACTCCAATAGAGAAAAAGGTTAAGTCAGAATTATCAGCAGGTCTTCAAAAATTTATAGAAAATCTTAAAACAATTATAGAGGTTCACGTTTATTATCTAAATTATCTTGAATTTACATTATATATATCATATAGTATTGTAGAAAATGATGTTAGTGATACAATTCTAAAATCAAGATACACAACTATAAATGCACAAAAGAAAGCAGATCTTAAAATTCATATAACTCAAACCCAACAAATAATTGACAAATTTAGATCAAACATTTATTTCGGTCGTAATAATAGTATAGATCAAACAAATTTTGTAAATGCATTACTAATACTAAAAGATTTAAATAATATGGAAAATATTAATACCATACAAAAACATATGTTAGAGAATTCGATAAATTTGTTACAATTGTTAAATAATCTGGAATATTTTCTTAAACATATTTGGAATGATGGTGGAAAAGTAAAATTGGATATTGTATCAAAATATGGGGAATTTTTGTCTAGTGTTGAAACTCAATTTCAATTTCAACATGTAATAGTATTTCATGAAATACTATTACAAACATGGAACAAGAAACAACACAAGTTTACAGACCATTTAAATTACATAAAGATTGAAAGATTTAAAGAAGAGCCCGAAGATGATGATATAAATGATGAGAAAGGTAAAAACCCACAGAATGAACAGGAAAGAAAAGCAAATTATTTTGATTTAGCTATATTAGACAAAGTAAAACGACTTGGTGCCCCTAAAAAAACGGAAAAACTTCTAGATTTATTAGAGCAATATATAAATATTGAAAAAGACATTAGGGTCCCCATAAGCAAATTATCTACTGAAATAAGAAAAGTAATGCTTCTTCTACAAAGCACAATTTCAACATTAACAACCGTAAAAGAAATAGATATAAAAATAATTGCAAAATGCGAAGGTGAAGGTTCTAAAAAAGGCGGTATGCCGCAGAATAATAGTGGACGGTTAAGGAGGTTCGCCGAAAAAATCCTCATTATTAATAAATTTATTAAGTTATCAAAACAGTCTATTGTTAAAGAAGCTGTTGATAAAGCAACACAGTCTATTACTATTAATAATAAATATGTGATAGATGAACAAAAAACTAGTATTGAACGACTAAATAATGAATTTATTAATAATATTAAATTGTTAACCGCATATATATTAGAACAATATATATCATCTAAAATTAAATGTATAGAAGGTTCAAAAACACGACCAGATACACGAGCATATTCGGCACTTACGCGACGACAGGCTGCTTCTGCAAAAGCACAACCAGGCGCACAAACACAGGTGCAGCCACGGGTGCAGCCACGGGTGCAACAACATGCTGTAGCTTCTGCAAAAGCGCTACCTGTCGCACGTCCACAAACACGTCCAGATACACGAGCATATTCGGCACTTACGCGACGACAGGCTGCTTCTGCAAAAGCACAAC
>Ga0114968_10003994_pt1 | contig 11023 bp, 9 predicted proteins | sample M_130807_EF_Meta_FD_87020 | JGI IMG/M metagenome (GOLD analysis project Ga0114968, IMG submission 87020) | Freshwater microbial communities from Lake Montjoie, Canada to study carbon cycling - M_130807_EF_MetaG | ecosystem: Environmental > Aquatic > Freshwater > Lake | place: Lake Montjoie... | reverse complement strand
GGCAGCAGGTAGTCCATGTAGTTGGACCCGATGCAGTTGCCCTCCTCGTCGAAGGTGATGTACTGCATGCTCGCCATGGCGTAGGCCTCGGTGAGACCGCCCATGATCTGGCCCTCGACCACCATCGGGTTGATGCGGACACCGCAGTCATCGACCGCCACGAACTTCACGACGTCCCACACGCCGGTCTCGGCGTCGACCTCGACCTTGCACACGTAAGCCGCGAAGGGCCACGTGAGGTTCGGCGGGTCGTAGTAGGCGTTGTTCTCAAGCCCTGGCTCCATGCCGTCGGGCACGTTGCTGTAGGCCGCAAGCGCGCAGTCCTGAATCGTCACCCCGCGCTCCTGATTGCCGCGCACGTAGAAGCGACCAAGCTCCCACTCGATGTCCTCCTCGGACACCTCGAGCAGATGCGCAGCAATCTTGCGAGCCTTGGCGCGGATCTTGCGCGAGACCATGGCCACGGCAGCACCGGCGACCGGCGTCGAACGCGAGGCATAGGTACCCATGCCGAACGGCGCGGTGTCGGTGTCGCCTTCCTCGACGACGATGTCGTCGGCCGGGATGCCGAGTTCGTGAGCGACGATCTGCGCCCACGTGGTCTCATGACCCTGACCCTGAGTCTTGGCACCGGTGCGCAGGATCGCCTTGCCGGTCATGTGTACGCGTAGCTCGGCCGAGTCGAACATCTTGATACCGATGATGTCGTACTCGCGGCTATTGCCGGCACCGAGCGGCTCGGTCATGGTTGAAATACCGATGCCCAAGAGCTTGCCGCGCTTGCGGGCCTCCTCCTGCTCCTGTTTGAACGTGCTGTAGCCGATGGCCTCCAGCGCGATGTCCAGGCACTTGCCGTACTGGCCGGAGTCGGTGAGGAAGCCGAAGGCCGTGCGGTACGGGAACATGTCGTCCTTGACCAGGTTGATCTTGCGGAACTCCGCCTGATCCATGCCGAGGTCGTCGGCGGCCGCCTGAACCATGCGCTCCTGGAAGAACATCGCCTCCGTGACGCGGAACGAGCATCGGTACGCGACTCCGCCCGGGGCCTTGTTCGTGTACCAGCCCTCACTCGTGAGGTGGGCAGCCGGAACGTCGTAGCACGCGAACGTGGAGTGCATCAGGCCGATCTTGAACTTGGTCGGCTGGGCATCGGCGTAGAACGCTCCGTGGTCGGAGATCGTGTGCATGCGCATGCCCATGATCTTTCCGTCCTTGCGCAACGCCATCTGGCCCTGCAGGTAAACGTCACGACCGAAGCCGGTGGAAATGAGGTTGCCGGTGTTGTCCTCGATCCACTTGACCGGACGCTCGGTGAGGATCGATGCGAGGATCGAGATCACGTAACCGGGGTAGATGGGCACCTTGTTGCCGAATCCACCGCCGAGGTCGGGCGAGATGATGCGGATCATGTGCTCGGGAAGTTCGGCCACCATGGCCACAGCCGCACGAACGATGTGCGGTGCCTGGCTGGTCAAGTAGACGGTGAGCTTGCCGGTGGCACGGTCGTAGTCCGCGATGGAGCCACAGTTCTCCATGGGCGACGGATGCGAACGCGGGTAGTGCAGATCGATGGTCGAGACCACGTCAGCCTCGGCGAATGCCTTGTCTGTGGCCGCCTTGTCGCCGATCTCCCAGTCGAAGATTTTGTTGGTCGGCTGGTTTTCCTTGTCATCGCGAATCAGCGGGGCATCGGCCGCCTGCGCCTGAATCGGGTTGACGATGACGGGCAGCTGCTCGTACTCGACCACGATCTTGCTGCACGCATCCTTGGCGATGTAGACATCGTCCGCGATAACTGCGGCGACTTCCTGGCCCTGGAAGCGCACCTTGTCGGTGGCAAGCACAGCCTGTGTGTCGTACGACAGCGTCGGCATCCACGCCAGGTTGCGCGCCGCCATGGTCTCGCCGGTGAGGACAAGACGGACGCCGGGGATGTCCCAGGCCGCACTGGTGTCGATGGACTTGATGCGGGCGTGCGCCACGGGGCTGCGAAGGATCTCCATATGCAGCATGCCGGGCAGCACGACGTCATCGACGTACTGGCCTCGGCCGCGGATGAACCGGTTGTCCTCTACGCGACGGCGGCTTGCGCCCATGCCGCCGATCTTGAGTTCGTCGAGTGCCATTACGCCTCCTGTGGGTTCTGTGCGCGCATCTTCTCGGCTGCCCACAGGACCGCCTTGACGATGTTCTGGTATCCGGTGCAACGGCAGAGATTGCCTGACAGCGCCCAACGGACGTCATCTTCGGTGGGGTTGGCGTTGCGCGCCAAGAGCGCCTTGGCGGCGAGCATCATGCCGGGGGTGCAGTACCCGCACTGGAGGCCGTGCTCTTGCTTAAAGCCCTCCTGAATGGGGTGCAGTTCGCTTGCTGTGCCCATCCCCTCAACCGTCTCGACGTGATGTCCGTCAGCCTGCACCGCGAGCATTGAGCAGCTCTTGATCGGGCGTCCGTCGAACAGCACCGTGCATGTCCCGCAGTTCGATGTGTCGCAGCCATTGTGCGTCCCCGTGAGCTTGAGGCCCTGTCGCAGCATGTGCGTGAGCAGCAGTCGCGGCTCAATGTCGGCGGTCCGCGGCGTGCCATTGACATTTATCGTGACCCGGCGGGTGGGTACATCCGCTGCGGGTGCTGGCTGAACCTCATCAAACAGGCTGGTCATGGTCACGCTGCTTTCTGCTCGGAGCGGGCAATGCCGTTGAGGATGCGAATCACGAAGATCTTGACGATGTGGCGCTTGTAGTCAGCGGACCCACGGTGGTCGGTGCGGGGGTCTGCAGCGTCAGCCACTGCTTCGGCCGCTGCCTCGATCGAGGCCTCCGTGAGGGTCTGGCCGTTGAGGATGGAGATCGCGGCATTGGCGTCGATGGTCTTTCCACCGACACCGGCGAGCGCGCACCCGGCGCGCAGAACCGTGTCGCCGGACATGTCCAGTGCCACCGCCACCGATGCTGTAGCGAAGTCACCGACCCGGCGTTCGAGCTTGAGATATCCGCCCCGAGCGGTGCCGGTCGCCGGCGGGACGATGGCTTCGACCGCGATCTCGTTGAAGGCCAGGGCATTGGTGAACGGCCCGAGGACAAAGTCCTTCATCTCGATCTCGCGACGCCCCTTGGGTCCCTGCGCGACGATGCGTCCGTTCAGGGCGATCATCGTGGCCGCCCAGTCGCCCTGCGGATCGGCATGGCACACCGAGCCGACAAAGGTGCCGCGAGTGCGCACGATCGGGTCCGCCACGAGCGACGCAGCGCCGGCCAGCGTCGGAAACGTGTCCTGGATGATCGTGGAGAACTCAAGATCCTCGTGACGGCACAGCGCGCCGATGCGCAGCGTGCCATCGGGATCAATCCTGTGATACTCGAGGCCTGGGATGTTGTTAATGTCGATGATCTGCTCGGGAGCCGCGAAGCGCAGCTTGAGCATGGGGACCAAACTCTGGCCACCGGCAAGGATCTTTGCCTCGCCACCGCTGGCGTCGAGAAGTCCGATGGCCTCTTCGAGCGTCTTCGGTGCTTCGTAGGCGAATCTACTGGGATACATGACTTCCTCTCCGGGACTACGCGTGGGTGTCGCGAACCGCGACGGGCAGGGAGTCGGCATCGGGGTCGGGACGCGCCTCCTGGTGCGGTGGCCACGGCCCCTGCACCGGCTGTCCCGCTACTTTCAGGAAATCCACGAACTGGGGGAAGGCCCACACCGTGGGGCTCGCGCCAGTCTTGGGTGCATTCTCGATGAGCGCGAACAGGCGAGGATTACCCCGCTCGTGCCCGGTCGACTCAACAGCCACGGCCCACTCCTCTCACGCATGACTTCGCAGACAGCGCAAGGTAGCGCACATCATCTGCCATGCAACTCGTAATGACCGATGTCGGCGGGGACCGGGCCACGCCCCTCACCTTTCACCCGCGCTCCGTCATTCCCGCGTCCGCTCAGCGACAATCTCGGCCACGATCGACACGGCAATCTCAGCCGGACTTCGTGCCCCAATGCTCAGGCCGGCCGGTCCGTGCACTCGCGACAGGTCGGTGACCTCCCTATAGGCCAGCCACTCGGCACGCGCCTCCTGCATGGAACGCGAGCCCAGCGCACCGATGTACCCCGCGTCGCTTTCCAGAGCGGCCATGAGACAGCGGCTCGAGGGCTCGAGGTCGTGGCCCATGACCACGATCGCGTCGAGCCACGACAGGGTCGCGGACATGCCCGCCACGATGTCGGGGCGAGACTCCACCGAAGCCTTCCAGCCGAGCACAACTCCCTGTGCAGCAAGGGCCTCCGCGATGGGACCTGAGCCTGCCACCACGAGCCGGGGCACGGGGGCAAGCACCGTCGTGATCGACCCCTCAGCTCGCGCGATCCCCGGCCGCCCCGCTGCCAGAAGCTCACGCTCAGGAGGTTGTGCATTCGAGGCCGTGGCCACACGAACGCCCGTCACGTCGCCCTCTGAGGTCGTCAACGTGATGGCGACCGCCTCGCGCTGGAGCAGGTCGCTCCACAACTCGGGGGGGAACGCTGCAGCAGGAACGATCACGAATTCCACCGCACTGCCGGCGGGGAGTCCGGACATCAGACTCTCCAGCTCGGTGACCGCATGACTCACCAGCCGCCCCGACGGCAGCTTGCGAGCAGCGATGTCGGCCAGCAGGCCGTCGAATGCGCCGTTGGCCAATGAGCCCAGTCGGCCTCCACCGGGAGTGAAGGCGAGGGCCTCGTCGGAAACCGTCGGCGCGACCATCCATGCGACGTCAGCACGTGTCCCCGACCGTGCGATCGCGGACACGCTCAGAGCAATGTCATACATGTGCTCACTCCAATGCTGTGGTGAGGTCGTGATTCATCCGAATCACTCCCATGCTGTGGTGAGGTCGTGATTCATCCGAATCACTCCCATTCGATCGTGCCGGGGGGTTTGCTGGTCACGTCGAGGACGACGCGGTTGACATCTCGCACCTCATTGGTGATACGCGTGGAGATTCGAGCAATGAGGTCATAGGGAAGTCGCGACCAGTCCGCGGTCATTGCATCCTCGCTCGACACCGGGCGCAGCACGATGGGGTGGCCATACGTGCGACCGTCGCCCTGCACACCCACCGACCGCACATCGGCCAGAAGCACCACCGGGAACTGCCACACGTCACGATCAAGGTTCGCGGCTGTGAGTTCCTCACGAGCAATGGCATCGGCATCGCGCAAGATGGCCAGACGGTCCTCGGTGATAGCGCCGACGATTCGAATCGCAAGTCCTGGCCCAGGGAACGGATGCCGCCACACGATCTCCTGTGGGAGGCCGAGGTCCAGACCCACCTGACGAACTTCATCCTTGAACAGCGTGCGCAGTGGTTCTACAAGATCGAATTGCAGATCGTCGGGCAGGCCGCCGACATTGTGATGGCTCTTGATGTTGGCGGTGCCCGAGCCTCCACCGGATTCGACGACGTCCGGATACAGCGTGCCCTGGACGAGGAATCGCACCGGCTCGTCGGCTCCGGCTTCGTCGACAATGGTGCGAGCGGCACCTTCGAACACTCGAATGAATTCTCGGCCGATGATCTTGCGCTTGGTCTCGGGGTCGCTCACACCCTCAAGCGCATCAAGGAAGCGCTGCCGGGCATCGACCACGATCAGTCGAATGCCCGTGGCAGCCACGTAGTCGCGCTCGACCTGCTCGGCCTCGCCCTTGCGCAGCAGGCCGTGGTCGACGAAGACGCAGGTGAGCTGTTCCCCTACGGCGCGCTGCACGAGTGCGGCGGCCACCGCAGAGTCGACGCCGCCAGAAAGTCCGCAGATCACCCGGCCCGTGCCCACCTGAGCCCGAATGCGCTCGACCTGCTCATCGATGACGCTGGCCATGGTCCACGACGGCGCGCATCCAGCAACATCGCGAAGGAAGGATTCCAGTACTCGCTGGCCCTGCTCACTGTGCATGACCTCAGGATGGAATTGAACGCCAGCAAGTCGTCGGTCGCGATTCTCGAAGGACGCGACCGGTGTGCCGGACGTGGACGACGTGACGGTGAACCCCGCCGGAGCTACCGCCACCGAGTCGCCGTGCGACATCCAGACATTGAGCTGCACCGGCAGCCCGGCGAAGAGCTCCCCTGGCTCTGTCACCGTGAGCGACGTGCCGCCGTACTCGCGTGCCCCGGTCTGAGCCACGGTGCCACCCAGGGCCTGTGCCATCGCCTGGAATCCGTAGCAGATGCCGAACACGGGGACGCCGGCGTCGAACAGACTCGGGTCAAGAGAAGGGGCTCCCGGCTCGTAGACGCTGGACGGGCCGCCGCTCAAGATGATCGCCGACGGCTTCTTGGCGACCATGTCAGCGACGGACATCGTGTGCGGCACGACCTCGGAGTACACATGCGCCTCGCGGACGCGGCGGGCAATGAGCTGCGCGTACTGCGCCCCGAAGTCCACCACCAGCACGGGTCCGTCATCCACCCCCGAAGCCTAGGCGTTCGAGAGCTCAGCAGCCGGCGACTTCTCAGCCGTTAAGCCCGCGGCGCAACGACCTAACGCGATAACGCCCCGAGCACGATCAGTGTCGATGCCAGAAGTGCGTTGACGACCAGACCGGTCGCCAGCGCCGCAATCAGCCACCGACGGGCGACTCGACTGTGGCGCCGAGCACGGTCACGATCGTCGCGCCCGAGGGCTCGATGGGTGGCCACTCCGTATCCCAGAGCCACGGCGCCCACCGGAAACAGGCACAGGATGGTCGCGGCAGCGGACCAGGCCAGATACGTCCGTGGCGCACGTTCGACATCTCCTGGCACAAAACGACCCTAACCAAGGAGCCCGGCGGACAGATCCGGTCGCTCCGTTTCCTCGAAAAGTTCTGCGCGATGTGACGTACATCTCTAGGGTGATGCGCATCACACCCCGATCGACCTCGGGGTTACGCGAAGGGACGTCCATGGATCACCACGTCAGCGTCACCGTCGATGGGACGGTGTACTCCGGAACGGTGGAGTCGCGCACTCTGCTTGTTCATTGGCTGCGAGAAGGAATCGGCAAAGTCGGCACCGTCGTGGGCTGCGACACCTCCAACTGCGGCGCCTGCACGGTCCTCCTCGATGGTCGCAGCGTGAAGTCCTGCAGCGTCCTAGCTGTCCAGGCCGACGGTGCGGCAGTCACCACTATTCAGGGCCTCGCCACCGGTGATGAATGGCATCCCGTCCAAGTGGCCTTCAAGGAGTGTCACGGCCTGCAGTGCGGCTACTGCACACCCGGCATGGTCATGGCCACGGTCGACCTGCTGTCGGAGAACCCGAACCCCACCGAGGAAGAAATCCGTGAGGGTCTCGAAGGCAACCTGTGCCGCTGCACCGGCTATCACAACATCGTCAAGTCCGTCGCACACGCAGCATCGCTGATGGGAGGCACCAAGTGACCGAGACACTCGCAACCACTACCGCATTCGGACGCCCGATCAAGCGCAAGGAGGATGCCAACCTCCTGCACGGTCGCACCAACTGGACCGACAACATTCAGTTGCCCGGCACCCTGCACATGGCCCTCCTCCGCAGCCCCATGGCCCACGCGCAGATCTCCAACGTCGATGTGTCCGGTGCCTTGGCAATGCCCAACGTTGTCGCTGCCTACAGCGCCGCTGACCTCGGCGACCTCAATGGCGGAGTGCCCTGCGTCTGGCCGGTCACCGACGACATAGTGATGCCGGTGTTTCCGGCGCTGGCCACCGACAAGGTGCGCCACGTGGGCGACTGCATCGCGGTGGTTCTCGCCACCAATGCGGCTTCTGCGGAAGATGCCCTCGCTTCCATCGATGTCGACTATGCACCGCTACCAGCCGTCGTCAACATGGAGCAGGCGATCAACAATCCCCCCGCAGCCGTGCACGACGCTGCACCCAACAACACCTGCTACGTCTACAACCTGGGTGGCGGCTTCGACGAGGTGGCGGCCAAGGCCGATGTCATCGTCAAGCGCCGCTTCATCAACCAGCGCCTCATCCCGGCATTCATGGAGCCGCGTGCCGTCGTGGCAGCACCCATGGGCATGAGCGATGAGATCACGCTGTGGTCCTCCACGCAGGTGCCCCACATCCTTCGCGTGCTCCTCGCGCTGGTGACGGGAATCCCGGAGAACAACCTGCGCGTCATCGCACCCGACGTCGGAGGCGGCTTCGGTGGCAAGTTGACCTGCACCCGCGAGGAGATCCTTGTCACGCAGCTCGCGCGCAAGTTGGGTCGACCAGTCAAGTGGACTGAGACCCGCAGCGAGGACATGGTTGCCACACACCATGGACGCGACCAGATCCAAGACATCGAACTTGCTGCGACGAAGGACGGAAAGTTCCTCGGACTCAAGGTCACCCTGCTCGCGGACATGGGGGCCTACCTTCAGATCATCACGCCTGGGACGCCACTTCTTGGCATGTTCATGTTCCCGGGCATCTACAAGATGGACGCATACTCGTTCAAGTGCACCGGTGTCTTCACCAACAAGACCCCGACCGACGCCTACCGAGGCGCCGGACGTCCTGAGGCCACGTACGCCATCGAGCGCATCGTTGACGAGATGGCAGCAGAGCTCGGCATGGAGCCGATGGAATTGCGAAAGAAGAACTGGATCACGCACGAGGAGTTTCCCTTCACCACAGTTGCCGGGCTTACGTACGACACGGGCAACTACGAGGCCGCCACAGCCAAGGCACTGGACCTCTTCGGGTACGACCAGCTGCGCGCGGAGCAGAAGCGTCGTCGTGATGCAGGCGATCCCATTCAACTCGGGATCGGCATCTCGACCTTCACCGAGATGTGCGGGCTTGCACCGTCCCGCACGCTCGGTGCGTTGAAGTACGTGGCCGGAGGCTGGGAACACTGCACGATCCGACTTCTTCCGACCGGCAAGTGCGAACTCATCACCGGCACCTCGCCCCACGGACAGGGTCACGAGACCGCGTGGAGCCAGATCGCCAGCAGCATCCTCGGCATTCCGGTCGAAGACATCGAGGTGGTGCACGGAGACACCGGCCGCGCGCCGTATGGCATGGACACCTATGGCTCGCGTTCACTCGCGGTCGGCGGCCAGGCCATCAAGGTGGCTGCGGACCGGCTCGTCGAGAAGGCGCGACTCATCGCAGCGCACCAACTCGAGTGCGCACCCAGCGATCTGGAGTTCCGCGAGGGCGTGTTCTATGTCAAGGGTGATCCATCGAAGTCACAGGCCCTCGGTGCAGTCGCGTTCGAGGCCTTCACGGCGCACAACCTCCCCGACGGAGTCGAGCCGACTCTGCAGGCGGAATCGACCGTGGACCCGCAGGACTTCTCCTACCCGCATGGCACACATCTGGCGGCGATGGAAGTCGACACCGAAACCGGCAAGGTCACACTGCGCAAGTACGTGTGCGTGGACGACGTCGGCAATCAGGTCAACCCGATGATCGTCGAAGGTCAGGTGCACGGTGGGCTGGCGCAAGGCATCGCCCAGGCGATGTACGAAGGTGCGGTCTACGACGAGGATGGAAACCTCATGACCGCCAGCCTCGCCGACTACACACTGCCCAGTGCGGCCGACCTTCCGTCGTTCATCACGGACACGACGACCACCCCGTCGACGACGCACCCACTCGGCACAAAGGGTGTCGGCGAAGCCGGCGCCATCGCCTCGACACCGGCGATCATGAACGGCATCGTCGATGCCATTCGACATCTGGGCGTCAACGACGTTCTCATGCCTGCCACACCGCAGACGGTGTGGCGCACGATCCAGTCCGCGAAGGGAGCACGATGATTCCCGCTGAGTTCGATTACGTTCGTCCAGGCTCGGTTGCGGAGGCAGTGGCCGCACTCAAGTCCGGTGGCGAGGACGCAAAGGTCCTCGCCGGTGGCCAGTCGCTGATGCCGGTCCTTCGTCTGCGGCTGGGAGCTCCACCGGTGGTCGTCGACTGCAGTCGGCTGCCTGAACTTCAGGGCATCACCGAGACCGGTGACTCCGTCACCATCGGTGCTGCCGCGACACACCATGCGGTGATGACCAGTGCGGTCGTGAAGTCCGGGGTTCCACTCCTGGCCCAGGCCACGGCAACGGTGGCCGATCCGGCCATTCGACACCGCGGCACTCTCGGCGGATCGTTGGCGCATGCCGATCCGGCGGGCGACCTTCCGGCAGTGGCACTCGCACTGGACGCCACCTTCACCATCGCCGGTGCCGGTGGCACCCGCACGGTATCGGCCGCGGACTTCTTCGTGGATTACTTCACCACCGCGGTTGGGCCGGACGAGATTCTCGTCAGCGTCACCTTCCCCAAGCTCGGGGCGGGCTGGGGTACCACCTACGAGAAGTTCAACCGCACCGCACAGGCGTGGGCGATTGTCGGTGTCGCGGCCGCCGTCAAGGTCGAGGGCGGCAAGATCACCGAGGCCCGCATCGGGCTGACGAACATGTCACCCACTCCGGTTCGCGCCTCAGCGGTCGAAGCCGCGCTGGTGGGCGCAGCAGGTGCCGATGCCATCAACGCCGCGGCACAGGCAGCCGCTGAGGGCACCAGCCCGACCAGCGACCTGAGCGCCCAAGCCGATTACCGCGAGCACCTGGCCAGGGTGCTCACGGGACGGGCCGTCTGCAAAGCCGCAGGTATGTAGTTCCAAGACGAGGGAGTGACGAAGGGGCGGTGCGCACATGCACCGCCCCTTCGTCATGGCCCAACGGCCTCATGCAGACTTCGACCCGTGACTTCATCGCCGTCTACGAACCTGCTTAGTCAGTCGCCGGCGAACTCACGCCACCGCGTGCGTGGAGACATTCAGGGGCTTCGGGCCATCGCCGTCCTGGCGGTCGTGGTTTTCCACGCGGGGCTCCCCCTTCCCGGAGGATTTTCCGGAGTAGACGTCTTCTTTGTCATCTCCGGCTATGTCATCACCAGCGCCATCACGCGACGGATGAGCCACGGTCGCTTTCGACTGCGCGATTTCTATCAAGGGAGGATCCGGCGCCTCCTGCCGGCGCTAGCGACAATGCTCGTTCTTGTCATGGCCGCCAGTGCCGTGCTCGGAACGATCGG
>Ga0114968_10003992_pt1 | contig 11024 bp, 8 predicted proteins | sample M_130807_EF_Meta_FD_87020 | JGI IMG/M metagenome (GOLD analysis project Ga0114968, IMG submission 87020) | Freshwater microbial communities from Lake Montjoie, Canada to study carbon cycling - M_130807_EF_MetaG | ecosystem: Environmental > Aquatic > Freshwater > Lake | place: Lake Montjoie... | reverse complement strand
TGGTTGCGGCCCCACTCTGCTTTCACAAAGCGCACCGTGTCCAGTGGCACCTTGTAGCCCCGGGCCACGCCCTGCAGGTCGTGCTTGCCATAGCCCGTGATGCGCTTGCAGTTGTCGGCCGTGTTGAACAACATGTTGCGTGGGGGCAAAGCGGCATGAACAGCGCCTGCAGTCCACCAGCACAAGATGCAAAGCACAAAGTGAATGCGCACCGGCATCGTCTTTCAGAGCGAAGAAGCTCGCCGCATCAACACATCCCGCGCCGACAGCGCGGCCATGCGGCCTTCGTCGGTGGGGATGACCCACACTTCCACCGACCCTGTGCCTTGATCGATGCGCACCGCTTGCTGGCCATCGGCTTGCAGGTTTTTGTGTTCATCCAAAGACACCCCCAGGTAGTGCAACCGCCTGCACACCGCTTGACGCAACACCGCATCGTGCTCACCAATGCCGCCACTGAAGGCCAACACATCCAAGCCTTGCAAACAAGCCGTCATGGCCCCTGTTTCACGAACAATGCGGTGGGTGAACATGTCGATGGCGAGCTTGGCTTGCGGGTTGGCACTGGCACGCAAGCTGCGCATGTCTGCCGCCACGCCCGAGACGCCCCACAAACCACTTTGTTTGTAAAGCAGCTTGGTGAGTGCTTCGCTGTCCATGCCTTGGCCCAGCAAGTGCAGCAACACACCGGGGTCGATGCTGCCGCTGCGGGTCCCCATCATCAATCCTTCCACCGCAGAAAAACCCATGGTTGTGGCGATGCTTTGGCCCTCATGCATGGCGCACAAACTCGCGCCGTTGCCCAGGTGCGCCATCACAACACGTTGGTGGGCTCGCTGGCTGCGTTGCTGCAGCTGGGTTTGCACATAGGCATAGGACAAGCCATGAAAACCATAGCGGCGAATGCCTTGTTCGTTGTAGCTTGGGGGCAAGGCGAACAAATATTCTTCAGCGGGCAAGTGCGCATGGAACGCCGTGTCAAAACAAGCGATTTGCGGCACTGGCGGGTACAGCGCTTGAAAGCGGCTGATGCCTTGCAGGTTGTGCGGTTGGTGCAGCGGCGCCAGACCCGACAAAGTTTCTAAGCGCTGGAACACCGGCGGGGTGACCAACACCGCTTCGCGGTACCAAGCGCCACCATGCACCACGCGGTGGGCCACGGCGGCCAAGGGTCGGCCCTGCAATTGCAGCGCTACTGTGGCCGCGAGTTCTTGCAAAGCGTTGAGAAAGCTGTCGTTGTCTTGGTTGGCTTCCAAGCCTTCAAAGTTGCCTGACACCACCGGGGCCTGGAGTTCACCACCATCAACTTGCGCATACAGCGCGTACTTGAGTGACGAAGAACCTGCGTTGACGGCCAAGATGTCCATGCCAGCGCGCCTCATCTGTTGGATTGGCGGCGATGGATGGCCACGAGTTGGGCCAGCAAGGCCGAGGCGATGCGGGCATTCACCGTGTCGGCGCGGCTGGTCAGCGCAATGGGGACACGCGCCCCCAACACCAAGCCTGAGGTGGCAGCACCGGCCAAATACTCCAGCGATTTGGCCAACATGTTGCCCGACTCCAAATCGGGCACCACCAGAATGTCGGCGTCCCCCGCCACGTCAGACTGGATGTGTTTGATGCGCACGGATTCAGGTGAAATGGCATTGTCAAATGCCAAGGGGCCATCCAACAAACCGCCTTTGATTTGATCGCGCTGCGCCATCTTGCAAAGCGCAGCCGCATCAATCGTGGAAGGCATGTTGGCACTCACAGTTTCAACCGCAGCCAAGAGAGCCACCTTGGGCAAAGCAATGCCCATGATGTGTGCAAAGTCGATGGCGTTTTGCACGATGTCGATTTTCTCCACCAGCGTTGGTGCGATGTTCAAGGCCGCATCGGTGATCAGCAAAGGTTTGGCGTAGGCCGGCACATCAAATCGAAAGACATGGGACAGGCGTCGCCCTGAGCGCAACATCGGTTGTGCCAACACCGCATGGATGAGTTCATCGGTGTGCAAACTGCCTTTCATCATGGCTTCAACTTGGCGGTCGGCGGCCATCTGCGCGGCCATGTCGGCGGCCGCATGGCTGTGTTCCACGCCGCGAATGCTGAGACCGTTCAAATCGACGCCTTCGGCTTCGGCCAAAGCGCGAATGCGTGTTTCAGGCCCGATCAAGATGGGGGCGATCAAGCCAAGGCGGGCTGCTTCCAACGCCCCGTGCAAAGACTCGGCATCACAGGGATGCACGATGGCGCAAGGCACAGCAGGGAGGTTCTTGCCCATGTCGAGCAGTGATTGCAAGCGCGCTTGCGGATCGAAGAATGGCATCAAAGGTCCGTGGCCTGGTGGGCGTTGCAGCTTGGCGCTTTGGCCCGCGTGCTTTTCGTCGAAGGTGACGTTGTCATTCATATCGGCTCAGTCCGTCCGTGGTGCATTCAGTCAGGGCACGGCTCATTTTCGCAGCGCTGGCTTGTCTAACAGTTTGATGTAGCCCCGACTGTAGTCCATCAAGCCCTGCATCTTCATTTCATGCCAGTTGGCGTGCAGGGATGCCTTCAGGTTTTGGACACCACGCCCTCGATGGCATCGCGCTTGGCCAACTCTGGGAACAACTTCAGCCAGCCCAAAGCCACCAGCACGGTACCCACGCCGCCCGACACCACCGAGGCCACCGGCCCCCACAACGCCGCAGTCATGCCCGATTCAAATTCACCCAGTTCATTGGACGCCCCAATGAAGACACCATTCACAGCCGCCACGCGGCCGCGCATGTCGTCGGGAGTTTCGAGTTGCATCAAGGTCAAGCGCGTGACCACGCTGATGTTGTCTGCCGCGCCACAGGCGGCCAAGGCGAATAAGGAGAGCGTGAAGTTCTCCGACAAACCAAAGACGATGGAAGCAACACCGAACACCGCGACAGCACCCAGCAATTTGTAACCGGCCCGGCGCTTGATGGGCCAGCGGGTGATGATGATGGACATGCACAAAGCGCCCAAGGCGGGTGCCGAGCGCAACAGGCCCAAGCCATCGGGGCCGACATGCAGAATGTCCCGCGCAAAAATGGGCAACAAGGCGGTGGCACCGCCCAACAACACCGCGAACAAATCGAGGGAAATGGCTCCCAGCAAGACCTTGCGCTCCCACACAAAGGCTACGCCGGCAAACAAAGAGGTCCAACTCATGCTGCTGGGCCGCACCACATGTTGATAGCGCACCAACAAGGTCAGCACAGACGAGATGCCAAACAACACCGCACACACCGCATACACCGTGAGTGCCCCGGTCAAATACAAGAAGCCGCCGATGGCCGGACCGCCAATCACCGCCATTTCCACGCCCGTGGAGCTCAAGGCGATGGCGCGCTGAAACAGGTGTTTGGGCACCAACAACGGCGTGATGGCTTGCTGGGCTGGCATTTGAAAGGCGCGGGTGAATCCCAGCACAAAGGCCACCGCGAAGATCAATTCGCGACTGACCTGGCCCTGCCAAGTGGCCACGCCCAACACCACCGACACACTGGCCAAGACCAACATGCAGGTGGCGAAAATACGGCCCCGGTGCAAGCGGTCTACCACCTGCCCCGCCGGCAAGGCCATCAGCAAGGCGGGCAGAAATTGAATCAAACCGACCAAGCCCAAATCCCAGGCACTGCCGGTGAGTTCATACAGGTTCCAACCGATGGCCAGCATCAGCATTTGGTGAGCGGAGATGCCAAAAATCCGTGCAAACCAAAAGCGCATGAACTGGCGTTGCGCCAGCAGTTCTGAAAAAGACGAATTCATTCGGGGTATTCTCCCCACATTCGGCGCTCAGCCCGCCTCAGAGATTTGAGGTTCTTTGAAATCAGCGCCTATGCGCTCAATGATGAAGGCGGCGGTGGTCATGATGTGCTGGCGCGCTTGGGCTTCAGCTTCATCGGCATTGCCTGATGCAATGGCCTGAAGCATGACCTCGTGGTGATCCCACACATCGCGCGGTTTTTCGTTGCGCATCAACACCTCGCCCATCACGCGTTGCGTGTAAGTCCAGTAGGTGTCCATCGTGGGTGCAATCAGGGGGTTGTCCGACAACGCGTAAACAAACTGGTGAAACGCTTTGTCGGCATTGATGAGGTCGCGCACCTTGCCGGTTTTCACGGCCTCTCGCCCTTTGTCAATGTAGGCCGGTCCTTTGGCCGCTGCCACGCGGGCATTGAGCTCAGCGGCTTTGCGAAACGCCAAACCTTCCAACACCGCACGCACTTCGTACATCTGGTTGATGTAGGCCGGGTCCAGAGGGGCAACGATCAAGCCACGTCCTGGGGCATCGCGCAACAAACCTTGGTTGCGCAACAACAGCAGCGCTTGTTGCACAGGCTGGCGCGACACGCCCAAGGCAGCGGCCAATTGTTCTTGGATGATGCGGGTACCGGGGGTGAGTTTGCCGGTTGCAATTTCCACCAGGATGGCTTCTAGAACTTGTTCAACCAAATTCGGCTGAATGGACAACATCTTCATACAACGATCATCTTTGTCATTGAAAAAACAGTCATGCAGTGGGGCTCGAATCGCCCTTTCGCCAGACACGCTCCAGATCATCCCATGAACTCAGGGCTTGCAAGTCCGGCACCCATGCAAGACCCGATTTGGCGTCCGAAGACACGGCCTCTGGTGTGACCAACACATCCAACAAGGCGGGCAGATTTTTCAACGCCTTGTCAATGGCAGCGGGCAAGTCTTCAGCGCGTTCTACGCGCTGCGCATGCATGCCAAAGGCCTTGGCCATGGCGGCATGGTCGGCAAATTGCAAGCGCGTGCCCACCACTTTGCCGTGGGTCTCTTGCTGATCGCGCACTTCAATGGCCCAGGCACCGTTGTTGGCCACCACAATCAGCACCGGGGCCTTGTGCCGCACAGCAGTGTCGATCTCCATGGCGTTGAAACCAAACGCGCCATCGCCGGTGGCGACCACCACGGTTTTGTCGGGGCACGCCAAACTGGCCGCGATGCCAAACGGTGTGCCCACACCGATGCAGCCCAAGGGGCCAGGGTCGAGGTACTGCGGCGAAGACAAACCCACCCGCGCAAAGCTCAAAAAATCCCCGCCGTCGGCCACCACCACCGAGTCGGTGGGCAAGGCTTCACGCAATGCGGCCAACACGCGGTTGGGGTGCATCAGGCCATCGCTGCCGGGCGCTTCTTGTTGCATGCTGTGCTGCAGTTTCTCGACGCGTTGCAGGTGCTTTTGACGCAAGCCCGCCGACCAGGCTCTGTCCGTTGCGGGTGTTTTCTGCGCGCCCCACTTCAACAACGCTTGCAAACTCAAATTCACATCGCCCAACAACTCCACGTCTGCACGGCGGTTGTCGCGCAACTCGGCGGCGTTGTCGCTCAGGCGAATGAACTTGGCCGGGCCCAACACAGCGGGCGAACCAAAGGCCAACTGGAAATCCAATTTGCGACCCAGCGTCACCACCACATCGGCCGATTGCATCACTTGGCCACGCATGGCGGCCACCACGCTGTCGTGGCTGTCGGGCACCAATCCACGGCTCTCGCCGGTGTCCAAATACACCGCACCGAGTGTTGACAAGAGTTGTTGCAACGCCGCTGAACTGCCACGTGCGCCGCGCCCCGAAATGAACAAGGGCCGCTTGGCTTGCCACAGCACGTCCACGGCGGCTCGCACATCGGCTTCATCGGCACTCAAGCGTGGCAAACGAACCGGCTTGAAGTGCTCAGGCAGCAGCACCGCAGGGCTGGGTTGGCTGCGCAACACATCGACTGGAAAGTCGATAAAGACCGGACCACTTTCACCGCCTTGCCCCATGGCGCAGGCCATGGCTTCGTACAAATGGGACAAGACCAAATCGGGATGCCGCACGGTGCGGGCAAAGCGGGTGATGCTTTGCACCAAGGGGATGTGCGACATGTCTTGCAACCCGCCACGGTGCTCTTGCGCCATCGGCGGCGTGCCTGAAATGACCACCACGGGCGCTCGCGCCACATGGGCGTTGGCGATGCCGGTGATGGCGTTGGTGACCCCCGGTCCTGCAGTCACCAAGGCGACGCCTGGACGCCCAGTCAGCTCGGCTTCGGCATGGGCCATGTAGACCGCCGCCCGCTCATCGCGGGTGTCAACAATGCGAATGCCATGCGCATCCAGACGCATCCAAATCGGCATGATGTGCCCCCCGCACAAGCCGTAAACCCTTGTCACACCTTGATTTTTTAAAAACAAGGCGATCAGATCGGCGATGCTGTCACAGGATGTGGGCGGGGTTTGTGTGGGGTTTGAAATCAAGTCCATGGTGCAAGGTCTGGTCGGGGGGTCTAGGGATAATACTGATCGAATTCTGAATTCAGAATACTATATTTCGGGTTCCCGCACAAATCAAGTCGACAAAAACCCGAGCCCACCCGTGAGACAGTTGTTCAATATTTCCGAGATGCTGCAAACCCATGCGCGGTTGCGGCCCAACCACATCGGCGCGTCTGACAGCCAACGCCAGCTGAGCTACCGCGCCTGGAACCAGCGGGCCAGCGCCTTGGCCAGCGGCCTGCTTGAACAGGGCTTGCAAGCGGGTGAACGCGTGGCCGTTCTGGCCTACAACCGCATCGAGTGGTTGGAGATGTATGTGGCTTTGGCCCGTGCTGGTTTGGTCGCCCTGCCCCTGAATTTCCGCCTGGTGAGCGACGAGCTGGCCTACATCTTGAAAGACGCGCAAGTCAGCGCCTTGATCTGTGCCCAGTCCTTGCAAGACAAAGTGCTGCCCATCACCGCCTCCATGCCGCTGAAAGCCTGTGTGCAAATGGACGGCACCACCGAAGCGGGCTGGACCGACTACGAGGTGCTGATTCAACAAGCGCCTGTGCGCACCGACTGGCCCCGGGTGGATCCGAAACAAACCTGCGCCCTGATGTACACCTCGGGCACCACCGGCAAACCCAAGGGCGCGATTCGCAGCCACGAGGCCAGCACCTTGATGGCCTATGCCACGGCACTGGACATGGGCTTCACCGTGAATGACAAAGCTTTGTTGGTGATGCCCTTGTGCCATGCCAACTCTTTGTACTTTGCCAACACCTTCATTCACCTGGGGGCGTGCATCGTGGTCGACGACCGTGCCAGCTTTGACCCCGAGCATTTGCTGATGCTGTTGTCCAAGCACGAGATCACCTTCACTTCCATGGTGCCCACGCACTACATCATGATGCTGGCCTTGCCCGAGGACGTGAAAAAGCAATACGTCACCCAAAGCGTGGGCCGCTTGTTGGTGTCTTCTGCACCCGCCAATGCCAACCTGAAACGCGCCATTCAGCACATGTTCCCCAATGGCCAGCTCTACGAGTTGTACGGCTCTACCGAAGCTGGCTGGGTCACCTTGCTGCGCCCCGACGAACAACTGCGCAAGCTGGGTTCGGTGGGTCGCGAATGGGTCGGCAGTGGTCCCATCAAATTGTTGGATGCGCAGCGCCAAGAAGTGCCCGATGGTGAGGTGGGCGAGTTGTACTCCTGCACCTCCTATGCGTTTGAAGGCTATTGGGGCTCGCCAGAAAAAACCGCTGAAGCTTTCGCAGATGCCTGGTGCTCAGTGGGTGACATGGCCATGCGGGATGCCGATGGATTCATCTGGCTGATGGACCGCAAAAGCAACATGATCATCAGCGGCGGCGAAAACATCTACCCCTCCGAAGTGGAAGCCGTGTTGTGCGCCCACCTTGCGGTGCAAGAAGCGGCTGTGATTGGTGTGCCGCATGAAAAATGGGGCGAAACCGTGCTGGCCGTGGTGGTCACCAAAGCAGGCCATGAGTGCAGCGCAGACGCGTTGAAGCAATGGTGCAAAGAGCGCTTGGCCGGCTTCAAGCAGCCACGGCACATTGAATTCATCAGCGCCGAAGACATGCCACGCACCGCCACCGGAAAAATTGTGCACCGCCGTTTGCGTGATTCCTTGGCGCAGCGCCTGACTGAAACCGCCACCCATTGATGCCGCCCTGCCATCTTTTCAACAACTTCAACCCCTCACCACGATTCACATGAAAAACGCTAGCGCCTCTTCTTCTTGCTGCGGCTGTGCGCACAACGACCAAGGCGTCGACCCCGAGCGCCGCCAAGCCATCCAATGGATGTCGATGGGTTTGTCCACGCTGCCGTTCATGGGTGCGGCCGCACAGGCTGCCGATGCCGCGCCCATGCTGTTGGTCGATGCCGATGCAGAAGCGAATTTCAAACCCTTGCGCCCCAGCGACCTGGCCCTTGGCAAACCCTTGCTGGTTTTTCCCTTTGATACCAAGACAGGTGCGCCGAAAAATGAATCACGCGCCAACAAACTGGTGGTGATTCGATTGCCCGAGGATCAAATGGAAGCGACCACCAAAGCGCGCTCTGCCGGTGGCGTGTTGGCTTATTCGGCGTTGTGCACCCACCAGGCATGCGATGTCAAAACCTGGCTGGCCAAAGAAAAAGTGTTGGTGTGTTTTTGCCATGCCTCCAAGTTCGATCTGCTCGATGGCGCCAAAGTCGTCGATGGACCAGCCTCTCGTCCTCTGCCCCATTTCACCTTGAAGCTCGAAGGCGAATTTCTCGCCATTGCAACCAGTTCCCCCGCCAACCAGGGCTCCTAAGCCTGGTTATTTCCAAGACTCACTTTCAGGAGAAAAACCATGAGTCATTTGATAAAAAAACTGTCCATTGCAGTGATCGGTGCTTGTGCCATCATGGCGCATGCCGACACCAAGCTTGGCCCCTATGAACCCGTGACCGATGCCCGGTTGAGCAACCCGGAAGCCAAAAACTGGTTGATGTACCGCGGCAACTACCAAGGCTGGGGCTACAGTCCGCTGGAAAAAATCAACACCGGTAACGTGAAAAAACTCTCACTCGCATGGTCTTTTTCCACGGGTGTGACCGAAGGTCACCAAGCGCCCCCCATCGTGAACAATGGCTACATGTATGTCACCACGCCGAACGCGCAAGTGATTGCCATCAATGCCATCACAGGTGAGGAAATCTGGCGTTACAAGAAAGAAATCCCCGCCGATTTGCTGATGCTGCACAACACCAACCGCGGTGTGGCGCTCTATGGCGACAAGGTGTATGTGGGCACCGTGGATTCCCACCTGATCGCATTGGACGCCAAAACCGGCAAAGTAGTGTGGGACACCACCGTGGGCGATGTGAAAGCATTGCACTACATCACCCTGGCCCCATTGGCCGCCAAAGGCAAAATTTTGGTGGGTTCCTCTGGTGGTGAAACCGGTGTGCGGGGCTATGTGGCCGCTTTTGATGCAAACACTGGCAAAGAAGTTTGGCGCACCTACACCACAGCGCCCCCCGGCGAACCCGGTGGCGACACATGGCCTGGCGACAGCCACAAAAACGGTGGCGGCAGCGTCTGGATCACTGGCACATACGACCCTGCCACCAACATCGCTTATTGGGGCACCGGCAACCCTGCACCTTGGCCCACCGAAGGCCGCACTGGTGACAACCTCTACACCACATCGACCATTGCGGTTGATTTGGACAGTGGCAAGATCAAAGGCCACCACCAGTACCACCAAAACGACGCATGGGACTGGGATGAGGTCAGCGCGCCTGTGCTGATTGACACCGAGATCAACGGTCGCAAAGTCAAAGGTGCCGTGCACGCAGGTCGCAATGGCTACTTGTGGATGCTCGAGCGTCAAGCCAGCGGCAAGATCGACTTTGTCAATGGCGTCCCCTATGTCTACAACGATGTGTTCAAAAGCATCGACAAAAAGACAGGCCGTCCCACCTATGACATGAGCAAAAAGCCCGGCATGGGCAAAGCCGTGACCTTCTGCCCCTCTTTGTGGGGTGGTAAAGATTGGCCCCCAGAAGCTTGGAGCCCCAAGACCAAGCTGTTCTACATCCCTGCCAACAACCACCTGTGCTCTGAGTTGCCCGCTGCAGAGGAGTCCGCATACAAAAAAGGCGACCTCTACATTGGTTACCCGATCGACGGCGTGTTGGGCAGCTTGCGCTACCAAGGTGGCAAAAAGCCTGACAGCATCGGTGAGTTGCAGGCCTGGAACCTGGAGACAGGAAAAATGGCATGGTCGTACAAATACGACCGCGCCATTTGGGCTCCGCTCTTGACCACAGGTGGCAACCTGCTGTTTGCAGGTGGCACCAACGACCGCGAATTCCGTGCTTTCGACGCTTCGAATGGCAAGGTCTTGTGGAAGTACGAAATGCCTTCTGGCGTGACTGCAGTGCCTGCTTCCTACGAAATCAACGGCGAGCAATACATCGCTGTGCAAGCCGGATGGGGTATTGATGCCGAGCGCATGCAGTCTGGTATCAACACTTTGGACAAAACCAAAACGACAGTTCCTCAAGGTGGTACTGTGATGGTGTTCAAACTGTCCAAGTGATGCTTTGACCTAGCTGAGTGTCATCGGCCTCGCAATGATTGCGAGGCCGATGCGTTTCTTGAACCTCTTCTTCCTTCTTCAGGAGTCTTTCATGGCTGACAGTTTCGACGCACTTGCCGCCACGTCCAACGCAGAGCGGACTGCCGTCTACAAAAAAGCCGCATGGCGATTGATTCCTTTTTTGTGTCTGTGTTTGGTCGCTGCTTACCTGGACCGGGTCAATGTGGGCTTTGCCAAACTGCAAATGATGGATGACTTGGCCTTCAGCAACACCGTCTATGGTGTGGGAGCCGGTATCTTCTTCTTGGGCTATGTGCTGTTTGAAGTGCCCAGCAATATTTTGTTGCACCGGGTGGGTGCACGCATGTGGATTGCCCGCATCATGATCACCTGGGGCCTGATTGGCGCAGCCATGGCCTTTGTGCAAACCGCCACCCAGTTTTATGTGTTGCGCTTTTTGTTGGGCGTGGCCGAAGCGGGGTTCATCCCCGGCGCTTTTTACTTTTTATCGTGCTGGTTTCCGGCCGCTTGGCGCGGGCGCATCATCGCCTTGCTGTTGTCGGCCTTGCCCCTGTCCAGCATTTTGGGGGGGCCTTTGTCTGGCTACATCATGGTGCAGTTCGCCGATGTCGGCGGGCTGCGCGGTTGGCAATGGTTGT
>Ga0114968_10003990_pt1 | contig 11027 bp, 7 predicted proteins | sample M_130807_EF_Meta_FD_87020 | JGI IMG/M metagenome (GOLD analysis project Ga0114968, IMG submission 87020) | Freshwater microbial communities from Lake Montjoie, Canada to study carbon cycling - M_130807_EF_MetaG | ecosystem: Environmental > Aquatic > Freshwater > Lake | place: Lake Montjoie... | reverse complement strand
TTTTTATCAGGAGCAAAAATAATTTTTTGCTCTATAGGTAAACTATTTATTATAACCTCAGCATTACTGCTGGTACAAATAATATCACTTAAAGCTTTTATGCCAGCAGAACAATTAATGTAAGTGATTACTATATGTTCGGGGTATTTATCTTTAAATAATTTAAATAAACCTGGTGGGGCACTATCACTTAAAGAACACCCTGCATTTAAATCAGGCAGTAAAACCTTTTTACCCGGATTTAAAATTTTTGCGGTTTCAGCCATAAAATGAACACCAGCGAAAACAATAATGTCAGCGTTTGTTTGTTCTGCTTTTTGGGCCAGTGCTAAACTGTCACCAATGAAATCAGCAGCATCTTGAATATCGGAATCCTGATAATAATGTGCTAATACGATTGCATTCTTTTTTTCTTTAAGATTTTTTATTTCATAAAATAAATCTAACCCTGAATCGATTTCAATGTTTAAAAAACCTGTTGTAAATAAATTTGATTTTGCGGTGTTAATATCTATCATAATATGTATTAATAGTTTCTTTATTTAAATTAACTTACTATTACTATGGGTGTGAATATGTGTAAAATTAAAATTCAATTTATTTTTCTAGTAAAAAAACCTTAAATAACAACGTCTTTAAACAAGAAATAAACATTCTAGAAAAAATCAATATAAACTAATTATTACTAACTAAAAGAGATTATATGAATTTAAAATAATTTATACACTCGCGTTAATAAAATAAAGTGTTGAAAACTATTAAATAAAAACACCAAAAAACAATGTTAGAAAAAGTTTAATAAATTCTATATTTCAACAAATTAAAATAAATTTCAAAAAATAAAATAAAATATACCCTAATTACCCGCAAAAAAATAATAATAAAAAGGACGTTATTAACAGTAAATATAAATTTTCAACAAAGAAGTGTGAATTATAAAAATTTGCAGTTTGTTGAGATGGCAAACCTACTTAAGTTTTATTTATATAAATACCTAAAAACATAAAAGGTTAAAAAAAAGGCATAAAAAAATTATAATATGTGTTAAAAATAAAAAGCGGGTATAAAGACCTTATAAATGGGTGTTTATATGATAAATTATACTATTTTTGTCGTCAATTTTAATTAATTTTTTATGCAGATAATACAAAATATACGAGATAAAGGTACAGCTATAATAATTGTTGTAATTGCGCTAAGTTTAATAGGTTTCATTTTAATGGACGCAAAATCAGGGCAGAAAACAAGTTTGTTTGGCGGAAACTCGTCTACCAGTGTTGGTGAAGTAAATGGAGAAGCAATTGAATATAAAGATTTTACCGATAAGGTAAAACAAACAGAGGATCAATATGGAGGTCGCGTAGGAGGAAACCAAGTTTATGAGATACGTCAATCTGTTTGGGATCAGTTAGTGGCTGAGAGAGTTATAATAAAAGAGTTTAAAAAACTAGGGCTTAGTTTTTCTCCCAAAGAAATGAGTGCTATAATGTTTAGCCAAGATGCCCCATATACATTAAAGCAAGCGTTTACAGATAAACAAACAGGCCAATATGATATAAACAAAGTCCAGGAATGGTGGAAAACAGCAAAAAAATCTAAAGATGAACAACGGCAAGCGATAGAGGCACAGATAATAGAACCAATGAAATTACAAACATTATACAGTAAGTACAACGGGATGATTGCAGCAAGTGCCTATTATCCAACATGGATGCAAAAGAAAGATTTAGCAGAAAGAAACCTGTTTGCAAACATTAGCTATGTAGGAGTCCCCTATAATGTAATAAATGACAATGATATAAAAGTAAGCGACGCGGAGATAATTGACTATGTTACCAAAAAGAAATCTGCCTATAAGCAAGATGGGGGAAGATTTATAAGTTATGTTTCATTTAGTGCAAATCCCTCTGCCAACGATTCTATAAAAGCTAAAGAGTCTATAGAAACGTTAAAGACAGCGTTTATATTAGATACCAACGCAAATATTTTTCTAGCTAGAAACATGAGTACCATCAAATATTTTGATGGGTATTCACTAAAATCAAAGATGGCGATGGTCCAAAAAGATACAATTGCTGCATTGCCGATAGGTAATGTATATGGGCCATATCTTGACGGAGGCTCTTATGTATTAGCAAAAATGTTGGGTAATAGACAAATGCCAGACAGTGTGAGAGCTAGAACAATTTTAGTAAGCACAAGAGATCTTCAGACTGGCCAGCCGACTATTGCCGATAGTATTGCTAAAAAAAGAATTGACAGTATTTCTACAGCCATTAAAGGAGGAGCAGATTTTAATTCAATGGTTTTACAGTACAGCGATGATATGGTAAGTAAAGATAAAGGAGGAGCATATGATTTTTCTTCTATTCAGTTTCAAAACCTACCAAAAGAGTTTTCAGAAGTTGTATTTTATGGCACATCGGGAGATAAAAAAACAGTAAAGACAGATATCGGATGGTACTATATAGAGGTAATCAGCCAAAAGAACTTTGAAACAGCCTATAAAGTTGCTTATATGTCAAAGCAAATTTTAGCCACAGACGAAACTGTTAACAATGCAAGCATGAAGGCAACAAAATTGTCGGGAGAAAATAGGGATATTAAATCATTGGATGCTTATGTTACCAAAAACGGAATTCAAAAATTAGACGTACCAAATATGATAACCCAAAATGAATACAAGTTGGGTTTATTGCAAGATGCAAGACAGTTGATAAGGTGGGCATTTGAGGCAAAGGCGGGAGAGGTGAGTGAGCCATTTAGTATTGAAGACCAGTTTGTTGTTGCTACTGTAAGAATGATTCAACCAGAGGGACTTCCAGACGCAAACACAGCGAGACCTTTGGTAGAGTCAATTTTGAGAAAAGAAAAAAAGGCTGCTATAATAAAAGAAAAATTGTCTAAAGCAAATTCATTAGAAACAGCAACATCAATATATAACCAGCCTATAAGAATAGCCGGTGCAGATTCAACCCTTACACTTGGTTCACAAATCATAAACGGCATAGGTGATGAGCCAAAAATAATTGGAGCGGCATTTAATAAAAACCTACAATCAAAAATATCCGAACCAATTAGCGGAAACGGGGGTGTGTTTTTGGTTAAAGTAAATTCCGTTGGAAGCTTACCAACCGAACCATTAGAATACAGCGCAATACAATCAGTCGAGCAAACAAAAGGTTTATTACAAAAACTATCAGCCTGGTTCGAGTCTTTAAAGAAAACAGCAGAGATAAAAGATTACCGGAGTAAGCAATTTTAAAAAAGGAATAAAAAAATTAAAAGCCAAACCACAGAGTTTGGCTTTTTCATTTAGCAAAAAACATAGATAGCAATAAATAATTATATTAAATTTTTTAAAAAGAAAAAACTCCTTAAGTTACCCACGACCAAAATAATATGTATAAAATTATTTTATTAATCGATATCTCTGAAGAATATGGGCAAAATCTAACTAAAGGAATTGTTAAATATTCAAAAGAAATTGGGCCATGGGTTTTTTGTAAGATGCCACTTTTTTACATAGAAACACACGGACTAGACGGAATTGTAAAGTTTGCAAAAGATTGGGGTGCAGACGGAATTATTGCTCACCTAGACAATGCGCTGGATATAAAAAAAATACACAAAGCTGGAATAAGTTTAATTGTAGAGGACTTCAAAGAGAGGTTTGAAGGAATATCAAATATTACTGGAGGCTATTTTGAAACGGGTGAAATGGGGGCAGAATATTTTATTAAAAAGGGCTTTAAAAATTTTGGGTTTTATGGATTTAAAAATATTGTATGGTCCAGAGAAAGGTTTGAAGGGTTTCAAAGATATTTATTAGATCACAAGTTTGCAGTACACGAATTTGACCAAGATCGCCAGGGCGTTCAAGCGCTATGGTTTTATAAACCCTCTTTACTTAGTCAATGGCTCAAATCTTTACCCAAGCCAATTGCAATAATGGCTTGTGACGACGAACGGGCTCAACACCTTACAGAGGCATGTAAGCAAGCACAAATACACATACCAGAGCAGATAGCCGTCTTGGGCGTTGACAATGACCAGATGACTTGTAATTTATCTGATCCTCCGATATCAAGTATTAATCTTGATACTGAAAAAGGGGGTTACGAGGCGGCCAAATTAATGCACCAGCTCATTTCAGAAAAAAATTATTGTCCTCAAAACATTATTGTAAAGCCTACGCATATAATTACTCGCCACTCAACAGATATCACATCGGCTAGTGATTTGCTAATAGCAAGGGCATTAAAATTTATTCATCAAAATATATCAGATAAAATAAATGTTTCAGATGTTTTAAAAGAAGTGCCACTTTCAAGAAGGTCTTTTGAAAAAAGATTTTATGATATTACAGGGGTGGCGGTATATAAATATATATACAACTTAAAAATTCAAAAATTCGCAGAGCGCTTATTGGAAACAGATAAAACAGTATCAGAAATTGCAATGGAATCAAGTTTTGGCTTAAGTAATAATATTTCCAGGCAGTTTAAACAGGTGAAGGGGTGCACCCCTTCACAATATAGAAAAAAACATATAAATAAAAAAAGACCTGAATAATAAACAGTCTTTAAATTATGTTACAATGAATGTAATGACTTTTAATATTCGCTGTGATAAATCCAGTGATCTAGAAAATGCTTGGCAAAATAGAAAAGATTTTGTTTTAAAAATGATTAATTTTTATGACGCCGATATTTTAGCTACGCAAGAAGTATTAAAAAACCAACTCCATGATTTATTAGAAGGCCTTCCCCAATACAAATCTTTAGGCATAGGGCGAGAAAACGGAAAAGATAAAGGGGAACACTGTGCAATATTTTATAAACCACAAATGTTTACTGTTGAGAAAAGTGGACATTTTTGGTTAAGCGAACAACCCCAGCAACCTGGTTCAAAAGGCTGGGATGCAGCGTGCGAGAGAATAGTAACCTGGGCTATTTTTAAAGAGAAAAAAACAGAAACAAGATTTGTTTTTTTTAACACCCATTTTGACCATATTGGTGAGTTAGCAAGAAAAGAAAGCGCAATTTTGTTAAAGAAAAAAATTGAAGAAATTGGTGAAAATTTATTGGTAATACTAACAGGAGATCTGAATCTTCCTCCAGAAGCAGAGGTGGTTAAAAGTTTGCTGCAAGACTGTCTTTTATTAGATTCAAGAAAAACTTCAAGTTCTGTATTCGGGCCCCCATGGAGTTTTCATGATTTTGGAAGGATTCCTGTGCCACACCGAAAGCTAATTGATTATATTTTGGTAGACAAAAGAATAACGGTTAACAAATATGCTTGTATTTTCGAAACACTTAATTCGGTATTTTTATCTGACCATAATCCTGTGTTAGTTCAAATAGAATTTGATTCATAATTATTGACGAAGATGAATTTTGAACAACGTCTTAATCATAATATATCGGCTTAATTAAGTGTTTTAAAAAACAAGACGATAATTAATTTTAAGTACTACTTTTGAAAAGCAAGACAAAAAGAAGCCAAAAACTATGGCAGCAGGTAAACTGAAGCAAACATTAACACCCACCCTTTTATGGGGGTTGGGAGTAGGGTATGTAATTTCCGGAATGTATTTTGGCTGGAACCTGGGTTTAGAAAAAGGGGGAACCTTAGGCATGGCAATGGCTACCTTGTTGGTTATTGTTTTATATACTTGCTTTAGTTTTTCTTATGCAGAGCTAGCTTGTGCTATACCCAAAGCGGGCGGTGTCTATGATTATACTGAGCGGGCGTTTAAAAAAGACATCGGTTTTATAGCGGGCCTTGCGCAGATAATTGAATTTGTATTTGCACCCCCAGCCATAGCTATTGCAATTGGGTCATATTTTAATTTAGCATTTCCGCAAATACCTATCTTGCCAGCAGCCATTTCTGTTTACTTAGTTTTTATGTCCTTGAATATTTATGGGGTAAAAGCGGCAGCTAGTTTCGAATTAATTGTTACTATTTTGGCGGTAGGAGAATTATTACTTTTCTCCACATTGACACTCCCTCATTTTTCATTGGATCACTTTACTAAGAACCCTTTTCCCAACGGTTGGGGAGGAGCTTTTGCGGCAATTCCCTTTGCGATTTGGTTTTTTTTAGGGATAGAGGGCGTAGCAAATGTTGCAGAAGAGACAATTAATCCACAAAAAGATATTTTAAAAGGGTTTGGGTGGGCACTAATTACCTTGGTAATATTATGTGTGTTGGTTTTTTTTGCTTCTATTGGAATAAGTGGTTGGCAGAGCATCGTCTATTCTGCAAATGGAGTAAGTTCAGACTCACCATTGCCACTTGCTCTCGGACAGCTTTTTGCTTCAGACCATTTTTTTTATAAATTGTTAATTGGAATTGGCTTATTTGGCTTGGTAGCCTCTTTTCATGGGCTGTTATTGGCTAGCGGTCGTGCAACTTTTGAGTTTGGAAAAATTGGCAACGCACCAAAAATTCTAGGAAAGGTGCACAGTAAATTTCAAACTCCCGCCAATGCGCTGGTATTCAATTCCATTTTAGGCATCGCTATTCTTTGCACAGGAAAAACAGCAGAAATTATAATTATATCTGTTTTTGGCGCAGTTACATTGTATATTTTTTCAATGATGGCCGTATTAAAACTGCGTAAAATTTCTCCGGAAATGAATCGGCCATTCCGTGTTCCATTTTATCCATTTACGCCAATACTAGCTTTGGTGTTAGCAATTATTTGTTTAATTGCACTTTGTTATTATAATGTACTCTTAGCGATTTGCTATTTTGGTATACTATTTCTCTTTTATGTACTGTTTAAAATTTTTAAAAAATGAGCAACGAGGAAATTTTAGATTATGTTAGTAAGCACCCCTCTGGTAGGGTAAAGGTTGCTGTAGCAGATATTGATGGTGTACTTCGTGGAAAATATATTTCGAGCGAAAAGTTTTTATCTGTTGCTAAAAACGAATTGGGGTTTTGCGCAGTAATTTTTGGCTGGGATATGGCCGACCAGGCTTATGATAATAGTAGCTTTACAGGATGGCACACAGGATACCCTGACGCAAAAGTAAGGTTGAGTATCAATAGTTTTAGAAAAATTCCTTGGGAAAATGATTTGCCTTTTTTTCTAGGAGAGTTTATTGACGAAGCGGGCAATCCGCTTGAGGTCTGTCCACGTCAATTGCTACAAAAAATCATAAGGCAGGCAAACGATTTAAGCTATGAACCAAAATTCTCCCAAGAGTTTGAATGGTTTAATTTTGCAGAAACATCTAAAAGTTTTGCTGAAAAAGAAGGGAGAAATTTAACTCCTCTTACACCAGGGATGTTTGGATATTCTATTTTAAGAAGTAGTGAAAGAAATGATTTTTTCTCAGCTCTTTTTGAACAACTTAAAAAATTTAATATACCGTTAGAGGGGTTGCATACAGAAACGGGACCCGGTGTATACGAAGCGGCTATTACTTATAGTGATGCATTAATGGCTGCAGACAATGCGGTTCTTTTCAAAACGTCTGTAAAAGAGATTGCATACAAGCATGGCATCTTGGCTAGTTTTATGGCCAAGATAAATGAAAACCTTCCAGGTTGTAGCGGTCATGTTCATCAATCACTCTGGTGTGGAAGTATCAATTTATTTTATGATGCTAATGAGCCCAACCAAATGAGTAAAATGATGCAGCAATATATTGCTGGTCAACTTTATTGTTTGCCCCATATTTTACCAATGGTAGCGCCAACAATTAATTCATATAAGCGTTTAGTGGAGGGTGCTTGGGCGCCTACCACAGTAACCTGGGGTAACGACAACAGAACGGTAGCGCTGCGCACGCTAACCAGCGGAAGTAAATCTTGTCGTTTAGAAACCAGAGTGGTCGGCAGTGATACCAATCCGTATTTAGCTTTGTCCGCATGTTTGGCTTCAGGTTTATATGGTATTAAAAACCAGTTGACCCTGCAGCAAGCTACAGAAGGCAATGGATACAAAGATGAAACACATGGAAGGTTCCCCAAAAGTTTAGAGGAGGCCAATCATGCAATGAAAAATTCTGCAGTGGCAAAAGAAATTTTTGGCGATACATTTGTTCAGCATTTTACGCAGACGCGTGATTGGGAGGTTCGTCAATTTGCTAAGGCAGTAACCGATTGGGAAACCAAAAGGTATTTTGAAATCATTTGATAAATAAAATTTCTTTTGGTGATTTTATAATTTATTTCAAAAATTTATTTTTTAATATTTATATATTTTTCGATGTCTATTGTTCAATTTAATTTCCCTACTACCATTCGATTTGGTGCGGGCGCTGTAGCAGAGTTGCCAGCTTATTTAAAAAGCAACCAATTAAAAAAACCATTGATTGCAACAGATCCAACCATCGCTGGACTAGATTTTTTTAAAGAGATTGTTGCAGGCCTAACTGCACAAGGAATTCAAGCAACCGTTTTTTATGATATCCATAAAAATCCAGTTAAAAGCGATGTGTACAAAGGTGCGGATGCATATGATGCTGCACAATGTGATTGTATAATTGGTATTGGTGGCGGTGCAGCCATCGATGTTGCAAGAGCAATTCTATTGCGCATCAATCACCGCGAAGATTTATTTAAATACGATGATTTGATAGGAGGCGATGTTTATGTAACCAATGAAGTGCCGCCTTTTATTACCATACCAACCACAGCGGGCACGGGTAGCGAAGTCGGTCGCTCAGCAATTATTTCTGATGATGAAACGCATCAGAAAAAAATCCTCTTCTCTCCTAAATTGCTTGCTAAGATTGTCTTTGCAGATCCAGTTTTAACAATGGGCTTACCGCCATTTATTACAGCAGCTACAGGAATGGATGCCTTGACTCATAACATGGAGGCGTTTATTGCTAAAAATTATCATCCAATTTGTGATGGCATTGCGCTAGAGGGAATTCGCTTGATAGCCTCGTCTATAGAAGACGCGGTAAAAAACCCTACGATTGAATCTAGATCCAATATGTTGTTGGCATCAATGATGGGAGCAATTGCTTTTCAAAAAGGGTTAGGAGTAGTTCACTCTTTAGCTCATCCGCTATCTAGTTTGTTGGACACTCACCATGGCCTTGCCAATGCGGTTAATCTCCCTTATGGTATGCAGTTTAACATAGAAGGGTTTGAAGAAAAGTTTGTACGCATGGCCAAAGCGCTCGGTATAAAAAGTGAAACAGGACAAGGCGTAGTGGATTATTTGTTTGATTTAAACGATAGACTAGGTATTCCCAAAAAGCTAAGTGGCATCGGGGTAAAACTAGAACATTTGGATACTTTAGCAGATCTTGCTTTTGCGGATTTTGCACATCCTAACAATCCTAAACCAGTGAGTAGGGACGACTTTAGATTATTATACGAAACCGCTTTATAAATTTTGTCTACTCCAATCATCATCGGCATCAGTTTTACAGAAGCAAAATATTCTAATTATCCTGCATGGATTATTGTTGAAAATAGTAGCATTGAAATAGTAGCGCTTAGTTGGGAAAAACAAAATATAGAAGACCTCAATAAATGTCATGGACTTTTATTGAGTGGCGGAGTTGATATAGACCCTTTTTTTTATGAACCGGAAATTTTAAACTATCCAAATCAGCCAGCGGAGTGGAATAGAAAACGAGATTTGTTTGAGATGGATTTGTTTAACGTAGCCACCCAAAAAAAAATTCCTATTCTTGGAGTTTGTAGAGGGTTGCAGTTGGTAAACGTAGCATTGGGAGGAACGTTGTTAAGTGATATTGAGGCAATTGGAAAAACTAATCACCGGTCAAAACTAGGAGTAGATCATGTTCATCCACTTCAATTATTAGAGGGCAGTTTATTGCAAGGCATAACAATGATTGACGAGGGGGAGGTTAATAGCGCTCATCACCAGAGTATAAACAAGCTTGCGGACTCGTTGATGGTAAATTGTATCTCTCAGCCTGACGGAATAATAGAAGGTGTTGAGTGGAAAGAAAAACAAAATCGATCACCGATGATTTGTGTTCAATGGCACCCAGAAAGAATAAACAACAAAGAGCAAAGCGTCTTGTCTAAAAATATACGGGACTGATTTTTGTTGGAAGCTCAAAAAAAGAGTGATTAAAATTTCTTTCTATAAAAAATCATAAGAGTGAACGTTTAAAAAAATCTAGAATGAATATAATCAACCCCGCCAACGATGAGCTAATCACTAGTATTGAAGTAGACGATCAAAAAACCATAGCAATGAAATTGGCCAGCTTGCGAGAAGGTCAAAAAAAATGGGCGAAAGTTTCTTTGGTGGAACGAATAGAGATTATTCGTAGATTTTCCGAACTCTTACAAACCAATCTTGAAAATTGCGCGTCGATATTAACCAGTGAAGTAGGGAAGCCGTTGCAACAATCTAAAAACGAAGTGAACGGTGCCTGTGCAAGAATAGAATGGCTTACAGCAAATGCTGAGCAATCATTAAAAGACGAATGGATGGTTGAAAGCGGTCCCACGCGTGAAAAGATTGTTTATGAACCACTAGGAATTGTATGCAATATTTCTGCATGGAATTATCCTTATTTAGTAGGAACCAACGTGTTTGTACCAGCATTGTTGGCAGGCAATGCGGTAATTTATAAGCCTTCAGAGTTATCAACGTTAACGGGCATGGAGATAGAAAAATATTTACATGCGGCCGGAGTTCCTGAAAATGTTTTTCAAATTGCTGTTGGAGCAAAAGAGGTAGGAGAATTATTATTAGATGCAGATTTAGATGGTTATTTTTTTACTGGCTCTTATGCAACTGGTAAATATATATATGAGCGAGTGAGTAAAAAAATGAAACCTTGTGGACTTGAGTTGGGAGGAAAAGATCCCCTGTATGTTACAGACGACATAACTGACATTGCATCAATCGCAGCGAATACAGCGGATGGCGCTTTTTATAACAACGGCCAAAGCTGCTGTTCAGTAGAAAGAATTTATGTTCATGAAAAGGTATATGATGCTTATGTGGCGGCTTTTTCAGCGGAAGTAAAATCCTATAATATTGGAAATCCTTTATCAGAAGG
>Ga0114968_10003988_pt1 | contig 11029 bp, 11 predicted proteins | sample M_130807_EF_Meta_FD_87020 | JGI IMG/M metagenome (GOLD analysis project Ga0114968, IMG submission 87020) | Freshwater microbial communities from Lake Montjoie, Canada to study carbon cycling - M_130807_EF_MetaG | ecosystem: Environmental > Aquatic > Freshwater > Lake | place: Lake Montjoie... | reverse complement strand
GCCCCATAATGTAAGATAACCAAAAGTTGCAACAGAATTTGCAGGAATACTTACTGTAGATGTAATACATCCAATTGAAATGCAGTTAGGATCAGTTTGTTTTACTTCTAAGTTTAAAGCTAATGGTGTTTCATTTCTAACAAACAACGTATTTTGTGCAATTGCTTTATTGCTAAATAAAAAAAATCCCATCGTTACAACTCCTAAAAAGACTAACCTTTTAGCTAATCTGTTGTTTGTTGTTTCCATAATTGATAAATTTTAGAATATGAAGTTAGAAGCAAATAGTTTTAAATGCAATAAAAAAGCGGTGAATTTTTGTTAAGGCTAATTTCAATAATATAAAAACAGCCTAGGGACACAGGCTGTTTTTATTAGGGGATTGCGACTGCTAATTGAAGTCTATTACTATAGACGAAAATACTATCTGCATTATTGGCGCTATTGTAAAAATAGGCACTGATGGCGTCATACCATGCTTCTATAATCATTAGCTTATCTATAAATTTAATTTTTTTTAATTTTCGAATAATTGTTGGTCTTTACAACAATCTTGTACCTATTGATACGTTATCAAGTTTCACAATGTTGATGAAATAACAAAAAAAACTTACTTTTAACACAATCACATTTAAAAGCATGGCTAAAGTAACATTCAATAATAAAAATAATGAGTTTTATAACTCTTTAAAAGCCAAAGTAAATACCTATTTTCAAGAAAAAAAAATAGATAAAACAGGTGATTGGCGCCTATACCATAAAGCATGGGTGCTATTGATTGGGGCATTGGCACTTTACTTAGTTTTACTAAATGTAAGCATGCCGGCTTACCTTTCTTTGATACTGTGTGCTACCCTTGGTTTTGTAATGGCTAGCATTGGATTCAATGTAATGCATGATGCCTGCCATGGTAGTTTTAGTAAAAATGAAACTTTAAATACCATCATGGGCTATACTTTAAATATACTTGGTGGAAATTCTTACATTTGGAAACAAAAGCACAATATAATTCATCATACTTATACTAATGTAGATGGTATAGATGATGATATTGCGAAAAGCCCAGTTATTCGCCAATGCTACACACAAAAGTGGGTGCCAGCGCATAAAGTGCAGCATTTGTATCTGCCTTTGATATATGCCATCACTTCTATTGCATGGGCATTTATTATGGATTTTCAAAAATATTTTAGCGGAAAAATTTACACAACAGAGCGCTGGAAAATGGATTGGAAAGAACATGCTATTTTTTGGGCAGGTAAAGTATATTTTGCAATTGTTTATATGGTTATTCCTGTTTATTGCGTCGGTTTTAGCAGCTGGTTGATAGGCTTTTTGGTGATGCATATTACCATGGGTTTTACATTAGCTATTGTTTTTCAATTAGCGCATGTAGTAGAAGGAGCTCATTTTGTAGAAGCGTATAATCATGATTTGCATGTAGAGGATTCTTGGGCAAAACATGAAGTAGTTACTACTGCTAATTTTGCACCAACTAATAAAATTATTAATTGGTATGTAGGTGGATTAAATTATCAGATAGAGCATCATTTATTTCCAAAAGTTTCGCATATACATTATCCTGCAATCAGCAAATTTGTAAAAGAATCTTGTGCAGAATATAATATTCCATACAACGAATTTCCTACCATGTGGAGTGCTGTAAAAAGCCATTTTAAAATGATGAAAGAGTTTGGACAAAATCAATTTCAGCCGGCCTAGGTAGTCTTCTTTTTGCAGTTTTCAGTATGCTAATTGCCTATTGTCCTTTTCTAAATTTCCCACTACATTTGCACTCATGAATATTGGCTACGAAGCAAAACGCGTGTATCAAAACAGAACAGGTCTTGGTAATGCAGCGCGTAGTATAGTTCACAGCATGGACGCCAATTACCCTAATCATCAGTATCATTTATTTGCACCTCGTATTACTAATTTGTTTTCTATAGATGGCAATGCTAACATGCATGCTCATGCGCCAAATTTTTGGCTTGGTAATCAAATAAAAGCATGGTGGCGTAGTAAAGGAGTTGTAAAGCAATTAACGCAAAATGAAATAGATGTTTATATAGGCTTAGGTGCAGAACTTCCACTTGGACTTGCCTCAAAAAAAATAAAATCAATCGTAATGATTTACGATTTGATTTACGAAAGATATCCAAAGCAATATAATCCAATAGATGTATATACTTATCGAAAAAAAGCAAAATATGCATGTGCTACAGCAGATGCTATAGTTACCATTAGCCAACAAACCAAGCAAGATTTAATAGATTTTTATGAGGTACCTGCAGAAAAAATTACTGTAGTTTATTTAAGTTGCAATGAGCAATTTTACCAACAACATAGCCCTACAGAAATTGCTACTATTCAGCATAAATATAATTTGCCAGGGGCCTATTTTTTAAGTGTAGGAAGCATCATAGAGCGCAAAGGATTATCGAAAATTTGTGAAGCGATACATTTGCTAAAAAAAAATACCATTCCATTAGTAGTAATTGGTAATGGAAAAAATGATTATGCAGATAGTATTGCTGCATTTATTGCCAAATATAATTTACAAGATAAAATTATTTTTCTGAATCAAAAGCCAGAAGCACAAAACGAAAATTATAAAAATAGTATAGACTTTCCAGCTATTTACCAAGGTGCTACAGCCTTAATTTATCCATCGGTATTTGAAGGATTTGGATTGCCTGTGTTAGAAGGAATGGCTAGTGGATTGCCTGTTATTACTAGCAATTGTAGCTGTATGCCAGAGGTAGGTGGAGATGCTGTATTGTATGTAAACCCTTTAGATGCACAAAAAATTGCGGATGCTATGCAGCATGTAAGTACAGATCAACATTTATGCAATGCACTAATTACGAAAGGCAGAATGCAAGCACAGCTATTTTCTGAACAACATTTAGCAAAGAGAATTATGCATGTGGTTGATGAAGTATGTAAATAATTGATTGGATTAAAGTACATGTAATAGTAAAGAGTTACAGAGTTTATATCTTTTGTACTACTAAAAAAATTTATTTTACATCCTAAACTAAAACTTGTGAAAGAAGAATTAAAAAATATTTCTTCGCTTTCTTAATACTATAGGAGCAATATCCTTAGGATTTTTAGTAGCTTATTATCGTGTTGCATTTATTATTAAAAGAACCCTATTGCCAAGCGAATTACTTCTAAATATTGGGCTTCCTACAATTGCAATATAAACAAAGGTGCAGCAATGCCTAACTCGCAAACAAACCTTGCAACAATTATACAACTTAGTAAAAGAAAATACAACATAACAAGTTTCTTTATAAGGTAAATCAACATCAGAAACAGCCTGCCTCAAATGCAACTTTGGAGAGAGTTAGGTTTTCCAATCCCGATACCATGGTTATACTCAGTAAGATTTCTATTTTATTGCCATCCTTAAGATGTTTGTAGAGGACTACATTGGGTTGTATACCCTGTGATTAAGAGGATGCAATAATTGTGTTGGGATAAAAAAAGCTAGAAATTTCTTTCTAGCTTTTCAGTGCGCCTGGAGGGACTCGAACCCCCATGCCTCGCGGCGCCAGATCCTAAGTCTGGTATGTCTACCAATTTCACCACAGGCGCGTGATTATGTATACTTCCAATACGATAGCATTTTTTATTGGAAGGCAAAAGTAAAATAAAATTCCCTTATACCAAAACTTTTATGCCTAAACCTTTGAACGGCCCTAAACTTATGCAGCCATTCTTATACTTTAATCCCCTTGCTAATTCTGTAGTGTGCAGCAATGGCCCATCTGCATCTAGGTAGTCCAGCTGTGGTAAAAATTGTGCTATGGCTGCTGTACCTATCATGCTTTCATTCATACAGCCCATCATTACTTTTTTGTTTTTACTTTTAGCTGCTTCTATCATGCGTAAGGCAGGAGTTAGGCCACTGCATTTTGTCAATTTAATATTAATGCCATGAAACACTTCGCAACATCTTTCCACATCACTTTCTACCACACAGCTTTCATCGGCTATCAAAGGCAAACAACTGTCTTTGTATAGTACCGCCATATCTTCCCAAGCATCTTTTGCCAAGGGTTGTTCTACCAGTTCTACATTTAGTTTTTTAAGTTCTGGAATAATTTGCAATGCCTCTTGTAAATTCCATCCAGCATTAGCATCTATGCGTATAACACTATCTGTATGAGCACGCAAAGCTTGAATGATGTCTATGTCTTTTGGTGTGCCCAATTTTACTTTATAAATAGGCCAAGGATTTTCTTGCATTTTTTTTAGCATCACTTCTACTTCATCAATGCCAATGGTATAGTCTGTTGGCACAGTATTATTCCAAGGGGTGCTCCACAATTCATGAATTTGTTTGTTACGTAGCTTGGCAAATAAATCCCATGCAGCCATATCTAATGCACAAACTAAAAAATGATCTTCAGGAAATAAATGATGCAAAAAATGCCAAAATCTATCAGGATGCATCAAGCTATAATTTTCTATTACTTTTCTACCAGATTCTAATTTTTGAATCATAGCATCTAATGTAACGCCGTAATAAACTATTTCGGTTGCTTCTCCATAGCCATACACATCCCTAAAACCAAGTTTTACTACCAAAGTAGGTTGGGTGGTTTTTAAACCATGAGAAGTGCGAAATGGATAAGTAAATGGCAGATCATGTTTGGAATAGGATAAACTAAGCATTTGGTAAAGATAGGTGAATACTTATTAGCATTGCTACAATGCGGCTATCTCTTATATCAGTCATTGCATACATTTTTTTACACAAATATCACAATTGTAATTGTACTTGTATTTTCAAAAGGGTTACTTTTACTTTTCAAAAAAGTTAAATTAATAGTAAGAATGAAAAGAGTATTATTTTCTATAGCTGCAATAGCCTTGATTGCCAATGTCAATGCACAAAATTTAAATAAAGTAAAAGATGCATTAGAAGAGAAAAATTTAATGGTTGCCAAGCAAGAAATAGATGGGTTGATGGCTAAGCCAGAATATACTGCCAAGCCTGATGTATGGTTTTGGAAAGGAATGGTAGAAAATGAATTATCTAAAGATGATAAAACAAGAACTAGTTGCGCAGATTGCAAATTGGAAGCTGTGCAATCTTTTAAAAGATATTTAGAATTAGATAAGAAAGGTGTACTGATGGTTACACGATTGGGTGCACCAATGTATGAATTATACAATGGTTTTTTAGAAGAAGGCAATAAAGCATATACTACAGAAAATATAGCAATGGCTTATGATCAATTTAATAAAGCATTGGAGCTACACGACTATATTGGTACAGTAAAATTATTAGAAAGAGAAGGAATAAATTTTGCAGCTATGGATACAATGCTTATATCCAATGTAGCCATTTGTGCTATGAATAGTAATAAAAATTTAGAAGCAATTGCGTTGTACAGCAAGCTGATAGATACCAAAGCAGCTACAGAAAATATGGCTAATAATTGCGGTGTACTAGTATCTAATACGTTTATTAGCAATAAGAAAAAAGAAGCACAAGATTTTAATAATAAATGCAAAAACTATTTTGCAAATAACGAAACTTTTTACGAAACAGAAATGCAAATGATGGAAGATGCAGATAGGAAAGTAGTAATGGCAAAATACGATGAGGCTATTAAAGCAAAACCAAATGCATACAGAATACATTTTAACTATTTAGCAGAAATGTTTAATTATATACATGCAGGCAAGCCATTGAGTGCAGATGAGAAATTAGCTATGCAAACGCGTTTTGATGCTTTGGCACAAGCTACCAACGCCATCAATCATACTGCAGATGTAGATGCTTTACTTTGTAAGAATTATTACAATGTAGCATTAGATTATAATGAGCAGTCTTTAAAAATAAAAGGCACAGATAAAGAGTCTATTAAACAAAAAGAAGCATTAACAGCAAAGCAAAATGGCTATGTAGAAAAATGTATTCAAGCAGGCTTATCTGCAGAAAAATTATTTACAGCATCGCCTACTATGGCAGAGGCAGATAAAGAAAATTATAAAAGTATTTTGCCAGTATTAAAAAGCATATTTGCATTTAAAAACGACGCTGCAAAAGCCGCAGCATACAAAAAGAAAGTAGAAGAATTTAAATAGCAGAAACTATTCAGATTTTTCGAACCAACTGCTGTACATCACATAATTATTGGCTATTCTATTAATTTCACCAGCTATTAATTCCTGGCTAATATCCTTTACTTTTTTTGCAGGCACTCCGGCATAGATGCAGCCGCTTTCTACTTTCGTATTTTCTAGCACCACCGCACCCGCTGCTATAATGGTATTGCTACCTATATGGCAATTATCCATTATAATAGCACCCATACCTATCAGCACATTATCTTCTACAGTGCACCCATGCACCAATGCATTGTGCCCTATACTAACATTATTGCCTAATACTACTTTTGTTTTTTCGTAAGTGCAATGCAGCACTGCGCCATCTTGTACATTTACTTTATTGCCCATTCGTATACTATTTACATCGCCACGAATCACAGCATTGAACCACACACTGCATTCCTCACCCATCACTACATCGCCTACGATTGTAGCGTTTGGTGCTATAAAGCAATTGTTTGGTATTGCAGGACTAATTCCTTTTACTGGTAATATTGTTGCCATCTTATTATATTGTTGAGTTGATTTATTGCCTGTCCCGAGCCTGCCTCAGGATTGTTTATAGTTTTAGTTTTCACTATATGTCTACCATCTTACGTCTTATATCTTTTGTCTTGCATCTCACTTCTTCATAGGCACATGCGGTATATCGTCTTCCAAAAATTCTTCGCCACAAGTTGCAAATCCTAACTCATTATAAAATTTCTCTAAATATTTTTGTGCTCCTATTTTGATTGTGCCTCCAAATGTTGCATCGCAAAAGGCTATTGCTTCTTGCATTAATTCCTTGCCATAATTATGCATTCTATGTTCTTTTTTTATCAACACTCTGCCAATGCTACAATACGCTTCATAAGAAATACCTTTGGGTATTAGCCTTGCATAGCCAATTAATTCATCTGCATTCATTACTAGTAAATGATAAGATACTAAATCTTTATCGTCAATATCTTGGTAATAGCAAGTTTGTTCTAATATAAATACCTCGTTGCGTATCTGTAAAATGCGATACACTTCTATTGGTGTTAATTCCGAAAAATGTTTGATAATATATTGTGGCAAGTAATATTTTTTAGGATGTAAAAGTAATAAGTATTTTTAAAACGGATTGTTAGAAAAATAATCTTCTCTTTTCAACACCATTTTATATGCTTTCCATTTGCTGCCGCATACTTCCCTAATTTTAAAATCTGTGGGCACTTCTACAAAACCAATTTGTTTATAGCATTTTATAGCACCAATATTCCAATCAAACACATATAATTCAGCGCTTTGTATGTTCATGTTTTCAAAAATAATTTGCAGCATTTCTTTTACTATCTGCTTGCCTAAGCCTAAATTTCTAAATTTGCATTCACCTATCAAAATATGGTTGAGCATAGCACTGCTTTCATTCAAATCGGTTATTGCACAATGCCCAATTACTTCTTGCTGGTAACACACCTTATAAGGTGTTCTAGCTTTTACCGCTATGTATTCTTGCAACTGTGTTTTTGTAATAGGATATTGTAGGCTTGGTCCTGCAAACTGCATCAAATCTTCTGCATTGCCTACCCATTGGATAAGTCTTTCAAAATCGTCTTGGGTAAATGGTAGTAAATGTAGCAATGGATTATTTTTGTTACAACAAATATAATCCATTGCATAAAATAAATCAACTCTTAGTCAGTTACTATTTTAATACCAGTTACTTTAAACTTGCCAATACTTTTAATACTTAAAAAGTGCAAGCCAGCATCCATATTGCTAATGTCTATGGTTAGCACATAATCGCCTAAATGATACGATTTTTCTACAGCCATTAGCAATTCGCCATGTGCCGTAAGCAAGCTAGCTTCTATAGATATATTTTGTTTGCACTGAAAAGAAAATAAAATTCTTTTAGCTACATCCGATTTAAAAAATGGCAATTTGCAGTTGAATCCCTTCTCGATAGGTTTTGGTTCCAATACTTCATTATCCATCAATTCGCTTTCCCAGCCAGTAAAATTAGAGTTGTACATATGCGTCATTTTTTGTTTGCTTACTATGCAAAAGTAATCAGTATGAGATGAAGCCAATATTAATAAAACATTACCTTTTTATTAAATTGTTCAAAAATTAATAAAAAGGTAACAACTAATTAGAATCTTTTGGTGATAAGATGTACAATTTTGCAGCAATCTAAGTTTCAAATTGTACATTTGGTTTCAAAAAATCAACAATTGGGAAACCAATGATTTACATATCAATAATTTAAACCACTTCTAATCTTAAAATTAAAAGGAAATATGACGATAGATAGCATAATGAATTTATTTGTACCAAAAAATAAAGTATTCTTTACATTATTTGAGAATTTAACAGATACTACCGAAAAAATGAGTGATGTATTTGCAAAATGCATTATAGAAAAAGATATAGATAAGCGTGATGCACTGATAGAGCAAATTGAGGATTTCGAACACGAAAATGATGAATTTACTCATCAAATATTTGTAGAGTTAGGAAGAAATTTTATCACACCTTTAGATAGAGAAGACATTCATGCACTTGCTACTTCTATAGACGATGTAAGCGATTATATTAACGGGGCAGCTAGATTATTGAAAACTTATAGCATTTATGAGGTGCCACAAAGTGCTTATGATTTAGCCATATGCATTCATAAAGGCACAAAAGAACTAAAAGTAGCAGTTAGTGGTCTTAGGAATCTAAAGAGTATTCGTGAAATTGCAGACTCTTGTATTAAAATTAATAGTATCGAAAACGAAGCAGACATTATTTTTGAACAAGCAATGAGTGATTTATTTGAAAATGAAAAAGATGTGGTAACAATATTAAAGTTAAAAGACTTGTTTAATAATATGGAAATGAGTACGGATAAATGCGAAGATGCTGCCAATGTAATTGAAAGTATTATCATTAAATATGCATAACCCATCATTTTTTGGCATATTGGCAATTTTCATAGTTTGCCTTTTTGGTAATCATGCTAGGAAAACATTTTCAAATTACTAATTTTTCAAATTTAATAAATGACATTTTTAATAATCATAATTGCTCTAGCCCTGATATTCGATTATATCAATGGCTTCCATGATGCCGCCAACTCTATCGCCACTGTAGTTAGTACAAAAGTTTTAACACCATTCCAAGCAGTAATTTGGGCAGCATTTTTCAATGTTGTGGCATACTTTATTTTTCAAGACCATGCCGTAGCCAATACCATTGGCAAAACTGTCAATAAAGAATTTATTACCCTTCCAGTTATTTTTAGTGGTATTATTGCTGCTATCGCCTGGAGTTTATTAACATGGTGGTATGGCATTCCATCTTCATCATCGCACACATTAATTGGTGGCTTTGCAGGTGCAGCTATTTGCGCAGCTTTAATGAAAGATAGCCATTTGCATTTAGCACAAATTGTAGATAGCAGTAAAATTTGGAAAACAGTTGCATTTATATTTTTAGCACCATTAATTGGTATGGCTATCTCTATGTTTTTTACAGTTATTATGGTAAATCCCAACACATGGATAAAGTGTGGGTTATTAGCACTTACAGGAGTTGGTTTATGGTTTTTGTTTCAAAATTTTCAAACAGAAAAAATTAATGAAAACGTAATGAAATTTTATCGCATAGATAAAAATAGCAAAATTGTAAGTGATGAAAAAATTAAACTAGCCGACGAAAAAAATCCTTTAGAAAAAGAAGCTATTCAGAAACAAATTACGGAAGCACAAGAAAAAGTAAATAAAGCAGAAAAAGCATTAGCGATTAGTAAACCATTCACTGCAGAGTACGAAAGAAATGGAGCAGAGTGGGTTGCAGCAGAAATTCTAGCAAACGCAGATATTAATACAACAATTGCTAGCCGTTTTGGCGATAAGTTAAATAAGTACTTTGAATTAGATAGGTTAAAAGTACTTTCTGGTAAAGACACTACTAAAAAAGACGAATATGAATTTGCGAAAGCAGCAGTGGATAGTTTAAAACCAATTGCAAAAAAATATTGCAAATTATCTGCAGATGGTACTATTATCCATCAAGACTCTTTAATTGCGATGATGCTTGCAAAAATGCCTATTCAAGAACCTAAAAAGTTAAAGGCATTTACTAAGGCTATGACCATGGATGTAAAAGGCGATTTGGTAAAAGAAATAGAAAAAGCCGATAATAAATATATTCGTTATTTTTTAATAGGTGGCTTATTAATTTTTATACTAAGTTTTATTTGGAGCGAAAAACTAAATGAGCCAAATGCTGGTAGAACAGGTTTAGTATTCAAACGCTTACAGTTATTAAGTAGTGCAGGTTTTAGTATTGGGCATGGTGGTAATGATGCACAAAAAGTAATGGGAATTATAGGTGCTGCTTTAGTAGCCAATGGCGATTTTTTTGATGTAAATACTGCAGTGTTAGAAGCCAAATGGATACCTATAGCCTGCTATGCAGCAATTGGCTTAGGCACATTAAGTGGTGGATGGAAAATTGTAAAAACCATGGGTAGCAAAATCACAAAAGTTACACCGTTAGAAGGTGTTTGTGCAGAAACTGCAGGTGCCACAACCTTATTTCTTACAGAGCAAATGGGAATACCAGTTAGTACCACACATACCATTACAGGCGCCATTATAGGCGTAGGTGCTACCAAGCGTTTAAGTGCAGTACGTTGGGGTGTTACTATCAATTTATTATGGGCTTGGGTACTTACAATTCCTATTAGTGCAATACTTGCTGCTACTACTTATTATATTGTTCAATTTTTTGTAAAATAAATATTCATAAAAAAAAACTTATACGTTTATGGTTTTTTTTATTAATATTGAAAATAAAATAAAAAGGAACTTGTTTTTATGTTACATTTTCTATGTTGAAAAAGTGTAGAGTCATTTCTTTAGTTAATAAATTT
>Ga0114968_10003983_pt1 | contig 11033 bp, 10 predicted proteins | sample M_130807_EF_Meta_FD_87020 | JGI IMG/M metagenome (GOLD analysis project Ga0114968, IMG submission 87020) | Freshwater microbial communities from Lake Montjoie, Canada to study carbon cycling - M_130807_EF_MetaG | ecosystem: Environmental > Aquatic > Freshwater > Lake | place: Lake Montjoie... | reverse complement strand
CGTAGACTACGACGTTGATAGGACGGGTGTGGAAGCGTGGTAACACGTTAAGCTTACCGTTACTAATAGCTCAATTGGCTTGATTTATGCACTGAAAAATTTTTTAGATACAAATTACAATGTAAAGTATATGTATTTTTAAAAAAATAATTATTTAAAAATAACACTATATAAAAAATATTAATAAGATTTATCTCTTATGAAAGATCTTTTTTCTTGTAAAAAAAATATTAATAGTCAATTCGGGGAAGATGGAATTATAGAAGAAGTATTTGAAAGATTAAAACATATAAGTGATAAAAATTGTTGTGAATTTGGAGCCTGGAATGGAAAACATTTTTCTAATACTTATAATTTAATATCAACTCATAATTATAATGCTGTATTGATAGAGGGAAACATAGCGAGATTTAATGAATTAAAAATAACTTTTCCAGAAGAAAATATAGTTAAAATCAATAAATTTGTAGATTTTAGAAAAAAAAATGAGGGGGGGTGATAATTTAGACCAAATTTTATCTAGTGTTAATTTTAAAAAAGATTTTGATTTTTTAAGCATAGATATTGACTAAATGCCCTGGCTATTTTAATTTTTTAGAAAAAATTTTTTTTTATATTTATAAATTAACTAATGACCCCTCTAAATATTTAAAAAACCCTAAAAAATATTTTAGATTATTGCTTAAAATATTAATATTAAAAGTTTTGTTTTTTAAAAATAAGCTTAATATTAAAAAAACTTTGTCTTTTAAATCTAATTATGAAAATAGTTTATAAAAAAATGAACATAGAGAGTGTAATTGCTGTTAATTCTATGTTAAGCAAATATATTAGTCCTTTTATATTAAAAAATAATTTCAAGTCTGCTTATAAAAAGTTAACTTTACAAAAAAATAACATTTCAATAATTGCCTGTTTAAAAACAAAAGCAGTAGGATATGCCTCAATTAATTTTAATACTTCAATTAGAGGAGGTATAAGGGCGTATATAGAAGATGTAGTTGTTGAAAAAAAATATAGAAAAAAAGGAATCGGAAAGTCTCTGCTTAATGTTCTTTTAAAATATGCAAAAAAAAAAGGTTGCTATAAGATTGTCCTAGAAAGTAAAAAAAAAAATATAAATTTTTATAAGTCTTGTGGATATAAATTAAATTTATTTACTATGCGAAAGCTAATTAAATAATAATTTTATGATTAAAAAAGCTTTAATTATTGGTATATCAGGACAAGATGGTAGTTATTTAGCAGAACATCTTCAGCGTCATAACTATAAAGTTTATGGAATAGTGAGAAGACATTCAGTTGCAGAAAATCAAAATTTCAGAATCTCATCATTAAAAAATATTGAAACTTATTATGGAGATCTTTTAGACTCGCAAAGCATTATTGATGTAATAAAAAAAACTAAACCAACAGAAATATATAACCTAGGAGCAATGAGCCAGGTTCAAGTAAGCTTTAATATCCCTAAATTTACTATTGAGACTAATGGCTTGGCGTTAGTAGATTTATTGGAATATTTTAGAAAAAACTTTAAAGATGTAAGATTCTATCAAGCAAGCTCATCTGAGATGTTTGGTAATTCAGTTGAAAAGAATGGCTTTCAAAAACTAACAACAAATATGCAACCAGTCAGCCCATATGGCTGTGCAAAGTTATTGGCCTACAATCTTGTAAATCATTATAGACATGCTTATGGATTATTTTTATGTAACGGAATTCTATTTAATCACGAATCTCCTAGACGCGGATCAAATTTTATAAGTACTAAAATTATAAAGGGCGCCGTTGAAATAAAAAAAGGTCTTAGAAATAAACTTGAGGTTGGAAATTTAGACAGTTATCGGGACTGGGGTCATTCTAAAGATTATGTAAGTGCTATGAGGTTAATTTTAAATTATAAAATACCAAGAAATTGGATTGTTGCTACCGGCAAGAGTTATTCTGTTAGAGATCTAATTACTTATGTATTTAAAAAATTAGATTTAAATTTTAATAAACATATTGTTGTTAATCAAAAATATATTAGACCGCATGAACTTAATTTTTTAAGAGGAGATTCCAAAGAAACAAGGTCTAAATTAAAGTGGAAACCCTCTTACACTTTTGAAAGAATGATAGATGAGATGTTAAATCATTGGATTGAAAATTATAAGTCGTAATATACAAAATGATTAAAGTTTATTCTAAGTTAAAAAAAAATAAACTATTACATATAATATGTAATAAAAATTACTTTTCTAGAATGAAAAGTCATAGACTAGATGTGTCCAGTGAAAAAAACTTTATACAAGTTGCAACTTTATTGTTAAAAAAAAATCAGACTTTTTTAGCGCATAGACATATTTGGAAGGTTCCAAGATTTAAAAAAACTATAGCCCAAGAAAGTTGGATAATATTAGAAGGAAAAGTTAGAATGTACGCTTATGATATAGATGGCTCATTCATAAAATCTTTTTTGTTAAAGAATGGCAATTTTTCAATAACTTATGAAGGCGGGCATAATTACAAAGCATTAACTAAAAACACAAAAGTAATAGAGTACAAAACAGGACCTTACGAAGGAGTAAAAAGGGACAAGGTTTTTATATGAATCAAAAAATTCAATATATAATTTGGCCATCAGGTAAATTAAAAAAAAAAAATACTAGAATAGAGTTAGAAAAAGTTAAAAAATTAGGATACTTTTGGAAAGACCCTTGGGATATTGTTGAAATTTTTGAAAAAAAAATTGCGAGATTTTCTGGGTCAAAATATGCAGTTACATGCGATTGTTGCAGTCATGGTCTTTTTTTAACCTTGAAGTATCTAAAAGCCAAAGGGAAAATAATTATACCAAAACGAACATATGTTTCAGTGCCGGCACAAATTATTCATGCTGGATGCAAAGTAGTTTTTAAAGATATTAATTGGATTGGTGCCTATAGATTAAATCCATACCCAATATGGGACTTCGCTACTCGCTGGACCAAAGGAATGTTTAATGGTGAATTTAATATTTGTTCGTTTCAAATAAAAAAGAAAATTCCAATAGGTAGAGGAGGGGCAATATTAACAAACGATAAAAAAGCTTATGAATGGTTAAAAATGGCAAGATACGATGGAAGAGAAATTAGAAAAAATTACATGAAAAATAAATATAAAATATTAGGCTGGCATTATTATATGACCCCCGAAGATGCAGCTAGAGGAATTATTTTGATGGACAAAACGTCAGAAATAAATAAAGATATTGCAGGGTCAAATAATTATTCCGATGTAAGCAAATTTAAGATATTTAAATAAGTTGATGAAAAAAAATAATCTTTATATTGCTGACAATGAAATAGATTTGAGAGATCTTATTAAAAAAATATGGAAAAAAAAAACTCTAATCTTATCCATTAGTATTATCTTTGGTTTGGCAGGTTATTTTTATACATTGTTAAAGCCACAAGAATTTAAAGCAGAAATTTTACTTAAAAATCCACCTGCACAAATATTTGAGCCTTACAATTTATTAAGAGGCAACTACACCAACACCAACACCAACACCAACACCAACACCACCAACACCAACAACGTTATTGTTGGACAATTTATTTCTGACTTTAAATTAAACTTTTTATCTTTAGATAATTTACAAAGCTTTATAGAGGAAAGTAGAGAGTTTGATAATTTTAAAAGACATTTAAAGTCAGAAAATATTTCTGCCCAAGATTATTTTGCAAATAAAATTGGTGAAGTAAAAGATAGAAATATAACTATAGCAAATAAATATTTTCTAAATTATACAAAAGAATTGGATGGGCCTCTTTTTCTTAATAAGTATGCAGAATTTGCAAAAAAAAAAACTATTGTTGATTTTAAGAGTGTTTTAAAATTATCATTACTAAATACTATTAATAATCACCAAGAGGCTTTAGAAATTGCAAAAAAAATTGATCTAGAAAATCCAATTATAAAAACGACGAGTCAACAACAAGTACTTCTTGCACTTAATGAGCCAGAAGCTTTGTTCTATAAAGGCACTAAAGTGTTATCAGAAAATCTTATTTATCTTAAAAAAAAACTTATAATATTAGAAAATGATCAATTTAATTATAATATTATATCACAAAAAACTATAGTACAAAAATTAACTTCAGAGCGTATTGTATTTTATAGTATTTTATTTGGAATATTATTTTCGATTATTATAATAATTTTTCAACCTATATTGAAATCAAAAAATTAAAGTTTGATTTATATCTTCATGATAGTGATGACTATTATAATTATCTCTTGGGTGAATTAAATGCGGTAAAAAAATTTTTCTATGTTTTTTTGATAATAGAAAAGATAATTCCAGAGTTAGAAGACAAGTTAATGAAAAGAAATTTCTATCCAATAATAGAACCTAGGAAAAATTATTAAGATATCGTTTAGAAAATTATAATATTAATATATAAATTTAATATATTTAAATGATTATTATAATTCCACTTGGAGGAATCGGAAAAAGATTTTCTGATTATGGTTTTAAAGAACCAAAACCTTTAATACGTGTTCATGGAAAAAAAATTATATCCTGGGTTCTATCTTCATTAAAATTATCAGAAAAAGATAAAATCTATATTTTATATAACCCTATTCTAGAAGAATATAATTTTGAAAGGAGAATAATTGCAGACCATAATAATGTTAATTTATTTAAATTACCAAGATTAACGAAAGGACCAGTTGAAACTATCAGTCTTTTTTGTAATTTTATGCGAAACGAGATAATTAATGATAGTGTTTTTATTTTGGATGGAGATACATTTTATTCAAAAAATATTATTTCAAGTTTAAGAAAAAAAAAAGATAGTTGTATTTTATATTTCCTTACAAATGAAAAAAAACCAATCTATTCATACATTAAAATTAATAAAAAAGAAGGCAGAGTCACTGATATTGCTGAAAAAGTAAGAATTTCTAAAAATGCTAATATTGGTTATTATTTTTCTAGTTTTGATGTTTTAAAAAAATTTTCTTTAAAAACAATTAAATTAAAATCTAGAAAGGCGTATGTGTCTGATATTTATCGTGTGATGTTGGATAATAATGTCAGAGTTGATTCACTAAAAATTTCAAATAAAGATATAAATATTCTAGGAACGCCTGATCAAATTAAAATTTTTTCAAAAAATTATAAAAGCAATAAAAAAATATTTTGTTTTGATTTAGATAATACTTTAGTCACCTATCCTAAAGTTATTGGGGACTATAATACCGTTTTGCCTATTCATGATAATATTAAATTTTTAAGATCATTATATGAGGACGGACATAAGATTATAATTTATACTGCAAGGAGAATGAGAACTTTTAAATCAGATTTAAGTCTAGTAAAAAAGAATATAGAAAAATTAACAATTTCTCAGTTAAAAAAATTTAAAATTCCTTACCATCAATTAATTCTTGGAAAACCTTATGCTCATTTTTATATAGATGATTTATCAATAAATTCTTATGAAAATTTACCTTATGCGTTAGGTTATAATTATGACAAAAATATTTCTAGAGAATTTAACAAAGTAACAGTGGGAGAGAATTATACAATCAAAGCTTCACATAATTTTCAAAAAATTAAAAATGAGATTAAATATATAAAAAATTTACCTCTTTCTGTTAAAAATTATTTTCCAGAAATTATAGATCAAGGAAAAAGTTTTTATAAAATAGAGACAATAAAAGGTGTTTCATACAGTTATTTATATTTGAATAAGTTACTCTTAAACACTGACATAGATCTTCTCCTACAATCGTTAAATAAAATACATAATGCAAAATTAAATATTAAAAAAATATTATTTAAAAATAATATTTATAAAAATTATTTGAAAAAGTTTAGACATAGATTAAAGAGTATATGTCCAAATTTAAAAAAAAACTTTAACAGTCATATTAATGATATCCAAGATTTTTTACATAGTTATGAAGGTCAAAAAATGGGCCAAATAGGCTTAATACATGGCGATCCCGTTTTTTCTAATGTTTTTAAAAATTCAAATAACTATATAAAATTCATAGATCCAAGAGCCGGAGAATTAAATATCTTTTCTATGTATGGGGATGTTTTTTATGATTATGCCAAAGTTTATCAGTCGCTAGTTGGATTTGAGCAGATTAGTAATTATCATAAAACAGACATTAAATTTTGTTTTGAAAAAAAGAAACATTTTGAAAATTATTTTACGAAGTTATTTGATAAAAAAAAATTAGTCGATTTAAAATTCATAACTTCAAGTCTCTTGATTTCATTAATTCCTATGCAGGATAAAAAAAATTCATTGAAATTTATGAAACTATCTAAAAAAATTTTATCTTAATTTATGTTTTATTAAAAAAATTTGATAAAATTTTTTTTAGATTTAATAGGGTTTGATTTTAATTTTTAGCTTTCTTAATTTATTTTTTCATAACGACTAGGTATAAATAATGGTATTTTTTGTACCATTCTATAGATATATTTATTGAAATGAAAAATTTAAAGATAAAAAAAAGTAGCAATAAATTAGGCCAATTGAATAGTTGTTGTGTTATAAATCAAGATTATTTTTTTATAATTTAATGACATCAATATCTTTAATTAAGACGTTTAAAAAAGTACTTGATCTTTTTGCTCCTAATGAAAAACTGCAGGGAGCCATTTTGTTATTTCTTATTTTGATTGCGGCTCTTTTAGATATGCTGGGTGTTGCATCTATTTTGCCTTTTGTTTCATTGCTAATGAATCATGATCTAGTAGAGACAAATAAATTTCTAATTTATTTATATGAAGTATTTAATAATTTTGGAGGCACTGGTATTAAACAATTTCTATTTATACTAGGTATAGGCGTTTTTATAATACTAATTTTTTCTCTTATTTTTCGTTCTTTTGTTGTTTATTTTCAAACTCATTTCTCGTTAATGCGTGAATATAGTATCAGTAAACGCTTAGTTGAAGGTTACTTACGTCAACCTTATGTCTGGTTTTTAGATCGTAACAGTGTAAGTTTTAGAGTAAATATTTTATCTGAAGTAAGTACAGTCATTAATGATTTAATTTTACCTTTCATGAACTTAATTTCCCAAAGTGCTTTGAGTTTTGCTTTGCTGATTTTGATTATCTTTATAGATCCTAAATTAGCAATTATCGGGGCGTTTTTTCTAGTTATAAGTTATGGAGTCATTTTTTTAATTATAAAAAATACTGTTTATCGTATGGGCTCTGAACGTACAAAGGCCAATCAAGATCGTTATTCGATATTAGCAGAGACCTTCGGATCTATAAAAGTTTTGAAACTAGGAAATTTAGAACAAACGTATATTAATCGCTTTGCAAAATCTGCAAAAATTTTTGCAAGCAATATATCAAAAGGAAAAGTGATTGCTCAGATTCCCCGCTATTTAATAGAAGGAGTTGCTTTTGGAGGATTGATGATTTTAATATTAACTCAAATGTTATTGGATAATCAAATCCAAAATATAATTCCTGTTATTGCTCTTTATGCTTTTGCAGGTTATCGTATGATACCAGCTTTACATAATATATATCACTCAGTTACTCATATTAATTTTTCGAGTAAAGCGCTAGATATGATTCATCAAGACATGATGAATTTTAAATATTTTGAAAAAACTTTAAATGCAACATCAGTTTTACCATTAACTAAATCTATTGAACTTAGTAATGTTAATTTTAGCTATAACAATAATAAACAGATAGTATTAAAAAATATTAATCTTACCATTCCTGCTTTCAGTAAGGTTGGAATTGTAGGATTAGCAGGAAGCGGAAAAACTACTATGGTTAATATTATTATGGGCTTGTTAGATCCTAATGAAGGATCTTTAAGCATTGATGGGAATATTATAAACGCTAGCAACAAAAAGTCGTGGCAAAAATGCATCGGTTATATGCCACAACAAATTTATTTAAGCGATGATAGTATTATTAGCAATATTGCTTTTGGAGTGGAAGTTAAAGATATAAATTATCAAGCGATAGAGCAGGCTGCAAAAATTGCTAATCTTCATGATTTTATAATTAATGAATTACCAAATGGCTACAATACTACTGTAGGGGAAAGAGGCGTTCGTTTCTCTGGGGGACAACAACAACAAATTGGAATTGCAAGAGCACTTTATCACAAACCTCAAATTCTTGTCCTAGATGAGGCTACGAGTGCATTAGATAATTATAATGAACAAATTATTATGGAGGCTTTAAAAAATATAGCAAATAAAATTACAATTATTTTAATTGCTCATCGTTTAAGCACAGTCAAAAACTGTGATATTGTATTTGTATTAGATAAAGGAGAATTGAAAGCAACTGGAACCTATGAGCAGCTTAATCAATCTAGTAGAGAATTTAAAAAAATTTCTAATTATTTAAAAGAAATTCATGACATTAAAAAGTAAAATTAAGTTAAATTTAAATAATTAAAATTGAACAAAGTTGTGAATACGAGGGAGAAAATTATACATTCTATAAATGCTATTGGCCCATTTGTTCATGGTGTCTGGAAAAATCAAACTCAAAAAATAGGAGACGAAGAAGCGCTTACGGGGAGAACGCAAGCAATAATTGATAATTTTAAATATGTGATGCTTAAAAAATACAGCATAGAAGAAATAAAAAATTTTTCACTTATTGATATTGGTTGTTACGATGGCTACCTAACTGCAGAAATTGAAAAAATTCTCCCATTTAAAAAAATAGTCGGAATTGAACCACGAATAAAGAATATTAATAAGGGTATAAAAATTCGTAAATACCTAAATCTTCACACATCTATCGATTTTAGAGAAGGGGATATCGAGACAATTGCAAAAAAGGGTGAAGTTTTTGATATTGTTTTTTGTAGTGGCGTTTTACATCATATTGAAAATGTAACTGAAGTATTGAGAAAATTAAAAAAGATAACAAATAAAGGAATTTTTATTGAATGCCAATGTTACTCTTCTCTTATAAAAAATAAATTTATAAAAAAATTAGTTGATAATTTTTATAACAAAATTATAGAACCAAAAGACATAATTTATAGGTTTGTACCCAAGATAACTGGAGTGTGTGGTTTTAAATTAGAAGCTAATTATTATGATGGCTCCGCTAAAGACTTGTCGGTTGTATGTGTGCCAAGCCCAGCCTATCTTCAAACCTCACTCTTAGGTGTTGGATTTTCAAATCCTGAAATTACTCTTCATCCAATTGAATATCGAAAGAAAATATTTTCTCAGTTAAGAGATTTTAGATCTGTTTGTATGTTTGCGATTGCTGGGGGGGGGGACAGTGGCTCGGATGACATAAAAAATAATATTAGCTTTTATGTTCAATCATACGAAAGAGATATGATAACCAAAATTCTCAGTAAAGATTTATTTATTAAAATGGGCTTATTAGAAAATGAAAAAAGTATTTTAGAAATACCTTTTAAATTTTTAATTAAAAAAAAATTTAATAGAAATTTACAAAAAATTGCTAATAAGATAATTGAAATGATAGGTAAAGATAATTTATCAATTGAAATTCTAAAAAACATAAAATTCAAACCTGAAGATAAAATTAACTTTGAATATGCCAAATATAAAATAAGCATAGGAGAGTTTGACTTAGGGACTAATATATTGCAAAAAATAATTAGTGAATTAAACTCCGATTGGAGAACCTGCTATCGGTCCTTTGCGTTGTTAGCTATAATTTATAGGCGACAAAATGATATAGCTAATTACACATACTTTAAAGATTTATTGCTAACAGCAAATTCAAATTACCCAATTAATATATTAGAAGAGAAATTCTCAGATTTATTCAATTTTAGTCGTTTAAATTTATAATAAATCTTATTTTATTACTTTTATTTAAAAAAAAATAAATCTATATAGTTTATATATTAAAAATTTAAACTTTCTTACATTTTCTTAATTTAATATTTTTAAATAATGATAGAAAGTTCTGTATTTTATAAACGTTATTAACCCCATCATGCAGAAACTTAATAGAACTTGTGAACCAACCAGAAAGAATATTGAGTTAATTTTTAATCAATAACTTAAAAAAATCTAAATCAAGGTTATTTAATTTAAAAAAATATTTGATATTAATCCCAACTTTTAAATCATAATCTTTAGGTGAAAATGATTCTAATTGAAATCTTGAATTAGAATTTACTATAAGCTTGCACATTGAGTCATATAAACCGTTAGATGAAAAATGATCTTCTACAATATAAACTTTTTTAAACTTTTCTAAAATATTAAGAATACTCAATTTCTCAATTGGATGAAGCTTATTAAATATAAGCATAGATTGATTGTATTCATCAAATAAAGGATACAATTCCTCGACTAAAGCACCATAAGTTAAAAAAATATTATCACTTTTTTTTTCTAAAAATTGATAATCACTATTTTGATCTATTTTATCAAATCCACCTTTTGGAATTCGAAGATACACAGGCCTATCGGAATTTATCAATTTTGAAAATAAATTATGGCAATAATTAATATTTGAAGGACAATAAACGTTAAAACCAGGCAAATTTTTTATACTACCCCAATCATCGACGATATGATGAGTTGGACCAAGCGCGGCATTGTCATAACCGCAAGAAGTTCCAATCATAACTATCGCTTTTTTATGCAAAGAAATGTCATTCCTTAACTGTTCAAAACATCTGTGGACTAAAAAATTTGAAATTGTATACACCACGACTTTAAAACCTGTATTTATTAAACCAGACGCAACACCAATTAAATTTTGTTCTGCAATTCCAACATTTAAAAACCTATCGGGATAATCATTTTCAATTTTTTCTACCAGATTAATTCCCATGTCAGCTGTAAGAAAAAATATTTCTTTATCAGTTTTCATCTCATCATAAATTTGCTGAATAATTTTGTTTCTCATATAAATCAATTTTTTAAAGGTAATTTGCTGCTTAATTCATTAACAGCCACTAAATAAAGATCGTCATCTAAAGTTCGATAATGCCACATAGGATCATTTTCGGCAAAACTAATTCCTTTACCTTTTGTTGTAT
>Ga0114968_10003982_pt1 | contig 11033 bp, 15 predicted proteins | sample M_130807_EF_Meta_FD_87020 | JGI IMG/M metagenome (GOLD analysis project Ga0114968, IMG submission 87020) | Freshwater microbial communities from Lake Montjoie, Canada to study carbon cycling - M_130807_EF_MetaG | ecosystem: Environmental > Aquatic > Freshwater > Lake | place: Lake Montjoie... | reverse complement strand
TTACCTTTTAGAAAAAGGTAAAACCAAAATGTAAAACCAAAATGTAAAACCAAAATGTAAAACCAAAATGTAAAACCAAAATGTAAAACCAAAATGTAAAACCAAAATGTAAAACCAAAATGTTGCTGTTTTGGCTCCACCTTTTCTAAAAAGGTGGATTCTAAAAGGTGGATTCTAAAAGGTGGAAGGGTTGACATAATTAACCGCCCTATTAATCATAGGTAAAAGCGTAGTGAATTCCAAAGTAAATGTGTATTCAAAGACACCAAAATTGACCAATTCACCATTATGATATCTCAAGCGGAATTTCAATCTCCGGATTCTCTCTACTGGTGGATCAAAAAATTTATACGAATTCGCAGGACCATCATAATATTGGGAAGTAGGTGTTGATACAATAGGTATTTTTGCGAAAGCGGAATTTACAATACCGTTTGTTTCGTTTGTTGTTAACGTGAATGCACTAATATTATAGGGTTGCGTTTCATCAATACAGTTATATTTAAAAATTTCCATATAAATATAAGAAGGTCCAAATATATTAATTTTATATGGACATTCAATAAATTGAACAACAGCTCCAGTTAATACATTACCAGATAAATCAGTTGCAGGTGTTAACCAGTAACCATTATCATGACAATTGTTAACATCCCCGTAATAAAAACGGATATAATTATTTGAAATTAAATAATTACTATTAATAAGATTATTATTTTCGTCAACTAATAAATTTGGGGGAGAACAAGAGCATTCATTACACCTTGTAAGCCCTAAATTACCAGGTAATCCCCAATTTGAAAAATCAGGAACTTGAGTTTTTTTACATAATAATTGTTCATTTACATTAGAATTTGCAACATAAATGGTTTGGTTCAAAAGCTTGAATTTATCTGCTCTATTTCCAAACCATATTTTTTGTGAAACATTATTATAGACAATTACAAACCGTTTATAACCGCCTGAATTAATGAATTTATCTAACAAATGCGACAATGATGGTGTTTTAACTAAGTAGATTATAATTGCATTTGTTACGTCTTCATTAAATTTATTAGTTAATTCAGTAGCTAATTGAGTAGGATTATAAAATCCTTCTTCAATGGTAATAATGTAATCATTGCAAATGCAATTAGTTAAAGCTTGGTAAATAGCATTTTCTAAAGGATCACTTACATTATAAGTCTTTGGATTATATAAATTAGTAAATGTAAACATCATTGTAATATTTGAATTTAAAACTGAAAATGTATTATAATTAGATGGAAACGACCAATCAACTAATTTCATAGTTGAAATATTTGTAATATCTTCAGGCAATTCAATTTCAAATTCACATGAATTGGGAAATGATATAGCATCTCTATCCTCGGAATGTATTGAAACATATTTTTTATAAGATAAATAATTTTGGGAATTCTGCTGTAGAGGATGATTTTGATTTGTATTTAAATATGTATTATTAAATTTACTCATATTTATATTAAATATATAATAAATTATTTTTTATATTAAAATATTATTTTATAATAATAAAATGCCAAAACAATCTATAAATAATAAAGATGTCAACTATGGCGAAAAAATTGCAAACTCAACTAGTTATGTAAAACAGTTTAACTTAACAACATATACTATGTATAATACAACTTTTAGAGGAGAAGGATCCCCATTTTCTTTTATTAAAACTATTAATCCATCAAAATATAATGGTAAATTTGTGAAAACATTCAATAACTACAATTCTTGAAAGAGTATAATAATTTTTATTTTATATAATAATTATATAATAATTATATAATATATGTCAAACTGGTATTCAAGTATTTATAATTCACTATTAATAGCAAGCTCAATATCATTTATGATTTATTTTTTCGCTTCAGGTACAGTTTCTTTAGGAGCAATAATTAGTGGTTATTGCATGATAGTATTGAGTATAACGATGATACTATATATAATTTTATTTAATTTATTACAATTAAAAGACGGCGGAAGTAATTTACAAATATTATTAAATATAGTAAAAACATGCGGACCATTTTTATTGATGGCATCTACTATTGGTTATATTTTATATTTAGTAATTTCATTCAAAGAAAGAATAATTTTAGGACATGTAGCTGATGGATATAACACTTTCAGTAATATTATTATAATAATGATATTATTACAAGTATATTTGGTTTATAATAGTATAAACACTGATAAATTTAAATCAGAGAAAAAAATACCATCAATAACAACAAATATTTTATATTTGTATGGAGTTATCACAATAATATGCGCAATAACTATGAATACAATATTAAATAACTTTTCAGCTGATGGTTGATTTAGATCTTGTCATTTATTTTGATAAATTTATATGTCAATCCGAAACTTGAATTTACTTCCCACACACCTGATATTTTTAAAATCAAATCAACATTTGATTTATTTTGAATTTCTTGAAAAATTTTAATATAACCATTTTTAAACTGTTCATAAATTTTATACTGAGGAAATTTATTATAAAATACATTTTCTAGTTTTTTTAAAATATTTTCTTCTATGGTTTTAATAGTTTCAATTACATCTTTATGGTTATTCATATTAAAAATACACTTATATTTATTATAATACTTATCACAAACGACATCTTTCAACGTAACAAATAAATACACACCATTTAAAGTAAAGTTTTTAGTTGAATATAAAATTCTGATAAAATTCCCATCATTCATGATATTATTTTTAATTGGTTCGCCAAATATTATATTGTTTTCATTATATTGATCTAAATTTTTCACTAAATTCATATTATTGTTTATTATTTACACTAGACATGTTTTTAAGTTTCTATCATTAATCAACAATTTGTAAGTAAATAAGTTTTATTATCAAATAAAGAGTATTTTGTTTATATAAATAATTAAATGAAATTTTATGAATCTCATTTTGAAGAATATATAATTGAAAACCATAGAGAAAATCTTCATCCAAAGTTAGAAAAAATATACTCAAAATTTCCAAAAGAAATAAACAAATTACGTAATTTAATTTTTTATGGCCCAAGCGGGGTTGGAAAATACACTCAAATGTTGAAATCAATTAAAAAATATAGTCCATCTGAACTTAAATATGAAAAAAAAATCAGTGTAACTTATAATAAGCAACAATATTATTTTAAAATAAGTGATATACATTACGAAATAGACATGTCACTATTAGGATGTAATTCAAAATTATTATGGCATGAAATATATTTACAAATAATTGACATAATATCAGCAAAAAATGAAAAATCGGGAATTATTGTTTGTAAATATTTCAATGATATACATAATGAATTATTGGAAAATTTTTATAGTTATATGCAAAAAAATTATACAAGTTGTGTTGATTTAAAATACATATTAATAACAAATGAATTGAGTTTTATACCAAACAATATTTTAAATTGTTGCCAAGTAATAAATATAGCTAGACCAACCAAAACAAATTATATAAAATGTGTAAAAAAATTTCCAAATAAAATTCATTTAGAAAATATAACAAATATTAAAAACCTGCATTTTTATAATGAAGAAATAATGCTGCCATACAAAATAATATGTAATAAAATAATACAAAATTTAAAAAATATAGAAAATGTAAATTTTTTAAAATTTAGAGATTTATTATATGATATATTTATTTATAATTTAGATATATCAGATTGTATATGGTATATTATTACTACTTTAGTAAACGATAAACAAATTCGTAAAGAACATTTATCAAGTATTTTAATTAAAACTTATTGCTTCTTTCAATATTACAATAACAATTATAGACCAATTTACCATATGGAAAAATATTTGTTAACTTTAGCAAAAATAATATATGGTTTATAAAGTAATTATAACTAAACTAATAATATCGCGCATTATATAAATCAATATTCATATAGTTAGTGAATCGTGAAACTATTTTAGATTGGTTATTATTAAGTAAGCGAAGAATTCCTTCTTGAGGTTGAACTATTGGATAATTTGCTTGAGTAAAATATCCGAACGAATGAAAATTAGTGGGTATACCTCTTTTATAAAAACTTGCGCTAGTACGAACTTTTCCCATTTTATTATCTATTATAATAATACATTAGATAATAACAAAAATATAAAATACTAAATAAAAATACTAGAAAAATATTATCTTTAACACCTAATATTGACTTAAAATCAATAATAATTAAACTAGTATATGGATTACTGTAATGCATTTAAAATTTTAGAATTGGATATTTCTAAAATAGAAATAAAAGATATAACAGTACATAAATTAAAAAAACAATATCACAAATTGGCTTTACGATATCACCCAGATAAAAATGAAAATACAATTGAATCAAATGAAAAATTTAAAAAAATACAAGAAGCATATTTATATTTAAAAGAAGAGTACCAGTTTATAGATTTAGAGAATGAAAGTACTTCTTTTGAAGAAGAAGAAAATACTTGTCAAAATATGCCATTGTATGTGGATATTTTACAATTATTTATGAAAGGTATAATAGAAGGTAAATATAATGGAATTATAAAAAAAATCATACCCGAAATTGTTTCTGGATGTAAAAATGTTTCATTGAAATTATTTGAAGGTTTAGATAAAGAAACATGTGTATACATATATAATTTTCTCTCTAAACATCGTTATGTTTTACATTTAAATGAAAAAATATTAGAAGCTATAAGAGAATTAGTAGAACAAAAATTTGAGAATGTTGTGATATATAAATTAAACCCTACAATACATGATCTCTTGAATAGTAGTATATACAAATTAAATGTAAATGATGAATTTTGTTATGTTCCGTTATGGATTAGTGAATCTTACTTTGATATTTCAGGTTGTGAAGTTATAGTATTATGTGAACCAGAATTATCTGATAATATAATTATAGACGAATATAACAACATACATATGGTAAGAGAAGTATCTATTCAAAACGAATTATCAAATTTAGTAAATAGTAATATGAAGTTAACAATAGAAATAGCTGATAAAGTATTTGAAATACCCACTGAGCATTTATATATGAAAAAAGAACAAACATATATAATCAAGAACAAAGGATTGAATGTTTCTGATGATTTTGATATCAGTAATTTTCAAAAATCTGATATTGTTGTAGTAATTAAATTAATATAAATATAAAAATAAATTAAAAAAGAGCGTTTTTAATTTATTTAATTAGTTAGTTACAAAATACAAATAAAATCATTATTATTTATTTAGCTATAATTATTTTATGCATCGGTCTTCTTTTTAACAACGCGCTTCTTTGCTACTTTTGGTTCTTCAACAACGGGAGCTGGGGGAGGAACTGGTACTGGTAGTGAAACAGGAGCTGGAACCGGTGCAGGAGCTTCTTCTTCCTCTTCAGCATCATCTTCATCATCTTCGTCGGCTTCTTCGTCACTATCATCAACTGCTGTTGATATTACAAGTGGTTCATCATCATCCTTAACAGTTTGATTCTTCAACTTTTCCTTATCTTGTGTCTTAAGCTTAATGAAGCACTGACCTTGTAATTGTGCTCTTGGTTTTTGAACTACTGCTTGTAGTAACTTCCAACTAGCACTAAATTTTCCATTGACAAACCAAATACCAGCGAATTGGATCAAAGAAGCAATATTTGAACCCTTCTTTAAATAATCTAGAGGTGTTACTCCAGGATTTTCAGTACTAGGATATAATCTAGTTGATTCTTCGTCATAAATTTCTGTTTTCCAAGCACCCTCCCATTGCGGTAATTTAACTCTAATTGTAGGTTGTTTGGTATAATCATATTCACCAGTAGCCTTATTTTTAGGATACTTCAATAGAGGAGTAAATAATTCTTCAATAATTTCAGCGCTTTTATGTACTTTACCGAACCATTCTTTTGAATAAATCAATGCGTCAGCTTTAATTTTATCTTCAAAAGCCTTCAGATTTCTTAAAAATGCTTCTGTATCTGGAGTCTTGTACTCTTCATTTGGGAATTGAAGAGATAATTCAAATCTACCATTTCCTACCTCTTCACCTTCCTTTTTAAAATCACTTGCACCCCACGTAAGCATTAAAGGTGTTGATAATGTAAGAGTTGTTTTTGTTGTTTTGTTTAAAATATTAACAGATTTACCACCCTGAGCACTTGCTTTAGGAGCAGTGTACATAACATTTTCAGCATTAAATTGAGCACCGTCTACGATTCTTTCAGCCATTTTGTATTTATATGATTTACATTATCGTATTATCTTTAAATCAATTTTTTTTTTATTAAAAAATAAAATTAAAATGTTTCTGAAATTTTTACTTGGTATATCGTAATACTATTTATTTTTGTTTTTATTTAATTATAAATAAAAACAATTCAAAAGGATAAATATAATACTATAATATATAAATATAATATTAATAAGATATTTATGACCGCTTTAGACGAATACATGAACAAATTAGTATTTAAATATGACAAAAATATACGATTAAACAAAAAATTGAATAAAATAAATGAAAATGAAGAGCTTATTGTTTTAACAATACATGACTATAATAAACTAACAGAAAACAATTATAATATTCAACAATTGAAAATAATCGCAAAACATTATAAATTAAAATTAAGTGGGAACAAAAAAGAACTAATAAGCAGATTGTATATTTTTCTTTTTTTATCATCATACATTGTTAAAATTCAAAAAATATTTAGGGGTAGATTGCAAAGAAAATTTAATTGTTATTTTGGCCCAGCATTGAAAAATAGGGCTATTTGTACGAATGATACAGATTTTGTAACTATGGATGATTTGAAAGATTTACATTATGGTCAATTTTATAGTTTTAAAGACAATGATGGTAGAATTTATGGTTTTGACATAGCATCTATATATAATTTAATATACAAAAATACAGATTCTATTAATATTAGTAAAATTGGAGGTATTAATCCATACAATAGAAATAAAATTCCAACTTTTGTTATGATAGATCTAAAAATGATTATAAGAACAAGCAAAATATTAAAAATACAAATAAATCTAGATTTTGACACAGATATAGGTAACGTCTCAAATACTAAGACAGTTGAATTGCGAGCTCTATCTCTGTTTCAAAATATAGATTCTCTTGGTAATTACAGTTCTCCAGAATGGTTTTTAACACTTAATAGGAATCAATTAATTAAAATTTTGAGAGAATTAAGTGATATTTGGAATTATAGAGCACAATTATCAAATGAAATTAAGCAAAACATATGTCCGCCAATTGGGGATCCATTTAGGAATATCAATTTATCTTATATTGTGAATGAAAATGATTTATTAAATATAAAAAAAATTGTTTTGGATGTTTTGGAAAAATTCGTTAATAATGGGGTTGATCGTGATAGTAAAACTTTAGGAGCTTATTATGTATTAGGAGCGCTAACTTTAGTAAACGATTCTGCAGCATCCGCGTTGCCGTGGTTATTTCAATCGGTTAGTTATTTTTAAAAATTATACTTTTATAATTTACTCATATTATGCTCACAATATATATTATTTGCGTTAAATCACTTAAAAAGTAATTATTTAGATATAGTATAATAAGATGGCTAGACAAACTAAACCAAAGACCACTGAAAGTGAACAAGCTCCTGCTGCCCCTGTTGCCCCTGTTGAAGTTGCTGCTTCAAAGGAAAAGAAAGTAAAGGCTGTTAAGGCCTCAAAGGCTGAAGCTGCCCCAGTTGTTGCTGATTCATCAGCTGCACCAGAAGACGCCGCCGCTGTTGCAGGTGCTTCCGATAACGAAGCTCCTCTTGCTGAACAATCAGTTGAATTTTCTGCAAAATTACAACAACTAGGTGTCATTATTTCATCTCTAAAATCTGAGTTCCGTACTCTAGAAAAGAAATGGGCTCGTGAAATGAAAGTAGCCCAAAAGCAAAACTCCAAGCGCAAGAGAAAGGCTGGAAACCGTGCACCTTCTGGATTTGTAAAGCCAACCAGAATCTCTGACGAACTTGCTAAGTTCTTAGAGAAGCCTACAGGAACCGAAATGGCACGCACTGAAGTTACTCGTGATGTTAACAAGTACATCCGTACCAACAACCTACAAGACAAGGAAAATGGTCGCAAGATCAACCCTGATTCCAAGCTTGCTGCCCTTCTTAAGCTAAAGAAGACCGATGAACTTACTTACTTCAACCTACAAAAGTACATGAGTCACCACTTCGCCAAGGCAACTAAGGATGCTCCTGTTGTTGCTACCGCCTAAATCCACCTTTATAAAAGGTGGAGCCAAAATCTACATGTAGTTGTGTTTGGCACAACCTTTAGAAAATGTTGTTTTGGATTTACCTTTTTCTAAAAGGTAAAGTGGTAAAATAAAAACAATTAAAAATAAAAAATAAAAAATTTCAGCCTTTAATAAAGGTTCAAATTTTTCAAAAACTTTGATAAGCCAAAAATGATTATCATAAATGATTTAAAAAATAGACATCATATCATATAACAAGTAACTAAAATGAGTGGTAAATATCGTAGATATGACATGATTGGCGCAATTAATCATTGGTGTTGTAAGAATGGTGGCTCATACTTTACATACATAGAAAAAAAAACTAAAGCAGAATTAGAAGCAATCGTCGCACAATACGATATAAATGTAGACGAAATGTTATTTGAAAAAGCCAAAGAGCGAGAGAAAGCGGCAAATATCATACCAAACATGCAAGCAAGAATTAAAAAAAACATAGACTTTTTACTAGATAAAATAGAAATGTTGGAATCACTTTTGAATGATGAACAAAAAGTAAAATACATGGAATTTTGTGATTCACAAGAAAACCCAAATCAAACCAATCAATCCAATCAATTATAATATAATAATAGTAAAACAAATTAAATATTCGTCTTCAATAAACTATAAGTATAAGTATAAGTAAAAGAAAAAATGAAGTATATTTCCATGATTCTCTACCCTGTTATTTTATCGCAAATTTCAGCAAGCCAAATTAGACCCAAATTTTGTGTTGGTTGTAAGTTTTATAAAAAAGACTTTTTTACTTTTAGTGAATTTGGAAAATGCACTTTGTTTCCAAAAGAGAAGGAGAATGATTATTTTTTGGTGAATGGAAACAACATCAATAATAACAATATAGAATACCATTATTGTGTTACATCTAGAAATTCTGAAGGTATGTGTGGAGAAGAAGGCAAATATTATGAAAAAAAATGAAAAATATAACACAATACTTACACTTTTTCCCTTGTTTTTTCTAGATCAGACTCATTATTTTGTTTATCTTTCAATTCTATTTTTGTTAGTGCATATTGCCCACAAGGACCGCAATGATCTTCATTTGATAAGTCTATTTTACTGTTTACCTTTTTATTACAATAATCTAAGCTCCATCTTCCCACTGGTTTGGGTAATTCCTTAGGTAGTAGTTTTTTTATAATTGTTGTTATGTATTTCATAATATATAACAATTGTGTGATTATGTTTAAGTAATTTTTATTTACCTTTTCAAAAAAGGTAAACCCAAAACAACCTTTGGAAAAGGTTGTGCCAAACACAACTATATGTAGATTTTGGCTCCACCTTTTCTAAAGGTGGACAAGAATCCCCAACATAATCCTCTTGAATATCATTTCATTTTCTATGCAATATTTTTCCGTTTGTTTATTGTATTCTTCAAAATTGTATACATTATTTAGAAAATTCAATCGTATTAAAAACTTATTACTAAATTTACACTGCATAGCGTGCCATTCATTCGCTCTTGTTGAGAAATAACTTAACAGATCCAAAAGTTCAAAAATGTAATTTTTGCGTTGAAATTTTATATCCTCTTCTTTATCAGGTTTATTTTTATAATTAAGTTTAAAATATGTTTTAATATCCGGTTCATCTGGAAATGCAATATTAAAATACTTACTAGGGCTTCCGTAAAGAACGTATTTTTCTAATTTTTCAAACGGCGCTTTTTGTAATACTTCTTTCAATAAAGCAGTTCTGTTAAACGTGCAATAATTGAAGTTATCAGAATAACCTTTAAATACTATAGATAAAAGAGTACTTCTGTTAGTATTACTATAATCGTAAATATATTTTGTAAAAAGTTTTTTGTAAAAAGATAAATTAAATTTTATATCATTTTTTACAAACATATAAATATGTGAGACCAGATCTTCAGGAAGAGTTCTAATTTTTTCTAATAGTTTTATTTCTTTTTTGCACTTTTTTTTCTCTTCTCTGGTATGCATACGTTTTTTTTCTTGTTCATTTTTATTACGTTGTGACTTAGTAACCTTCTTAGAACACATGTTTGATACAAATATATTGGTATTCGGTTTGTTACAAATCAAATACTAAAACAAAAAGCAAATCATTTTTTTTTAGAAACTGTTTCAAAATCTTCAACGCTATCATCATCAGAAACATATTCAATCAATGCTTCTCTCAATTGTTTTCTGTCTATGTGTTTTTGATACATCAAAACAGTATCCACATTTATGTATTCATCAACTTCATTCAATTGATATTTTGAATTCAAAATATAACGCACAATAAAAGTAATATCCAGTTTTTGTGTTTTTAGTATATCAACAAGCCTTACACTGTAAATATATTTTTTAAGGGTTTCGCGAGTGTATTGTTTGTTGTATAAATCTAACATGTTATGAAAATACTATTATAATATCTTGGAATTATTATTTTATATCATAATAAAAAAAATAAATTATTTATACCAGCGTCGTATAAAATTGTAATACAGTATAAAAATAATATAAAAAATTTTTGAATAATAATATATAAATGATTATTGTATTATTATTATTATATACATTTTTAACAGTGTTTTCTATAGAAAATAAACAATTTATCAAAAATTTCAATGTTCCAATATGTAAAAATTGTGTATATTTCAGACCCTATAAAAATGATGTAAACTTCTATGATTTGGGAAAGTGTACAAAATTTGGAAAAATGGATATTATATCTGGAATAATTGAATACAAATATGCTTTTAATTGTAG
>Ga0114968_10003981_pt1 | contig 11033 bp, 14 predicted proteins | sample M_130807_EF_Meta_FD_87020 | JGI IMG/M metagenome (GOLD analysis project Ga0114968, IMG submission 87020) | Freshwater microbial communities from Lake Montjoie, Canada to study carbon cycling - M_130807_EF_MetaG | ecosystem: Environmental > Aquatic > Freshwater > Lake | place: Lake Montjoie... | reverse complement strand
AGTTTAAACCTAATCAAACAATTGATTGACGCTGACCACGCTGTATATGGCAAAGGCTTTGAGGATGGCATGGCGGCTCAGGCTAAAGTGCAACAGACTTTGAAGCCGTGGGTAGGGCTGACGGATGAAGAACAACTTGAGTTGTACAAAAAACATAGCGTGGATGGATGGGGTGTTTTTTATAACGCCATTGAAGTTAAGCTCAAGGAGAAGAACACATGAAAAAAACGGAGCAAGGCCAAGGGCAAAGAAGCTTTATTGGTGAAAACATACTTGCTTACTCGGCTACAAAAGCGCTTAACAAGTATCGTGCAATGCAAAAGAAACTGTGTTGGAAATGCCAAAAGGAAAAAACTCAAAACGGGGGTTTTAACCGCACAATGGATGGTTTTGGGGGCAGCGTTCACAAGTTTATTTGCAGGGATTGTTTAGACTTAAAGGAGAAGAACAGTGCCGCGACCTAAACCATACGAACCACTTAAAAGCACAAGCATACGCTTGACCGAAAGACACACCGCAATTTTTAAACAGTTGGGTGGCACCGAATGGTTACGCAAAATGCTTGACAAGCACAGACCTCTACCCAACCGGTATTACGACGAAGAAATAAAACACGCACGTCATCCCGATGCTGCCTTCCTAGTACGTAAACAAGGAGAAGAAAATGATTGATATGACTTGGATCCAACATGGCCCAAACACCTGAAGCCAAAGTAAAAGCCAACGTGCGCAAGTTGCTAGATACGCTTGGTATATACCACTTCATGCCGCCTGCTAACGGCTACGGCCGCGCAGGAATACCTGACATCATTGCATGCATGGATGGCCACTTTGTGGCCGTCGAATGTAAAGCAGGCAAAGGTGTAACCACAGCTCTGCAGGACAGGGAGCTTAACGCCATCATTCAGCACGGCGGAACCGTGTTCATCGCAAGAGAGCACAATCTTGAGGACTTAAAACTACTACTCACGGAGAAGAGAAATGAACTACATACATAACGAAAGTCAAATGACAGATGAGGAGCTTGCCCACAAGGTGAACTCTATGTCTGACAGAGAGCAGGCACACTTCAAGCTATTGATCCATACGCTAGTGTCTTGCTATGGAGATAACGCGCAACACGCACTTGTCATAGTTGGCAACCCCACCGAAGGTTTGTCAGGTGTGGTGAGCCTGAACTGCGACGCTATGGATGGTGCAAAGCTCATGGAGGAAGCTACAAGCTTCTTTGGGCACTTGAACACGTATGATGCACCACCCAAAGAGCACTTCAACTAAAGGCAAGTATGAGCGCACCATACGACAAGATCTTATCGATCGACTTTGAGACCTACTGGGACACCAAAGACGGCTACACCCTTAGCAAGATGACAACCGAGGAGTACATACGCCATGACTTATTTCACGCGTTTGGATGCTGTGTTCATGAGTACGGATCTGACAGCCCAACTACTTGGGTTAGAGGAGATGGACTACGTGAATACTTTTCTGGAATTGACTGGGGGCGAACCGCAGTGCTTGCGCACAACGCACAGTTCGATGTATCCATTATGGAGTGGCGTTACGGCGTACAGCCAGCCTTCATCTTCGACACCCTATCAATGGCGCGCGCTCTCAGAGGCGTTGAGGTTGGCAACAGTCTCGCCAAACTTGCAATCGATTTTGGTCTTCCCGCCAAAGGGACAGCCGTACACACAACAAATGGTGTGGCCGAGTTGGACGAGGTCTTGGAATCTGAGCTTGCAGACTATTGCAAACACGACGTATATCTATGCGAGCGAATCTTTGATCGCTTGGTCAAAGGATACCCAGCAAAGGAACTAAGACTCATTGACATGACGCTCAAGATGTACACCCGTGCATGTCTTGAGCTTGACCCCAACATGCTAACAGACGCCATACTAGAGGAGAAAGAAAACCGTGAAGCACTATTACACAAGCTCGGCGTGGTGGAAACTGCACTGGCATCGAACCCGCAGTTTGCTGCACTACTTGAGAAACTCAACGTGGTTCCGCCAACCAAGACAAGTAAGACGACCGGCAAAGAAACCCTCGCACTTGCTAAAAACGATGCCCTATTTCAAGCGCTCCTTAATGGTGAACGTGAAGACGTTGCCCTACTTTGTGAAGCGCGTCTTCGGGTTAAGTCAACCACTGAGAGGACACGCGCCCAAAGGTTCCTCGACATCAGTAAAAGGGGCACGTTACCAGTCCCGCTCTCGTACTATGGGGCGCAGACCGGACGGTGGACGGCAAGCAAGGGCTCGGCCATCAACATGCAAAACCTCAAGCGAGGATCATTCTTACGCAAAGCAATTATGGCTCCCGAGGGGCATCAACTCGTTGTCGGGGATCTTTCGCAGATTGAGCCGCGAGTGCTCGCATGGCTTTCGGATTACACGGACATGCTCGACATCTTCCGTAGTGGCGGCGACCCTTACGCGGCGTTTGGAGCACAGATGTTCAACATACCCGGACTTAGTAAGGAAACTCACCCTGATCTTAGGCAGTCGGCGAAGAGCGCGTTGCTTGGCTGTGGATACGGTCTCGGCTGGGCGGCTTTTGCCTCACAGCTACTCACTGGATTCCTTGGGGCGCCCCCACAGCGTTACGACTTGGGTTTTGCGAAGAAACTCGGGGTCACGCAAGCCATGGCGGAGAAGTTCCTTGACTGGGAAGTAAACGTTGAGAAGCTCCAAGCCATACCGCACACCTGTACAACCAAAGAGCTAGTCATCCACTGCCTAGCATCCAAGGCCATCATCGACAAGTACAGGGCTACAGCTACGCCTGTGGTGGACTTCTGGGAGTTGAACACGCACCTGATCCAAGAGTCCCTTTATAAAGGGAAGGAGTACAAGCACAAGTGTCTGACGTATCGTAAGGGCGAGATCGAGCTGCCCTCGGGCATGAAGCTGCTGTACCCATACTTACAGATCAGGCGGTACAAAGATGAGAAAACAGAAAAAGAACGTGTTGAGTGGACATACGGCGAAAATAGTACTAAGATATATGCAGGAAAAATAACCAACAATGTCACGCAGGGCGTAGCGAGATGCGTGATGACTGATGGGATGGTACGTACTGCAAAGAGATACTTTGTGGCGGGAACAGTGCATGACGAGCAGATCGTTGTGGTTCCTGACGCAGAGGTGCAAGAAGCTAAGACTTGGGTCTTGGCGCAGATGACTATGGAGCCGCCTTATATGCCGGGCATTCCATTAGACGCTGACGGTGGCGCACACCGTCGTTATGGGTTAGCAAAAAACTAGGAGAAGCAGTATTGAAATTACCAACAAAAATAAGAGTCGGTAGGCGCTGGTATAGCGTGGAAGTCATTGAGGCTATGATTGATAAGAACTACGTGGGGCGTGTGCACTATGACGCGCAACACATTCGTATCGGTACACGCAACCACACAGGCAAGCCGTTCACAAAACACGAAGTAGGCGACACGTTCTGGCACGAACTTACGCATGCAATCTTGCATGACATGGACAGTCCACTGTATCGTGACGAGCGCTTCGTATCAGCATTTGCAACACGGCTTAACAAAGCCATTAACACAGCGAAGTTCGAATGAAAAAACCAGCATGGTCACACAGCAGTCTCAAAGATTTTGAGGGCTGCGCTCGCAGATACCACGAGGTCAAAGTCTTAAAGAAGTACCCCTTCCAAGAGACTGAGGCCACGCGTTACGGCAATCAGGTACATAAGGCTATCGAGGACTACATCCAAGATCAAAAGCCTATACCGCCTGAGTACGCGCAGTTCCAGCCTGTAGTGGATGCCATGCTTGCAAAGCCCGGTAGAAAGTTAGCAGAGTACGAGATGGCGCTACGCGCTGACCTTACGCCTACTAACTGGAAAGCGCCTGATGTTTGGGTGCGCGGGATTGCTGACATTCTTATCGTTGACGACGAGAACCTTACGGCGTGGGTGGGAGACTGGAAGACTGGCAACAACAAGTACCCCGACAGGGATCAGCTTGTGCTCATGTCGCTCATGGTCTTTGCGCACTTCCCCCACATCCGCAAGGTCAACTCAGCATTGCTGTTCATTGTGAAAAATGATATGGTCAAGATGCAGATGCAACGAGATCAAGCCGAGCAGTTCTGGTGGAAGTATCGTGAGCGTACTGCACGTCTCGAAGCAAGCTTTGAGAACGATGTATGGAACCCCACACAGACCCCGCTATGCGGATGGTGTCAAGTCACCGGATGCGAGTTCAACCCTAAACACTAGGAACAATCATGGCCACAAGAAACTATGCGTCAGAGTATGCTAACTACCAAGGCAAACCCGATCAGATCAAGAAGCGAGCAGAGCGCGTTAAGGCTCGTCGCATGATGGAGAAGACGGGATCGGCCACCAAAGGTGACGGCAAAGATGTAGACCACATCAAGCCCATGCGCTCAGGCGGCACATCAACTAAAGGTAACTTGCGTATGCGTAGCAAATCTGCCAACAGAGCGGACAATAAATAATCTTCGGAGAAGTAATGGAAATCGTAGAAGACAAAGCACTAATCTTACGCACAAGAAACCCGCACAAATACTCCATCATTCCAAAAAGCATAACAACGCCCCGTGCAGACGGAGGCTACGATGTCGCTGTGTATTGGGGCTTGGATGAAGTGCGTGTCTTGCGTAACCTAGGCGTTAAAGACGTACCTTCGCCTATCATTAGGCGCTACAACTGGCCGGGGCGTTACAAGCCTATGGCACACCAGATTGAGACCTCCGCGTTCCTGACAATGTACAGAAGGGCGTTTGTATTCTCAGAGCCGGGCACTGGTAAAACCTTGTCTGCTCTATGGGCGGCTGACTACTTGATGAAGCTCAAGAAGGTACGCAGGGTTCTCATTCTATGCCCCTTGTCGATCATGCACAGCGCGTGGATGGGGGACATCAACAACAGCATCATCCATCGCTCTGCAGTTATCGCGCACCATCCGCAGGCTAGTCGCCGCATTGAGATGATTCAGCACGACTATGAGATCGTCATCACCAACTACGAAGGTCTTAACCTGATCGCAGATGAAGTGCGTAACGATGGCCGTTTTGATCTTGTGATTGTTGATGAAGCCAACGCATATAAAACAGTCACAACACGTCGGTGGAAAGCGCTTAACTCCATCATCAACCCCAACACATATCTCTGGATGATGACGGGCACACCCGCTTCACAATCACCTGTTGATGCGTATGGCTTGGCCAAGCTGGTTAATCCTGAAGGCGTACCTAAATTCTTTACCGCATGGCGCGATCAGGTCATGAATAAAGTAACTGCCTTTAAGTGGGCGGCTAAAGAAGATGCCAAGGATAGGGTGCATGAAGCACTACAACCTGCGATACGCTTTACAAAAGAAGCGTGTTTGGATCTCCCCCCTGTCATTACGATGACGCGTGAGATTGCAATGACCCCACAACAGAAGAAATACTACGAGCTGCTTAAAGACCGCATGCTAGTGCAAGCGGCAGGGGAGACTATTACAGCGGTCAATGCTGCGGCTGGTGTATCCAAGCTTCTTCAGATCAGTTGTGGTGCGGCATATACGGATGACAGGGAAGTGGTTGAGTTTGATTCTTCGCCAAGGCTTGCAGTACTCGAAGAGATACTGGAAGAGACTGACCGCAAGGTGATTGTGTTTGCCTTGTTCAGAAGCATCATCGATACGATAAGCACGCACTTGACCAAGAAGGGTATTGCCAACGAGTGCATTCATGGGGACGTGTCTCCAAGCAAACGCGGCTCTATCATCCACCGCTTTCAAACTGAGGACACACCGCGCATATTGGTGATGCAACCCGCCGCTACAGCGCATGGTATTACGCTGACTGCCGCCGACACAGTGGTGTTCTATGGGCCTCTGATGTCTGTTGAGCAATACATCCAGTGCTGTGCCCGTGCTGACCGCAAGGGGCAGGGTTCTGACAAAGTTACTGTGATACACATTCAAGGGAGTCCGATTGAGAAGCGTATGTTTAACGCATTAGCAGGGAAAGTTAGTGATAACTTACTACTTACCCAAATGTTTGATACTGAAATTAAATCTTGAAAGGGGGTTACAACCGTTAAAAATCTGTGTAAACTGTCCAACCTTAGACAACAATTCATTAGGAGAAGCAATGGAAGAAGAAATAGTACCGTTAGATAAACTTGTAAAAATCTACCGCAAATTACGCACACGCATGACCGCCCTGACCCAAGAGTACGACACACAAGCTGAAGTTCTCAAGGCGCAACAGGACGAGATCAAGAACGCAATCAAGGAACAAATGAAGGCGATTGGCGTCACATCTGTTCGCACTACCGAGGGCACGGCAGTTATGTCCGTCAAGACTCGCTACACCACGCAAGACTGGGATGAATTTAAAAAGTTCATACTGGCACACGAAGCTGTTGAGCTTTTGGAGAAGCGCATTGCGCAGTCCAACATGGCTCAGTTCTTGGAAGAAAACCCCGGGGTCGTACCGCCCGGACTCAACTCATCCGCTGAGTATGACATCTCTGTACGCAAACCAACTTAAACGGAAACAAAAATGAGCAACATTACTATGTTCAAACCTTCTAACGTGCCATCGTTCGCTAAGAACGCTGTGCTTTCTGCAACTACTTTGGCCTTGGCTGGCGGTGTCAACACCGGCACCGGCATGAAGCGCATCTCAATCAAGGGCGGCGTGTTCAGGTTGCTGTCTGGCGGCAAAGAGATCGCCTCAATTGATGACCGCCACTTGGATGTGATCGTTGTTAAAGCCGCCCCCAAAGTTAGCCGTGTGTTCTATGCGGGCTCGTATGATAAAGACGCGGCTGCCGCCGCCCCTGACTGCACATCTGCTAATGGCGAGACACCTGACGCTAATGTGAAAAACAAGCAGTCATCAAACTGCGCTACGTGCCCACAGAACATTGCTGGCTCTGGTAATGGCCAAAGCCGCGCATGCCGCTACCAACAGCGTATGGCTGTGGTCTTGGCTAACAACCCCGAAGGCGATGTGCTTCAGTTGACTTTGCCTGCTACATCTATCTTTGGTAAGGAAGACGGCGACAAGCGCCCACTGCAGGCTTACGCCCGCTTCTTGGCCGCGCAGACACCGCCAGTTAACTTGGACGCCATCGTGACGCGCATGAAGTTTGATACCAAAGCTGAAGCCCCTAAGCTGATCTTTGCTCCAGAGCGTTGGTTGACTGACGAAGAGTACGAGGCCGCGCAGAACCAAGCCAACTCTAAAGATGCAGAGAAGGCCGTAGCTGTAACCCCTGCCTTTGCTGACGGCGTTGCCGCCCCTGCCCCATTAACCATTGAAGGTAAGCGCCCTGCGCAGTCTATTGGTTCCTTGCTCGACGAAGATGATGCCGAAGCTATTGCCGAAGTTAAAGCAACCAAAGCTAAAGCCAAGGCCAAACCTACACCAGTCGAGGCGGAAGCCGAGGAAGAGCCCGAAGTGCGTAAATCCTCACCCAAGGTTGAGTCCGTGCCCGCCAAGAAGAACAAGCTGGCCGACATCGTGGCTGACTGGGATGATGAGTAAGTACACAGGGGGCTTCGGCCCCCTTTAAAACCATGGCCATCATCTTTCCTGCAAACACAAGAGGCATGACTGCTGGCGCTATGCGTCAGATTAAACAGCAAGGTTACACGACTGCCGCCGGTGGGTGGCACGATTTCAACCATCTGACTACTATGGCCGCTGACGGCGGCATATACCTTAACGAACGAGAACCACTAGGGAGATTTATGTCCGCACTAGAAAAAACTAAAGCAGACGCCGATGCGTTGACAGACGCACTTATCAAGAGCACTACCGCTCTGGTTGAGCAAGCGAAGGAGTCCAACAAACATCTTAACGATGTGAACGGCAAGATGCGTGACGGGGCTGAGAAGCTTGGTCTTGCGATTGAGCGGTTCAACAAGGTGGCAGGCAACACCAATTTTGCCGAAACAGCCAAGCAAGCCGAGTCTCTTGTCAACAGTCTGGAGCGCCTAGCCGCGCTAGAAGCATCAGGCATGTTGGAAAAAGTGATGAAGGCAATGGCCAAATAAAATGGCCTACTCACAAAAAGTAATTGACGATGTAGCAAAGACCCCCAAGTCTCTGGGCAACCAGCTTGGGCGTTGGGCAATCCATCTTGACTTTCCGGTCACGAAGATTGCCTATGCGCTCGGCGTCTCTCGACAGACTGTTTACAACTGGTTCACAGGCACGGAAGTGTTTGGGGCTTATCGTAATCGCGTCGAATTCTTAACCAAAATAATGCAGACCTCACGCACAGCCGATGAGGCATGGAGAAAAATATGTACGGAATACAACCTAGAACCTTGACCACACAGGAGCTGATTCGCTTTAGTGCTGAACTGATTGAATTGGATACAGGCTTGCCAAAAGAATGGCAGATTGAAGTCTTACGCCGCTTGTACGTAATGGCTCCGCCTGATGACGTTGTTATCAAAAACGCTAAACAGCTAGAACTGTTCTCGTAATCAAACCCAAGGACTCAAATGACTCCGCTTGAGTTTTTAGCGGTTGTTCTGCCGCCGCCAGAATTTGGCAAGTATTGTGTGGCAGAGCTCAACAAGAAGGAGCACGTATTTGTACGTGCTTTGGAAGACACCGAAGCACCAGTTAAACGCTGGCACGACAGCAAGCACGACGTTTATTTCGCCTTGGCTACTTTTAGCGAAGAAGAAAACCGGCTTGCATCAAACGCAAGGTACATAAAATCTTTGTTTATTGACATGGATGGGTACGCGTCAAAGAAGGATGCCGCCCTTGCGCTCAATGCGTTCTTGGAGAAAACTGGTCTTGATGCCTTGGGTACGCCCTATGTGGTGGGTTCTGGCGGCGGTTTGCACTGCTACTGGCCGCTGCTTACTGCCGTTCCTATCGAGTCATGGAAGCCTGTTGCTGAGAACTTTAAACGCCTGTGTAAACAGGAGTCCTTGGCGATTGACATGACTGTGACGGCTGATGCCGCCCGTGTCTTGCGTGTGCCCGGAACCACCAACTTCAAGAAGAAGTACGCAACGCCGCGCCCTGTGCGCATACTGACTGAAGGCGATGTATTTAGCTTCGAAGGTATTGCCACTCTCATCAGAGAGAAACTGGCTGGTTCAGTGTATGAGCCTCAAGCTGCACCCAAGCTGGACTTGGCGGGCACCCGCCCGACCAAGGCAGAACCTACAGCAACCAGCGTCAAGCTCTTTGAGAACAGCGTAACAAAGTTCAAACCAATCTGGTTGGCCACGCAAAACGACAGGGGATGCAAGCAACTTGCGCACTACGTTGAGCACGCTACGGAAGAAGGTATGGAGCCGTTGTGGCGCGGTTTGTTGTCATGGGCTAAGGTCTGTGAGGACGGCAACGGGGCGGCTGTGTGGCTCAGTAAGATGCATCCTTACGAGCCTGTTCGTATGAACCAAAAGCTTCAGAGTATCAAAGGCCCATACCCCTGCGTCAAGATGGACTCGGAGAACCCCGGTGTTTGCCCAAGCTGTCAGCACTGGGGAAAGATTACCAATCCGTTGATCTTGGGCCGTGAGATTGGGGTTGAGGTTGAAGAGAAAGAAATTGAGTTAAAAGTTTCAAGTGAAAGCACGGCAACCGAGAAAGAAGTTGTCAAGGTCATACGCCCAACACCACCCCGTGGTTATGCCTATGGTACCAATGGGGGTATCTTTATGGAGCGTGTGGTGGAGGACGAAGAAGGCAACAAGGCTAAGAAGCAAGTAATGCTTCTGCCATACGAATTGTTTGTTGTGGATATCCTCAACAGCAATAACGACCACACTGTACACATGATTGCGCTTAGACCCGAAGGGGCGCTAAACGTAACCATGCCGCAGAAGGCCGTGGTAAGTAAAGACGAGACAGTAAAAGCGCTGGCAAGCCAAAACATCGTGGCAGCTTTTGGCACCGGCAATGACAAAAACCTTTTTGAATATGTGAGGGCATGCGTGGAAGAATCTAGCACCAACAAAACACCAATCAAAGTTCCAGACAGCTATGGTTGGCAACCTGACAACTCGTATGTATTTGCGGGTCGTATCTTTACTAAGGGTAAACCCCCTGTCAAAGTCCCGATGCCGGGCTTGGAGAACATCACCAAGAACACAGAGCCTCGCGGCACTATGGAGAACTGGCGAGCCTTTATCGACATGCTAATTGCTAAGAAGATGTGGGATCACTTAGCCGTTTTGCTTGCCGGTGCTGGCGCACCCTTCATGCGCTTCACGGGCATCTACGGCATGACGTACCACTGCGCCAGTACAGAATCGGGTACTGGTAAGACGCTTGCCTTGGAAGCCGCGGCATCGGTCTGGGGTCACCCAACCCACTACCGCACAGGCAAGAGCACATCTCCTGTGGCCATGCAACAGCGCCTCGGCTTGCTCAACAGCCACCCACTTATCACCGATGAGATCACATCCAAGAACCGCGATGACTTCGAGTGGTTGCCTGAGTTCTTACTGGACATGACTGAAGGTCGGGGCAAGGAGCGTATGGAGTCTGGATCCAACAAAGAGCGCTTGAACTTGTCAACGTGGATGACCAACGCCTTGATGTCATCTAACACCCACATCGTGGACTACCTGACCGGTGGCCGTACACACTCATCCGAAGGTGAACTGCGCCGCTTACTGGAGTTTGTGCTTGAGCATGAGTTGACATGGGAGCCGCACGAGATTGAGATCATCAAGTCGTTGCAACATAACTATGGCGTGGCCGGTTACGCCCTGTCGCAGTACCTTGCAGACAACGTGGACAAGTTCCCTGTGATGGTTAGCGAAGCTGTTGCCGGTATGTACACTGAGTTCAAAGCAACCAATGATGAGCGCTTCTGGATGGCTGGTGTAGGTGCTTCAATATGCGCACTCAAAGCGTTTAAAGAACTGGGTGTAGCTGACATACCATACCGCCACATATTGAACTCTTACAAGCGTGCTGTGGATTACATGCGAGCCAGTATGAAGAGCAGTGTGCGCACCGCTGTGGATGTACTGAACGCCTACACCCGTGAAAACTATGGCT
>Ga0114968_10003979_pt1 | contig 11040 bp, 9 predicted proteins | sample M_130807_EF_Meta_FD_87020 | JGI IMG/M metagenome (GOLD analysis project Ga0114968, IMG submission 87020) | Freshwater microbial communities from Lake Montjoie, Canada to study carbon cycling - M_130807_EF_MetaG | ecosystem: Environmental > Aquatic > Freshwater > Lake | place: Lake Montjoie... | reverse complement strand
GCAATGCTTTGACCTTGCGCCAACAACCTGAAGATTTCAAACTCGCGGCCCGTCAAACTGGCAATGCGTTGCACCTCGTCATCCGCGGCCAGGCTGCCCTCTTGCTGCTTTGAGCGGTCCATGTTGAACACACGACCCGCGTGCACTGCATGCACCGCCCGCACCAACTCTTCGGGCTGCGCATTTTTGGACACAAAACCTTTGGCGCCGGTTTGCAAGGCGCGTTGCACCACTTGGACCGAGTCGTACATGCTGCACACCAGCACCCGCGCCTGCGGCTCACGGGCCACAATCTTTTGCAGCAAACCCAAACCGCCCACACCGGGCATGGACAAATCGGTGATGGTCACATCTGGCGCATGGACACCGTAGGCTTGGTAGCCTTCGTCGGCAGTGCTGGCTTCAGCCACCACTTGAATGTCCGGGTCTTGCGACAACAAACGCAAATAACCCGAACGCACCACCGGGTGGTCGTCTACCAAGAGCACGCGGATCATGCAGCCTCCAAAGGCAAGACGGCTTGCACTTGAAAGCCACGGCCCGGGGCACTTTGCAAAAACAATTGCCCCCCCAAACTCGACACCCGTTCGCGCATGCCCAACAAACCAAAACCCGCATGGTTGGCCTCGGGGTCGGCCATCCCCACACCGTCGTCTTGAATATGCAAACGCAGCGTTTGTTGGTGCTGCCAAGTCAGTTGCACCTGCACCTTGCTGGCCCGAGCGTGTCGCGCCACATTGGTCAGGCTCTCTTGCAGCAAGCGATAAAGCGTGACGCACACATAGTCGTCCAAGTTGTCCGGCAACCCTTCTGCTTGGAAATGACAGGGCACACCAGCGCTTTCTTGCCACTGCTCGCACAAGGACAGCAAGGCATCGGCAATGCCCATGCTGTCCAACACCGCAGGGCGCAAGCGTTGCAACATGTTGCGGGTGAGCAAAGACACTTGTTGCGCCGCATCGGCAATGCGTTGCGCCGAATCCAGCACTTCGTCGGGCTTGAGCCGCCCCCCGACCAAGACAGCGGCTTCAGTGCGGATGGCGGTGCAGGTTTGGCCCATCTCATCGTGCAGATCGCGGGCCAAGGCGCGGCGCTCATCTTCTTGGGCGGTGAACAAACGCTGTGCCAAATCGCTGTTGTGGGTCAGCAGTTCTTGCACTTGTTGTTCGGCACGAATGCGCTCTTGCAATTCTTCATGGGCCTCGCGGTTGCGCCGCCACGAATACCAAGCCAGTGCCAGGCTGAGCACCAACAAGGTCCAAGGGAGTTCATCCAATTGCAGGGGCTCGTGCCCTTGACTGAACAAGATGAGGTGTTCGGACAACTCGACGTTGATGGCAAACAACCAAAAGCCCAACACCAGGGCAACGGTCCACAGCAAATCAGTTTGCGCTTTTTGAAACTTCATCAACTCATTCTAAGAAGAACAGGCATGCCAAGGAGCCCTCTTGCAGGAGGGGATATTTTGCTGATGCCCTACCACGTGTTGCGCAGTTCTCGCAGTTTCACAAACACGGTTTCTGCATCTGGTTGGGCGGGCAGGTCTGGAAAAGCTTGGCGCAATTGGGCAATCACACTGGCTTGGTCCAGGCGAAAAAAGGTGTTGACCTCGCGCTCTTGCGCCAAAGTGGTGACCAGCGGCATCTCCAAGTTTTGACCACGCACGTGCTCTAGCAAAGTTTGTGCGGCTCGGTTGTCGGGCTCGCGGTCCAAGGTGAAGCGCAGGTTGTTTTCAATGTAATCGTGACCGGGGTAAATGCGGGTGTTGGCTGGCAAGGTGTTGAGTTGCTGCGCGAAGGTGTTGTAGAGCGCTTGCGCGTTGCCACCGTTGTGGCAATTGCCCGCACCTGCGTTGAACAAGGTGTCCCCCGAAAACAAGGCCGGTTGATCGGTGTGGGCGCACAAACAAATGTGGCACATGGTGTGGCCGGGGGTGTCCAAGGCTTCCAGCTCCACTGTTTTGCCGACCCGGATGATGTCGCCGGCAATCAGCCCGCGAAACATGCCCGGAATGCGGTCCTTGGCTTTGGCATGCGCCAACACCTTGGCCCCTGTGGCGGCCACCACCGCATCGTTGCCGCCAATGTGGTCATGGTGCTCATGGGTGTTCAAGATTTGGGTGATGTCCCACCCTTCGGCTTTGGCCGCTTTCAAGCACTTGTCGCTGTCGAGCGGATCGATGGCCAAGGCTTCACCAGTTTCAGCGCAGGCCACAAGATAGTTGAAATTGCGGTAGGGGTTGGCGGTCCAAATTTGTTTGACGATCATGGGGCTTCACAGTCTTGGCAAGGGTGTGACTGATTTTTGCATCAAATTCATCAGACAGTCACATTGGCCACTTACGCTTGTCGCAGATCAAAACAAATCAACTCGAATTGAACCAAGAGGGATTGATGCATTACAGAGCTGTCTTCATTTCCGATCTGCACTTGGGCACCCCCGGGTGCCAAGCCGAAGAACTACTGGCCTTTCTCAAATCTCACACCAGCGACCACCTGTATTTGGTCGGTGACATCGTCGATGGCTGGCAACTGCGCCGCAAGTGGTTTTGGCCGCAAGCCCACAACGATGTGGTGCAAAAAATCTTGAAACGTGTTCGAAAAGGCTGCCATGTGGTGTACATCCCAGGCAACCATGACGAATTCGCCCGCGACTTTGTCGACCACCACTTTGGCGGTGTGCAGGTGGTGGAGGAAGCCACCCACACCATGTTGGATGGCCGCCGTTTGTGGTTGATTCACGGCGACTACTTTGACCCGGTGGTGAAATACGCCAAGTGGCTCGCCTATTTGGGTGACACCTTGTATGAACTCACCTTGAGGTTGAACAGGCACTTCAACCGCATTCGCGCACGCTTGGGCTTACCCTACTGGTCCTTGTCTGCCTTCCTCAAAGGCAAGGTCAAGAAAGCCTTGAATTTTGTGGCTGACTTTGAAAAAGCAGTGGCGCACGAGGCCCACAAACGAGGCTATCAAGGTGTGGTGTGCGGGCATATCCACCGCGCCGAGATTCGCGACATTGACGGCGTGATCTACTGCAACGATGGCGACTGGGTGGAGAGCCGCTCGGCCTTGGTCGAACACATGGACGGCAGCTTGGAATTGGTGTTTTGGAACCAAGTGCTGGACTACAAACCGGCACTCATCAAAGCCCGTGAACCCTTGGTGAAACCCGTGGCCACGCCCAGCCCCATCACGGCCAGCATCGCCAACACCGTCAGTTGAAACAGGTCGCCAAACCGGGTATTGCCAGCCTGTTGGCTGCGCAATTTGTCTCGGCATTGGCCGACAACGCTTTGTTGTTGCTGGCCATGGCGTTGTTGGCCGAGCAAGGGTATCCGGTGTTTTGGATTCCGTTGCTCAAGCTGATGTTCACCCTCTCGTATGTGGTGCTTGGGCCTTGGGTGGGTGCCTGGGCCGACAGGTGGCCGAAACGCCGGGTGATGATGTGGGCCAACGGCATCAAAGCATGGGCTTGCCTGAGCATGTTGGCCGGTGTGCCGCCCATGCTGGCCTACGCTGTGGCGGGTTTGGGGGCGGCCATTTATGCCCCTGCCAAGTACGGTTTGATCACTGAACTCACCCCCGCTGAGCAATTGGTTCGCGCCAATGGATGGATCGAGGTGAGCACCGTGTGCGCTGCTTTGTTTGGCGTGATGCTGGGTGGCTTGTTGGTGGCTGAGCGGTTGCACGGCTGGTCTGTCTACGCCGACTTGAACCTGTGGCTGGGTTCCGGTAGTCGCTTCAATGCCTCATTGGCAGCTGTGTTGTTGCTCTATGGTGTGGCAGCTTGGCTCAACCGCATGATTCCTGACAGCGGTGTCCGTTATGCGTCTCATGAATGGCATGTCGGGGCCATTTGGCAAAGCTTCAAACAAGATCATCTGAAGCTTTGGCGCGACCCCTTGGGCAGCATCAGTCTGTCGGTCACCACCTTGTTTTGGGGCGTGGGTGCCACCTTGCAGTTGCTGGTGTTGGCATGGGCACAAGCGGTCTTGCACTTGAGCCTGGAACAAGCGGCCTATTTGCAAGGCGCGACCGCCTTGGGCGTGATTGCAGGCGCGGCACTGGCCGCACGCACCGTGGCCTTGCAGCAAGCGCCGAAGGTGTTGGTGGTGGGCTTGTTGTTGGGCGCACTCTTGCCCTGGATGGCTTGGGTGCAAAGCACTGAAGCGGCCTTGGTGCTGACCTTTGTACTGGGTTTGGTGGGCGGCTTTTTTGTGGTGCCCATGAACGCCCTGTTGCAACACCGAGGTGCCCAACTGCTGACTGCTGGACGCTCGATTTCAGTTCAAAACGTGAATGAAAACGCCAACATCTTGGTCATGATGGGCATCTACAGTGCTTTGCTTCATGCCGGCATCAGCGTGGTGGATGTCTGCTGGCTGTTGGGCGCTGCGGTGTTCCTGGGCATGGCTGCTGTGCAATGGCGTTATTGGAAATACGTGCAACCACGGCAGTCTTCGGTCAAGGCAGCTTGAACAAGGGCTGCCCCATTTGAATCCCTTGGCCGGTGCAGAGTTCAGGCACAAACTCGAAAGACTTGGGGACAAAGACCAAAATGGTTGAACCGTGTTCAAACCACCCCATCTCATCGCCTTTCACAAATGATGCATTGCATGCAATGTCATGCGGGCCTTTGTAACGGGTGTGCAGCAAGGTGTCGATGGCATGCAAGCGGATGCTGGCCACCAACACGGCGGCCACAGGTACCAAGGCCACTGGATAGGCTTGCGGCCCGATCTCCAAGTTCAGTAATGCACGTTCGTTCTTGCAAAACAATTTCTCGACGCGCGCCAAAGCCACGGGGTTCACGTTCCAGGTGTCACCAGAAAAATACTTGACATGCGTCAACCGCCCATCCAAGGGCGCGTGAAAACGATGGTACATGGAGGAGGTGATGCGGATGGTGAGGTACAGGCCATCGAGCCAAGGTGATGTGGCCACTTCGTCGCCCAGCAAATCCGTCAAGGTGTAGGGGAAGCCTTTGGCCTGATACAGCTTGCCCTCTTCCACCCGACCCATCGCTCCGATGATGCCGTCGCACGGGCTGGTGAATGTTTGTGGGTCAGGGTGAATGGGCCTGGCGCCCTCCTTCAACTCGCGGATGAAGCAGTCATGCAAGCTGTCAAAGCGTGTTTTCTTGGCTTCTGACAAATCCAAATCAGCGATCAATTGCCACGCCGCGATGGCTGTGTTTTTCACCCAAGGGGTGCGGATTTTGCTGAACCAGCCCATGAAATGCGTCAAGGTGATGCGCGGGATCCGGTTGGTGAGCAAAAAGTTCAGATCTTCATGGGCACCTATTTGTTGAAAGAGTCGTCGAATAGTCATCATTTTTTCATCCTGGCGTCATACAAAGGAGTTTTCGAGAAAGAGGTCACCAACATGGATGGTTTTGAAACACTTGTGTCTGTGGGTATTTGGGGGCTTGCCGCCTTGGTCGGTATCAGCTTGATGATGAAAATCACCCAACGCTTGCAACTGTCGCTGGCCAAACACCCTTCGCTGGGTGGCCATTTGCGCATGGCCAAACGCGTGGCCAAGTGGATACCCGGCTACGACTATGGTCCTGAGCGTTGGTTTGACATTGATGGCGCCCCCGCATCGGTGGCGATGCAAAGACGCCATGCCTTGCAAAACCTGGGCGCACAGTTGCAGTCGCGCAGCCCGCAAACATTGGCGCACACAGAAGCCACCAAACCGCTGGTGTCGGACTTGCAATTGATCAGCCAATACCGCGTGCCGTTTCAATTTCGCAGCGTGTTGGCGCAGCACATCAAGCTTGGGAGTTATTGGCGTGAAAGTCAGGGTGTGTGGTTGACCGACATGGACGGCAACCAATACATTGATGTGACCGGGTCGTATGGCGTGAATTTGTTTGGCATGGACTTTTACAAAAGCTGCATCCAAGAAGGTGCAGACATGGCGTCCAAACTCGGCCCTGTCTTGGGCTCGTACCACCCCTGCGTGTTGGACAACGTGCAACAACTCTGCGCCATTTCGGGTCAAGACGAAGTCTCGTTTCACATGTCGGGCACCGAGGCGGTCATGCAAGCCGTGCGACTGGCCAGGTACCACAGCAAGAAACGCAAAATTGTGCGCTTCACCGGGGCCTACCATGGCTGGTGGGATGACGTGCAACCCGGCCCGGGCAACCCGATGCCCCCCTCGTCTGACACCCTCACGCTGAATGAAATGCATCCCAACACCTTGCGCGTGCTGCGCAACCGTTCGGACATTGCTTGTGTGTTGGTCAATCCTTTGCAAGCCATGCACGTGAACAAAGCGGCCCCCACCGATTCGACCTTGGTGGATGGTGGACGCCAAGTGCACTATGACAAAGCCGCTTACAAAGCTTGGTTGGCGCAACTGCGCGAAGTCTGCACAGAAAAAGGCATTGCTTTGATTTTGGACGAGGTGTTTCTGGGCTTTCGTTTGGCACCCGGCGGCGCACAAGCGTATTTCGATGTCAAAGCTGACATGGTGACCTATGGCAAAACATTGGGTGGCGGTTTGCCAGTTGGTGTGGTGTGCGGCAAAGCGCACTGGATGAAGCGCTTCACCTCGGAGAGACCTGGTGACATCTGTTTTGCCCGTGGCACCTTCAATGCCCACCCGTATGTGATGGCCACCATGAATGTGTTTTTGCATCGCTTGCAAACAACCGCGGTGAAATCCCAATACGCTGAAGCCTCTGCCGTATGGCAGTCGCGTCAAGACCGTTTCAACGCCGCGTTGAAAGCAGCCCAATTGCCGGTGCATGTGGCGGGCATGGAAACTGTGTGGTCGGTGTTGTTTGAGGTGCCCAGTCGGTACAACTGGATGTTTCAATACTATCTGCGGGAACAAGGCATTGCACTCAGTTGGGTGGGGTCGGGCCGCATGATCTTCAATTTTGAGTTTGACGACACTGCCTTCGAGTTGTTCACCCAGCGCTTCATCAAGGCCGCGCAACGCATGCAAGCCGATGGTTGGTGGTGGGTCCCTGAACATCAAAACAACCGCAACATCCGTCGTCAAGTATTGAAAGAAATGTTGCGGTTGCGCTGGGCTTAATGCTGATGGGCAACGTGGTCCATGGGGTCGATCCATTCACCACGCATCACATACAAAGGTGACTTGTAGTAAAGCTTGATGTCATGGAAGGGGTCGGTGATGATTTTGAAAGCCCATGCCAAACCAGCCGTCAAGCTTTCTTGCTTCCACAATTGCAGCACGCGAAAAACCAATCCCGCCACGCCTAAAAACAACCAGGCCATGGCGGTCATGCGGATGGGGGTGTCTTCGTAGGCCTCAGGCACCGCCCATGCCAAATACTGCGGCATCCAATAGGCCACCACCGGGATGGCCGCGCAAATGCTGAGCAAGACGATTTTGCGGTTCAAGTTGTAGCCCACCTTGATTTCTTCCTTGTACTCGTGTGTGGCTTGATTCACTTCGTCAAAGCCCTTGGGTTCAAAGAAAAAGTGACCAATTTGACGTGTGGTCATGGAGATGAGCCAAGCGATCAAGGCGGAGACGACGGGGTCGATGAACAAAAACACATAGGCGACTAGAAATGAAATAGCGCTGATCAAGTGCAAAGATTGATTGATGCGGCTGTGGTGGTAGTAGCGGTGGTCGTCCCAACGCTGGACTTGAAGTGTTTGCATCAGTTTGTTCATGAAAGCTCCTGTGAGTGAAAGTGCCACTGAAATGTCACGCTTTCGCATGAAAATTTCATGACAGGTTTTTTGTCATCAAACTGTTGCAATTGCGGTTCACAGTACGCTCATGAACATTGATGCCCATATCCAGGTAGAGCGGATTGGCTCTACCCGACCCCACTTGAACATCGCGGTGGTGACGGAAACCTACCCCCCAGACATCAATGGCGTGGCCCACACCTTGTCGAAAATAGTCGATGGCCTGCAACGCAACGGCCATGTGCTGTGGCTGATCCGACCCAAACACCAGGCCTCGGACACCGCCACGCGCTCAGACCGGTACCAAGAAATTTTGGTCAAAGGCTTGCCAATTCCCTTTTACAAACAACTGCGCATGGGTTTGCCCGCCAAGCGTGAACTCACCCGCTTGTGGTCACGGCAACGCCCCGACATTGTTCACATTGCCACCGAAGGGCCCTTGGGCTGGTCGGCCCTGCAAGTGGCCAAGAAACTGAAGTTGCCCGTCAGCACCGATTTCAGAACCAACTTCCATGCCTACAGTCAGCACTACGGCATTGGCTGGTTGAGCGGTGCCATCATGGCTTACCTCAAAAAATTTCACAACGCTGCACAAGCCACCATGGTGCCCACCAGTCAGTTGCAAGGCGAGCTTGACAAAGTCGGGTTCAAGCATTTGTCGGTCGTTCCCAGAGGTGTGGACACGGATGTTTTTTCGCCGGATCACCGCAATGAAGCCTTGCGCTCAAGCTGGGGCGCGGACAGCACCACCCGGGTGTTGTTGTATGTGGGTCGATTGGCACCTGAAAAAAACCTGAAATTGGTGATCCAAACCTACAACAACCTCAAGCGAAACCATGCAGACATCAAACTGGTGCTGGTGGGTGACGGCCCTATGCGTGCTGGCCTGGAGAAAGACAACCCCGAGGTGATCTTTGCGGGCTTTCAAACGGGTGCATCCTTGGCTCAGCACTACGCCAGCGGCGATATTTTCTTGTTTGCCAGCCAAACCGAAACCTTTGGCAATGTCACCTTGGAAGCCATGGCTTCCCGCTTGGCCATCGTGGCTTTTCACCATGCAGCCGCAGGCGAATTGATCCAAAGTGGTGTGAATGGCATGTTGGCCAGAACGCATTCAGCGCTGGATTTTGAAATGGGTGTCCAAACCTTGCTGAACAATCAAGCCTTGATGCAGCACGTGGCCCATCAGGCGTGCTTGAGTGCCCGTGCCTTGAGTTGGCGCATGATTGTGGAAAGAACAGAGGGCGTTTTCCACCACGTGATGCACCAGCACAGCCAGTCCTTCAGCCATCATTCGACGCCTGTCACGGCCTGATGCGTTGATTTTGAAGAAGTGAATCTATGAACACCAACGACAAACCGCAATTGATCGACCAAGCCGAAATGCTGCGCATCCGAGAGGACATGCTCGACAGCTTGGATGAAGAGTTGGAGATGGAGTTTGACGACCTGAACACCGCCGATGACCAAGCTGTTGAAACCCTCAAGGGCGAGCGCTTGCAATACTTCAAAACCTTGTTGAAATTGCAAGGCGAGTTGGTGAAGCTGCAAGACTGGGTGGTGGCCAGCAAGTCCAAGGTGGTGATTATTTTTGAAGGCCGTGATGCGGCTGGCAAAGGGGGCGCCATCAAGCGCATCACCCAACGTTTGAACCCGCGTATTTGCCGCGTGGCCGCCCTGCCCGCACCCAACGACCGTGAACGCACACAGTGGTATTTCCAGCGCTACACCGCGCACCTGCCAGCGGCTGGTGAAATTGTTTTGTTTGATCGCAGTTGGTACAACCGCGCAGGTGTCGAGCGCGTCATGGGTTTTTGCAACGACGACGAGTACGAAGAGTTCTTTCGCACCGTGCCCGAATTTGAAAAGATGCTGGTGCGCAGTGGGATCAAACTCGTGAAGTATTGGTTTTCCATCACCGATGACGAACAACATTCACGCTTCTTAGGGCGCATTCACGACCCCTTGAAGCAATGGAAGCTCAGTCCCATGGACTTGGAGAGCCGCCGCCGTTGGGAAGCCTACACGCGCGCCAAAGAAACCATGATCGAACGCACCCATATTCCTGAAGCCCCTTGGTGGGTGGTGCAAGCCGTGGACAAGAAAAAAGCGCGCCTCAATTGCATCGACCATCTGCTCTCCCTCATGCCCTACGAGGAAGTGCCCCACGCTGACATCAGCTTGCCGGCTCGGGTGCGCAACCCCGATTACAGCCGGCATCCCGTGCCGGCTGAGATGTACGTGCCGGAAAAATACTGACCTGCGATGCTTCCCAGGCCGCTGCACTTGCTCATCGGCCAATGCCAAAGTAGTCGATGCCGCGCTCCTTCATGCGCGAAGGCTCAAACAAGTTGCGACCGTCAAATATGGCGGGTGACTTGAGCGTTTGTTTGATGACATCGAAATTCGGCGCTTTGAACTGACGCCACTCGGTCATGATGACCAAGGCATCGGCTTGGTTCAAAGCGGTTTCTTTGGTCCCCGCCAGCATCAACTCGGGTTTGTTGCCATACAGGTGCTGCGCTTCTTCCATGGCCGCTGGGTCATAGGCTTGCACTTTGGCGCCTTCAGCCCACAAGGCTTCCATCAACACCCGACTGGGCGCTTCGCGCATGTCGTCGGTGTTGGGCTTGAAGGCCAAACCCCACAAGGCGATGGTTTTGCCCTTGAGGTCGCCTTTGAAATAGGCTTTGATCTTGTCAAAGAGGACTTGCTTTTGTGCTTGGTTCCTGGCTTCCACTGCATTCAAGATGAGCGGCTCAAAGCCCATGCTGTGAGCGGTTTTCACCAAGGCACTGACGTCTTTGGGAAAGCAACTACCACCATACCCTGCACCGGCATAAATGAAGTGGTAACCAATTCGCTGATCGCTGCCAATGCCCAGACGCACCGATTCAATGTCAGCACCCACGCGCTCAGCCAAATTGGCCATTTCATTCATGAAACTGATTTTGGTGGCCAACATGCAGTTGGCCGCGTACTTGGTGAGCTCGGCACTGCGCACACCCATGACGATGATTTTTTCGTGGTTGCGGTTGAACGGCTCGTAGAGTTCACGCAGCATTTTTTCGGCGCGGGCGCTGCTGGTGCCAATAACGATGCGGTCAGGCCGCTGGCAGTCCGCCACCGCCGCGCCTTCCTTCAAAAACTCGGGGTTGGACACCACATCAAATTCGATGTCCACACCCCTGGTTTTCAATGTTTCTCGCACCACCTCGGTGACCTTGTCTGCGGTGCCCACGGGCACCGTCGATTTATTCACGATGACGGTGTAGCCCGTCATGTGGCTGGCTATGGTTTTGGCCACCGCCAGCACATGCTTCAAATCTGCGCTGCCATCTTCGTTGGGCGGG
>Ga0114968_10003976_pt1 | contig 11047 bp, 10 predicted proteins | sample M_130807_EF_Meta_FD_87020 | JGI IMG/M metagenome (GOLD analysis project Ga0114968, IMG submission 87020) | Freshwater microbial communities from Lake Montjoie, Canada to study carbon cycling - M_130807_EF_MetaG | ecosystem: Environmental > Aquatic > Freshwater > Lake | place: Lake Montjoie... | reverse complement strand
CTGCTCGTTGAGCAGCAGGTAGTTCTTTTACAAAAAGTTGTGCAGATATATTTTGAGTAGTATCTGCCATTTTAGTTTTTACTTTAAGAAAACATTTTATTTTTTAAAATTATTTTATTTTTTTTTGACAAATCGTTTAAATACTTAAAAAATAAAATACTATAAATCATAAGAAATTAAAATTAAAAATAAAAAAATATAATGTGTGATACCATTGAAGAAGAAGAAGATATTTGGAATGATTTTTTTGCAAGCACCTGTTCAATTACAAATAAAACCTCTTCAATAAAAGAAGAACTATCTTATGAAGAACAAAATATTAGCAAACAACTTACCAACAACAACAATAAAAAATGTAAAGAATGTGAAAGTGATTACAATTCTTTTGTAATTAATTGTGGAGATTTACTTTGTGTTAATTGTGGTCTCGTTCAAGAATCAAGTATAATTTCTGAAGATCCTGAATGGAATAATTACATCGAAGACGGAGTTGTTAATGGAAGTGGTATTCGTTGTGGAAGTGTTTTAGATTCTACAAATCCTTATGATATTGGAAATACTTTTGTTCCTAAATATCATTGGTCTTGGCATCTTGATGCAGAAGGTAATAAAAGATATACTAATTTATCTAAAATTGCTATTCGTACAAGTTATTCTTCTAAACAACGTGCTTTTGATGAAGGTAAATATTCATTTGAAAAAATTCAAGAAAGATTACAACTTTCACCTGTTATTTTTAATACTGCGAAACTTTTTTGGGGAATTATCTTAAAAACTGATATTCTTAAAAGAGGTGGTAATAGACGTGGTATGAAAGCATGCTGTATTTTTTATGCATGTTTAAGTGAAAAACAACAACGTAATCGTGAAGATATTGCTTCTGCGTTTGATATTAATGGAACAAATGATTTTACTAAAGGTGAAAAAATATTTAGGGAAATTTTTGAAAAAGAACAAAATTATTCTTGGATCTTGTATAAAGATTCTGAAAATGAATCTATGTATAACAGGTACGTTTGTCAATTTAACTTACCTTTTAAATTTGTTAAAACTATGAACCTTATTAAAGAACATACTCGTGATCATCTTTTAGGTATTGCAGCAAAATCTGAAATTGCAGGTTTACTTTATTATACTTGTAAAGAAATATATAATCTTAAACATCCTAATAAATCTGAAATTGCTAAATCCATAGGTGTTTGTAATCCAACTTTGAATAAGGTTATTGAAATCTTAAATTATTTTTATAATAAAAATGAAAATCTTCGTTTATTGTTAAATTAAAAATTAAAAATTAAAATAATTCATTTTAAATTAAAAATAATTTGTTAATTTAAAATGATTAATGATGAAGCATTAGATATTGTTCAAAATTTAATTAATAATCATATTGAAAGTATATCAATTTATACAAATAAAGATATTTATCATCTTGAAAAAATGCGTAATGGTTATACTCTTGTTTTTGAAAGTGGTGAAGATTTTCGTCCAGATGATTATGGATACATCATTCAAAATGTTCAACAATTAAAACAATTTTTTAAAAGTTATGAACGTATTTCAATTATAGAAACTGATAATAATATTGTTTGGGAAAAATATAGAAATTTAGAAAGAGTTCATAGAGATATTAGGAATTATAATATTGAAGGTGTACCAAATTTTAATGAAACTGAATGTTCAATTTGTTTAGATTCTCTTTCATCTGGTAAAGTTAATAATAAACTAAGACTCAAATGTGGACATACATATCATAAAAATTGTATTTCACAAATTAGAAATCATACATGCCCAATGTGTAGAAAGGATATTGAAGGGGTATATAATCTTAAATTTGGTAATCTTAAATTTGGTAATCTTAAATTTGGTAATCTTAAATTTGGTAATGGTAAACGTGTTCGCGGAGGTGGTCGTAAGAAAAAAGTAATACCTTTACCACCACAACCACCTTCAGCACCACCACCAAATTCTTCTAAACAAGAAAAACAAACTTTTATTAAAAATTTGAAATTATATATTAAAAAACATCGTTATATCCTTAGTGGAACAACTTTAATTGCTTTATTAGCATTAATTGCAAAATTTAAAAGTTCTAATTCTAATTCTAATTCAAATTCAAATTCTAATTCTAATTCTAATTCTAATTCAAATTCTAGTAGTTCTTCACCACGTAGAACATCACCAAGTACACCCAATAATACACCAACAGGTACACCACCTAAACAGTATAATGAATATAATGAAGAATTAAATCCTCTTGGTCTTCCACCACGTCCATTTTATGGTTCACCCAATCAAGTTTCTCAAGAAACAAATATTTTTATTACATATAAACGTGAATATAATTCATTAAACAGTAATTTTAATATGCTTAATAAAGAGTTAGAGTTAACAAAGAATACTAATAATGTTATTCTTCAAAAATTACAAAGTGAATATAAATTATTACAATTTACAATTAATAAGTTTATTTCAGAAGTAAATCAACAAATAAAGGTTATAACTGAACGTAACACATTAGTAAAATTATCAGAAAAATTAATAACTGATATTGATAAAAAATTATTATATATTGCACAACTTCTTAATAAAAATCAAAAGAATGATTTTGTTGATCCATTTTTAAAAAACCAACAACTCCCAGAAATGTTATTTGGTTCTAAAATAAGTAAAACAAATCATAAACAAAATATAATGTTATTAAAAAAAATGAAATTTTAATAATGTTTAAATTATAATTATTTTTATTTTATTAAATAAAAAATAATTGTAATTATAAAATGGTAGTTCCTCCTAATAAAAAGAAAACTAGAATAGGTAAAAAAAAAGTTAATAAAAAGAAAACAATTGTTAAAAAAAAAGTTATCCCACCACCACAACCAGTAGTAAAAAAGGGTTTTTTTACACGTTTAAAAGAAAATGTATATAAACATAGATATAAAATAGCAGCAGGTGTTGGTACTGCTTTGGTTGCTGGTGCTGGAACTGGTTTATATTTACAAAATAAAAAACAAAAAGAACTTTTAGCAGAACAAAGTAAAGAAATTAGTAAATTAAAACAGATACCACTTCCATCTACATTAAATATAAATTCTTTAAAGAAATATTTTGATGATTCTCATAATTTACTTAACCAATTAAATCAAGAAAAAGAAGCACTTTTTGTACGTTATACTTCTGAAGTTTCTAAATTTACTGATAAGTTAGATCAATTAAATAATCTTGAAGGTAGATTAAAAACTGCAAATGAAGAAGAAAAAATGCAAATTAATAAAAAAATAGAGGGTCTTAGAGCAGAATTAAATGGAATAAGAGATCGTAATTCTAAATTAGAAGAACAGTTAAATGCCAAAGTTAAAGAATATGGTATTTTACAAGTTAATTATGCTAAAGAAATAGAAAGAGCACAAGTAATAATACAACAAAAAAATCTTTCAGATGATGAAAAAGAAAAACAACTTCAATCACTAAATGAAGAATTATCACGATTAAAATATGATATAGAATCTGAAAGAAAAATTAAAGAAGAACGTGAAAAACAAATGAGAAAAGCAGAAGCACGTTATAAAATTAGTATCGGTTTATTAAGATATGCAAAAAATGCACAAATAAAATTATTAAAAGGTCAACTAAGTGATTTACTTAAAAAATATAACGAATCAGAAGTTGCTTTAAGTTCTGCTATTTCTAAATTAGCAAGTATGTCTAATGAAGTTCAATTAAAAAATTCAGAATTAGATAAACTTAATAATAAATTAAGAGGTTTATCACAAAGAGCAAATGTTTCAGAAGATGAAGTAAATAATTTAAAACAAAATATTTTAAATTTAGAACAACAATTAAATGATAAAAGTTCAGAATTTCTTGCAAAACAAGAAGAAATAAATCAACTACAAAAATCTATTGCTGGACAGGCAATTGAAAAAATAATTGCAGAATATGAGCAAAAATATAATGATTATCTTGCAAAAAATGAACAATTAAAAAATCAACAATCTAATGATGATTTAAAAATGCAAAATATTAGAAACCAAATTGAACAAAATAATATTGCTGCTGATGCTTTAAGAGTAGAATTAGAACGTTTAAAAGAAGTTCAACTAAAAATTCAAGCAGATAATGAGAAATTAAAAAAATTAAAAGAGCAACAAGTTTTACAAAATGTTATTAATATAATTAATAAAAGAAAAGAACAGAAAAAAATATTTGCTAAAAATCTTGCACAAGGTTTAAGATTAAGAGTACATCAAATAGAATTAGAAAAAGAAAAACAAAGACAAGAACAAGAAGCAAGAGCAGCAGAAATTGAGAGATTAAGATTAGAAAAAGAAGCAGAAGAGAAACGAAAACATGAAGAACAAATGAGAAAATTACAATCAATGATAAAAGAATTAAAATCTTTAAATCAAAAACCACAATATTTAGTTGATATATTAGATAAAATTAATGATAGTGAAAATCCTTATAATTATATAAATACATATAGTATTTATCAAAATTTATCAGTATATAATGATCAGTTATATACTGAAAGAGTATCATTAAATAATTTATATAATACAATTAAAGGTTATATAAATATAAATGTACGTAATATGCAAATTGATGCTGATAAAATTGATAAAGGATATTTAATAACTCAATTTAATGATTCACCTGAAATGAAACAAATAAATATATCTATTGAGCCACCTTTTGAAGATCTTAAAAATAATATTTCAAATTTAATAAACAAATTTATTAAATTAAAAGATAGTATATATCCTGTAAGAATTGTTATAAATTTTGGAAAACAATTACCTGCAAAATCACCAGTAACAACTGCACAAATTCCTAAAGATAATTATAATTATGGATTAGTTCAAGGTGATCCTAAAAAAATTAGAAATATACTTTATAATCAAACTAATACAATAACTAAATATGATATTGCTACTAAACAAGATATCGTTGTTAATACTATTTATTTAAATGAAACTTCAAATTATAAAAAAGGTCCACCTCAACAAGGTACTAAAATAGATAAAGAAATATATGGTCCATTTTATACAGTAACAAATACATCTGATAATACATACAATGTAGATGAAGATATTTATCCTATATTTAATAAAAATCCAAATGATAAAAAATTACCACATCTTATTTATTCAGCATATGGATTTTCAGGATCAGGGAAAAGTTATACACTTATACAAACAAGTAATAAAAATAATGTACTGACTCGAGTTATTAATGCAATTAAAACAAATGCACCAAGTAATATAAAAAAGAATCTTCAGTTACGATATAGTATTTATGATTATTATGGAGAACACCCAGATCCATCAGGATGTATGGTTCTTCCAGGTGATACAACTATAAATGGTATATATTCTGGAGGTCAAAATACAACAAAAATTGATGAAATAGTTGGTTTTATTAGCAATCAAATAATACCTCTTGATAATTATTCTTTAATTGATATTGGAATTAAACAATTTGAAAGAGAACGTCAAAAAAATTATGCACAAAATTTACTAGCTAGAACTAAATATCATATTCGTTATACACCAAATAATGATCAAAGTAGTAGATCACATTTATTTGTTGATATTGATATTTTAAATGGATCTGAACCAATTGGTCGTGTAAGTATTATTGATATGGCAGGAAGTGAAGACGTAGAGACAATTCAACAATCTTATTTTATTTCTTTACCTACAGTTTATAATAGTGACCTATTTATAGAAACTCTTCCTAATATATCTATAGGAATACAAAATGTAATTAAATCTCTTAGTAGTCAAAGTAGTAAAATATCATCATCTAGTACTATACCAGATGTTGATAATATTAAATCTAATTTTAAATTTAAACTTGGTCCCATAGAACAAGTAACTAAAAATGGTAATTTTATAATTAAAAAATCATGGACAGATCTTATGAATAATTTTATTAAATTAGGTATAAATTATCCTGATATGAAAGATTTTATTGAAAATTATAATTTTTATAATTATTATGTTCATATACTTCCTGTATTCAAAAAATTAAAAGAAAATATAAATAATATAACTTATTTATCTGCAACAAATAATTTAAAAACTATTTATTTAGATAATGTTGTTGCAGATCCAAGAACTGGTATAATAACATCTAATTATAAATGGGAAAATTATAATTCATATATTGACTTATCTGAATTAAGTACTTATTTTAAAAATGTAGGTGCTGGAGAAATGCCTAAAAAATATTTTGATATTTCTTCTTTTATTCCAAAGTTACCCATTCAAACAAATGGAACTGATGCGGCTAGAAATAGCCGGAATGAGAATAGAAAAGAATATTTTAAAAGATTTAAAGAAGCATTAAAACAAAAACTAGATAGTTTACCTGATTTTATAAATAAAAATAATAATGGATTATTTGGTCAGTTAGTTAACTTAAATTTAAATGAAATGTCAGAACAACAAAAAAGACAATTAAATAGTTCAACATTAGATGAAAAAGATCTAAAAAGTAAATTAAATAAATGGAATAGAAGATATCTTTATAATATCCATTGTTCTCTTCGTTATCAAGGAAATTTTATAGTTAATACACTTGAACAAATGGTTCAATATATTAGTTGTTTACAAAATAATACTATACTTAATAATAGATTTCCTGGTAATATATTACATACGGATATACAAATTAAAGGACAAACCCGTAGTTATTTAAGAAATAGTCAACCTAAATTTATTCTTTTTACAAATATTCGTTTAGATTTTGATGTTCATGGAACAAGTGTTGCATCTGATAAACTAACTCAGAATACAAATATACGGGATGCATATATACGTTCAATTGATTTTGCAAATAAAATAAATCCATTAACTGGAGAAATGGATAAATGTACTGTAAAAGGTATAACATTATTTGGTAAAAGTAATAATAGTAGAATATCAAATTTTGGTAAAAGTAAAAGTAATAAAAATAAAAATAAAAAAGTAAAATTAAGAGTTAAAAAACTTAAAAAGGATATCAAATTTTTAAAATCCATAAAAAATTAAAATAAATAAAAAATTTAAAAATTTTAAAAAATTAATTGTTTAGGTTTCATTTTAGGTGTATATTGTTCTTCATTTTCACTTAATAATGCTGCTTTTAATAAAGGTGTTGGTGGTGGTAAATTATTATCTGAATAAAATTTTCTTGCTGCATATCTTTGCATAGCAGTTAATCTAGGTCTAGTTGTTGCTGTTCCATGAGTACGTAGTATTCTAGGAGAACTTAATTTACCTGATTCTAATTCACGTTGATATTTTATATGTGGTTTTATATTATTATACAATAATACAAGTGATTCTAATATTCTAGGTGGCCATGGATAATTATGAGGAACTGTCCATGATTTAGCAGAATAATCTTGAAAATCCGGTATTCCATTTTTAAAACGATAATTTTTTCCATAATAAAATGAAACTTTTTTACCATTTATTCTTGTTTTAAAGGCAAGGTGTTTTGTAATAATTCCAGAATCTTCAAAAACACTTAAATGAAGATCACTATTTGGTGGATATTCTTTAAATACTCCTGCTAATGGTATTTCAAATATTGTTGCACCTGAATTTCTTACATTTTTTACTAAATTTTTACCATGTTGGGTTATATCCATGATCACTCCAAAAGAATTTCTTTGTAATCTTACTTTTTCTAAATCTTTGTAAAGTTCTTCTAAATTAAAACGCATTTATATTCTTATTTATATATTTATATATTTATTATCAATATTATTTAAAAATAAGAATAATTTTAAATAATATTGTAATTACACTTTATTATGTTTATAATGCCTAGTCAACCACCGGGTCCACCATTAAAAATAGGTATAACAGTATTATTTATAATAACAACAAAATTAATTGATAATTATAATAAAAAAAAATAATTGATAATAATACAATTAAATGAATATATTTGTTAGTGAACTTTTAGGAACATTTCTTTTAGTTCTTGTTGTTCTACTTTCTAGTAATCCAATTTATATAGCATTAGGATTTTTAGGTGCAATTATTCTTTCTAATATATCAGGTGGTCATATTAACCCAGTTGTTACAATTATTAAACATATGCAAGGTGCTATAAGTAAATCACAAGTATATGAATATATGTTTGCACAAACAATAGGTGCACTTCTTGCTTATTATATTTATGTGAAATATAATAAAGGAAGTTAAAATTTAAATTAAAATTTTAATATTTGTTAATAATAATAAAGTTTATAATAAAGTTTATAATGAAACTTTTCATAGGAGAACTTTTAGTAAATTTTTTTATAATTTCTTTTATTTTATTTGAAATTAATGCATTATATGTTGGTATATTTATTTATGCATTAAAGTACATGTTAGAACATTCTGCAGCACATACAAATCCATTTATTACAATTGTTAAGTTTTTTCAAGGTAATATATCAGATGGTCATTTAATTCAATATTTAACAGCACAAACTATAGCAGCAGTTGCTGCATATAAATTTTATAAATCACGTAATAAATTAAAGTTATATTTTAAATAAAAATGTTTAATTAAAAAAAAGTTGTTTAAATTTGTATAAAATTTTATTTGATTTTTTTATTTCATTTCTTGTAAACCAACGAAGAATACTTTTTTCATGAAATTGTTCTTCTTCAAATTTTGATTTACTATTTATAAAGTCCTTTATTTTTTCTTGAAATTCTATAGGAAATTCAATAAAATATATATAAACAGTTTTACCAGTTTGTGATACATCTGTATAAGGAGTTACTTTTTCTAATTCTGATTTTATAAATGAAGTATATTCTTCAAAAATACAAGCAGTTTCTTCGTTAAATTCACGAAATGCTGTTTCTGTAATTGTTTCATTTTTTTCAGAACCACCAACAAATCCTGACCATAAATTATTACTTATTTCAAGACCTAATAAATAATAAGATTCATTATTTAATAATATATATGGAACTATTCCTGCAGCAAATGTTTCCATAATTTCTTTTAAATTTAAACTTAAATTAAAATATTATTTTATATTAAATAATTAAACTTAAATTTAACTTTAATGTTATTATTTACTAACTTTGGAGTAAAAGAAAAAAAACGTTTTATTCAAGAAGCAAACCGTAGAAGTGCAATTAAAGGAACTATTGGAACATTTGGAAAATGGTGTCGTTCAAAAGGTTTAGCAAAAGATGGAAAGGTAACTTTACGGTGTATTAATAAAGCAAAAAAGTCTGGTAATACCAAACTTATTCGCCGGGCAACATTTGCTAAAAATATAGGTGGTTATGCAGGTGCAGTTAAAAAAAGAAAAGTACGTTTTGGTAAAAAATCCAATAAAAAACCCAATAAGTATACACCTGCTGCTGGACGTAAATCACCTGGTGTAAGTGCAACTAAATTTCCTGTTGGAACAGTTAAAAAAGGTCATGATAATAATAATTGGGTTGTCGTTAAAACATCAGCAGGTGTTAAACGTTGGAAAAAAATTAATACTTCATTTGGAAAAAGAACAAGAACTGTAATAAGAAGAACAAGAAGAAGAAGAAGAACTTATTACCATTTTGGTAATAGAATGAATAGTTATAATTATGATAAGTATAACAATGAAGACAATTACGATAATTATGATAATCATGACAGTAAATATAATCATTATATTCAATTAGATAAAGATCTTGATCGTGCAGATGAAATACTTTCTAAAATTCCAGATAATGATAAAGATAAAATAAAAGCAGAAACACTTATTCAAAAAATAAAACAAAAAATAAAACAAATATTTACTAAAAAAAATACAATAATATTTGCTAAAAATACAATTCTTATATTATCATGGTTAACACAACTTTTACAATTATTATTTGCATTAAGTCAATCATATAATTCATTATTTGCAGCAAGTGGTGTTTTTAGATCTATATCAAGACCACTTACAAGTGTTCTAAACCATCTTTCAAAAGATGAAACTAAAATTAAAAAAGATATGGATAATAATTTTGTAAATCTTGGTTGGAAAAAATTTACAGATGAAAATAAAAATGATTTTTTTGTAGATCCAAGAACTGGATTTTATTATGAATGGGATCCAACAAAAGGAACCTATACTAATAAAGGTCCTATATTTACAGGTGGTTATGGTGGTGGTGGTCACGGTGGATTTTATTAAATAATAATATTATAATCATTATTTTATTGTTTTATTTTTAACCAAAAACTATTTTATCGACTGTTGTGCGAACACAAAAAAGACGATGTGATATAATACCTATTATAAATAAAATAAGTAATGTTATTTTAAAATCCTTTTTAATTACTTTTGCAATTATATAAGCAGCAATAACTGTTGCTATAACATCAACTATAGCAATATTAAATATTCTAATTGAATGAGGACCAGTGTTTGGTTCTCCAAATAAATTTGCATATTTACAAAGACCAGCTGACATTGTTATTTATTATCATTATTATTTTATTTTTATGATTATTCTTAAAAATAAAATAATATTATATTTAAAGAAAATATGAGTACACCAGTACAATTGGTAAATGATCCTTCAAAAAAAGAAAATAAAAAAATTAATGAATGGCATCCACAACAAGCAAAATTATTAAAAGGTTGGGCAGAAGTTGCTTCAAGTTATCGTTGGATGCATAATCAGGCATATATGATTTATAAAAAGAAAAATTTACGTTTTATGTTACCTTTAATTATTATGAGTACAGTTACTGGAACAGCAAATTTTGCTCAAGCAACCTTTCCTGAAGGTATTAGACCATATGTTCCTCAGATAATTGGTACTATTAATTTAGTTTCAGCAATTATGACAACTATTTATCAATTTTTAAAAATATCAGAATTTATGGAGTCTCATAGAATTAGTTCCATAAACTATGGAAAATTAGCAAGAACACTTACTGTTGAATTAAATTTACCTGTTAAAGATCGTAATTCAGGTGGTGCAGAATGCGTTAAAGTTTCAAGAACAGAAATTGATCGTTTAATTGAACAAAGTCCTACTATACCTAAAAATGTTCTTAT
>Ga0114968_10003974_pt1 | contig 11049 bp, 11 predicted proteins | sample M_130807_EF_Meta_FD_87020 | JGI IMG/M metagenome (GOLD analysis project Ga0114968, IMG submission 87020) | Freshwater microbial communities from Lake Montjoie, Canada to study carbon cycling - M_130807_EF_MetaG | ecosystem: Environmental > Aquatic > Freshwater > Lake | place: Lake Montjoie... | reverse complement strand
GGAAGAAGCTCTCACTGGGATTTGAACCCAGGATAGAAGATTCAAAGTCTTCGGTGCTAACCGCTACACTATGAGAGCAAAGGATATGGTGCTAATAAAATGATAGCACTGTTTGTGGGGGTTTTTTAAAAAAGAGAATCCTCCAAACTCTTTAGTCCTAACGGGAATTGAACCCATGTCTAATCCGTGTAAAGGATTTGTGCTAACCACTACACCATAGAACCAGACGCTCCTGACAGGGCTTGAACCTGCGACCTAACGGTTAACAGCCGTTTGCTCTACCAACTGAGCTACAGAAGCTTCCACCTTTTCCAAAGGTGGAGCCAAACCTAAAGGGGGTTGTTGCGTCCTTCAATAGATATTTTAAAAATAATATGATAGCTGTACGAAGGAAAAAGATATGGGTGAATCTTTTTTGTTTTGGGAAGTATAATATGAGCCAAAGTAATCCCAAGACTTTGGCTACACCTTTTCTAAAGGTGTAAATGCAGCCAGTGGGGTTCGAACCCACGCATCAATGATAGCAGGTCTTAAGTCTGCCGCCTTAAACCACTCGGCCATAGCTGCTAAAGTGTTTAAACAAGTTGTCTCTTGGATTTCTCGGGGTTTACTCCCGGTAGTTCCGATACGGGGAATTGAACCCCGGTCCTCAGGGTGAAAGCCTGATATCATAACCATTAGACCATATCGGAAATAAGTGTTTTTACACCATTACACATTGAAAATGTGCAAAGAGAACCCATGAAACTCTTCACCCGATGAGGGACTTGAACCCTCGACCACCAGCTTAAAAGGCTGGCGCTCTACCGACTGAGCTAACCGGGTATAAAGCGTAAACGCTGATATAAGGTGCGTAGAACCGAAAAGAGGTGCAACTTCCGCTTGTCTTCAAAGACTAATGATTTGAATGAGTGTGTAGCTGGATGGAAGTAGATTGCAGTTTCCTTAAAACAATAATTAGTTTGTTTTGTGTAGCTGTTAGGAAACAATGTGTCTATATTTGTTAACGAGGTTAGAGAAACTCGGTCAGAGACGGTGGATCTCAGAAATGCTCGGTATGAGACTTGAACTCACGACCCTCAGCTCATAAGACTGATGCTCTAACCAACTGAGCTAACCGAGCACTAAATCCCATTAAGGATGTGTATCCCGAAAGGGATACAATAATTAGCTGGATAAAATCCAGGTTCAATTTTTATTTTATTTGAGTTACATCCCAATGGACATCCTATAGTATAAGGTGGTAAGGTCTTTAAGTGGTTTTTGTAAAAATATATACGGGTGGTATAAGAGCTTAAATACACCTTTTCCAAAGGTGTAGCCAAAATTACACCATAAACAGAACGTCACTCATTTCTCATTTCGTCACTCATTTCTTGCAAAAAAAGTTTTTATTCTGTATTTATTATATAAACATGTCTGTATGCAACGACTCAACGTGTACTTCATCACCCAGTGGACTTCATGAATTTAATAGGAACAAATCTTCTAAATGTATTTATTGTGGTTGTTCAAGTATAAGCGGCGATACTTACTGCCGTGCATCAAAAATGTGCCCAATGGGTGGAGTTCATACAGTTAGTGCGGAAAACTTTGGAAAATGTGCAAAATGTGGTTGTATTTTTGCTGGTGGGGGTTATAAATTTAGAAGAACAAAAAGCAACAAGAGAAAAACAAAAAGAAAGAAAAGCAACAAAAAGCGAAAAACGAAAAGAAAAATATAATAAATTCCGTCACTCATTTCTCGTTTTGTCACTCATTTCTATTGCGGCAATAATTTCTCTCAAAACAAGGAAGACTGTTTTATAAAGAATAGAACAGTTCAACCAGAGAGAATGACAATTGTCAACGTAAAACAAATCATATGCTATAAACACGGGTTTATCGTATTTACGGTACATTTCCACTTGCGCAAGTCCAGTAATACCGGGTAAAATAGTGAGTCTTTTCTCTCTACTTTCAGAAGAGACATCATCGTAATCTTTGTCAATCCACGGTCGGGGTCCAATTAAATTCATGTCTCCTTTGTAGATATTGAAAAGTTGTGGTATTTCATCAATCTTTAAATTTCTCAAAAATCGTCCAATCCGAGTTACGTTATTTTCTCTCAATGTTCTTAATTTATAAATGATAAAATGGAGGCCGTCCTTACCAACCCTTTCTTGAAAGAAGAATATGGGTCCTCCATCATCAAGATAAATAAGAATGGCAGAAATAACCAAAATAGGAGAAGTAAGAATAATTGCCAAGAGAGAAAAAATAGGATGCATTATAAATAACGGATATTTGTATTTAAATCAAAAAAACAAAAGAAACAATATGTACAAGTCCTGTTTCTGTTTATAGTTTTGTTTTCATTTACTTTTTGCCCTTTTTACCAGTTAAAGCCTTCTTCTTGGCGGCCTTCAAAATTGCGTTGTTGGCCTTGATCATTTCCTTCATCATGGCCTTGTGGTGTTTCTCTTGTTCCTTCATGACTTTATTGGCATGTTTTTGAGCCTCTTTCTTCAACTTCTCTTTCTCCTTCTCCTGAGCAGCTTTGGCCTTTTCTCTCTCCTTGTCCTGAGCAGCTTTGGCCTTCTGGATGGCAGCCTTCTCTTTCTGTTGAGCAACAATGGCTTTTTCTTGCGCCTTCTGAAGCGCAGCCATTTCCTTCTGAAAAGCAGCATTGGCCTTTTCTTGCGCCTTGATGTCCGCGGCAATAGCCTTGTCTCTGAGGGCCTTCTCCTTCAAAGCCTGAATTTCCTCCTTCTGCTTCTGCTTCAAAAGAGCAATATCAGACTTTTGTTTCTCTCCCGATAAAGGAAGAAAGACAGATTCATTGTCTTGGTCATCCTCAATGACGAGTCTGATGCGAGGTGCAACGTAGTCGGTTTGTAGCTTACCGGACGTGATGTTGACCTGAATCTTCTTTGAAACAGTATCGCACATGTCCAGGAAACTATTCTTGATGACTTTCGTGACCAATGTACTCTTGCGGGTGCACGGTCCCTTGCGACAAGTGGTCTCCGGATTCTCAAAGTCAAAGATCATTGTTAAAAGGTTGATGGGTTGTTTGTGTTTATCGTTGAACCCAGAAAAAGTATTTCAATTTTTACACCCAGATGATGCCTTTGGCTCCCACCTTTCCCAAAGGTGGATTGTCACTCATTTCTCGTTTTGTCACTCATTTCTCTCTACACCCAACAAAAACAAAATGTACTTATGGGTTAAACAATGGGAAGCGGGCGTTTCGGGGTCTCCTTGAGCGATTCCCGTATGAGGTTGATCAGTTGCGTTTTCATGAACGGGTCTGTGTACAAGAATGTGATGGTGCGTGGGGTGAACGGCATTGCTTCCAGGTGGCAGCTTGCATCGGTGGGCCAGAATGCCGATTTGGTTCCGTTTGCACACGACATCATCTTTCTCTCAATTACAAAGGGAGTAGTTGGGCTGGGAGGAGGAAGGGAAGTGTGGAAGTTCATAATTTATAAGTTGGGGTTTGTCGGAACTGAAAAAAACTGGTTCAACTTTCCTGAAAAAAAGTGGGTGGTCTGGCCAAAAAAAAACACCATCTTTTTTCCCGCAATAAAAAAAGAATCATATTTTTTTCAGTTTTTAAAACGTATTCGCGTGTTAAATTTTTATAAAGAAAAAATGCAACAACTTTTTTTTAGTTTTACCGCGTAAGAAAAAAACGATATATATTTTTTTCAGTTCCACCTTTAATAAAGGTGGAGCCAAAATAAAAAAGAACAATATTTTTTTCAGTTCCACCTTTAATAAAGATGGAGCCAAAATAAAAAAGAACAATATTTTTTTCAGTTTGCTGGCACTATTCGCGTAAAAGAAAAAAAACTGCAAATACTTTTTTTCAGTTCCACCTTTAATAAAGGTGGAGCCAAAATAAAAAAGAACAATCTTTTTTTCAGTTTGCGGGGTTCTGCAGCTTTTTCGGACTTAGAGCTTTTTCCCCGCAAAACTTTTTTTCGGTTTGGAAAAATTGAAATACTTTTTTCCCGTACGGATAAACGCACCCAAAAACCATCAACATATACCAAGAACAATCATGTCCGCTTCCGTCGTCTCCGTTCCCTCCCGCATCATTGACTCCTTGAGCTCCACGTTCAAGAGTCTGTGCGCCGAGAAGATTTCCGAGTGCGCGAAGCTCTACAACTTTGACGCAGAGGAAGCCATCCGCCGCCTGGACCTTGAGTTTACAGTCGCTGCAGTCAAGTCGGTCGCCGCCAAGAAGGAGAAGTCCCTTGAGCCGACCAAGAAGTCGTTCCCCATGCCCTTTTGCGGCAAGAATGACGGGTGCTGCAATGCACTCAAGTTCAACCACGGCCTGTACACGCAGTGCCCTGCCACCCTCGCCGAGGGCACCACCTTTTGCAACGCCTGCACCAAGGCGTCTGCCAAGACGGAGGGCAAGATGCCGTATGGCACCGTGGACGAGCGCCTCGCGGTTGGCCTCATGGACTACCGCGACCCCAAGGGCAAGGCTCCCACACCTTACTGCAAGATCATGAAGAAGCTCTCGCTCACCGAGGACATGGTCAACGCAGAGGCTGAGAACGCCGGCATTACCGTGGACGCAGAGCACTTTGTCGTAGTGGAGCCCAAGAAGGGCGGTCGCCCCAAGAAGTCCGAGTCTGAGGACGAGGCTGCTGGCTCTGACACTGGTGCCAAGAAGCGTGGCCGCCCGAAGAAGTCGGCTGTGGTCCAGGAGGAGGGAGCTTCCGATGAGCTCTTTGCCAGCCTTGTTGCTGAGGCACAGGACAACATGAGCGATATCTCTACGGATCCCAAGAAGAAGGGCAAGCTGAGCGAGGAGGAGAAGGCTGCCAAGGCCGCTGAGCGCGAGGCCAAGAAGCTCCAGAAGGAGCAGGAGGCGGCTGAGAAGAAGGCGCAGAAGGAGCAGGAGAAGGAGGAGAAGAAGGCGGCTGCTGAGGCTCTGAAGGCGCAGAAGGAGCAGGAGAAGCTGGAGAAGAAGGCGGAGAAGGACGCGGCCCGTGAGGCCAAGAAGGCGGCTGAGGAGGCTGAGCGTGAGGCCAAGAAGGCTGCCAAGGAGGCTGCCAAGGCTGCCAAGGAGGCGGAGAAGAACGAGAAGATTGCCTCGTTGGCCGCAGCCTCGGCTCCCGAATTGAGTGGAACTCCAGTGATGCCCGCTTCTCCGGAGCCGATCAAGGCCTCCAAGGCCGAGTCCGAGTCCAACACCGAGTCCAAGGCTGAGACCAATGCCTCTGCTAACGCTGCGACCAAGGTCAAGAAGTTCAAGTTTGGCGGCGTGGAGTACTTGCGCTCTGGCACCAACGTGGTGTACTCCAAGGACACGCACGAGGAGATTGGTGTCTGGGACCCCGAGGCCAAGAAGATTGTGTTGAACGAGGATTCATCGGACTCGGAGGAGGAGGAAGAGGAGATGGAGGAGGGCGAGGAGAAGGAGTAGACGTAGTTTGTAGAATGTAGCATAGTAGTAACAAAAAACCAAAACAAAAAAAAGGGGTAACCCACCCCCTTTTTTTCTTTGAAAAACGGACTTGGAGAGAAAATTGAATGTTGTGTATAACTTTGTACGAAACACCCAAATTGAAAGCAGCAATTATGATGACGTCATTATCGGAAAAACTGGAGAGGCAATATATTCCGCCAACTGAAATGTTCCGTAGAAAACCAACTTTGTACTCGGCGTTTGATTCAAACGGAGTGCCAACCCACGATGCATCTGGAAACGAACTCAGCAAGTCTACAATGAAAAAGTTACACAAAGATTGGCTAAAACAAAAAAAGTTGTTTGAGGAGTTGGGTAAATAAAATTGAAATACTTATCGCAGTCATCTTCCACTTGCACCTATAAAAACCCATCAACTTTAATCCAAATTATGGCCTTTCTTTGTGGTAGTAGTTCCGCGGCGTTGGCTTTGGCGGACTCGCGGTCCAAGGAGAATGTTCTCTTGACAAGTGCGAATGAGCAACTCATTCTTGCCAAATCGCAACTGGCAACCGCGAATGCGCAACTGGAAAGCGAAGTTCAGCGACTGGAAAGCGAAGTTCAGCGACTGGAAAGCGAAGTTCAGCGACTGGAAAGCGAAGTTCAGCAACTGGCTCAGCGACTGGAAAGCGAAGTTCAGATGGACAAGCCGATGACGATTGAAGACTTGGATACCAATAACAAGGACGAACGCATCGCTGCTCTTGAGAAGAAGATTGAAGAGCTGGATGACACCTACAGCTTGGGCTGGGCTGAAACTTCGCAAACCAATGCCGATCTTGTAAAGGAGAATGCCGATCTTACAAAGGAGAATGAAGAACTCCGTCAAATCCTGGCGCGCGCGCGCCTGGAAAAAGTTTCCGGCGATGAAGTTATAGAGAGAAACGTCGCCGCCATGGAAGAAACCATTGAAAGCATGCAAGCCGAGATTTACGAACTGCACTACTTTCTCGGTTCCAAGGGCTACAAAGCCCGCATGTTGCACGCAGAGGGTATTCGCATTCCAGATGAAGATGCTCATGCATGGTGGGGATTCAGTGCGTGCACCAGAAGGAACGAAGACGGCACATACAGTTTCTTCGCGCATCCGGATGAAGAAAAGACGAGACCGGCGAGCATGGTGAATCCAAACTACGGAAAACAGATCCGGCGTTATATCAGAACCTATTGAGAGAAGGTAAGTAGGGGGAATAGAGAGAAAAATCAATAAAAGAAAAATCATGTAACTTTGTAGTAATGTATTTTTTCCACCTTTAGGAAAGGTGGAGCCAAAGGCATCAAATAGGAAAGGTGGAGGGAAAGGTGGATAAACCCAATATCAATGTAGATTTGGCTACACCTTTCCTAAAGGTGTAATTGTCACTCATTTCTCGTTTTGTCACTCATTTCTTGTTCCCAATAAAGGTGGATCCGTGAACCAAATAATCCCTCCCACCTGATGATTTGGCTACACCTTTTCTATTTGATGCCTTTGGCTCCACCTTTTCTAAAGGTGGAAAAGGTGGAAAAGAAACTCAATGCTAAAGGAGGGGGTCATAGGGGGAACCTTTGGTTCCCCTATAAAATTGAACTACTTATAGTCCATGTTCCACTATACAAAAAACAACCCAACACATCAACATGTCGTTCAGCATCTTCATCCGTACCCTCCCCGCCGAGTGCGCCGACGCTTCTCTCCTCACTTACATCTTCCAGGATGTCTACAAGTTTGGTCAAGTGAAGCGCGTGGACATTGTACACAAGGTCGTGTACATGGCATTTGTGCATTTCGTCCAGCCAGTGCCCGAACTGGTGAACGATCTTCGCGACGGAAATGGATTCGTTCTTGACGGAATTATGATTGATAGAGACGCTCGCGAATGGGTGTCATTGCGGTCCATCGTGACCGCTTACAAGGAGCATTTGAAGACACACATTGACTCGTCTGGTCTCGCGATTTCACAGATCATCCAGCATTTCCACCAGAACAACGCCACTGAGAAGACTCTGTTCTTCCGAGTGTTGGAGAACAAGACGCCAGTGCGCGAGACCAAGATGAACATCCACCAGATTGCATTCAACTTGGAGATGGCGGAGAGCCGTTTGGCGGACCAGGAGAAGCTCATTGACATCCTTGTGCAGCGGATCAGTGGCTTGGAAGACGCGCACCGATACATGATGCAGCACACGGTTGTCACGCGAGCAGCCCAAGTAGAGTTAGATGTGTAAGTAAACCAAAAAACAAAAAATAAAAAACAACGTGTACATTTGTACATATTGTTTTTTTATACACCTTTAGGAAAGGTGGAGCCAAATACACCTTTAGGAAAGGTGTAGCCAAATCTGATTCTCTTCCAATGCACCCAAGTGAATAACAAGATCCCCCCATTTGGCTCCACCTTTGTTAGATCCCCCCATTTGGCTCCACCTTTCCTAAAGGTGGATAAAATTGAATCCCATTATATGTAGCAAACCGTGTACACATTAAAATACTTATCAACTTTGTAGTAACCATGACCAAGTCTGACTCCGAATCTGACTCCGAATCCGAGTACGAATCTGACTCCGAATCCGAGTCCGAGTCCGATTCTGATTCCGAGTCCGACTCCGAGTCCGAGTCCGAGTCCGAGTCCGAGTCCGAGTCCGATTCCGAGTCCGAGTCCGAGTCCGAGTCCGAGTCCGAATGGGAATCGGTTCCCGTGACTGCATCTTCCGAGTTCCCACAAAGGACAATGGACGAAAAAGTCGCCCAATTTGACAAGTATCTCGCTTATTGCAAGTTGGACAAAAAGGCTTACCAAGAAGAAGGCGTCAAATGGTGCCTCCAAGCAGAATGCTCTGCTGAACCTATAGCCGCCGGGCATCAAGGAACACGAATCAGGGGCGGCATTCTTGCTGACGAAATGGGCCTCGGTAAAACGATCACCATGATCGGCACATTCTTCTGCAACCCATTGCATCGCACTCTTATCGTTCTACCCATTGCCCTTATTGATCAGTGGGCGGCACAAATCGTCAGAACAACGGGCCACAAACCCTTTGTTTATTACGGCGCCAATAAAAAGGCACATGACGCAGAGTACAAACTGGCGAATTCGCTCATGGTACTCACCAGCTACCACGCTCTGGTCAATCATAAGGGAGCCCGAACAAAGCGGACAAATGCACAAAAGGATAAGAACCCCATCCATAAGATCATGTGGGATCGCGTCGTGTTTGACGAGGCCCACCACCTCAAGAACATGAATACCGCCGTCTTCAAGGGCGCGCGCATGGTCTGCACCAAGATCACGTGGCTCATTACCGGCACTCCGATCCAAAATAACATGACCGATCTGTATTCCATGTTCTCTCTTCTTAGAGTCCCCGTTACTGTTTATACGGATGACGAACAGTTGAAGATCTTGGCCAAGAAGCATATCTTGAAGCGGACCAAGAAACAAGTTGGAATTGATATGCCCGATGCAATAGATACCAATTCGTTTGTAGCTTGGAAGAATGATCAAGAGAGAAACTTGGCCGAAGAAATCCACTCCCTGTTCAACTTTACCAATGTCTCCAAAGAAAAGACAGGGGAGTTTGGTAAGGGAATCAACGGAAATTTTGCGGCACTTACAAGAGCAAAACAGAGCTGCATCTTGCCCGCCATCATGAAGCCCAATCTGCCTCAGAACTTGAAATCCCAATATTCCGGTGCAATGGAATCCAGTAGTAAAATGGATGCTGTTGTAAAAACTCTCGTAGAGAGAAAAGACAACGGATCCGGCAAGATTGTGTTTTGCCAGTTCCAGAAAGAGATGGACGTCTTGGAATCTCGTCTTAAAAAGGAAGGCGTAAAAGACATTGCCATCATTGACGGACGCGTCGGGTCCAAGGCAACAAGAACGAAAATTTTGAACGCGCCTCACGACGTGCTTATATTGCAAATTCAAACCGGATGTGAAGGCTTGAATTTGCAGGAAAATTATAGCGAGGTCTACTTTGTCGCACCACACTGGAACCCCGCCATTGAAGACCAGGCAGTTGCGCGGTGCCACCGTCTTGGCCAGAAGAAACAGGTGTACGTGTTTCGCTTTAAGATGGAGTCGTTTGAAAAGGGCACCGAACGGATCACCACGTTGGAACCTTTAAAGGAATCCGAACCCGAGTCCAAAGAACCAAAAAAGAAGGAAGGAACTCTCTCGTTTGATACCTATGTCAACCTTGCTCAAGAGAGAAAGAAGAAACTCTACGATGAGCTCTTTGTTACGACGCCTGAGAAATAAATTAACCCACCTATGTAACTCTTTGTATTGATGTATTTTTTTCACAACACAACGAAAAAAAGTGAAATACTTATTCTGTTTATAGCATAATGAAACAAAAACAAACCATGTTTCTTCAACTTTTGCTCCTATGCTTCGCTGTTCTCTCTCTTGGGTCCAATTTTACTTTTGAAGAGAGAACGGACATTGCTGGACTGTACATCCGGCGGTCTAACGAAACAACGCTTGCACAAAAAAACAATTCTTTCCGGATGCCCTTCTTGAATAAAACCCGGAAGACACCCGTCGCAAAACTCATTTACGATTCTTCGCGAGTGAAGACTCTGCAGAACGATAAACCAACACCTACTGTCATTTTGGCATCCTACCTGCGCAGAAGAACCGACTTTACACATCCCGGATACTTGAGAAAAGAACGCGAAGCGTTTGGACCTATGAACGCACCTCAAAATAATCAAACAAATAACCCGGCAAACAAGTTTTGCACAAGCCGAATCATGCACTATCTACTTCTACTCTTCTTCCACCTTTGAAAAAGGTGGATTGTCACTCATTTCTCGTTTTGTCACTCATTTCTTGATCCCAAGGGCCATATATCCTTACATTCTCCTATTTTACACCTTTTTTTGTGGATTCTTGATTCCAGGAGTGAAACCCCATCTGACGCCACATCTGAGAGGTTAGGGTTAGGGTTGCCCAGTACAGCACCGAGTCCATACCTTTTCTCTCTTCTTAACACCCCCATTACCCAAATATGTTTATCAAAAATAATAATCCCCCATTCCAATACGAATAAAAATTGAAGAACTTTTTCAACTGTTACAAAAAATCAACAATCATGACATCTATTAACGAATCAGTTGAACAGTTATCCGCGGGCCAGGACCAGACATTCCAGGGGAATTTCATTGACGAGTCTACGGGAGAGACCGGAAAATGGGCGATGGTAACAGACGGCCATGGTTCAAACCGATGCATCAACTTTATTCGCAGCATCTCTCCCAATGAGTTTATCGGAAAATCTAATCCAGTAGAAGCATTAGGAGAACACATTAATCTCCATGCAGGAATCCCAGAATTTGAGTGCTCGGGAGCCACCATGTGCTTGGTCAAGGTGTACGAAGACAGGATTGTGTGCATCAATGCGGGAGACTCCCAAGCGGCAGTCTATAAGAACGGCGAACTTGCATTCATGACAGAAGAACACAATACCTTTAATCAGAAGGAGAGAGAAAGGCTTGAGAAAATTCCCGGATTTAGTTACCGCCCATCCAATAATATTCAGGTGGTGTCTCCAACCCAACTTCGCGGAACAAACGCGGAGTACGCTTT
>Ga0114968_10003970_pt1 | contig 11059 bp, 10 predicted proteins | sample M_130807_EF_Meta_FD_87020 | JGI IMG/M metagenome (GOLD analysis project Ga0114968, IMG submission 87020) | Freshwater microbial communities from Lake Montjoie, Canada to study carbon cycling - M_130807_EF_MetaG | ecosystem: Environmental > Aquatic > Freshwater > Lake | place: Lake Montjoie... | reverse complement strand
TCGTATCCCGCAGGTGGGTCGAACGATTTAGTGGCGCGTCTGCTTGGTGAAGAGATGGGTAAAGAGCTTGGGCAGCGCTTTGTGATTGAGAATAAAAGTGGGGCTGGTGGGGTAGTTGGCGCTGAAACAGCCGCTCGAGCAGCGCCCGATGGGTATACGCTCTTCATGGCTGGTGGCGCGCACGCGCTAGCTCCGAGTTTGAATAAAAGTGTGGGCTACGACTTGGTGAAGGATTTTGAGCCAATTAGTTTGGCGGCGATTGGGACGTATTTGTTGGTGGTACATCCCTCATTACCTGTCACTTCGGTCAAAGAATTGATTGAATTCGCAAAGTCAAAGCCGGGTGTCTTGAGTTACGCGTCATCGGGAGCAGGTGCTCCACCGCATCTTGCTGCGGTATTGTTTGAAAAAATGACGGGTACGACTCTGAATCACGTCCCTTACCGTGGCGATACTCCGGCGATTGCTGATTTGGTAGCGGGTCATGTCCAATTGTCATTTATGTCGATTGCGCCCCTTTTGCCTCAAGTTAAGTCTGGTGCTTTACGGGCGCTTGCCATCACAAGCGGTAAGCGCTCAGCGGTTGCGCCCGAGGTCATGACGCTCTCTGAGGCTGGTTTGTCGGGTTACGACGTTGGTACCTGGTGGGGCTTGTTGGCCCCAGCTAAAACGCCTCAACCCATTGTTGAACGTTTATCAGCCGCCATGCAGCGTGCGGTCAATTTGCCTGCAGTTCGCGATCGCTTTTTAGCCGGTGGCATTCAGGCAATGAGTAATACGCCAACTGAATTTGCAGCCATGATTAAATCTGAACTTATCCGCTACGGTACGCTTGTTAAAGCTGCCGGAATTGACCCGATGTAATGAGTCGGTCCACGCTCACGCTATTATTAATGTGTTCTGTGTCTCGATCTTCTTGATCTGATTCGCTCAAACGGGGCCGATACCTGGTCCATACCGCTGTTGGCGAAGTTGTTCAAGCTCATCAAGGTTTTTAAGACTGTGCGCGCGAGTCCCTTGTTCGATGTCTTTGACTTGAGCTGCAAGGTGTTGATTGAGTGTGACTGGTAAATTGAATTTTTGTCCTTGCTCAATTAACCAGCCAAGCATGTGATCGACCTCAGTTGGTCTTTTTCGAACAGAAAGATCACGCCATTGTCCTGAGCGTACTTTTATTTGTTTGGCACAGACCGCTGCAAAACGATTGAGTACTTCGCGTGCCTCGTGCTCCTCTTGCGGGTTAGTCGGGCGCATTTTGTTAGGGTTAAATTCGCCAAATTGGCGTAATTCAATGCCCGCTGCCTGGGCGATGCCAACCCCTTCACCCAGCAAGGCAATCAGCAAACGTTGGTAATCAGGATGGCCGAATATTTCTGCGAACGTGCCGTTGGTCACGGCTTGTGCAAACAAGATTGAACAGTCAATTTGTTTCGACCACAGATAGCCAAAAATATTATCAGTGATATGTCCGGTGACGGCATGATCAAGCAGCGACTTGATGTGTGTTAGACGCTCAGTGATACGGCCATCTAGCTCTCCAATCCAGATGTTTCCAACCCCGCCTTGCTCAATGTGGCCGGGTGATTGCCAATCAGCAGGAAAACTCACAAAGCCAGCGACGACATGTTTTGAACCTAGCCGCTGCGCGATGCGTGGTGGATTCATACCATTTTGCAGCGAGATTACGACCGTATCTGGCCCGCAGAGGGGCTCGATGACAGTCAGTGCCGTATCAGTATCCTGTGATTTCACCGCCAGAAAAACAAGACCAAGTGGACCAAGCAGCTTGTCAGGGGTGAGCGCTTTAGCGTCGACGGTAAAGTTCTCAAACCCGCTAATTTTTAAGCCTTGTCGGTTCATGGCTTGAACATGATCGAGCGCTTGATCGACAAACTGTACGTCGTAGCCCGCCCGTTGCATCTGGGCACCGATCGTGCCACCGATTGCGCCAGAGCCGAAAATGGTGATTGGTGTGTGAGTCATTGTTGCGACTCACCGTCAATCGACAGTAATTTTTGTTTCAGAAACAATTTTCCGCCAATTTTCTAAATCCACAGTAATCACTTGCGCGACTTGAGCAGGGCTCAAAGCTTGAAATTGCAAGCCGATATCGCTTAGGCGTTGGGTGATGAGCACTTCTGAAAATATCTTATTAATCTCTGTGTTTAAACGATTCACAATGCCGTCAGGCGTCTTGACTGGTGCAAGTATTGCGAACCATGAGTCGAGGTCATAATTGGCGAGTCCTGCCTCGGTAGTCGTAGGCACAGCGGCAAGTGTTGGTAACCGCTTCTTTCCTGTCACAGCGATCGCTTTGAGCGCCCCGCTTTGGATGGGACCCATGAGCCCGCCAGGGGTCTCAATATACAAGTCGACCTGTCCCGCCATCAGAGCGGGGATCACAGTGCTGGCGCCTTTGTAGGGGATATGGACGATGTCTGTATTGGTCACTTGTTTAAAAAGCTCGGCAGCGACGTGTCCGACCGAGCCATTACCAGACGAAGCGTAATTGAGTTTTCCCGGATTGGCTTTGGCGAAGGTAATCAACTCTTGTATAGATGAAATCGCCAGACTGGGGCGAACCACAATCACCTGAGGCGACGTCGCAATCATAGCGACAGGCGTAAAGTCTTTGATCGGATCCCACTGTAGATTCTTGAATAAGTTAGGTGTGCCAACATGAAAGCCGCTGTAGGTGACCAGCAAGGTGTAGCCGTCTGGTTTTGCGGCTGCAACATATTGGCTACCGATACCACCCGAGGCACCTGGTTTATTTTCAACAACTACACTTTGCCCCAGAACTTTAGTCAAGGGCTCGGCAAGAAGTCTTGCTAAAAAATCGATGCCACCGCCTGCGGGTGCTGTGGCGACCAGTGTGATGGGGCGCGAGGGAAAACCTGCCTGAGCAAAGGCTGGTTGAACAAGTCCAAAAAAGTATAAAAAAGCACCAAAAATAATCGTCGAGAGGCGGATGGTTGTCATTTTATTTTTATCCATAAAGCTAGGCCGATCTTAAGTCTTGCCTCATTGCACGAGGGTATTGTGATGCTAGAACAGTTGGATCCGTCTACTGTTCCATGATGGTGCATCGCCAATGAATTCTGTTCTCATTTGTTGGATATCCGCCTGTCGCTGAGTGCAACGTACAACGGTTATCCCAGGTGATCAAATCGCCGACCTGCCACTTGTGGCGATAGTCACTGTTTGTCGCAATCATGTTCGCAGTAAGTTCGTCAATCAAAGAGTCACTGTCAGCCTCACTGACATCGGCGATTTTTAAAATATGAAAAGGATTGAAATAAAGGGATTTGCGTTTGGTTTCTGGGTGAATTCGAACCAAACTGTATTCTGTGGGTAAGCGCAATTGATCTTCAGGCTCTAAAAGATCAAAGCCTATTTTTTTTCGACCACCATAGACGTACTGCGCCTTAAGCGTCTCGATTCGATTTTTCAAGTCCTGGGGTAAGGATTCATAGCCTAAATACATATTGGCAAAAAGAGTGTCCCCACCGTAAGAGGGGATCTCTAAGCCTAGCAGTTGGGTGGCTTTGCAAAGTCTGTCATCCCAGGGGCCATCAGTGTGCCAGCTTACTCCGCGGTTGTAGATCGATTCATTCAGGGTGCCATCTGCTTTTTTTTTGGCCTGCCCCATGACGGTTAATTCTGGATGGTCAGGATGTCTTGTCTTACGTACTCTGTGAGGTTGAATCACCCCAAATTTTTTTCCATAACCGAGAAACTGTTCAATGGTTAAGTGTTGATTTCTGACAATGAGTACTGAATGGTCAAGCCAAGCTTGATATAGCTTCTGGAAGTCACTTGCTGACATCGTTGATACGTCAATACCAGTCGCGATGACTCCAACGTTGTCACTTGCTTTCTCTAATTGAAACATATTGGTTCTCGTGTGATGTTCAAAATCATTCTGGGCTAATGCCGGCTTGTTGAATCAGTGCAGTCCAACGTGCAGTCTCACGTTCAACTTGAGCTTTCAGCGCTGCAGGCGCGGCAGATGCAGTGTCGAATAATAAGGTTTCCATTTTTGCTAAAGACGAAGCAACCGTTGGGTCTTTGGTGGCGGCTTGTAGCGCCGATGACAGCTTTTGAATGACTGGTTGTGGCGTACCAGCAGGGGCATAAAGCCCGTACCACGCTGACACGTTCATCTCTTTTAGGCCAACTTCATTTGCGGTGGGTATGTTGGGGATAGAAGTCAGTCGTTTAGGTGCTGTGATGAAATGTGCCTTTAGACTGCCGCTCTGAATTGCGCCAATAATTGTGCCAGCTGTCACGTCACAGAAAAGGTCGACTCGTCCAGCTGTCACATCGATTGTTGCGGGCGATGCCCCTTTGTATTGAATTAAAGTAACTTTTACGCCAAGCGCTTTTTCAAAAAGTAACGAGCATAAATGAGTCGCGCTTCCTTTTCCCGAAGAGGCGAATGTAATCTTGTCTTTATTTTTCTTAACGTATTCAATCAATTCTGTCGTATTGTTGGCAGGAAAAGAAGGCGAAGATACTAAAACCATTGGCGTATCGGCAAAGAGCCCAACATACTCATAGCTTTTAATAGGATCAAATTGTGGGTTTTTATATAAAGCTGTCGACGTGACCAAACCAATATGGTGTGAGAGCAATGTATATCCGTCCGGAGTGGCTTGAGCGACAGCGCGAGAGCCAATGACACCACCAGCACCCGTAATATTTTGTACGACGACGTTTTGCTTGAGATTGCTTCTTAAGGCTTCAGCAAGGATCCTGGTCAAAATATCGCTGCCACCGCCTGGCGCATAAGGCGTCACTAAGGTGATTGACTTGCGCTGTGGGTAATCGCTATCAGCCAAAACTGGTTGACTGAGAAGGCATACTAAAAAAACTAGAAGGTGTTTTAGCTTGATCATCGTCCGTTTCTCTCATCGCTCGTTGTTTTTATAAACTGATTAAGATGAATGCCTTGGCCATTTTATGTTGCAGAGGTCAATGACCAATCGTTTGATTTACCTATCTTTGCATATTGGTTTTCAGGGATAACCTTGCCATGTCTGAACAATTTTCTATGCGCTCTCGTCTGCCGTTTTTAGGCTTGTCTGCTAGAAACCGAAATTGTCAACGTTAAATTTTTATTTTTAATTGTTCTTTATAACTCAGTTTTAAACATTGTCGAAACACAAACCATCAGATTCACTTGCGCTGAGACCTCAAAAAATCCAGAATCGGCGTCACGATAGCCAGAGGATTTTTTTCTAATGAAGACCGATCACCATTTTTGACCTTGGCAGCACGAGCGCTCTTCATAAGAGAGCACACTTTTTCTGCTTGCTCACCATGATGAGCTTCGTCTGGCGTCAACAATTCGAGAACGAGCGTTGGTGCTTCGAGTTGTGCTAGTGCAGCATTAAAGTCAAAGTCAAAAATTGCGTTGTACATCGCTCGGATGCTATGTCGACCTAGCAGATAGTCAATCACTCGGGCCTCAGCGTATTCGATATCTTTTTTTTCGACTTGGTTTGAACTGATTAGGTTTTGTTGCCACCATAGTTTTTGTGTTTCCGCGTGCGCAGCCACCCAATCTCGAATATTTTCGGCGCCGTCTGAGGCCTCAGCGTAATGTGGTGGGTAGTGGTCAGAGAGCGCATGGATGGCTGCGTCGCGTGACTGAGGGTCAGCGATGAGGCTATGTGTGTGTCCAGCAATAATCAAACTGCTGATCCGTTGCGGCCATCCGGCCGCCATGGCGGCACCAATTTTATTGCCGGTGTGCAAGCCGAAGAGATGCGCTCGTTCGATCTTTTGGCTGTCCATGAAGTCGATCACCATCGCTGCCATATCTTCCACTGTGATCTGCGACGGTATGGGATCGGAGTTACCAAAACCAGGCGTGTCAATGGCAACCGCTCGACAGTGAGGCGCAAGCAGTGGCAACATATTGCGAAATGATCGATGCGAGCGAGGCGTTGCATGCATGAGAAGTAAAGGCTCGCCTGAACCTGCTTCAGCAAAGTGGATGCGTCCGCGTTGACATTGCGCATACTTATACGTAACGGGGTGGCTCATCCGTGGGCTCTTTGTGTAGATTACCCAGATAATATATAGCTGAGTTCGAACTAGAGTGTTGTCTAAATAGTTGACTCGTGCTGCCAGTCGAGTTTGCAGCTACTATATTACAAAGATAAAAATAATGAGGGGTCATATGAGCATGCTCTACTTTGTATTGCTTCGGCGCTTTGCGTTAGTGCTCTTCGTCGCGTTGCTCGGCACGCACGCGAATGTTGCAAGCGCACAAGACTATCCTAATCGGCCAATCCGTTTTATCGTGCCGTTCACACCAGGTGCGGGTGCCGACACGGTGGCGCGTTTACTCGCGCAACATCTGTTTCCTCTTTTAGGGCAACCTATCGTTGTCGAAAATCGCGGCGGTGCCTCTGGCATGATTGGCACCGATATTGCCGCGAAAGCGCCGCCTGATGGCTATACGTGGGTGTTCGGGCATGACCCGGCGTTTACGATTAACCCGCATTTACGCAAGATGCCGTATGACGCTTTACGAGATTTTGCTCCTGTGAGTTTGTTGACGCGCGTGCCACTGGTGCTTGTTGCAAACCCAAGTCTTGGGCTGACTGATCTAGCTGGGTTGATTGCGCTAGCGCAAAAAAATCCAGGCAAGCTCACCATTGCATCCTCTGGCAATGGAACGTCGGGCCATTTGGCCGCAGAAGTGTTGATGAGTGCAACGCAAATCAAATTGCTGCACGTTCCCTACAAAGGGCAGGCAGAGGCAGTGATGGATACTGTGTCTGGCCGTACTGATTTGAATTTCAGTGCTATTCCAAATATTTTAAGCTTGGCGCACAGTGCCAGACTCACCGTAATCGCGAACGGTTCAAGCAAACGATTTTCTGGGTTGCCGACTGTGATGACCGTGGCAGAGTCTGGTTTTGCCGGTTTTGATGTCTCGGCCTGGCACGGTCTACTCATGCCGACTGGGGTTTCAGCAGACGTCATTAAAAAAGTTAACGGTCTGGTGAATCTGGTGTTGCAAAACCCAGAGGTTGCAAATAAGTTGAGCAGTTTGGGTTTGTATCCAATCGGTGGTAGCCCCGACGTTCTTGCTCAATTACTCAAGACCGATTCAGAGCGATGGGCAAACGTGATTCGAGAGGCCAATATTAGAGAAGACTAAGGCTCGGTGATCGTTGTGCCTTAGGTCGAAGTTGTTAGCGACTATCATTGATTAAAAACTTACATGATTGATCCATATGGCAATCCATAAACTTAAAGACGGCACTGAACTTTTTTATCAAATCGATGACTTTAGTGACCCCTGGAATCCAGCGGCTGAGCCGGTAATTTTTTTGCATGGCTTAGCAGAAAGCGGTGACGCCTGGCGCGCATGGGTGCCGCACTTCGCTCGTCGCTACAAAGTGTTGCGTCCGGATCAGCGTGGTTTTGGGCGCTCAAGCGCGACAGTAGAAAATTTTGTATGGTCAATTGACGTACCAGTCGACGATCTTAAGGCGCTCACCAGCGCGCTTGGCATCGAGCGCTTTCACTTAGTCAGTGCAAAGTTTGGCGGAACCGTTGCGATGCGTTTTGCAGCGAAGTACCCAGACAGTGTCAAAAGTCTATCGATCGTGAGCGCGCCGCCTTCACTTAAGAATTCGCTCGGTAGCAAGATTCCAGGTTGGATTGAGCAGGTCAAGCAGCATGGTGTCCGCGACTGGGCAGAGTCGACGATGGCCGGACGCCTTGGTAGCCAGGCACCCGCCAGCATGCTGACTTGGTGGACAGATATGATGGGGCATAGCGCGGTCTCTACAATGAACAGCGTTCTACGCAATCTTGCAGAGATTGATGTCACGCAAGACTTACAAAATATTCAATGCCCGACGTTGGTGATAACGACTACTGGGAGTGCGCTAGGTGCAGTGAGTGATATTGATGCCTGGAGAAATCTAATTCCAAACAGCACGCTCGACACAATCGATAGCGACTCGTACCATATTGCTGCTTCGCAACCCGATCTCTGTGCGACTAAGGTTTTTGAATTTATTCGATCACTCTAATGACATGTGTTTGTCGCAGAGAATTTTAGGTAAACAAGATGCTGTAATCGGTAGTGATATGTTGACTGTTTAGTTACAGGCACCAAGGAGACGGTAGTGAAAGCGATAACAACGATAATGCTAAGCTTTGCCTTAGGTATTCCTTTCGCGAGCGTTGCTCAAGACACTTGGCCGACTCAAAAGATTACTTTTCTCGTACCGTATCCGGCTGGTGGACCTACCGATACGATGGCACGCTTGCTGTCTGTACCGATGGCAGCTAAGTTAAACACTCCGGTGGTTGTCGACAATCGGTCTGGGGCTAGCGGTAATATTGGTACCGGAGCCGTCGCGCGTGCTAAGCCTGATGGATACACGATTTTGTTGGCAACCAGCGGCAATATGTCAGTCAATCAGAGTCTGTTCAAAAACCTGAACTACGACCCAATCAAAGACTTCGCGCCTATCATTCAAATTTCTACATTTCCGCTTGTACTAGAGGTCAAGGCCGACTCACCGATTAAGACCATGAGCGATTATCTCGCTCTTGCAAGGGCTGAACCGCTGAAAGTCACATTCGGTTCTGCGGGCAACGGAACACCTATGCACCTGTGCCCAGAGTTAATTAAAAAATTCGCTGGGGTATCGCTGCAGCATGTGCCCTATAAGGGGACGAATCCTGCTATGACGGATTTGCTCGGTGGGCAAATTACAAGTGCCTGCGATGTGATCGTTGGTTCAATTAAATACATTCAGAGCGGGCAGGTTCGAGCAATCGCAGTTACGACAAAAGAGCGGGTCGCCGTTCTGCCTGATGTTCCCACAATGGATGAGTCTGGGTTGAAAGGATTTGATTACTTTGCCTGGCACGGAATTGTTGCGCCAGCGGGTACGCCTACAAGTATCTTGACTCGATACAACACAATCTTAAATGAAATCTTTAAAGACTTGGAGTTCAGTAAAAAATGGGAAGCAATTGGCACCCCTGTTGTTGGCGGTTCTGCCAGTAGCTTTTCGGCGTTGATTGTTTCTGAGGCAGAGCGTTTGGGGGCCTTGGTCAAAGAACTGGGGATTCAGGCGGATTAGTTTAAGGATCAGGGCAGGGCTCAACGATTGACTGCCTATGGTTGACCGTGGCATGATGAATCGTTATTGATCGTCGCTGAGGCAAAGATGTCTGACCCCGTACGCAGAAGCAGTAAATTGGATCTTTCGTTTCCTTACGATTGGTCAAATCCTTCTATCAGCGACGAGGCTCTGATTATTAATGTACTAAACCGCGGGATTTTTTCGGATATTTGCCGTGTTTGCGCGTATTTTGGGTTGGAGGTCGTTCGAACTGTGGCCTCTGATTTGCAAAAATCAGCTTGCGCCAACAAATCACTTGCACGCATGTTTTGCAATATCAACAAGGGCTTTAGCCGTGCTCAGACTCGATAGCCTGCCCGAAAAAACGCTTAAGGTTTTTGAATGCTTGGCCGTAAATGAACGTTTGCACGGCTTTACATTGATCGGTGGCACGGCGCTGTCTTTGCAGATTAGCCATCGTAAAAGCGAGGATCTAGATTTTTGGCTACCCGCCGAAAAAATGGATAAAGAGACGATTTCGGCTGCCGTCAGGGCGGCCCAGCAAGCGGGCTTTGTTGCCCATCTTGTCACACCTCATGACAAAATCGTGTCTGCCAAAATCAATGGTCGTGATTTGCTGGCGTATGCTCAAGACTATGTTATCGGCGGTGTAAAAGTCACGTTTTTTGCTCGAATCGATACAGCATTTCAGCACTTCAATACATACCCTCGCATTGCTTCTTCTGCCGCTTCATTCGGCATTATGGATGTCGACGGTATATTTTCTATGAAGTCTTACGTCATCCACCAACGCGTTCGTTCGCGCGACTTGTTTGACTTAAAGATTTTTGTTCAAAGAGGCAAAACCATTGAAGATATTCTGCAAGCCGGCTCTGCTGCTGATCCCGCTTGCTCAAGCGAGTATGCCAAGTCGGTGCTACTTGGTGATGTTCCGTTAGATAAAGAAGACGAAGGTTTCGATTCAGTTGACGTAACTGAAAAGCTCGAAGATATCTACTCATTTTTCAAGTGTGCTATCAATGAACATGAGCAAGCTCTAGCCGAACAAACGTTTGACGTCATGTTGTGCAGTCGCTGTCGCGAGGTCAAGTGTGTTTGTGAAACGAGGGTACGGAGCATGTAGGATATCTAGTTTCTCTGCCTGAAAATGCCGTCTCGAAACTCTTGGGCTGATGTTGATGCTCTAATAGTTCTCAATAAAAAAATCTCCGCAATTGGCATTTGAATGAGACCGACTAGGGACGGCTCTCATTCATTTAAAAAATAACTCGCGTTCGCTTCAAGCCATTGTGCATAATCTTCGACTGCCCGTGGCAGCTCGAATGCTGAAACAAACCCTAGATCGTCTTTCGCGCGGCCGGTATGTAAGCTTGCTCGATGGCGCTGATCATAATAGTCAATCGTGGCAGGTAAGTCTTTTGTGGTGTGACGCCAGTCAAAGTTAGAAAATCTTTTCTCTAGTGCCTTGCACCAAGCCTCGGGCGTTTTGCTCCAGTTCGAATTCGTAGACAGGTTGTATACCTGATGACTTAAGCGCGGAGCGAACATTAACAACACTAACGCTTGGGCAAGATCACGGCTATAAATCATTTCTCGTCGTGGATAGGTGGCAGGCAACACAACCGGGGTAGCGAGCGTGCACGCACGCGCAATTTGTGCCAAGGGGCTAACAAGATCACGAACGCCGGTAAAGGTCTCCCAAGGTCCAAAGACGGCACCGATACGTCCGGCGACGGCTTCAAACTTTAAAAGCGAAGCCATGCGCAAGACTAAACGCTCTGCGGCGTATTTTGTGATGCCGTACAAGCCTTCAGGCACAGGGGGGGTAGACGCTTCATCCACTACCTCGCGATCATGAAGGCTTGCGCCATAGACGGTCAAAGAACTCGGAAACACGACCCGCTGAACGCCTGCGCGACCAGCAGCCT
>Ga0114968_10003969_pt1 | contig 11059 bp, 9 predicted proteins | sample M_130807_EF_Meta_FD_87020 | JGI IMG/M metagenome (GOLD analysis project Ga0114968, IMG submission 87020) | Freshwater microbial communities from Lake Montjoie, Canada to study carbon cycling - M_130807_EF_MetaG | ecosystem: Environmental > Aquatic > Freshwater > Lake | place: Lake Montjoie... | reverse complement strand
GGTGGCCCCCCCCCCAAGGGAACCCCCCCGGGTGTTTTCCCCCGGGGGGGGGGGCAGGGAAGACCAGGGGGGGCGGGGGGGGGGGGGAAGGGGGGGGGGGGAGGGGGGGGGGTGGGGGGACAGCAGGTTGGGCTGATGGGGGAGCCACGAAGGAGGCGGAGGGGGCTCGGAGATCCAGTTTGGCATCGGAGGCCGCAGGGGCTTGAGCCCATGCGAATGCACCCAAGGCCAGCCAAGACAACAGAGTGAGGTGGTTATGTTTCATTGAATTTTAACAGGGAGATCAATGAAGGTAGCCCCCTTTTCCTTTCCTTCAAGAATGTGGACGGCGAGGAGGATTTTCTTTCCGTTGGCATTGTCCGGTTTCCAGACCCAACCATCCGGTCCTGGATGCCCAATTCCAGCTAAAGTGCCTTCCCGATTCGTGTAGTAGGCTTGGGCCAGGCCCAGATATACGGTGGTGACCTCCGCGCGGGTCCCATCGGGGAAGGTGCGCAACTCCTTGACGCTGGCCACGGTAGAGTTAAAGGCGCTGGCCTGGTCGAGAATCCCTAGGACATTTTGGAGTCGTTCGGCCAAGGAGGCGGTCGACTTTTCTGAATCCTCGGGGAAGCGGGCGATAATCGGTTTGAGTTTTTCCCGTAGGGGTTCGGGCAGTTGAGGGAGGAGTGGCCGAAGTTTCTTTTCGGCCGTGATCACCATGGCTTTCGATCTTTCTGCCGTTGCCTTCAGCTTGTCGTTTTGCGCAGCTAACTCGTCCCGTTTCTTTTGGGCTTCGGCCACGGCAATCGAGATCTCCTTTAGCTTGTCTCGGACGGTTGTGGTCTCGGCTTCAGCTAAACGGATCCGATCTTCCAAAATTTCCTTACCCGAAGTCCATTCTGATTTCTCTTTGGAGATGAGCTGCTTGGTTTCTACCCATTTGGTTAATGTCTCGCGGGTGGCCTCGATCATGGGCGCAGTTTCGCTGGTGACTTTGATCGCGGAGGCCGCGGCGGGTGATGGGCTCGTTGCAGCAATGGCGTTCGTTTGGGCGAAAAGTTGTGCGGCAGCAGTCCAAAAAAGAAAAAATGAGGCCAAAAGAAGAGCCGGAGGTAGCTTCATTCTTAAAAATCCCACTTCAGTCCTGCCTCAACGATTTGCTGGGCTAGGTAATTATTTGAAGAGTTGGATCCTCCGTTTCCCGGATTGGTGACCGCGCTATTATTTCCATATGCAAATTGAACGTCCATCAGGCCTAGGAATTTGTATTCCACGAAGATTCTTAATTGTTCCGTCAGATGCCTTTCGAGGCCTACGATGGCTTGGAGAGCAAGAACGGTGTTGGTCGCATTGGTGTCGGCGGTGACAACCTGAACGCCGCTTTGGTCGTAATTGAGGACATGGCTGTTGCAGTTTAAAATGCCTGCCCCAATGCCGCCGCCAAAGTAAGGAACCACGGGCAACTCCTCGAACTTAATTAGGCCATTCAAACAGGGGACCCAACCCGACATTTGCCCGTTTTCATATCCGAGAACATTTCCGCCTCCTGTTGCAGTGACGGGCTGCTTTAAACGGTAGGCAAAGTAAGTCATATCGAACTCCAGCGCGGTTCTCATGGGAACGGGCCCACCAAAAGCAAGTTGAACGTCCCGGGTGGAGAACTCGTATCCAACTTTTCCCGACATCACCAATCCAATTCTTGAATTCGAATCAGCCTCCAAGGAGGGATAACCCACCGCTGTTACGGTGCCAGAACTTTGAAACTGCTGAAGGCTCGCCCCTGCGCTTGCGCCTACATACCAATGGCCATCGCGGGGTCCTTTGAGTCCCTCCGCAGCCTGAGGCTGACCCGGAGCAATGATTTTAGGCTGGTTGGCGATCTCGGGAAGTGGCGCGTCGGTTAGGTTTGAACCATCGGTGGAAGCGTTGGTGACGGTCGTGGGGTTGTTGGTGGCGGGTGAGACTGTAGGAGCGGGTTGCGCGTTACTGGCTGCGATTGAGTTTGTGGCAGTAGCAATCGAAGATTGGGCTACCCTTAGGCGACCCGGGCTGTCTTGTGCTTGGGTGGAAAAAGCCCATAGGCATATGGCAGTAAAAAAACCCAAAGCAATTTGCATCTCCTTAATAGTGAAAGAGGGTTGTGGTGATGCGAGAAATGCAATGTGACAATTCGTTCCCGATGCGAACGAGATAGGAATAAGTGTGAGTAACCCAAAGGTACCCGTGGAACCTCTTGGGTTAGTGGCGAATGGATTTGAGCTTTTAAGATCGGAATCAATAACAAGGCAGAAGGGGATAACCGCCCCTACCTTCAACCTGTTATCAGTAAACCCTGCGGGGCAGGACCCGCCTCGCCTCCTGTAGGGGCTAAAATCTCCAATTCATCTCAAACTCGGCCGCTTGCGTGTAGAAATTCTGCATGGTGTAGCCCCCGAAATCTGGGCTGAGCACCCCGTTCACCCGGTAGGCGATCGAGACATCGAATCCCGGCGCCACCTGGTATCCGCATCCCAGAAAGGCTTCCCACGCCCCCATGAAGTTGGATTGGTTGAAATCACCTTGATAGTTGATCGTTCCCGAAATCGTACTGACGGTCAGTTTTTGGAACATGCCCCCGCCCCCGGCACCCACAAAGGGTCGCCACCCGTCCCCGATCGGATAAGAAAACTCGACGTTCACCATGAGCGGCACCTGCAACAGATATCCTTCCGCATCCAGCTTCATCGTTCCATTGAGATTGGGATTTCCGCTGACCCCCGTAAAAGTTCCATTTCCCGTGATCGTGTACGATTCGACGGTGTTGTAGATACAGCCAGTTTCAAACTCGAACTTGATCCACTGGTTCAGGCGGTAACCTGGGGCAAAATCGAAACGGAAGCCTGGGTTGAACCCGATCGACTCATAACTGATCGTTCCATTAAACGGAACCGATGTGGCGAAGAGGGGATTAATGTTCGTCTGCGGATAATCCCGATTATCACGCTGGGCGACCGACATATCAGAATCGACCGTGCCACCGAGGGCAATTCGCAGTCCCGGGCCAGGGCCCGTGACGGGCTGCGCCTGCACGTCCGTCAGGGACAGTCTCTGGGCAAAAAGATTTGATCCACCAAAAAACATCATGATCAGTAAGCACCATGCCCTTGTGAGCGGCATGGCGTCCTTTTCTTGAGGCATTGGATTCATCTCACGCTAAGTCCGCTAAGGCCGCAAAGGGAGGGGCAAAATCCGTGTCCCGCAACTACGGGACGTATTAGGGCCAATCTCCATTTCCCATATTCCTTCGCGTCCTTGGTGACCTTTGCGTGAGGCATCATCCGCATCTGTGCTAAAAACGAATTGTGACCGCCCCCAAAAGTGACATCGAAGGAATCGATTGTCCCGCGATCGAATTCAGGTAGCGGAACTGGACGTCGACCATCAGATCGGGGACTCCCGGGTTGATCTGGATTCCTCCAAAGCCTTGGAAAGCGGAGACGGTTTGGCTGCGGGTGACGTCGTTCGGACCTCCCGTAATGAACACTTGGCGAAAAATTCCTCCTGCACCACCTCCAGCCACGAGGCGAATCTTGGAGTCGGCCAACGGGTCGGTCCGAAAAATAAAATTTCCCATCATGGGGACCTGGAATAGTTGGATGTTCGTCACCTGGGTCATGTCCGTAGCGGAAATCCCTTCGAGTTGGTTTTGGTAGACCGAGTTGTAAAGGAGGCCTCCTTCAATCTCGAACGCGATGTTCTCGTGAAACTGGGCGCCTAACATGAGCCCCGTGGCAAATCCAGGTTGCATCGGAACGTCCCCGCTCAGTCCAAAGTCGGGATAGTCGACGGTGGTGACAAAGCTTAGTCCGATTCCAGTCCGCACATAAAATGGGGTAAGCGGGTTTAACTCTTCCCCGGAAATGGAAACTCTTCCGTCAACCGTCATCTTGTCATCGGGCTTCGTTCCTGGAATGGGTTGATCCACCAGCTCCGGATTGGGATCGGCTAGAGGAGATGGAGGTTTGGAGAGAGGATGCGGATTCGCCGCATCATCCGCCCATACGGAGTGCGTGGCGAAAATAGCGAGAGACAAGTACACACCCCATCGGCACATGGGGGGAGGATGGGAAGCCCCAAGCAGGATTCAACTGCTTATCAGACAGTGAAAAAAGAACGTGTTAATAGACATCAAAATGTCATCACACACAATCCGTATCTTAAAAACTTAAGGTTGGGGAGGGCGGAAGAGGTGATTGGCGTCCGATTTGTATTTTCGAAGAATGAATCCTTGACCGACGGGAATTCGATCCAAATAGAAAGAGGGCGTGGCCCAATGTTTTGAGGTTTTAACGGCGTCCAGAAGACGCCAACGGAGACTGCCATTCGATTGAAGCTCCGGGGCATAACAACGCCTTGCGGTTCCCTCCAAAATTTCAATTCTATCCTGATTTGGTAAGGGGTTCGTGAGGCCTTTGAATCCATCTGCTGGCGTACCCCAATCAATTCCAAGGCGCAGGTCTGAAGTGTATGGGTAAGACAACAGGTTGACTCCAGCTTGAAGAGGGGTTGCCGTTGGCCAAGTTCTCGTGGACCCTGTAAGGCCTAAAGAGGAGCCACGACGCTCCCCAAAAGCAATTCCCACAGATGTGCCAGGAGGAATGATGAAAATTGGCGGAGTCTGGGCGGTTGGTAGATCAGAAGCTCGCCAGCTTAAGATCCCTGATTGATCTAAAGTCGGGATTATCGTTCGCACTCCCCCAACACTTTGTGGAACATTTACGGCGAAAGAGAATGTCCCTGCTTTATCCCTGCCAAAAAGGATGCGGTTTCGAACCGATTCCCCCCAGAGGCCATCTAGGGTCAGGTGGCGACGGACTTCTAATTGGGCTCCCTGCAAGGTTTGATCGGGCATGCCATGGGTATTGAACGGTGAGTTGGTCACGACCAGTCCATTGTCCGAACGAGTTCGGGTGGCTACTTCGTCCAGTTCAAATCGGTGGCCCAGCCATGGATGATTCGATGGGCCGACCACTTCGGTATAGTATTCTCCAGCAGTTGCCAAGGACGTCCCAAAAGTCGTGTCTTGGAAATTGGGGCTCCAGCTAATTACTGATCCAGATATGGAGCTGACAATTCCTGAATCAACTGCGGGTTGGTGTACTGGAAATCCAACTAATTCCAAACGGTTGAGGGTTATCAGTAGGTACGGAATGCCATCCTCTGCTTGCACCACCCTGGAAAGGGGGCCAACAAAAGCCGATAGAGCGATAGCTACGAACAGAATCTTCTGCAGCAGGCTTCTTTTCATTGAATAAGTCCTCATTGTCCTACTGTTAGAGTCAAAGCTTGTTTGACGAAACCTTTTCCGTTTTGAACGTAAATGACCATCGGATAGGTGCCTTTAGCCGTTGGCGTTCCAGTTACTTGACTGGTGGTTCTATTTACCACCAGTCCGGGGGGTAACCCAGTGACATTCACCCGTACTCCGGCTCCTTCGGCCCCTCCGGGCACAAGATAAAAACTGGCGGGCAAGCCGACTTTAAGATTATTGGCTCCCGTAAGAGCCACATTGTTGGGACGACTTCCCGCAACATGGATCACGAGAGTCCCAAATCCCGTGTTCCAATCTGAAGGACTGGTAGAGCCGGGGCGGAAGGAATTGTAGGCCGTAACAGGTATAGTAAAAATTCCCGCACTGGTGGGGGTTCCTTCCAAAATCCATTGACCTTGATTCGAGTTCAGGGACAGCCAACCAGGTAGATTTGCAGCCTCATACTTGAAGGGGTTGTTAAGAGCTGAAAGATTGAATTTGAGGTATTTTCCTTGGGCGCCAAGCAAACGGCTGGTTAAAGTAGAAAAGTAGGGTGCATCTTTATTTTGAAGCCGAAACGTAATCGTGAATGTCCGTGTTCCTCCGCCCTCGTAGAAACGCGAGGTATCTGCCACTAGCGTTACAGTGTATTCCGAAGGTGCCGTCGTGCTGGTGTTGGTCCCATAGATTCTGTTTCCGCCACGCCCATCCACGCTTTGCAGCAGAAGACCGGGTGGCAGCCCGGATACGGAAAAGTCTTGTAGGGGGCAGACGCTTGAGGCACTGGTGCTGAAGTAAATAGAATACGCTTCGCTCACAAAAACCTCCAAGCTACTGCTCGCGATGCTTGGGTCATACTGGCCGTTAAAGGCGCTATCCACATAAGACTCGCCCGAATCATAAATCTGATTGGCATTCGCGTCCGTGAAGCTTTCGATGAAACGAAGATCCGTTGGAACCGGCGCGATAATCCGCAAAGGCACTGACGTGGAGGCAGAAACGGGCGAGCCGCCCACCCGTCGGCTTGAGGTCAAGGTCAGATCCACGTGGTCGGTTCCTTTTGCCAGAGGCTGTGCCGTGGCGCTCACGACCAAATTGTCCCCATCAAACGTAACTCCGCTATAAGGTGGGGTTACAGATCCGCTCAAGCCTGTGAAGCCAGCCTGCTTGTTGATCGTGATGGTTCGACTGGTGCCCGCCGTGGTGAGAATTTGGCCTCCCATCAGGGCCCCATTCGGAACGGAGATGGTTGGACTTGCCACGGCCAGAACAAAAGTCGTCGTACCATTTTGACCGCCAGAGGTGGCCTGAATCGAAACATTGTTTGTTCCCGCAGCGTTCGGTGTCCCGGAAAGGGTTCCGCTGGTCGAAAGAGTCAGCCCAAACAAATTTCCGGCAGCAACAACATAAACGGGATTGGCCCCCGGGCCTGCAACAAAGGTGAAGGGGGTGACTGTAATCCCTGCTGTGGCGGTGATCTGATTGGTGGTCGTCGTAAAGCTCAACGAGGCGGCCTGTAGCGCCAGCTGCAAGGTGTTGGTGGCGACGGATGTGGTCAAACTGTTGGAGGCGACCAACCGAATGGCATAATTACCCGGCACGGAGTTGGCGGCAAAGTGAATCACACCTGTGTTGGTGTTAATCGAGGCCCAGGAGGGAAGAGTGGTGGTAAGCAGATTTGTGGAGTTGGTGTTTGTTGTGGCAAAGTAGCGGTTGGCGCCATTGTTTGCTGTCATCTGGTAGTCGAAAGCAACTCCGGAATTGTTCGTTAAATTCAGGGGGCTCGTGATCCGCCCGATGCCCCCGCTGAGAGTGCCCAGCGTTAACCTGTTGTTGAGCGAATCAAACTGACCGATCAGGAGGTTAAGAAAAGATTCTGGGCCCAGGATTGTGTCAGGATCCGCAAAATAGAAGTTTGATTCCCTTCCCCCCGTTGCATTGTTGCCCGTTGGGAAAATCCCGGTCGACAGATCCGGGTCATCCATCCGATTCGCCATCCGAAAGACTCCCATTTCGGTCGCCCCACTCGCGGTCGCGTTGTTGTAAAAAAGGAGGTAGATATCTTTGCCTTTGAAGCTGGCGTTGTTCATCGAGCCCGAGAGCGTGACGATGGCTTGGTTGGGATCACTAAGATAAGCATCCGCCATGGGAAATGAGCTGTATTCCAAAAAGGAATTATCGATAGCGGTTAGGATTGCCGAAGAGGTCGTTTGGCCGGCCAGATTGCTAATGAGTTGACTGGCCGTGACAGTCAGCGCCCCCGCACGGACAATAAAGCCGTTCAAAGAACCGTCGTTCGAAGTTTTTAGTCCAGTCGTTGCCTCGAGGGCAGGGGGAAAATAGATGGATAGCGTATCAGAATGTAGCGTGTCGGGATGGGATACCCAGAGAAGCGATAGTGCAACACCCAGAATACCCAAGGACCTTGGATGACTTAGAAATGCTGAGCGCGTAGATGGACTTCCCATCCAAGAACCTTAAGCACAGAGCGAGGGCATTGGCTAGGTGGCAGTGGATTGTCGTTAAATTGTCGCATTTCGGCGGACACAAAAAAACAACGAGGACTCGATCGAAACCGCCAAGTGCAACCCGAACATTTTCCGGGCGCTTTGATCACGTTACCGGCGACCATCAATATGGCAAAAGGATGGCAGTCTTTATAAAGCCCTATAAATCAACGGCCAGATTCAAAATTAGCCACATAAATGTAACAAAAAATCGGTTGATAAAAAGACTTAATCGAACAAATTAATCTAACTCGTTAAACTCAATTTCAACACGCATGGATCCACTAACATTAAAACCAAGGAGTTCGTATTTATGAAAATGAAAAGCATGACTAACATTCATCACATCTTTGCAGCTGGCCTCTTACCTCTGCTCGTTGCAAGTTATGCCGGAAATGTTCAAGCAGGCTTGGCCGATCCCGTCGGCATTTCCCAAGCGACCGTCCCGGGAAACACCACTGCCTGCGTGGGAACCCCCTATGCGCGCCCGATCGAATATACGGCAACTGTGAGTTCGACCTCGACCAGTGGATCCAACACAGTGCTTACGGTAGTCAAGGATGCCTCTTCCGCCAGTTTCCCGGCTTTTAACAACACGGATGAGAATGAGGATAAATGGTACATTGTGGAGGTTTTGGATGGACAAGCCATCGGCCTCATCATGGAGGCGGTGGGTGGCACGGGGGACACATCGATCACTGTGAAGGGCGTATTGCCTGCAACCTTCAGTATTCCAGCCAACTCCAAAATTGGCATTCGCAAATCCTGGACTCTGTCCACCATGCTGGGCGTCGCCAGCGCCAGCAATCCTTTCGGATCAGGCTTAACCGCAACGGCAAACGGAGTGAACGCTCAAGTGCAACTGCTCAATTCTGCGACCGGTGGTTTAACGACCTATTATGTCAATGCGACGTTAGGTGCGTACAGTTGGCGAGCCAATGGGGGTGCTTCGCCCACTTCGCCCAAAAACCATGCCCCAATGGGTTTGGGGAAAGGTTTTGTCATCGTGAACAGAAAACCCACTCCATTTGCCTTTAACCTCTCGGGGGATTTCCGCACGGCCCGGACCCGGTTGGTTGTGCCCGCCAACGGGGCCAAGACGCTCCTTGCGAATCCGAGCGTTTTTAACACCACATTTACAGCCTCCACCATCCCCGCCACCTCTCCCACTCGTGGTGCTTCGGTGCCCAGCGCGGCAGATCAGTACGGAGTGTGGAATACCACGACCCGTGCATTTTCTACGTACAAAATTGGTGGAACTTCTAACTCGAATGGTCCAAGCGCCTACAGCGGTAGTACTCGTGTCAACCCTGGTATTGATAAGTTTACTTCGGTTCTGGTGACGCCTGCGGGCACGACGGACACTGTGGTGACAATAGCCCCACAGTACACTCCATAGGATTTCAGAAAGAAAGGTCTTCAGTTAGAGAATGAATGGATCATTAAGAAGGATTTAGAAATCATGAACAAAATAACAAAAATATGTTTTGGCGCCTTAATATCGCTCGCATATTCCTTGCTACCTGGTCAAGCGGCTACGATCCAGTTGACGGTAGGTGGTTATTTTGGCGGCAATACGCTGGCAGATAATGTGACTGTCCTGCCGGATGCTACATTGGTCGATTTTGGGATTTTCTATAAAAACTCGGCCTTCACATCATTGGCGGATATCAGGACAGCTGTTGAGGCGGCTAATACCGATGCAAAGCTTCAGTCGTTGCTGACCGACAACGGGTGGTATAGTTTTGGAACCAGCACTGTCGCTGGGGGAACTGGTGATTTCACTCTCAGCTGGCAGCCCAACGATACATCAGCAGGGCCTGGCTTTGGGAGTTCCTTCAATATTGATCCACTCATCGGTGGGTCCTCAATTAACTTGGTGGGTAAAATTGGTTTTGTTTGGCTCAAAACCCCTGCAAACACACCGGGCGGTATCCAGTATGGGCTCTTTGCTTCCAATACGAGTTTTCCGGCGTCCGGGTTCGGTGCCGAACTGTCCGTTGACATGGTTGACACAGGCGATGCAGCCAGCGGGGTCACAGCCCTTTTGGGTAAGGTGACGGACAGTGGTGTAAAGACCGCCACTTTAGCTGCCGGTGGCGTGCCCAACATCGCGACACCCACCCTTCGCCTCATCACCGCTGGCGTGCCAGTCTATCGCAACGGAAAAACCACCGTCACTCACACCTTCGCCGTTAGTGCGAACGGCTCTTACGTCTTGGAGTACAAAAGCTCGCTTACAGACACTTGGAGGACTACCAGCTTGACTGTCGCCAATAGCAACAGTTTTGATGTGACTTTCGACAACCCTGGTGTCGATTCGACCACCGACTGGACGAATCGGATGTTTTTTCGGATAAAGAATGGTTAACCACCCTCAACCCACACAAAAAGGAAAACCCCACATGAAATCCATCCAACAAAAGGTACTAGCAACTGTCTTCCCCTTGTTTGCCCTCGGTAGTTTCTCCTTCGCTCAGACAACGGAGGTCACCGCCAATTTACTATCAAAAATCACCAGACCAGCTGGTGAATTCAACCCAGCGGACACATTTAACGTTTCTGTTGGATCCCTGAACGATGGATTGTTATCACTCACCACCAAGACCAGCGCTGATGGGGCCGCGGGATTTGCCTCATGGTATGCCGCAAACTCTAGGACGTTATTAAATTGGAACAGTGTGGTCGGTGCGGACATCACAGATGCGGATCAGTTCTATCGCATGGCGACCGTGAATAGTATTTGGAGTAGCACACAGAACAACCAAGCGTTGGCCTTGGTTACCCACACCACCGGATCCACGATCGATTCGATTGCACTCTTTGACCTCAATTTCCAGTGGGGAAACCCCGCCGATACGGGTTCGTATCCTTTTGGAGTCTATGACTTCATCAGTCTTTCGGCTGATCAGGTGACAGCAGTTTACGGGACGGCTGATGCGTCCCAAGGTACCTACGGCACCTTGACCACCTCCTCGGTCCCAGAACCATCATCTTCCTGCCTTTTTGTTGTGGGTGCATTAACCCTGACAGCAGTTCGGCAGTTCAAGAAAAAAATCTAACGACATCTCTATCCAAGAACCAATAAAAAGGAATACAAACCATGAAAAACAAACTCTTCCTCACCTTGCTGGTCGCCCTCGGGATGGCTGCTTCACAAAACGCAAAGGCCACCACCTTTGCCAACGTCAGCTTCCTCGGAGGTAGCGCCCAGAATACTGTCAACGGTCGCTCCTATACAACGATTACAACCGATCAACGCTGGACTCGTGACAAGGTC
>Ga0114968_10003968_pt1 | contig 11060 bp, 13 predicted proteins | sample M_130807_EF_Meta_FD_87020 | JGI IMG/M metagenome (GOLD analysis project Ga0114968, IMG submission 87020) | Freshwater microbial communities from Lake Montjoie, Canada to study carbon cycling - M_130807_EF_MetaG | ecosystem: Environmental > Aquatic > Freshwater > Lake | place: Lake Montjoie... | reverse complement strand
GCCTCTTAAATTTAGGCTCTTATTTATTGTCTAAGATTTGCTTCATCAATTAGAGCATTCTTACGCAGGCTCTGATTGAGAGGATTATTCTCCAGAGAGGCAACCATATCAGGGCTAAACCTTTCAGCACTTACATCCAAATGTAATGGTGCGCGATACTTTACATAACCAAGGTCCCCTACACCTGGAGGCAGACCCTCCACCCGATTAATCGCATTTGCACGATCGTTGATATTATCAGTATCTAACCGCCGAGTTGTTTGGTTAATTTCTCCTGTGAAGATAGCACTTCCACCAGCCCCCGCAATTGGCTTGCGCCCCTTTGCAATCTGCTCCTTACCAGAGTTGGTTCTCATATTGTATGCAAACTGCTTATCCATATCACTGAGTGATGCAGACATAGGTGCACCAGTATATGACCTACTACTGAGTTGTGACTTCTGTGTGGGACGCGCAATATCATCAGGGTCATATACTGTTAGTCTGGCTGGCGCACCGTTTGGCCCCGCAATACCAAGCATGTTCCAATTTACAGTTGACTCCTTCACTGTTGTGCGAGCAATATCATTGGGATCCCATACAGTAATAGCCGGTGCAGCAGAGCCAGCATATCCAACAGGTGTGCCACTTTGGCGAATATTACCAATTGTCTCGCCTCTCCGTGTAGGGCGAGCAGGGTCCTCAAAGTGGATAGTCGTCGCACCCTGGCCATCTTGCCCTGGTGATGCATTGAGCCCCATTGTACGATCAGTTGTTGCTAACCGCTCATTTGGCTTATTCTCATACGAACCGCGCCCATAATCTGCTTCAGGCGCATCCACATCATTTGTGAAATACTCTGTCATATTTGCATTGCGGAATCCTGCACCACCATACTGTTGCGCCATGGGCGACCGATAGGCTCCACTCACATAGCTCTGACCATAATCCTGTGAGGCTCCAGAGGGGAAATATTCAGTAGATGTTTCAGGACGACTTGTGTGAGGAAGAACCTGAACAGGGCGAGTAGCTTCCTTAAAGGTGTCAGTTGCTGTAGGCACAGAACCATATGTTACACCAGTGTCATCAATATAGAACCTATCAGGGCGATTCTTACGGATTTCACCAAGATTATCAAGTTCAGCAGACTTACCAATAAAATGTTGGCCAGGGACTGCTACACCCTGATAAGTGAGTTTGGGCTTATTTGCAACACGTAGTTCATCGGTTGTCTTCATTCCCTTTTGCATAATCTCATTCACTTCCAGCTGTTGGAAACCGCCCTTGCCTGTAGAACCGAACTTTTCACCAACTCCTGAACTAACACGAACTGGCTCAAAAGGGCGCTCACCTGAACGATTGCGGGGCTCATTAATGCGGCTCTGGACAAAATCCGTAGCAGATTCCAGACCAAATGGATTACCATAAGGGGCTTGTCCATCTTTGAACATATTTTCGACTTCTTGCTTTTTAATCTGATTGACTCCTGAGCCTGTGAAAGAATCTAGGCGATCTGTATTAGCACTCGCTCTTACATTTTGCTTGACGCGCCCTCCAAAGAAAGGAACCATATTGTTGTGGCGAAACTCAGATGAGGCAACTCGCTCACCGCTGAGAGGGCTTACAATGTATCCTTGCCCTGTATATACTGGGTCAGCCTCAATACCAGCAGGATTTAGTTGAACTTGTGCAGTAGAGTCCTCAAGAGGAGATGGAGCAGGAGCCCTTGGTGCTGCTGTTGGAGCCTTTGTCGCATAACCTACAGGCATTCCATAGGGACCGGGATTAGGCTCCGAGGCATAGAGATTACCATGACGACCCTTATACATCATATCAAGCTCAGCAGGTGCGCCTCGGGCGGAAGCACCCTTTGGACTAGTTGCAAGAGGGGCATTTACTGGACCACGAGGTACAGCATTATCTTGAACTTGACCATTTGTAGCAGATGAAAACCCTTCTTTAGTTGTGTTGGGCTTTAGTTTAGAGACTGCGTATCCGAGGCCCATTAATCCTAAAAGAATACCAGCAGGCTCCATTATCTATAAAGACCGTTAGACGATTCTAAATGCCCTCAGTGAATATAAAACGAAATTATATTCCGTTTTAGATTGACTTTTATGAGGCAATAAATTTATGTTAAATCACGACCAATATGTGTCTTACATTTCTCCTTATCAAGCTGTCGTGATGGAATGAAAAAGTCAAAGGGGGTCTCAAATGTCTGCTGAGGATCATGAGGAAGAGATACCCAACGATTCCATCCAGTTGCGCGTAATGTGCAAGGAGGGTTTGTTAACTTATTAAATACCTGTGCCTGGGATTCATCCTGAGCAGAAGCATAGTGTGTCTTATTTAGAACATTTGTGCGAGGGTCATATAATTCTGTATCACACTTCACACGAGAGCTCAGACGATTGCGGCCTTGTAAATCAGACTCAACATCTGTGCGCATTTGACCGGATACCCAACTTTGCCCCGATTTCTGTAAACGGGTCGTGGGTTCTATTACAAATGTCGTAGGGCAGTTGTGATTTGGCACATTTAAATAGTAACGAGCTGCATATGAAGTTATTCTCATATCATCAGCTTGATGAAATTCATCAAACCGAGGTCTTGTTAATGCCTGTTGTTGGGGCAGACACGACATCTCTAAAGATATATTTTACTTTCTAGAGGAGCGTCTGCGGGAACGACTCTTCTTAGAAGATCGTCTGCGTGTCTTTCTGGAGGCACGTCTGCGAGTGCGTCTTCTTCTCCCACCTCCTTGCACAATTTTAAGTAATTCAGTAATCTGCTCTCTTATTACATCTTCATCCATACCTTCTAAGTCAGCTTCATCTCCTCCGAGAGTTTTATAATATTCAACTAATTCCTCATATGATTTATTATTTAAGTTATTATTTGCTGGTGCTGGCTTATTATTGGCTACTGCTGGCGCATTGTTGGCTGCTGCTTGATTGTTATTCCTAAAAGGGCCCATTTCTACATTTCTTTCCAAAAGAGGTGGCTGACTATTATTAATATTCATCTTATTACTCATCTTACGAAATAATCTACCATATAGTTAGATTACAAATGGCAACACAAGGATATGATGTTAAAATGGCGTATAAATTTCCACAGGGAACATCTATACCCAGCCTAAACGCGTTATTTAATAAACCGGGTGTATCAAACTATTCTGCTAAAGCTGCCTCAGCCGGCATGGGTACTCGTAGAAAAGCTGCAACAGGCGGCCAAGTATATGTTACGGCCACTATACATTATCCCCACCCTTTACTTGATATTGAAAGAGAGATTGAAAGCCATCTAGGTAAGTTTGGACAGGTTAACTTACGAAAGAAAAACTTAACAGATTATGATTCAGTTGTTAATACTACAGGTATACAAAATCTGACAACAAATACAGCTGTAAATGATATTGCGGCCTTATTTGGTAATGTTAAAATGTTTGGCGGAAAACGCAGAAAGGCGCGGAAGACACGCAAGGCCAATAAGCGCAGACATTAGATTTCCTTTATATTATAAGAATCAATCTAAAAATACAATTGAAACAATATTATTTTTAGATAATTGTCGCTAGCCTCTTAATACTTGTGCATATTCTGCGCAAAACAGGGGTCTGCTTTTATTGGCTCAGGCGCCATCACTGTAGGGTAACCCCACATCTGGTAGCTGGGTAAATGAACTGGTGTTGTGTCAATCTTAATGTCTGTCTTCCGATTCTTCCGTTCAATTGTATTTGTCTTCGTACCAACCATCTGGTGCTTAAATGTATCACAGCGGGTCGCATGGCGTGTAATTCCCTTCAAGTCCGATTCAACATCTGTCACATTTCCTTGGGCTAAACTAACTTCATTACCTCCCACTAAACCAAGAGTGTGTCTCTTAGGTTTTGCCGCCGCATAATTATATTTACTCTCGTCATATGCTTGCGGATTTTCATTACGAACCCAATCGGGTTGTTGCATAACTGAATCTCCTATGTGCGTATAAGGGTCCATTACGAATGACTGCTACCATCGGGTTAGCAATTAATATCACGAATGTATTGGCGACTGGGAATTCCACCGCGAATCCAGCCGGGCTGAGCAACCTCAGGTATAAGATTGGATGGCTTTTGGATATTGGCCTGCATAGAGGGAATCAAAGGGTCAAATACATTCAGCTGCTGCTCAGATACAGTTCCGCACTCAGCCCCCATACGAACCTGCTCAGAATGTAAGAGCAAACTCTCAAGATCGGGGTTACCGCGACCGCCTGCCATATAAGGAACGGTTAAGAAGGGGCGCGACTGATTACGAGTGCTACACTTGTTAGACTTGAAAGCAGGCTGATTACGGAGAACAGAGTCCGCATCAATCTGCATATTGTTGTAACCATAACCCTCACGAGGATATGTCGTAACTGCGCCAGCCGCTAAAGGATTCACCTCGCGGGCGCTGGGAACTAGATTTGTGACAGCATAACGACCAGGGCCAACAGACTGCTTGTAATATTGCTGAACTCCGCAAAGATCATCTTTAGTGCTTGATAACCGATTAATTTCCATGTCTGGTGGAAAACCTTCTAATCACCAGCAAATATAAAAGTTGGACCTTTATTAGAAATATGAGCACATCGCTTGCTAATCTCTTTTGCCGTTGTATCAAAAAAGTTCGGCGAACAGTGCGTGTTCGTGGTCGTAATAATAGTAAGAAGGCCAAAGAATCTGCCGCTATTGCTATTTGCACAAAGACTGTGCTCGGAAGTCGCCGCAAAACCTTGAAAAAGTTCTCTTGCTCTCCTCCACGCCTTCAGACACGCCGCATTCGTAAGTAAATTTTCAATTAGGTCCCTTATAGGAATATTGTTGAAAATTTTATTATCTACCTGTTATTATTTAACCATGGGATAGGGCCGCCATCTGTGCCAGCTAAGCATGCCTCACGACCACCTTCTTTGCAGGTCTTGCCAGGAATCTTATAGAGCCAATCCTGAAAACTTCCGCGGTCACTTGGTACACTTGTGGAAGGCATTGTGTAGAATTGCCGCTGGGATTGCGACCGGCCAAACACATCTGTAGGGTCGCTGAACCATTGGATGCGGAAGAAATCGTCTAACTGTGTCTTCACAAGAGGATCGTCAATATTTGCAGCTGGGGGGCGAGAGGGATTATATTTCAGTTCATTAATAAGAACATTCATAAATGGATTCTTTGCATTTGGTGTAGTCTCTTTGGGCTGAGGTGCGGATGTAGCGGCTACTGGCTCAGCAACAGGCGCAGCATTTCTTACAAGGTCCGCTTGAAATCCTTCTTTCGACCACGGTGCACCAAGTGTCGCATATAATGATGGCCCATATAAGGCAGTAATTAGAACAATCCCAAATACAAACATATTTGTATCATACACTACTGTAAAAATACCACATAACACCATTATAAGAAGAGTCCCCCTTACAAAGGCATTAATTGCGTTTGATGAGCATACTATACTGGGTGCTAAACTCGCTTTTAAAAGGACTGTAGGTTTAATCCAAAATGGAGATTCACATTCCTCAGCATAGGGCATTTTGAGGACCTCCTTACTAACTGATAGCGTCAATTTACTTTTTATTGCCACCATTCTTTTTCGCAGCAAGACGTGCCTTCAGACGGTCGCGCACAATATTTCTGCGAGCATCACCTTCACGCCCAGTCTCACGCATAAGGTCAGGATCCTCAGCCGCTCCGAAGCCATCCTTCAGACTTGTTAACAGCTCCATAAAGGCAGGGTTACCAGTGAATTCCTTCATCATCTCTTCAGCCTCCTTTGCAATCTCTTGTGGCTTGAACTCCCCACGCCGTATCTTATCTTGTAGACGCTTCATAATTCGCTTTAGCACTCCCTGTAGGGCTTCAGGTCTCTTTGTGTAAATTTCCGTTATAACCTCAAAGGCCTTCGCAGGGTTCTTCTCACATTCCTCCATTATCTCAGGCGTAAATCCGAACTCTTCTGGTTTGAACTCCTTGACAAGTTCCTCAACAAGCTTGGCAAGCTGCCCCTTCATTAGCTTCTCGGGAATCTTTGGCAGAGCACCAGCCATTCCTGCCATGCCGGCAAATGCGCCAGCACCGAGACCGGGTCCAGCCTTACCGAACATATCCGCAATCTTCTTCGCAATTCCATCAAAATCCATAGCACTCATAGACTCCTTCCACTTGTTCAAAAACTCATCGCTCCAAACATCAGATTCACTCATGGAGCACACACCAAGAACACTCAGAAACTCCTGGATGGCCTTCTGTCCAGTCTCGCCAAGTGACTCCCAAACATCATCTGTAAGGGTTAGTGTAGGTAGAATCTTGCGAGGCACACTTGTAGGGGTTACACCAGGAAGTACTTCATCCTTAAAACGGTTGAGTCGGTCTGCTGGGGAAAGCCCCTTTGATGCTAGAATCGCAGCCTCTAGCTCGGGAAGGGCTGACAAAAGGTTATCACAAAATTCGGTGTATTTTGTATCAAAAATAGATAGAATTTGTTCCATTTCTTCTGTAATGTGTAATATAGAGTCTTTACATAGTTTTTAGCGAGTGATTAACCACCTTTTGTATGGGTTGTAAGGCCTATGCGCCTTTCGCCTTCAGCTCCGCTATAGGCTAAGCACCCTTAGCCTTCAGCTCCGCTATGGGTCATAAGGCCTATGCGCCTTTCGCCTTCTCACATAAAATAACAAGCACCTTCAGATACTTGAAGATCGCAACACGATTATCATTATCGAGTGTCGGCCAATGTTTCTGAAAAATAGAAAGCGCCGAAAGCATTTCATTAAACTGTGTTGCAATCTTTCGTTGAGCAACAGCAATAATAGTCTGAACATCTTCATTACGAATTGCTTCCGCTAAATCAACATAAACATGCTCAAAGAATAGATCCAAAATAAGTCGTGGATTAATCTTCTGAGCCCCCTGAAGAGCCTCAAGCGCCATTTTAATATCCTTTTCCTCTGGGAAAGTTTCACTAAGATCCTCAAAGAATCGGATTAACTGTGTCACAAACGCTTTAAGATTTGACATCTCACTTATTATTAAATAGTAATCTATTTTTAGACCCCCTATTGAGCGGCTGGTCTTCGTTGGGGCATTCCATTTTCACGGTTCTTCATGTAATTTTCCATTTGCGAATCAAAAAGCTGCTCTTTCTTTGTTTTTTGTGCTTCAGGCTGACGAGATGCGCCTGGTAAATCGGAGCCAGTCCGAGTACCTGGAGCACCAAGCATCTCAAAATTGCGTGCGTGTGCTCCGCTATCGTCAATAAAACTATAGGCATCGCGTAGACCTCCGCCCATTTCATTTGTAACCCATGCTTCTGGCTCAGCAGCACCACCGCCACCTGCTCCAGTATTTGTACTTCCACCACCAGATAGTAACATCTTCTTTTGATAGAGCCAATTCAAAACTTCTGCATCAGTCTTAATAGGCTCTTGATCACCTTTTATAACAAGAGTCGGGACCTTCTTTAGCCAGCCAGGTAATGGCGGTCTTTTTCCATTATTATCGGGATCTACACATATGAAGTTGAACTCTTTTTTAAAAGGAGTCTTTGCTAGCTCCGTTAAAAATGCTTTACTCCAATCGCATTTGTTGCTGTAGAAACAAATATGCTGGGGCGTTCCTCCACTCATTATAGTTCCACTCTAGATTCTCTTGGTTTGAAAAGAAAGTGAATGTTAACGCATGGATTGGGAGCATAAAAATTGTTCAGTTCGTAGAACCTAATATATTTTTTATGCCTCAGCATAAAAAATTGATTCCTTCTTTTATTCACTATTGAAAGGTAGAATCAATATGGCCACTCCACTCTTTCAGAATATCTCTACAAATCCTGGAAACAAGAATGTCTGGAACTTCACTATTAAGCCAACTCATGTTGCCTATGCTAATACGCTACGCCGCCTAGTCCTTACAGGTGTTGAAACTGTTGCTTTTCGCGCCGATATGACTGATACAGGAACTACAACAGATGTAGCCATTACAAAGAACTCAACTCCAATGACAAACGAGATGCTTGCACATCGTATTGGGCTTCTACCAATTTTCATTCAGGAACCTCTCAAATATAATCCTGACCAATATGTATTTCGTCTAGAGGAAACAAATGAGACCGATATTTCTCGCGATATTACTTGTTCAAACTTCACAGTCCTTGAGAAGCGCATTTCTGAACTAAAGGGTGATAATGGTGAACAAGAGGAGCAACTCATCCAGGTCCCTACAGAGAAGTTCTTTCCTACAAATCCAATTACAAAGGATACATGTCTAATTGTAACTTTCAAGCCAACCATCTATGGGGCCATGTCAGCAGAAAGCATTTCTCTCACTGCTCGCGCGTCTATTGGAACTGGTCGTGAGAATGCGCGGTTCATTCCTGTGAGCCAATGCTCATATATTTATACTCGCGATGAGAATATTGAAAAGAAGCGCGGCATTTACGAGAAATGGCTTGTTCTCCACAAGAAGGTTGCACCTGAGAGTCTCGCGCAAGATCAGGATCGTGCAAAAATTCTTGAGCGTGAATTTGAAACTCTGGAGGCTGCAAAATGTTACCTTACAGATGAGAAGGGTGAACCCAATTCATTTGATTTTACAGTAGAGACTGTTGGTGTTCTGAGCGTCCCATATATTATTCAGAGAGCCTGTGAAGTTGGTGAAGCTCAGTGCTTGAAGTACGCGAATCTAGTTGATAAAGAGCTTGAGTCAGTTACAATTCAGCCTGCTGAGGCGCGCATTCGTGGATTTGATATGATCTTCACTGGAGAGGATCATACTTTGGGAAATCTCTTTCAAACCTGGCTCGATGCAAACATGGTTGGAAAGGGAGTTGTGACATTTGCTGGCTATAAGATTCCTCATCCTCTCCGTGATGAGATGCTTCTCCGCATTGGGGTTGACGATGGCAAGGAGACAACTGCTCGTGCTGCTATTGCGGAGGCCGCGCGAGCTTGTGCTGCAATGTTCCGAACCTGGAAGAGCGAATGGCAGGGAGCAATTAATAGTCTAAAACGCTCTGGGTAAATTAACAGAATAATCTAGAGAGCCTCTGGAAAAGTGTAGGTTTTTCTAACATATATTTAGAACAAGCACCGCTCCATCCATATTTTTTCTCAAAATATATTGCTAAGAGACAATATATATCATGTATAGTATATTTATTTTTGTTAGGAATATATCTGACACTTATATCAAAAAATTTTCTTATATACATCACTTCCTCCTTTTCTAAGATTCCGGTTTTACCATATAGAATTGCCTTATACATTATATTATTCCATATTATAGATTTCACAGGGTCTCCTACTGTTTCAGACTCTTCAGAGAAGTCCAGTATTCTTACAATGAAGGCTAGAACCTCTGGCAACTGATTTTCAGGAAACCAATCAAAAAATCGCAGTTCAATTCCATGATTTCGGAATTTATTGAAGTTAATGTCAAATCCAATGCGGTCACCCTTTTTATAGTGAATTTGACTGTACAGTTTATTATACCAGAACCAGTCGTTCCATCGTTTCTGGAGAATAGTGCGTTCTTCATTCAGGAGTTTCCCAGTTTCCATCGTGTAAGTATTATATGTTCCTGCGCCAATATAACGAGATGCTGCAACTCTCTGTGACCCAGCAGGGAATCGTTTTGTATATAGAGGGCTCTTAGAGAGTGGGTCCGCACTTCCCAATTCTGCTATGAAAAATGGCTCCAGAAATTGTATGGCGCGGATAGCCTTCTTATGGCGCACTCCAAAATTTTGCCAGTTTGCAATATTTCCTGATAGGTCCAGTTGTGTAGGCAATGTAAAATTAAAATGATAAGTTCCATTATTGAAAATCGCCAAATTTTTCATGTTTGTTGTAAATCTGGCAAATCCATAGTTTTCTTTGGGATATTGAAGAAGCTGTCCTTTGAAGGGTGATAATTCAAGCTGATTTAATTCTTTTAGAAATGTCTTCTTATGGGCTATTAGTTCTTTAACTACTTTTCCGGTTGTGGCCTTATAGAAATCAAGTGTCATAAATTCAAGCGTGTCACCATCAAAACAGAAACTCTTTTCATATTCATTTCTAATATATGAACTCTTGCCTTTCATTATATCAAAAACTGTTACGCCGTTAAATTTGACATTTGGCGTGTACCCCTTATTATAATTAGTGATATGTTCGCCACTTATATCACACTTTGTAAGGGCGTGTGCATTAACAAGAACTGGTATTGGGTATGTTGTATTGTTATTCACAATTGTCGAAAGTGCTTTATTGAAATAATTTGGGAGATATCCTGAATAATAATCAACGCTGTAACGTTCTCTTTTTTGGTTATTCTTTAGGAATTCACCTGTAACACCTGGCTGGTTTGGTATTTCAAGATATGTTTCATTCTCAATGCCAATTCCCCAAAAAAGATCGTTAGCTTTATATGATGAAAAATATTTTGTATGTTTATTTGGAATTGGAGCATCTTTTGTCATTTTAATGGAGTCTCCTTAACTATATAGAAAATGGTTTAATATATTATAAAATATAATATATAAAATCATTTTTGGACCAGACGAGGATCGAACTCGTGACCTCGGCGTTGCATTACTATAGATACTAGTCTATAAGCACCGCGCTCTAACCAACTGAGCTACAAGTCCAATTGGAGGCGACCATCAGCCGCCTAATAGTAGAACGTGGATGATTTTTAATATGTAAATTCTTCATTTTTTCCTTTTGAATTTGCAAAAATATATTTTATATATTCTTGTGAGGCCTATAAGCGCAGAAGCGTTTTTTAATATCTAAGGGATTAAAACTTTTTGAAAATTCCTAAAAATAAATTTTGGAAAAAATATTCGCGGCCAACTTTTAGATTTTCCTGCGCGAATATTTTTTTTATTTTTTATTTTTTATTTTTTATTTTTTATTTTTCAGATTTTTGATTTTTGGAAAAACTTCTTAATCCACCTCTTCAACCTTCGGGGCCGGCGCCTCATCCTCAGAGCTAGGCATCTTCATACCACTCATTTCAGGCATTCCTGCACCACCGCCAGATCCCTGGTACAGCTTCATCATTACAGGAGTAATCTTCTCCT
>Ga0114968_10003967_pt1 | contig 11064 bp, 11 predicted proteins | sample M_130807_EF_Meta_FD_87020 | JGI IMG/M metagenome (GOLD analysis project Ga0114968, IMG submission 87020) | Freshwater microbial communities from Lake Montjoie, Canada to study carbon cycling - M_130807_EF_MetaG | ecosystem: Environmental > Aquatic > Freshwater > Lake | place: Lake Montjoie... | reverse complement strand
TCCTCCAAGAATTCAACGCCGTTATATAGGGGAATAACGATTGTGATTTGGGGATTTGCTGAGATGCCCATTTGGCTGACGTTCTTCTTGCCTTGGCTTCCTCCTTTCAAAATGCCTTTGGGTTCATAGGCTGCTGGCTTGGGTCTTCCTCTTACCGCTGCGGATAGTGCTGTCGGTCTGACTTGGCTAGGGCTGTCAAATGACTTTATTGCCATTAGCTCCTTTTGAGTTGGTTGAGTTGCCAAGGAAACAAAAGGCTCTGGCTGTAATGGCAAGATTCTTCTGGTCTTGGGCTTAGTAATAGTTGACGGTAACTCAAATGTCTTGACTACTGTGGGGTCGTTCTTCATTGAGTCTGAAATAGGAACAAACAGCGGTTCACCCTCTCTTGGTTTACGTTGACGCATGGGGTCAACGTTGACAGCTGGTCCTTGCTGAAACAGTCTGGACGGTGCCGGAAATTGCTGAACCTCTACGATGGTGTTTTTCTGTTCGGGTAGCTCCTTGGGCAGCCTGGTGAACTCTTCCACCTTTTTTGGGGGTAGCAAAGGAATATCGCGGACCCAGGAGCTCATGGATTTATTGTATTTGACAGACTATAAAACACACGAAAACACGCGCTGACTGCTGTGTCGGGACTATTTGGTAAAAATCTTGTTGTTCCTCAGTAATGAGCACACCTCCAGCCCCTCCTTATACACGAACGTTCTTGATTCAATACAGACAGCAATACGTACAGGAGCAGGCGGCTATAGCGCTTAGTAATTTTGTTAATAACGTAACCAATGCCGTCTTAGCAGCGGCGAAACAGGGGCTTAGTAATTATACAGTAAAGGAAATTCCGGTAGCATCACAGTTTCAACAGGCAATAAACGCCCTTAAAGTTAATTTTCCCGATATCACAATCAGGCTGGTAAATTTACCCACTAGCCAAAAGATGGTTTCCCAGCCCGCCATTTATATTACTTGGGCTTAAGAAGTGTCTTCTTTTATTACTTCAGAATGGCTTCTGCTTCTGAAATTAATTCATTTCTGAAAACATACTATATAAATTCCGGCTTGCACGGCTTACCTCAGCCTATCAAAGAGCAGACGCAAGGGCTTATTGAATGTGTGCTATATGTCGGTTCATCTGCTGCTGTAGACTATACTGTCGTAATGCCTGTACATGATCAAGGTCCAATTATACGGCGGAATTTGGCGGCTTTGACTGAATGTATACGCGGCTCATATGAAATCATTATAGTTCTGGATGCTTGCGAAGATGAGTCCAAGGCTGCTGTCCTAGATTATTTTTCAGGGTCTGTTACTGGTACTTCGCGTGTAATTGTTATAGAATCCGACGTGCCACTATTTGAGACAGTTTGCGATAATATTGGATTCCGACTTGGCTGTGGCAAGTGGTTTCTAGAAATTCAAGCCGATATGAAAATGACTGAGCCTGGCTTTAATTTACGTCTTAGCGAACCGTTTTTGCGCTACGATAACGTTATTGCTGTAAGCGGGCGCTGCTGCCATAGTTTAGACCAGAGTGAAATTACTGGGCGTGGTGGTCATGCAATAGAGCGACCTGTTGCTTCATTAGGGCTTTATTCTAATACGTTCTATGTCAATGAGGTATGTAATCGCGGTCCGCTTTTACTGGATGCGGCTAAAACCCGGTCCATGGGCTATTTAGATGAGACTAATTTTTACCTTGACTACAGTGAAATTGATATGGTTCTACGTGCTTATGACAGTCACGGTTGGATTTGCGGCTATGTGCCTATTGATTTTGATTCACCTTTATGCGACGGTAGCACACGTAAGCCCCGTGATGCGCTAAACACATATATTATGAATGTTCGCAAGAACCGGTGTAGTGGCGGGTTTGTTGCGACCTATAGGGCTAGAGGTGTGCGGCGCCCTGGTTATAATCTGCCTCTTTGATAGAGCGTTTCGTATGGACTTACACCAATACGACATTTTTGAGCAATGCACCCAAGAGGACCCAATAACAGAATTACTTGGAAGTCAAATCGGACGTGCCAAATTACCTAATACGGCGAATCCCTTATATGTTCCCAAATATATACCTAGCAAAACCTGTCCCGACCCGATTAATTATGGTCCTAGACGGGGGGAGCGTTACTGCAAGCCGAATCCCAGCTTGTCGCTACCGCTAAGTAATGAAGAGTATCTACGCAGAAAATTGGCAAATGGTGGTCGCCCGTTATCTAACTCTTATCTCTTGCAGACAGCGGCTGACACAGGTAAATATAGACGTACTGTGTGGACTGAGGCGGGGACTAGTAGACAGCAGTCTACAGCCGCAGGTATTGATTTGAGCTTTTTACAGTTGCCTACTGCCCCGCCTGTTACAGGAACATTGGCAACTGCCATGGATTCCGGTACCTTGACTATGATGCGTATGGCTGTTGCGGCGCGCGGCACACTCAGCTTACACGATAACAATGGAAAACGCTTTGACAGTCACAATACTTTGCGGCACATGGGCTTGGCGATAATTTCTAATCCGAAGGGCTTTGGTGGATTCAACCAGGCTTGTGTCGCGTGCGACCTTAGCGGAACATCTTTGTCAACTGTTATTGGTCAGTTTCAATGCACTTGTGACGGTCCCGACTACAAACTACGTGAGGGTCCTTTTGGCTTGCTATGGACTCAAAAGTCCGACGGTGTGTGCTTTACTACACCGGCGCTGTCCAATGATGGGCGCTTACTGTATGTTGGCTCTGCACGCTATGTCTATGGAATAGATACTGTTTCTGGTAATTTTATCTGGTACTTTGAAAATCCATTTCTAAATGATAACTTTTTTTACAGCAATATTTCTGTCGGACCTGATGGTACTGTCTATGTCGGTGGTTCTAACTCACCTTATTTCTTCGCCCTTGATGGCTTAACTGGAGCTATGAAATGGCACTATACAACTGGCGATTCAGATAACTATTTTTGCGGCAAACCCGCATTTAATCCCGCTAAAACCATGGTCTATGTAACATCAAACGGACCGCTTGCTGCAGTCTATGCTTTTAATTTTAAGGGCGACTTACTATACACTTACACAAACGCCGACCTGGTCTCTACTACTACCTTACAATCCCCGTGCGTTTCATCTGCTGGTGTGTATATAAGTTATGATGACCATCTTGTTGCTTTAACAGAAGGGCTTGCTTATAAATGGACTGCATCATGTGGCAATATTGACGGGCTATATAATGTTGACTGGTTCAGTCCACGTGTAGACTCTAGCGGTCTAGTGTATGTCGGCTCTAACATATATTCCTCCACATTGTATTGTTTCATTGATAACGGGGCAAACGCAACACTCAAATGGTCATGGACCAGTCCTATTCAGACAATAGTGTGCAGTCCCGTCTTTGGACCATCGGGTCAGGTCTATGCCACTTCTAATACTTATAGCTACGACTTGCCGCCTACGCTGGCAAATGCAGGCTCTTTGGTATCTTTTTCATCTGCTGATGGCGCTGTTTTGTGGACGTATAACTATTTGAGTGGCGGTCCTGGGGATAATTTAAATGTTATCTATGCTACAGTCGGCTTACGGGGAAAAATCTATATTACAAACATTGTTGATAGTAGTTTGATTATTATAAGGGATATTGGTTCCAACTTTGAGTATGTCCGACAAATCACTCAACCTGACGCGGATTCACCCACGTATGGGTCCTTGTGCCTATCACCTCCAGTTCTTGGCTTGGCGGATACTGTCTATTGGTGTAATGGTAATAACGCGCTTCCTGGAATTTTTGCTGCTGGATATACGACTATAATAGAGTCGTTTGACACTGCACCTATTGCCCCTATTTTTGTTCCCCATAATAGGACTACATTGGCGGCTGCAACCACGGCTCCTACTGCAGCTGCAGTCGCTGGACCCTTGAAAATGCAATACAAGATGGGCTCTTCTAAGTAAGCCGTTAGTGCTTAAACTTTATTTAACATAATATATAATAATATGTTAAATACTGTTATTACCGCTTTTTTATCATTTTTTGGGTCAAAGCCAAATGTTACCATTAGTTTGAAACAGCTGTTTTTAGATAAACCTGCTTTATCAGTGTATGAACCATTTAGTCGCGCTACCTATATAATTTCACCTTATAAAGATGTAAAAATTAGATACGATAAGGGCAGTTATACATTGGACTATGCTAGATATAATAATACCTTTTTGGTCAATAATACACATACATTAATGCTCTTTTCAAATCCTTGGCCTGAAAACTTTTACAACGATGACGACTGTTATTATAGTGGCGTTTCAAGCAACTTTTATCTGAATATTATTTGCGACCCGCTAACGCGGTGGTCACATGATAATGTGCTGGCACTGAATCCATGTGCCTATAATTTATCTTTTTTTACTGATGTTGGCTGTGACTACTTTTACTCTGATAGGCGTGAGCTTTAATATGTTTCTATAAAAGGGATGAGCCGGCGTTCTGTATCTATCAATCCGCGGACTTTGGCGCGGTCAATCTTATACAATGATTCTGGCTTGAAAGAAATTAAAGACTACATGGTTTCAACAAAGGGTGACCGTGGGGCATACCCGATGACAAATCGACGGTTCACGGGCTCTTTAGCATCCAGTTCATTGACTAGGGCTTTGAGCTATAGAAACACCTATCGCTCTGCTACTCAGAATGAAACGCGGCGGGCTAGAAAAAACGTTCATAATATGAAGATGGCTTTTGGTAACAAATACGCAGATGCCCTAGTTGCTCTTGATGAGGCGCGCGCTGATTATGAACCTATGCTATTAGCGGCTCAAAGGGCTTACAGTGACGGACTCCGCTCTATAGAACAAAAGAGTCGCCATATGTTTGGTTCAAAGGTGCTTGAACTGAAAAACGCCTGTAGGCAGCATCTTTATGATTTGGAAAAAACGCTTACTAAGGGACTTATTAATGGCAGCGACTATACTGCAAAAAAGGCTGCTATTCAGCGCATTTCTGAAAAGGCGATTTCCGATGTTTTACTTGCTGCCAAAAAATTTGTTGCTGCGGAAACGGCGCTGGTTGAGGCGTCATATAATGCTGCGGCTTCTCGTGCTTTAGAAGTTAGGGACAGGCATTTTGCTGCAATGTGAAAAAGTTTTTCTTTTCTTTGTTTTTTGTTAAACACAAGTGACCAATGGTTTCTTGTGTTTAGTCCCCCGTGAAGATGGCGCCGCGCACGCGGAAGGTGTTCTTGTAGAGCCCGCAATCGACCGCGCAGGCGTTGCAGCTGGTGTGAGCGCGCTGCCAATCAATAACCTCACACTCCTCACAGCAAATCCAGTAGTAGGCGCCCGTCTTCTTCTTCAGCTCAAGAGCGTTAAGGACAAGCTGCTTTGCCTCTGCCTTCTTCTTGGCAATGCCCTCAGGACTGGCGTCGAAGAGTCGTTGCGCCTTTGCTGCATCGCGCTTCGCCTTGAACTCCTCAGAGCGCTTCGCACTGAGTGTCTTAATAGCCGTGTTCAGGGGCTCCAGGTCAGCAGGCAGCTTGATGGTCCAGCTCTTGTTTACCGCCGTCCACTTGCCACCAACCGACTTGATAACCTCCTTCAGGTCAAAGGTGTCGCTGCCCTGCAGGTTCAGCTGGTATCCCTGCGTCGTCACTGAAAGCTTAATCCAGGGCTTGATGACTATTGCCATCTCAGGCTTTGTCGTTGCAGACTTAGACATGGTCGCTTTGGTCCTAGTACTTCTTTTGTACTAAGGGTGCCGGTCTGACATTTAAGTTTTATATTAATGTGATTTCAATTTTTTATCCACGGACCTTGAGTATGTTTTTGCCCCAAGCTATTGACTTGTGAATTTTGGGCTCGGAAACAGGAACACGGTACATTCTAAAATCAAATAATGTGCCACGGAATCTTTCGTCCTTGTATTCACCCTGACCTTGTGCGTCTTCCCAATTTGACCGACCTATATAATTCTTTGTGGTGTAATTGGTTTGGGGTAAATGACCCTCTTCCTGTGTAAATATGTTCTTTCCATCTACATATACCTTCCAGGTTGGTCTGAATGCCATGTCGGTTACGGTACAGCAGACATGGTGAAGGGTGCGTTCACTCAAGGCGTCTATACACTTGATTCGCATCTTACGCTGGTCCTTATCCCAAATTTCAAACAATATGTTTGCCTTTTTGGGTTTCGGCTTTTCTAGACCTTGTCCGGAAATGAAGCTGTTAGGGTCGTTTTGTTCTATTTTGTTTGTTGCTGGGGCTATTGGTTCCGGACCAGGGCAGTCATATAATTCTACATTGGCTTCCGTGTACTTCATGAAGGCACGGGGGTCCAGTTCTCTGGGCGCGGACTTTTGGCAAACTACGTCTACATCAGTCGGCTGTGCTTCCAATGGCTTCTCCTTCTTTGTACCGCTATCGTTACCCTTTCCTTCAATGCCAAAATACACATTATCATGACCCGACCCGTTGCCAAAGTCAAAGATGTGGGCATTATTTGTGAAGACATCAAAGCGAACCCAGAACATGAATGAACGCAGGTTTCGCAGCTCAACGATTTGGTCTAGTTCTAATTCCTCATTTTCACCTAAACGTATAAACTGTTCTGCGGGCGGCGGATTATTGAGTTGAAAATCGGGGACGGGATTTATTTGGAGTCCTTCTGTTGTGGGTATTAGTGGATTTTGGTCGATTTTGATACCGCCAGCTAAACCCAGAGTTGTATTATCAGTGTAATCAAGTAGGTCATCTTTGAATCTGTACCATAACATCAGCCCTTCGTAAAACCATAGTAGATTTACTATATTTTCGGGCGGCTCATTGTCCCTGACCTCCTTGGCTGAAAATGAATCCACTGTACCCTGCGCACACATACTTAACCATGCATCTGCTGGTGCTTTTGCAGTCTTTACGATTCTGCAGTAATCAGCACGACCGCTCTGGGTTTGTTCTCTGAAGTAGTCGTCGCGGCTGAATGCGAATCCTTCGCCTTTTGATTTAGTAGCATAGTTACGTGACGGTGCGCCGTCAGTTCCTGCTAAGGCACATGCCATTATCATACTTCCGGGATTGTCGCGCTTCATTACTACACGACACAAATCGTGCTTCATACCGACATTTTGCACATCTACGTATTGTTCTCTGTAACGGAGGTCCCTTATCCAACCCCCGTCTTCGACCGTTTGTCCCGGTATGATATCGGTTCTTTTTGGATATAATTCTTCTAAATATGTCTGTTTACCGGTGAAACCCTCTGTATGCTTTTTCTGGTCTTGGTAAGACTCATAGATGAGCACGCTAATTAACAATAGACATGCTACTCCTATTGCAATTGTTGTCCAGTTATCCATAGACCCCTATATTTGCGTCTTTGTTTTTGTTTTTCATTTTTATCGCGTCTGCTTTTGCTAATGTTGTTTCTTCCTATACATTAGGGACTGTCCTAGATGTCTGAAGACCAGACGGGAGGTAATCTTATTGCTGAAGGAAAATTTGGATGCGTATTTGATACTGTGCCCCGCTGCAAGGGGCGTGCACGTACTATTCGCGACGGGCGTTTTTCGCGCAATCAGCGCAAGACGCGGCGTGTGGTGAAAATCATGGACGTGAAAGACAAAACTATTGCAACCGAAATAAATATATCGCGCCACCTTTCACAGATAGAAAATTACAAGGATTATTTTATTTTAATTGACGATGTTTGCGTCGGCGATGATATGACTGAGGATAAGGACTGGAGCAAATGCGGTATATTTAGACCTGGTGTTAGTCGGCGGGCACCCTTTGTGCAGTTGCGTATGCTCCATGGCGGCATTCGGCTTACGGAGTATGCGCTCAATATTGACAGGTTACTGAAAAACTGGGTCAACATTCAGATTCACTTGGCTTTGGCATTACGTATATTGCATACGCGCAACTGGGTGCATGGTGACTTTCACTTCGGCAATATTGTTGTCGATGATAAGGATGTGCCACGTATTATTGACTTTGGTTTGAGCTATAATTTGACAAGGTTGCAAGAAAAAGACATTATAAACATGACATTTTTACCTTCCTATGATAATTATGCACCTGAGCTGGACTATGCTGCCGGCGTCTTAACAAATAAGAGCAAGCGCTCCGTCATGGAACAGATTTATTATCGCAAGCATATTTTGAAAGAGATTGATGAGATGTTTCCTGCGCAAAGCGGCGTTTTAGATGAGCTTAATGGCTTTGCTGAGCGTCATGACCTGGTATCTGGTGGTGACATTGTTTCATTTTTACAAAAATACGGTACTATGGCGGATATGTGGACCTTCGGTTTTGATTTCTACAAATTATACATGCTGATGTTATCTGTGCCCAGTGTTATTAATTCGGCGTTTTATAAGGGTCATCATGCGACACAGATGCGAATTTTACGGGGTTTATTACAGCCTGACCCGCGTAAGCGGTTTAGTGCGGACAATCTGCTGACTGAGCTTTATGCATTGCGAATGGCGACCGCCTAAGACATAGATTCAGTTGATTCGGGTACAGTGAAAGTTGCTGCGCGATTAAATCCGTACCCTTGACCATAATCATTAACGCCGTCTATCGGTCCCAGAGCGTTGTACATGACCGTGAGGTTGTTTGCGTATGTATAAGCGTGTGCACCACGGGGATAGCCGCATATCCAGGCATTTAATTGCGGATACAGAAACTTTGGTTTTGTTTCGCCTTTCATGTCTTTTGGATGTACCATATTAATGTCAGGAATCTGTGATGTTAGGGCGACGATTTTGTTATTTTGATTACGTATTTCTATGAATTTTTCTGTCAGCCACTTTTTGTCATCTGGTGACCCTAGAAATGTTGTACCGTATTTTGGCAACGTCAGGGTGTTATTGTTGAGCACATGAACGTTGCTCAGTGACTGAAACTTGCTTTTCATTAGGGCTGGGGCTGCTTCTTCTGCAAGCTCATAGGTACCAGGGATGTAAAGAACAGCGTGCCATATCTTAGAGCAGTGATTTAGGAAGTTGAAGGTCTGAATACTAGTCGGCTTTCCTATGTTTCCATTAAGGACAAGAATGGGTGCTGCGGGTTTTACAAAATGCGCGGCGGCATTTTTCTCAAACTTGTCTACGTAAAGACCGCATACATACTGTATTCGGCACACTTTGTTCATTATGTTAATTATTAATATAATGATGAAATGTGTTATCAAATTTGTTTGACTTTTTGCTAAGCCTTTGCTTGCTCTTAGTCGTGCCTTTGGTCGGCTCTTAGTCGTGCCTTATTGCAATATTTTCCCTATAAACTGTGATTGACGCAGTTCTAGAATAAAGCTTCTTATCCTGTGTTTTATAGCCTAAGGGATTTAACGATACCAATGGTCCAGATGGGAAGCGCAGTGTTTTCGGTCCATGGCTATGTCCACATAGCCAGGCAACTACAGGCTCTTTTATCAGGTCATCAAGATTAGACGCGTAATTGCTTCGCAACGGGTGGTCTGCAAACTCAGCTTCGTTTAGTTCAAATGTTGGCATGTGGTGGGTCAAAACAATAACACGGTAGTCTTTCGGAATATTTGAGCCAAAGGGTCCTAGCTCTTTTTGCAAAAAGGCTTTGTGATTCAGATGAATGTTTGTAATATCCGAAGGATGCAGTGGTCTCATGGTATTAGTATTTGTATCATGTGTAAAGACTGCGTTATATTCGCCACGCAAGCCGGGGTCCCCTATAAAACTTTGCCCTGTCAGCAGGTCCCAGTGCCGTATATCGGGTGCGGACCACAGTGTTGCACCTAGAACGGCGATTTTATACTCTTCAATGAAGTAGATGCTTTTTTGTAAGAAAAATAAGTTATTACTGATTCTGTTACACAATGTTGCTATGTGATGGTCAATATGGTCCATAGTCTTATTGGGTTGTGGTGTATCAGTAAAGTATTCGTGGTTGCCTGTGATGATAAATACCCGCTGCCAATGCTTGCTGCACCAGCTTAGGAAATCGGCATATGTTTGTGAATACGGGTCCCCTATGTCGCCGCATAGCGCCAAATCGGGGGCTGATGGCTGTATTAATAGCGAAAAATTCGGTCTGTCTTTTTCTAAATGTATGTCACTGACATATTGGAGCTTATAGTTCTCCATCCTGCTTCTTATGGTTTTTATTTTTTGGAGCTGCCAAGAACACGACCCACACCTGGGAAGCGCTTATCCTCTGACAGATGTTTTACAAGAGAATCTGGAAGCATGCTATTGAAATCTACGGGCTTTTGCTCTTCAAATGCATTTGCTGCTGGTACCTCAGGTTCTACGTAGTCTAGTGGCGTGTCAATGTTGACAGCTAGCTCCATGCCGCGAATGCATATCGGACCCATTGAATCGGTATCAATAATACTGACAACAAGCTTTCTGCCATTTACTAGAAGCGGAATTTCCATACCCGTCTGAATAACAGTATAGTGCTCGAATGCATCGCGTAGGGCTGCTGTCGGGTCATCCAAAGTGGCATAGAACGACTCATGAGGTTGGATGCGAATATTTAGACCTATGCGACAGTCCTTGTACTGCTCTAGTTGTACCGGGTCACCACAATCTGCGTTAAGGAACTGGCACATCCACGGCGGCATATAAACCGATGTGCGGGCATCAGTATGCGTGCCTACAATATGAGCGTAGGCTGACACTGGACCCTTTGATAGCTTGATAATCACAAGCTCATCGCTGTCAACACGATTGAAGTGGCGGAAAAGGTCTGCGGACAGATAGATACCATCACTGCACTCCTGAACATCTAACTCTGATTCAAGGATGGTATTGTGAAAACAGAGAGGATAGCCGTTGAGGGTTTGCTCTTGCGGCTGCTGTGCAGCTGCAGTTCCAGGCATAAGATAAGGTATATCCTCTTCGGTGTCTGACATTTGATTTAGCAAACTGAGTTGTAACTTTAACGCATCAATTTTTTAAACGCGTTATGTTTTTGCTTAAAAATAAAGCCCAATTCTTAGACCGCTATGAGCTCTCCTGAATCAATAGAGATTAAAGTTTCTGAATCGTCACCCTCCAAAAAAGTGAGTTTTAACAATGAAGGCAGTGAAGGCAATGAAGGCAATGAAG
>Ga0114968_10003965_pt1 | contig 11071 bp, 16 predicted proteins | sample M_130807_EF_Meta_FD_87020 | JGI IMG/M metagenome (GOLD analysis project Ga0114968, IMG submission 87020) | Freshwater microbial communities from Lake Montjoie, Canada to study carbon cycling - M_130807_EF_MetaG | ecosystem: Environmental > Aquatic > Freshwater > Lake | place: Lake Montjoie... | reverse complement strand
CTTTAACAATCTTTTCAATTAATTCAACCAATTCATCTTCAGTAAGTTGAATTGATTCTTTTAATTTAACTCCACGACCTAATAACACATCTTTACGAGTAACTTTACCATCACCACTTAAGTCAGGAAATTTTTTACCCTCTTCCATTTCCACATCTTCTGAGTCTTTTGGGTCTCTGTCAAATCTACCCTGACCAGGTTCTGGCATATGCCAACCAACTATATCATTGTAATCATATCCTAAATTCCATAAACTTGGATTTTCTTTTCTGTCTTTTTCACGAGCATCCGCAGCAACAACTTCGGGGTCTTCTTTTTTACCAAACATTTTCTTGAATATGTTTTCCTCAACTTCACCCTCACTGAATTCTTTAGATACTTTTCTTTGAAATTTATCACCAACGTTTTTTACTTTGTGAGGTGTTTTAATTTCTTTTTCGTACTTAGCACTTGGTAACATATCATTATAACTTAAGTCATCATCAGTTTCTGTATCACCAAATGAATATTCTTGCATTTCAGATTTATCAACAAATTTAGTTCCTCTATACAATGGTTCATTTTTTGCTAATTTTTCATCATCCATCCACTGTGTATCAACATCATCTTCACCCATCTCACCTCGTAATTTTTTAAAGTCGTCAGCATCTATTTTGTTATTCTTGTTTTTATCAAGTTTTTTTTGGTTTCCATGAAGTTCTTCATTTGCCATAGACATAATTTCCTCAGTTCTAACAGCAACTTGCTCACTTAGAACTTTAGAAATAATATCATTAATATGTTTTTCAACGTTTTTCATCAGTTTTTATTTTACTATAAATAGTTTATTTATTTCTTTTAGTTTTTGATTCTTTCATTTCATGTAAAAGAATTGCTTTAACAATATCCTCGTTAATACCAAATTTTTTGGATACATTTAAAATTGAATCTTTAACTAATTTATTTTCAGATAATTTTAAGGCGTTAATATCACCTTGATTACAATATGGAAATTTTTGACATTTTTTCTTTATCGTTACAAATTTTCCGCCAGGTATTTGAGTCTTAGCTCTACCTCTCCATTGTTTTTTATTTGGTGCTACCCAACCTGGTGTTGAGTATTGTCCTGTTGACGCTCCTGTTGCAGTTGCCTCAGCCGTCTCACCACCTGTTAACCCTTCTTCAACAACTTTGACTTTAGAAGCTTCAGGAGATTTTTCTGGCTCCGATTGAGAAAATAAAGGCGCTGAGTAGGCTCCTGCAGAAGCTGCTCCAGTGGCTTCAATAGCTTCTTTTTTCTTTCTTTTGATTGGTTTTTTATTTTCTTTAGTTTCTGATTTTAATGTGTCAGTAAGTTTGTTGATTTGAACATTAGTATTAATAGATTTATCACCCAATCCTCTTAATGCTGGTTCTACTTTTGAAATCAAATTATTTGTTATTGGGTCCATTATGCGTTTCTTAATCTACTTTGCCAATTGGTTCTTTGTTGATACATTAAACCGTAAAACTCTGTAAACATTTTTATGACCAAGTCTTTTATTTCTTTTTCGGTCTTACCTCTTTTCATATCTTTAATAACAACATCCAACAATTTGTCTTCAAATTGTTTAACAGTATTGGTACCAATAAAATCTTTAATTTCTTTGCGAACCAAAGTTTCAATTTCTTTTTTTTCAACTGCGGATAATGCCATGTCTATAAATATATTAAAAAAGTAATATAGAAGCAACAATACCTAAAATACCACTACCAATAGATAATAATTTTAATCTTTTTTGTTTGTCAACTTCTTTTTTATAAAAATCAGCTCTGTCAGCATGTTCCGTAGCAATTTTTTTTGTTTGTAAAACGTTATCATTTAACAAACTAATTTCTTTGTCTTTGTTAACTACAATAGTATCTTTTTGTAAATTAATTTGATTAAGAACCAACACAGAATCTCTAACTATTGAAAGTTGTGTGTTACATTTTTCAAATTCAATTTTTAATTTTAACGCATTTTTTAAAGTATTGCAAGGTACAATACAATTATCATTTGAAACTGTTTGAGAATGCAAGAATGATGTCATCGTCAGACATATTATTAATAATATCCAACTCTTCTTTATATTTTTTTTCATAAAATTTAGATTTTTCATTTAATTTTGTTAATTGATTTGATAATTCTCCGATTTTGTTTTGTCTTTTAGAATTATCTAATTGTAATGAATCACAAAGTTTATTGTTATGTTCAACAATAACATTTAACGAATCAATTTTTCTTTGAAATGCTTTTTCATCAAATTTTGACGGGACTTCTTTATTACTAACAATAATAAACCCAACTAAAACTGTAATTATTACAATCCAAACATATTCTCTTTTTTTCATTTTAATCTTCATCTGTTTGTGTTTTCTTTCTAGAAGCTAATACTTTAGCCCACTTAGTTTTAAATTTTTGATAATAAGATTTTAATTTTGTTATAAATTCCAAAAACTCATCATCAATTCTACTCATTGTTCCATTAATATAAACACCATTATTTTCACCAATAGAATATAAAAATTCTAAATCTTGGTCAATTACTTTACCGCTCCATTCACATGACGTTGGGTATACATTCATAGGATAAAAATCAACCATTTCAGAAACTTCATTAATAAACTCATCCATAGTTTCTTGGAAGGCTCTTTTTTCTTCAGTAGTTATTTCTAAATCACCTTTATTTTTACCATGCATTACCAAGATACCTCCTGATACACGATATGCTTGTCGTTTGTCCGTCTTTGGATTGTCTTGAGTTTCAAGTTCTTCTTCAGTATCAGCCGCCAAATTTGGTCTAGGTGAACCCATATTATTAGTTGCGGTTTCATAACCAGAACCAGAACTTGGTTGTTCAAAAATCAAACCTTTATTTATAAGAGTTTCTTTTACCTCTTCAGACATTAAATCACTACCTCTCATCTTTCTTGAAGAATTTAAGAGTTTTTTTATTTCATCATACGAATTGCTCATTTTTTATATATTTTACGAATGTTTCAAAGTTAAATGCCGGACTTACATCGGTAAAGTCGTTATCATAGTTACTCCTTGATACAATTCCCCCAAAGTCTTCTATTCCACTTATGCGAGTATTGTGACCAACACTTTTCTTTTCTATGTTATGTTTATTTACTATTTTTATACATAACTCAGCGGTTGATACCATCTGAGCTTCTGTGTATGGTTCCCATAAAAAATAATCTCTCCATTTTTTTTCGTAAGGAACACCTTTATAAATATTACCAATCCAGTTAGTGTATTGGTCTTTAAGTGGGACTTTTTCCAACCACCCAAGATTTTCTAATGATATTATAATAGATTCTTCATTTATTTGTGGATAATGAAAAAAATCCGAATAATGTTCTTCGGATAATGTTTGGATGACAGAACCATCTTTGGCTATAATATAGTGAGGTATTCTTGTGAACTTGCCGTTAATTCTATACTTAAGGGACATTAAATATTCTTCAACGTCCCTTGATGTATGTGTTAAAATAATTTGTTTTTTGTCTTGGTGAGTACCTACAAAGTTGTTTGATAATTTTTCAATAAAATTAGACATTTTTGGTATAACTTAACCTTTTAATCTTTTCTTGAAGTTCTTCAGGTAATCCTGTTGATTCTTTTTCTTCAACAACTTCTTCATCATCAACAAAATACTTTGTGGTTTCTTGTGTTTCAACAGGTTCCTCAATTTCAGGTTCGTTAATAACTTCCTCTAATATAGTGTTTTCAGAATTTTTAGTTTCTAACAATATTAATGCTTCTTCAAGTCTTGATATTTCTTCAGGTGTTGGATTTATTTTTTCTTCAACAGTTTCAAACTCAATTTTACCAGCGTCTGTACTAAGTTGTTCAATTACCTCTTCAGTTAAAACCACAGGTTTATTTACAGTATCACTTACAGTGTCATTTACAGTGTCATTTACTGGTTCAACATTATCTTCATTAGTTTGAATCTTTGATGAATATACTATTAACATATGTGCAAATGTCAAAGAAATAAAGGGTATAAGTCCACCAGTAATAAATGCTAATATTCTACGATGGGATACAACATCAGTTGGGTCAACACCAATTGGTTCAAGTAATCCTGATATCATATCAACCCAATCTTTAAAGTCTTGTGAAGTAATATTAATGTGTGAATAAGAATAAAAAAAGTTACCTACGAATTGAATGAGTGTAACAATACCGAACGGTATATAAATGAACTTACCAAATTTTGCTGAGATTCCAGCAAGTGCCGCAAGTGCTGCAATCTCCACCGCTACTGACAAATAGATTGCCCAACTCAAAGGGTTCGCCAATGAGTATAAAGTTGTAACGTGAGATATTGATACAAACGCAACCAATAAAATTGGTATTAAGAAACTTCCAACAATAATGTTATTTAAGTTTGATTGTAACCACTTTTTCATTTTATTTGTTTAATTTTTCAATCTCTTTATCAATTTCAGTTTGTCTTTGAACATCCAACATTTTTCTGTCGGTAGCCTGAATCATTCTCTTTTCTGATTTCAAACCTTCAATTTGTAAATCTTTTTTAGTTGGTAGGTTATTCAAAACCTGTCTTTGAGATTCAACTTCTTTTCTCAATTTAGTTACTTCTGAGTTGGTACCACATCCTTTTAACAATAATAAAAGGAACAAAACAACCAAGATTTGTTGTTGGTATTTTTTTAATGTTTCTAAAAATTTCATAGTCTTTTTATTTTATAATTTAATAATAAATATCAATTACATGTATTCAAATAGTTCTGTACTCTCATTTCTTAATTTTCTAAGAGCCTTTTCTTTGATTTGACGAACTCTTTCTTTGGTCAGATTGAAATCATTTCCAATGTCTTCTAAGGTTCTTGTTTGACCTGATAGACCAAAGTAATCCTCAACGATTGTTCTTTCACGTTCGTCAAGTACTGACATAATACCATTGAGTTTTTCCTTCAGTACATCTTTACTATTGAAAACCTCATCGGGCATGATGGTGTTTTGGTCAGAAATCATATCCAATAAGGTATCACCTTCATCATTGATTTCTTTGTTTAAATTAACAATACTCGGTAGGTTAGCAAATTTATCTGATAGTTCACCACCGTTTCGGTCAATTGCTTTCTTCTCCTTGAATAGTTCTTGTACCACATTTACTGGAAGACGGATTGTACGAGCATGTTCGTTTAATGATTGAAGGATTGATTGTCTAATCCACCAAACTGCGTATGATATGAAACGAAGTTTCTTGGTCCAATCAAAGTTTTGGATTGCTTTCAACAACCCGATATTACCTTCAGCAACAAGGTCAGATAACTCCAATCCTTGGTTTTGGTATTGTTTGGCCACGGTAATTACAAAACGTAAATTACCCTCCAATAATTCTTTATAGATTTGGTTTTTCTCACGGTCTGTAATTTGACCACCACAGATAAGTTCTGACAAATGACGTTCACGGTCAACTGTCATTACTTTTAGTTTACGAATGTCTTTAAGGTAGCTTGAGATTTCTTCTTGGTTGATAGGAATTTGTAGGTTTTTATCTTTCATAGGTCTTAGTTATAATTTTTAAGTATGGCTTGTTCTTGAATTGAAAGCGAAGATACGCCTTTTTGGTTGATTTTATCCAAAATTTCATCAAGACTTGGTTCTTTTCCTTTAACACTGAATTTATCTTTCAACATCTGTACCAAATCATTGTCATCATCATCATCATCGTCTTCATCTTCTTCTAAGTTGAAATTAAAATCAAATTCACTCTCAATTTCCACATCATAAGTGAAATCAAACAAATATTTGGCATCATCATCACCCAAATTACATGACAATTTGTCAGGAAAATCTGACAAAAAGTATAAACATGACAAATCCATTGCAATTTCTGAAATGTCTGACTTTAATTTGTCTTTACATTCATCTGTTTTAATATGGACCATTATGGCTCCACTTGTAAAAATATACTTAAGTCCCTCATATTTGAGTCCCTTTAGTTTTTTATCCATTCTCTGTTTATCACTGAAGTCAACACCAATTAAAAATAACAAATATCTCATATGTTTTACAATTATTCTACAAAGATAGTATATTTATTGAGAAATCCAAATTGTATGAAAAAACTTGTTCGTTTGTTAGAATCAGAATTAAAAGACTTAATTGTTTCTATTATTACTGAAGCAAAGAAAGACGATAACTTTATTCAAAAAGCCGTTGCTAAACAAGAAAAAAAAGGAACATCAGGTAAATTTGGAGCTTGGTGCAAAAGAAATGGTTTAGCGTCTGAAGATGGTGAAGTAACTATGAAATGTATTAACAAAGCTATGAAGTCGGATGATTCATCTGTTGTGAAAATGGCGAACTTCGCAAAAAATATTAAAGGATACAAAGGTTCTGACCATTAATCAGAACCATTTTATTGTATCACTTTTGAAATATTATCTTCTTTTTTAATCTTAACAACGTTGTCAGACCAATTGGACACCAATGGGTTATGAGTAATAACAAATATCTTCTCAAAATATTCTTTAATCTTTGTAAAGAACTCACCGACCATCTCCAAGTTTTCATTTGATATTTTACCAAACACTTCATCAAAGATAATCACATTTGGTTTTGGTAATGAACATATCTTGGACAATACCGCTCTTAGTGATAATGATGCAATTGTTTTTTCATAACCCGAACCTGACACCATTAATTTTTCAATACCAGTTGAGTTATCAATCATTACAAATTCAACTTCATTCTTATCAGAAATTCTAATTTCTAATTTGAAGTATGCCGAATCCATTAACAACCTTTGAAGTTCTGAGTTAATCAACGGCATCATTGTTTTCATAATCAATTTACTAATACCATTTTTACCAAACACATCCAAGTAAATCTTGTAAATACGTTCACGTTCAAACTCCTGAGCAATTTTTAAGATGGTTTCATTATTCTTTTCAATACGTTTTCTCAACGTTTCTACATTGGAAGTATTGGCACCTTGTTCTCTTTCAAGTTTTGATTGTTCTCCTGTCAACTCACCCAATCTTGCCGAAGCTTTTAATAAAGTTTCTTCCAACTTTTTGTTTTCTTCAATTTTGGTTTGTTGTTCAAAATATTTTGATTGGGTTGATTTTTCTTTTTCAAGTTTCAACTCCAAAGACTCAATACCCGCTTCAATCTTTTCTCTTAAAAGTTTTGCTCTTTCATACTCATCAAACGCCTTTTTCAACTGAACAAATGATTGTTCTTTGTTTTGTAAATCAAGTACCACATTAACAGATTCTTTCAGTTGGTTTTGTAAACTATCCATTTCGGCTAGTTTGGCTGCGGTTAAACTTGCGTTTGCTAAATCAATACCACAGTGTTGACAGATAATACCACCTTTAACAGAGTCCGATAACTTCTTAAGGTCATTGATTTGATACTCAAGAAGTAACTTTCGTTTAACTTCGGTATTAAAAATATCTTTAACCTCATCGTGTTTATCTTCATGATAATATTCTTTAGGTTCAACAACAATAATGTTTTTAACCGATAGTTGTTCACGTCCAATCTTAATATCCAAATCTAAAATTTTAAGATTTAACTCGTGTGGATTCAAAATGGCAATTTGATGGTCAATGTCCGTGTGTTTTTTGGCAATCAAACTATCACGATATTCAACACCTTTTTCAATACGTTGTCTAACATCAACCAACTGAACCTCAATCTCTTTGTTTCTGATTTCAAGAGTATTAACTTGTTCATTAGCGTTTTGATTGTCTTGATTCAAACCTTCTGTTGAATAAATGTTGGACAACATTGTTTTTGAAAACTCAGAAAAAATTTCTTTTCCTGTCTCTTCTTTCTTTTTCAAAAACTCAAGACCCAAAAAACGGGACAGGACTTGACCACGAGCTGTGGGTTTTGCTTCCAACAAGTCTTCAAGATTTGAAGCCGTGGTCAAGATTGTCATCAAGAAGTCTTCTTGTTCACCAATAGATGTTTTAATAAACTTCTCGGTTTCACGTCTTTGTTCACCTGTGAAATTCTGTAACTCACCGTTTGGTAACATCTTAAAGAAGTCCAACTCGGTTTTTACATTCCATTCACCAGCCTTAGATAGTTTTCTATCAAGGTTTCTAACAATCAAATAGTCTTCACCATCAATTGTAATCTCTCCACGAACAGACACTCTGTTCTTGTCGGTAAACCTGTTGAATACTTCTTCAGCTTTGGATGTCTTTGTTGTTGTATTGAAAAACAAGAACATTAATAAGTCCACGGTCAATACGGTCTTACCTCCAAAATTTGGTGGGTCTGACTCAATAACTGTTAAACCATCACACTTGGTAAAGTCCAATACCTGATTTTCACCATACGATAAAAAGTTACTAAACTCAATTCGTTTAATATACCATTTCTTAAACGAACTTACCTCATCAGCGTTTGCAATGATTCGGTTTTCAACCAATGAATCAACATTCATCACTTGGTCAATATATTGGTCTTGACCCTTACTCTTTACATAAGACTTAATCAGTTCTGCCTGATAATTCTTATCCATAATGTTAAAGGATACATCAACGGTTTGTTGTGTATCATCAGCAACATTCTTAACTTTTGTGATTACATTTACATTGGTTGTTTCATATTTCTTTTGGAAATACGCTTTAACACTTTTAATACGTTCTTGCGTGAAATTCTCAGCATTGTCTTCCCATACGACTTGAATGTATGGATTATCCAACACCGGTAATTGAATGTCTTTATTCATAGTATAATTGAATTGTTTTGGTGGATTAAATAAATCAGGAATTTCCTTCCGTGATTGTTGTTTCACCAGATTCTGTTTCACCGCTTGTTTTTTCTTTTTGTTCTTCAACCAATCTCTCAATTTGTTTTTTCATAACCTCTTGATACATTTTTTGATACATTTTTTCAACACCCTTCAATTGGTTGTTTCTTGCTTGTACACGTTTTCTGTGGTCTTTATCTCTTTTTCCCATAGTTGTTTAATTATAATCATTTTTTTACATTGAAACAAGTTCAATATAAAATTAACGATGTTCCCAATGTTCAACAAGAGCATTAACAGCCCAAACAGCACCTGAAGCCAAACAACCATCAAAGAACCAAGACCAATAAGGTGTCATGTTCATCAATTCTTGTGCTGGTGAATAAAAGAATATGGATAAGAAGAATCCCACCCAAGTTGATGTACACATCATACAAGATATCAATTCACTAAAGAATTTACATAAAGGTTGATGCATACCTGAAGTTGCTGCCAACTCATGTAAAATGGTACGTGGTGCTGAGAAGATTGACCCCCACACTAAAATGTTGCTCATACCGTAAGCAACAAGAATAAAAATTAATAGTTCCATATATATTATCTTAAAATTTTTCCAAGGTTTGACCCATCCATATAAACACTCTTGGACCCACCTTGTTTTTGTATGTCCGAGATTGTTAACTTAAGGTCGTTTATTTCTTTGTTCTTCAATTGTAATTCAGTTCTAATCTTTTGTATAGTTTCTTCCAAAGCTTTTTGTTTTGAATTATCAGTTATCATTTTTTCTGGTTGATTTTCCAATTGTTTCATTTTTAACAACAACTCATTTTTTTCATCTTGGAAAATATTCTCCATTTCTGTCGTCTTAGTGGAAAATAATTGTAGTTTTTGTTCTGTTTCCATTAGTTTAGTGGAAAATTCTTGTTTTTCAGACTCCAACTGTTGTATTTTTAATAACAGTTCATTTTCACCTGTTTTGTCACTAATGTATTCTATTTTTGTTACAACTTTTTCTACAGGAACCTCTTTGATAACCTCTTTAATTACCACTTTATCAACAGGTATTTCTTTAATAACTTCAACAATTTTTTCAACTGGTACCTCAACATATTCAATTTTGATAACTTCTTTGATGACTTCAACAGGAATTTCCACCCATTTTTCTAAAATTACCTCCTTTTCCACCCATTTTTCTTGAATCCCACCCATTTTTCCTAAAAGTCCGAACTTTTCCACCTCATATCCTTTCCAAGCACAAGTGTGCAAAAAAGTAGGGATATCCTCAATTTTGTTTAAGTTACAAAACTGTTGGATATCCTTAATTTCTTTTTGTGTAAAGTTAATAGTTGAGAAGTTTTTCGGTTCCATTTACCAAGTCATCTATTGATGTGATTTTAAAAGATAAGAAAGGTTTTGAATTTTCCAAATCCACGAATTCATATTTGTCTTCTTCAACGTCATAAATACCAAATCCGTGTTTTCTAACAGTTTCACCAAAGTTTTGTTGGATAGTAGAACCTACCATATACGCCTTTTTCTCATTCGGGATTGCAAATACTTGGCGCTTATGGATGTCACCACATAGAACCAAATCACAACCGGCAAAGCGAGATGAATCAAAACCATCCTCAAACTTATACCCAATATCCGTAGATAAACCAACCACGGGGCCATGGAAGAGTCCGATTTTAGTTCCTTTGCTCTCAGTGATATCTGGTGGGACGTTATGGTCCATGAGGGAGAATACCACCCATTCAATATTTTCGTCCGTATAACACCCGCGATTTTTGTAATATATGATGTTTTCATTTTTTAGTGATTCTATAATTGGTGTTAACGCATCCAATCTTGACATATTGTTTTCCAAAAAGTCGTGGTTACCAATGATTACAATTGTCTTGGCAATTTTTGAACATTCACTTAATACCCAAGCAACAAACTCAATGAGTTCAGGTGTCATTTGGTTTTTTGAATGAACAAGGTCACCAGTAAATACAATTCGGTCTGGGTTCAACTCCTTGAATTTAAACAACATATCAGTTAAGACTCCGCGATATAAATCGTGGTCTTTAAACAACCTAATATGTAGGTCAGAAAAATGGACTAGTTTTTTTATCATTTTATTCAAAAATCTTAAACTCCTCGTTTACGTGTCCACAACCATCACACATATAAGTTGGGAATGGTACAATCGTATCTTGTCCTGAACCTGTTAATAGTTTTGAAACTTTTTTAATCATAGTTACTTCACGAAAGTATACACCTTCGCACTTCTCACAAACAACAGATGGTTGTTCTTTGAGGTCAATATT
>Ga0114968_10003963_pt1 | contig 11073 bp, 8 predicted proteins | sample M_130807_EF_Meta_FD_87020 | JGI IMG/M metagenome (GOLD analysis project Ga0114968, IMG submission 87020) | Freshwater microbial communities from Lake Montjoie, Canada to study carbon cycling - M_130807_EF_MetaG | ecosystem: Environmental > Aquatic > Freshwater > Lake | place: Lake Montjoie... | reverse complement strand
GCGCTAATGACCGAGTTAAAGCTCGAAGCGGCACCTGTTACCTGGCATGTTGCCCGTGATGGACTCACTGAGACGATTCAGTTTCTTGCGCTAGTAACGGGCTCGTTGGGCAAGATCGCGTTGGACATTATGTTGATGATGACCAACGAACTTGGCGAGGCTTTCGAGCCCTTCGTTAAAGGGCGCGGGGCGTCAAGCACCATGCCGCAAAAGCGCAATCCGATTTCATGCGAACTGATGTTGAGCGCGTCAAAGACGGTACGCCAGCACGCTGGCTTGGCGCTGGACGCCATGGTGCAAGACTTTGAGCGTGCAACGGGCCCTTGGCACATTGAATGGGCGGCAGTCCCCGAGTCTTTTATTTTGACCGCAGGGGCCTTACATCAAGCGAAATTTATGCTCAGTGGCTTAGAGGTGGATACAGCCCGTATGCTCAAGAACTTGGATCTGTCTGGTGGTTTGATTGTGGCCGAAGCGGTGATGATGGGTTTGGCCCCTTTTATCGGGCGACAAACTGCCCATGACGTGGTGTACGACGCTTGTCGAGTCGCCGCTACCAAGGGTCTCAAGCTTGCCGAGGTGCTGTACACCGACGCAAAAATTTCAGGCAAGCTTGATCGGGCGACGATCGATCGCCTGTGCGACCCAGCAAATTATTTAGGCGCCGCGCCCGAGATGGTTGACCGTATGCGGGCTTGGAGAAAATAAATGAAAATGAACTTTAAGATTGCTTTGCTTTGTGCGGCGTTAGCGCTAGGGTGTTCTTCTTTGACTCAGGCGCAAGACTATCCAAATAAACCTGTCAAGTTAATTGTGCCTTTTCCGCCTGGTGGCGGAACTGATATTTTAGCCAGACCCATTGCGCAAAAGCTTTCAGAAAAATGGGGCCAACCGGTCATTGTTGAGAACCGAGGCGGCGCAGGCGGAAACATCGGAACCAAGGCTGCAGCAGAGGCTACACCTGATGGGTACACGTTGATCTTTGGTGTGCTGGGCACACACGCTGTGAATCAAAGCCTATACGCCAATCCAGGTTTTGATTCGACGGTTGATTTTGCTGCGATCACAATGGTAGCCAACACACCTAATATTCTGGTGGTGCATCCATCTGTCCCAGTTAAAACGATGGCTGACTTGATCGCTTATGCTAAAGCCAATCCCAACAAGTTAAATTATGCCTCGCCAGGAAACGGAAGCCCTTCGCACTTGGCCACGGAGATTTTTAAAAGTATGGCGGGGATACAGATCACGCACGTTCCGTACAAAGGGAGTGGCCCAGCAATGGCCGATATGCTGGGTGGCCAGACACAGGTTTGGATCGCCAACGCCCCGGTCGTCTTGCAGCACATTGAAAGCGGAAAACTGCGGGCTCTTGCAACAACCAGTGCGCAGCGCCCAGCAGTCGCCGCGGGGATTCCGACCATTGCTGAGGCAGGCTTAACGGGCTATGAAGCAGATACTTGGTACGGTATCTTCGCGCCGGCTAAAACACCTCAATTGATTATCGATCAATTGAACAAAGATATTGTGGCGGTGTTGAATTTACCCGACATACGTAAAAAATTTGCAAGTGAAGGCGCTGAAATTGTAGCTGACAGCTCAGCTTCATTTACTCAAAAATTACGTGCCGATGTCGCAAAGTGGAAAAAAGTCATCGCTGACTTGAATCTGAGAGCTGAATGATCATGATTGCGGCAAAGCTTGGAGAGTTCGTCTCGCAGGTGGTGCTCAGCGATTTGCCTGAAGACATCATTAGCGCGATCAAATTACGAATGTTAGATACCTTAGGCGTTGGTATCGCAGGTGCCCAACTGGGTTTGAGTCGTCCGGTCATTGAACTCTTTGAATCTGACACAAAGGTGTCGCATGTATGGGGGCTGCCGTATCTGGCAAGTGTGCGTGAAGCAGCACTTGCTAACTCTTACGCCACCCACGGCACGTATCTTGAGGATGGCTCGCGTTTTACCGGTGGTCATCCTTCCTCGGTGGTCATTCCAGCTGTGTTTGCACAGGCTGAAGCGTTGCGCTGCTCGGGGGCTGAATTGATCGCGTCGACAGTGGCGGGTTACGAAGTTTTTTTAAGGCTCGGTCGAGATACCTATCCTGAAAACGTTGGTCGAGGCTTTCAGCCTACCGCGATCTTGGCTGCCGTCTCTTCTGCGGCAGGGATGGCGCGTCTGTTCGGGCTGTCGGCAGGTGCGGCCGCTGATGCTTTAGCGATTGCTGCGAATCTTGGTGTTGGGATGAAAGAAGCACTTAAAAGCTCAACGACACAACCCTTGCAGGTTGCGCGGGGCTGTGAAGGTGGCATCGTTGCGGCTTTATTCGCCCGTTCGGGTCTACATGGTGCCCCTGAGGTGTTTGAAAAAGGATTTTTGCCTGCGTTCGGTGGATCGTCTGCTCATTCGACAGCTTTGCTCGGCTTGGGGCACGCGTACAGGATTTCTGAAACCTATCTAAAAAGGCATGCTGGCTGCCGAGGTAATCATGCGCCACTCGATGTGGCCTTAGAGGTCGTCAGGCAAGAGCAGATAGACCCTTCAGTAATCGTTGCGATGCGCATTGCGGTCGACAAAGTAACATTGGCGGCTTCGATTGAAAATCCGGTTACAGCAGAGCAGACCCAGTTTAGTATTGGATTTTCTGTGGCTGTCGCACTGTTACACGGCAATGCTTCGATCTTTCAATACACTGAGTCGCGCCTGCAAGAGCCCGCGATACGAGCGTTCATGAAAAAAATTCAAGTCATAGCCGATCCTAGGCTTGATGTCGGTTACCCTGAAAAGCGTGCAGCGACAATCGAGATTGAACTGTCAAATGGCAAGATTTTTAAGCATGCTGTCGAGAATGCACGCGGCGAGCCAGAGTGGCCTCTTCAAAGCTCTGAAATTGTCGAGAAGTTTTTTGCGCATACCCAAGAGGTATTGGGCGCGCGCGCTCAGCTTGTGCATGATTTGGTGATGCAATTAGAAGTGCTCGACGACGTTTCTAAACTAGGCAAACTCTTAACAGTCACACAAGATTAAAACAACAATCAGGAGATCATATGAACGACGTATCACCAATCATGATGAGCAGTGCAGCCAAAATCCCCCCGGGCCCCTTAAAAGCTCGAGTGAGTGCCCAAGAGTGGCAGACGCGTGTCGAACTTGCGGCCTGTTATCGGCTGGTGGCGCTCTATGGCATGACCGACATGATTGCCAATCATATTTCTGCGATGGTACCGGGCGAGCCCAATCACTATCTGATCAACCCCTATGGTTTGTTGTACACAGAAATCACGGCCTCAAGCCTAATCAAAATTGACATCGACGGCAATATTGTTGATCGTCCAAATGAAGATTACGGCATCAACCGTACGGGCTTTGTGATTCATAGCGCAATCCATTCTGCGCGACCCGATGCGGCTTGTATTATTCATACTCACACGCGTGCGGGCATGACGGTCTCGACGTTGAAGTGTGGGCTATTGCCGTTGACCCAAACTGCGACGCGTTTTGCCAAGGTCGCATATCACCACTTTGAGGGCATTTCGGTTGACCTGTCAGAGCAAAAAAGTTTGCAGCGCGACTTAGGCGACGCCGAGGTCATGATTTTGCATAACCATGGGTTGTTAGCGTTAGGGCCCTCGATCCCCGAGGCGTTTAACAGCATCTATCGCCTTGAGCTTGCGTGCAAAGTACAGGTCGACGCGATGGCCTGCAATGCTGAATTGATTATCCCGCCGGCCGATGTCGTCGCAAAGGCTAACGCGCAATGGAATCCAAGTGTGACGCGTCGTTACGGTGTTCTTGAATGGCCGGCGATGTTGCGTCAACTGGATAAAGCGGATGGCAGTTATAAAGAGTAAGTTAAGTCGCATGTTGTTTGAGCTATCAGGCTATGCGTTAGTTGCCTTAAAAGCTTAAATGAGCAGCGACGGCTTAGGCTTTCGCAACGCGTCGTGTATAAGAATCGAGAGGTTGCATTGAGACTCACCGTTGGCCACAAGCTTTTTTTATCGGTTCTTTTGGTGAGCTTGAGTGTGATCGCGCTCGTCGTTGGCCTGACTACCTGGAACTTGCGGCAAGGCTTTTCAAACTACTTGGCGCAGGCAGAGTTAAATCGTCAGAATGACTTGGTGAAGCGTCTTGAGGCTGTGTACGCAGCGCGTGGCAACTGGGCCTTGTTTAAAGATGATCCAGCGGCATGGACTAGTTTTATTCAAGCGGATCGAGTGTCTGATTCTGCGAATCCGCAGGAGCGTGTTGAACGTCATGCGTCAATAGACGATTGGGAGGCTAGTCAACAGATCGCGGTGCGTTCTTTGCAACAGGTACCGCTTGTTCGCACGCAATTCACTCAAGGTGACTCGCGCCCGTCTGTGCAACAAGCTGACCCAAATCGTCGCGCACCGCAAAGTGCTTACGATGACTGCCGTGGTAAAAAAGATGGGGACGAGGTATGGCATCGTACTCGTGATGGTATTTTGCGCTCAACTTGTTTGATGTCGCCTGAGGGGTTGGTTGCAAGGCCAAATCGCACGACTCAAAGTCAAGGACGCTCATCGAGCGGCGAGTCAAGCAACTTACCCAATACCGCAGCCCGTCCCTCAGCACCCACGCAGCGATCTGTGCCGCCTGCCTCCGAGCCTATCGCCTCGCCACCGCGCCCTGCCGCGCCACCCGAGAATTCTGCAGCGCAGCCCGCACCGCCTGCGCAATCGACTCCAGCGCAATCACCACCAGTCCTGTCGACCCCATCACAAGTGATTCAAGTCGCACCTGAAAAAACACTGACGCCTAAGCCTGAAACGGCTGAGATGATCGCTGCGCGTCGTTACGTGCTGATGGATCGTGAAGGTCGCTACCTGGCGGGGATGCGGCCAGGAGCGACCGATACGGTGGTGACGCGCGTATTGATGAATGAACAAAAGCCCGTTGGGCAAGTCGGCTTGGTTGTGACTGCCGCTGCAACGGCAATGGATCGATCGTTTGTTGATCACAGCATTGAGATGGTGTTGATTGTGGCCGTGCTAGCGCTTATGGTGTCGATGTTGGCAGCCTTGCTATTGGCACGACATTTCACCTCGATCTTGCGACAGGTCACCTTGGGCACGCGACGGTTGGCTTCGGGCGAATACACTGCACGTATCGTTGGCGAACGTCGTGATGAATTTGGCGATTTGGTACGTGATTTCAATCGCCTTGCGCATGCACTCGAGCAGCATGAAAATAACCGACGACTCTGGGTCGCCCAAACATCGCATGAATTACGCACACCGCTGTCAATTTTACGCGCACACATTGAAGCCCTAATCGATGAAGTACGCGCTCCGAGCCGCGCTGAGTTTGAAGTGCTACATAAAGAAACGTTACGCCTGACGAAATTGGTCAGCGATCTGAATGACTTAGCACGTGCGGACTCTGGGGCACTGGCATTTCAAAAAGAGGCTGTCGACGTGATTAGCTTGCTCGACGATTCAGCGAACGCCTTTTCTGATCGCTTTGCTTCGCGACGTCTGACGATTGAGCGTATCTACGCAGGCGAAGCTTTGGTATTTGGGGACGCGAGCCGCCTGCGGCAGTTGTTCGCAAATATTTTTGAAAACGCGGTGCGCTATACAGATGCAGGTGGAGTGGTACGCCTTCAGACAAAAATCGTCGCGACGTCAATCGAGATTTGTATAGAAGATAGTGCACCAGGCGTTGAAGTGACGGCACTGGCCTCATTGTTTGATCCTTTTTTTAGAACCGATAGTTCGCGTCAGCGCGACACCGGCGGTTCGGGATTGGGCCTGGCGATTTGCAAGTCGATTGTGTTGGCACACGAAGGCTCAATTGATGCTTTTGCTTCAGAGCTAGGTGGTTTGAAACTTAGTCTGCGCTTTCCTTTGCTGGAGGCAAGCGCATGAGCACAGCCAAAGGACAGATCCTGATGATTGAAGATGAGGTGGCGATCGCGGAGATTGTGATTGATTATCTCAAGCGCGACGGCTTTGATGTTGAACATCGTGTCGATGGCAGTGAGGTGCATTCGCTCATTGCAACAGGGCGATTTACGTTGATGTTGCTTGATGTGATGTTGCCTGGTGCAGATGGTTTTGAATTATGTCGTGCTATTAGAAAAGCCTCGGCGATTCCGATCATTATGACGACTGCTCGGGTCGAAGAGATTGATCGTCTGATTGGTCTTGAATTGGGTGCTGACGATTATATTTGCAAGCCGTTTAGCCCGCGCGAAGTCGTTGCTAGAGTGAAGGCCGTATTGCGACGTCATGCTCCAAGTGATTTACTCAAGCAAGAAGGCAATAAGGCTTTAGAGATTGATCACGACTCTTTTATTTTACGGCTGCATGGCAAAAAAATTGATCTTACTCCTTCAGAGTTTAAATTGGTTGCCGCGTTAGGTGCCAACCCTGGGCGTGTGTGGTCGCGCGCCCAGTTACTTGATGTTTTTTCTGGTGAGAAAGATGTGTTTGACCGCACGATTGACAGCCACGTAAAAAATATTCGTAAGAAAATCGCACAGCATTTTCCTGAGCTTGATTTGATTCAGGCGGTTTACGGAATTGGTTATCGGCTCGAAGTCTAGACACCCAATCCTCCAGTGCATTTCCCCCAGAAGACCTTGGCTAAGTGCCTTTAGTTTGAAGCAAGCAGCGCTCTCGCGCCCTCTTCAATAGGAATCGGCTGCCTGATGACGTGTGTCTAGAAGGTGACTTTTTCCGATCGCCTCTTGCTGCAAGAACACCTTGTTCGAAAAAAGTTTGCACTCCACAATTTCTCCATTTTTTATTCAAACTGGCTCCATAAGCTCTGCGTATCTTTGATCTGTATCTACAGATCAAGGAGCGCAAGATGTTTAAAAAATTTATCGATCGCCACCTGGTGATTTTTGGGTTTTTACTCATGGCATTAGCGGTTTCGCTGGCCTCTGCCGAAGAGGTTGCGCCGTTTGAGCATTTCACAGCCAATATCCAGAGCACGTACGTCTGGCAAAAGCACCCACAGTTTGGGTCTTTTTATGACGGACCTAGCAGTTTGTCACCCAAACAAGAGATCGGTTACACGCTCAGCGCAACGGCATTTCTAGGCTTTCGGCCCTGGAAAGGGACAGAGTTTTTTGTCGATCCCGAGGTCACCATGGGGTTGCCTTTCTCAGGGTTACGTGGCTTAGGAGGCATGACGAACGGTGAAGCGCAAAAAGCCGGTAGTACCGATCCGATTGGGTATTGGTCGCGACGCTTTGTGCGCCAGACCTTTGGTTTTGGCGGGGGCACAATCGATCAAGAGGCTGCCTTTAATCAATTCGCGGGGTCAGTCGACAAACGTCGCTTGGTCATCACAGCTGGAGTCTTTGCTGCGACCGACATCTTTGATCAAAACACCTATGCACATGATCCACGCGTCAATTTTTTAAATTGGTCGTTGATGGATTATGGCGCTTGGGAAATGCCAGCGGATGCCCGCGGCTACACGCGTGGGTTGGTCTTTGAGTATTACCACGACGACTGGGCGGTTCGCCTCGGGCGCATGTTGCTACCTGTTGAATCAAATGGCTTGCAACTGAATGGCAATTTTTCACAGAGTTTTGGCGACAACCTTGAAATTGAACGCGGGCATCGTTTAGGCGATCAACCTGGTCGTGTGCGTCTCTTGCTGTTTCGCAACCAGGCCAATATGGGTGCTTGGAAGGATGCGGTCGCCTTTAGCCAAGTCTATGGCGTAACGCCTGACGTAGCTAACGTGCGCACCACGCAAGTCAAGTCAGGCTTTGGTATCAGCCTTGAGCAGGCAATCAATGATGATGTTGGCGTATTCGCACGTTACAGCAAAAATAATGGGCAAGCCGAGGCTTACTCGTTTGCGCAAATTGATAACTCTCTCTCTTTTGGGGTCTCGATCAAGGGGACGAGCTGGTCGCGTCCAAACGATACGGTTGGCCTAGGCGTTGCCTTGAATGGGATCTCGAGCGCGCATGCCGAGTATCTGAACGCTGGAGGTCAGGGTTTCTTTTGTGGCGATGGACAGCTAACCAATCCCAAAAAAGAGCAGATCTTTGAGGCGTTTTATAGCGCCGAGATTAGAAAAGGCTTGTGGGCAACGTTGGATTATCAGCGCATCAACAACCCTTGCTACAACCCCGATCGTGGGCCGGTCAACGTCTATTCACTCAGACTTCATGCGGAGTTTTAACTTCACCTGCGCCACCTCTGAACAGCGTACCTAAATTTTTAGCATGTCACGTTTGTACTGTTAATCAATCCAACATCAAGGGATGTCAAACCATGTCTACTCCTACTTTTAGTCGTCGCACCTTACTACAAGCGGGCGCTGCTGCCCTGACAAGCGCAACGTTCTCTGCAGCGAGGGCGCAGCCTGTTACTGCTCGACCGGCTGCTCAAGGTCGCGCCTTGAGCACGGGTTACTCACGACTGTTTCCTGAACTGCCTGCTGCCACATTTACACCAGAGGATTTAAAGCGACTGGCGGGCGGCGACGGGCTCGAGTTGGTTGGAATGTCGGCCGAGCCTGAAGTGCTTAAGCAAACGGATGGGAGCCCCAAGCGAGACGCGCAAGGACATCTCATAATTACCGCCACCGCAGAAAACGAAGTGGATGACGAAGAAAATTTCGGAATGGCTGCTGGCTATAGCTATTTAGGGCAGTTCATTGATCATGATCTCACCTTGAATCCGGTCGATCATTTCGGACCCTTGGTCGGTGGCATGCCAACAGAAAATCTGCGTACAGCATGTTTTGATCTGGATTGTATTTACGGGCACGGGCCTGTTGATCAACCTTACTTGTATCAGGATGATGGCAGACGGCTATTAGTGGGCCGTGCGTTGAGTCGGGCGGGCGTGGCGACAAGCGCTCATGATCACCCACGACTACGGGGCCGCGCGATTTTGGGCGATAAGCGCAATGATGAGAATGTACTTGTCAGCCAAATGCACGGCGTGTTTGTGGCCTTTCACAATAAAGTTGCCACAGACCATCCGGGCGCAAGCTTTGACGAATTGCGGCGAATCGTGACGCTGCACTATCAATGGGTGATCTTGACAGATTTTCTCCCGAAGTTTGTCGGCACGGATGTGATGGCGGCTTTATTGCCAGGCTTTGGTGAGGGTGGAAGACTCGGCCGTATCGAGCCCAAGTTGACGTTCGCCAGTCAATTGCCCAAGGGTACGATCCCTCTTGAATTTGTCGATGCCGCCTATCGTTTTGGTCACTCGTTGATCCGACCCGTGTATCGTTTGAACACCGAAATGCGCGGCACCGCACAAGAGCAGGCCGCGAATCCTGCGCTCAGTGGACGCAGGCAGATTTTTGCCGCGTCGTATTACGCGGGGCTTAATGGCTTTAGAGAATTTCCAGCAGAGTGGGGCATCGACTGGAAACTATATTTCGAGATCGATCGTAAACTTGATTATCGAAAGGTGTCTGATGGTGTGCGGCGCGTGCAGGCTTCATACAAGATTGATACGTCGTTGACCAATCCGTTGGCGTTTCTGCCTGAATTTTCAACGGCGGGCGACGCACTGGGTTTACGGCGCGATCAGAATGGTCAGCCACTCGCGCGCAGCGGTCAAATTTCAAATTTGGCGTATCGCAATCTGTCACGCGGTGTGCAGGATCAACTGCCAAGCGGTCAAGCGGTGGCGCGTGCGCTAGGACTGACACCGCTTGAGAACAAAGAGCTGAAAGTGGGCAAAGCGACCTTAGAGGGGATGGCCGAGAATCATTCAATCGAAGAGTACGGCGACAGCTTCAAGGCCGCGGCACCGCTTTGGTTCTATGTACTTGCCGAAGCACAGCATCTTTGGACGCAAAAAGTACTCAAGATGAGCAAGGCATCAGACGCTGAACGTAACGCGGTGCCAACGTACCTAGGACCAGTCGGTGGGCAGCTCGTGGCTCAAAGTTTTATTGCGTTGCTTAAAAATGATCCACAAAGCATTCTTTATGCCGACACACAATGGCGCCCTAAGTATTTGCGTCAAGGTCGCTTTGATATGCCTGCGTTGGTGGTGGCTGCAGGGCTCGCCTGAGCGCTGCGGCCAGTGTGCCGTTGGTGTCCTCGGTTTTGCGCGGACATATGCGTAGCAGACCGAGTTGGCTCACCGCAATGCAATAAACGCGGTCGAGTTGACAGCTCCCCGTTGTTTAAGCGACACTTTGTCCGGACAAACAAATAAACCGAACAAAGAGGCAAGTCATGGAGATTAAGACGGTAGGTCACAAGCGCTATCAAACGAGCTATGGCCGTTACCTCGAAGACTTTGAGTTGGGCGCAGTCTACGAACACCGCCCCGGCCGCACGCTGACCGATGCCGATAACATCCATTTTTCTTTGCTCACGATGAATTTTCATCCGATGCATTGCGATGCGGCTTTTGCTGAAAAAAGCGAATTTGGAAAATTGCTTGTGAGCAGTGGGCTCACCCTTGCGATTGTCTTGGGGATGACCGTCAACGATATTAGCGCCAAGGCGGTTGTAAATCTTGGTTGGAAAGAGATCAACCTGACAGCGCCAGTCTTTGCTGGCGATACGTTGTACGCTGAGTCTGAAGTGCTTGAAATTCGCGAATCAAAGAGTCGGCCGACGCAAGGCATTGTGACCGTCAAAACACGGGCGTTTAATCAGAACGGGGTTGAGATCATGAACTTTATTCGTTCTGCCCTAGTGTCCAAGCGTGGTCATGGTGTGGGTGATTAAACCGATCGCGGCTAGTGTTAATAAAATAACGAATCAGGATGTTTTACCGACTAGTGTTTCAAAAAATGACGAGACATAGGTGCTTAATGTCTCGAATTTCAATAAAAAATAACGAGACAAACATGCAAACTCTAAGACAAGTCGTTTTGGCCATCAGTGCGATTCTTTTGACATTGAACGCCTCCGTTAGCTACGCGCAGTATCCAGAAAGTCCGGTAAAAATGATTGTCGGATTTCCGCCAGGGCAGGCGACTGATGTCGTGGCGCGTTATATGGCTCAAAAGTTTGCCGAGAATCTTCCAGGCTCGACTTTTATCGTGGATAACCGCGCTGGGGCCTCTGGAATATTAGGCAGTCGAATTGTCGCGG